>VOFG01001775.1_pt1 | contig 39976 bp, 74 predicted proteins | sample 5384171 | NCBI WGS metagenome assembly VOFG01 (sample SAMN12384726, study PRJNA508395) | human gut metagenome | isolation source: healthy gut F | host: Homo sapiens
TTCTCATGAAGTTTTGCACATTCTTCCGGCGAAAAAATATGGCATCATTCTTGTCTTTGTCTGTCCCGGAATGGGAACTCTGGTAAATACGATCACTGCCCTCTTCATTTCCGTCGTTATCCCCTTATATAAATTTTGTTTTCATTCTATTCAACATCGATTTCCCTGTATCGGCTTTTCATCTGTTTCTAATATTTCTGTCAAAATATGAGTGACATTCTTAGATCCGTTCCGATTTAGATTGCCTGCACAGGACGCACAATAGCTGTAAATCTTCTGCCCGCCACTATTTTTTAACGCTGCTCCCATATTTTTTGCAAGTTCTGGCTCTTTTACAGGGGCACAGCCACCTAAACCACAGCACTGTACCTCTTCGATTGAATCAGCTTTTCCTTCTATGTATCGCTCTATCTCTCTAACAGTTCTTTCTTTTTCCTGTCAGGACATGGAAGGAACACCTTTGCCGGAAACAGATTCTTCTTTCCGATTCCGAATTCCTCAAGCTTTTCATAGATGCTTACAACCTTTACTTCTTCCATTCTTGGTTTTAAATATGCATAGCAGTTCGGACAAAGCATGATTACTTCTTTGATTTTTCTTTTATGCAATTCTGATTGTATCTGACCTATAATCCTTTTTTCATCCTCTTTCATGCCAAGTTCTACAATCGGCTTTCCCAGCAGTCATATGCCACTCCTATGCCATATTTTTTTCAGTTCATTTACCAGCCTCTTGGTCGTCTTTGGATAAAAAGAAGGAAAATTACATCCGGAAACAGAATACTTTCCCCTTGTGCATGTCTGTAATTCCGGTATATATAATCTTTTTTTTTTTTAACAGCATCCCATATCCTTTTCTTCCAAAGTTCCACCGGATTTTTCTACTTTTCTCTCCGGAGATTTAGAATATACTCTCTTCCATCAATATTCTCAGGGCATACCTCTGTGCACTTTCCACACAGGAAACAATGATAAGAAAGCTCTTTTAACTTCTCTGTATCTCCGATATCTATTCCGTACTTTTTTAGAAATTCACACTGATTCTGGCAGACGTGACAATGGGTACATGCTTCTACCGTATTGTTATTCTTCATTTTTTCCTCCTGCACATAGTGCTTCTTAAGAAACGCACCAAGCCCTATTACAATCCCTGCCAGAACAATTGCTATCCCGATATAAAGAATACGGTTCTCTTTGTCTGCAAGTCCTGCCATTCCAACCGTATACATAGCTGTTCCCGGAAGCATGAAGATCAAAGAACAAATGGAATATGTTGAAAATTTAATATCTGTCACACCATAAGCAAAAAATTCTGCAGATTATACGGAAATAATGGAACCAGTCTTGTGATCATCAGAATAAATACTTCATTATTTCCAGACTCATCAAATAACCATTTTTTAAATATTTGTTCTTCATCGCCATCGGCTTAATAATGTCCTGTAAGAAAAATCTTCCTGCAACAAATGCTACCATAGCCCCAAGTGTAGTCGCTACGGAACAACAGATGGTTCAAGTACCGGTCCAAATACCAGACCTGCAACGATTGCAAATGTCACCCCCGGAAGTGCAAGTACCACACAGCTTATGATGGTAAGTATGGTATAGATGCCAATCGCCAACACTAAATTTTCCTGTACCATGTTTTCCAGGAATTTCAGATTCTCTGTATTTCCCAGATAAGAAGACCAGCCAAATATGTGATTTAATATCAAAATCAGAACAATAATTCCGATAAATATCCACAATTTTTTATTTTTCATTCTTTTTGTCCCCACTGCAATTCCATTTCTGATAATCTGCATCAGTGTCGCTGCCCCAAGAAACGGCATTAAAAAGTAATATGCCGGAAACGATTCTATAGATTTCAACACCGTAATTCCCAAATAAATAATTCCTAATATCTGCATGATCAAGATCATTACAAAATCTATCTTTCCCAACAATTTTTTTTTCTTCCTATATCCCACAATAATCAATACGATAAGTACCATAGCAGCAGCTGTAATATATTTTAGTATATCATAAACAGGGTTCTTCTGGATCTGCATATTCTGATAATTCACCCACCGGAGCATCCCCAGTTTTTTCTTGTAAAATATTGGAACACATATCCTCCGATCAAAAACGCTATGGTTAATAAATCTAAAAAATGTATAAATGATCTTTTTCATTTTCTCCTTAATACTACCAAACGCTGTCACTGATATCCAGTGACAGCGCCCCTAATCTTTGTATTATATTTTCGCAGAAATTCTCTACACTCTCTGCTATGTTTTATTTTGCAGCTTTTCCTGTAGGAAGTTCTCCAACTGTTGTGTGAACACTCATCACTTGCCGGATCACCAACCTGTACCGGATAGTCATCATGCATTAGCCACTCATACCATCCACCATCATACACAGAAATGTTATCATATCCATTTTCATAAAGTACAAGGAATGGTACGGTTGCTCTCCAGCCTGTTCCATCATCATTTGTAAACCATAACAGATTCTTTTCATTTTTGAACACCTATCTTTACTCTGTTACAAAAAGCTGCGGATACATCACCGTCTTTTGCTCCATTCTCAATGATAAACAAATTATCTGTATCAAATCCTGCATCTTTCATTACTGAAATTGCTGTTTTTGCACATTTATTACCACTGTAGCAGAGAATATATACAGGCTCGTCCTTGTCCATCTTGTCTTTGCAAGATTGTACATCTCTGTCTGTGCTTCCGGTGTATCAAATTCCTTCAGGCTGCACTGAAGTGTTCCTTTCAGATGACCTGCTTTATAGGTATCATCATCACGAACATCTAAAATTGTACATCTTTATCTCCTACCTTGTCAACGGCATCCTTTCCTGATACATATTTCCAATCGATATTTTTCTTCTGTACGGTCTGTGGTCAATGCCCCATTTTCTTTACCAAGTGCTTCTGCTCCACCTTCTACTGTATAGATGGATGTCGGTTCAATTCCTGCATCTCTTAATACACCTGTTGCTTTTTCAGCTCCGTTTTCCACTGTTGCAGATAACATAGATATCTTTTTCCGTCATTCAGATGATCTTTGGCATAAGTTGTCATCTCATCTGCCAGGGAATCATCCTCCAATGGGAAGATTGGACACCACTCTGAATTTGCAACTCTTCCTTTGGAATAATTTTCCCATTCTCTTACATCTAACACGTGAACTCCGTCTGCACTTACTGTATCTGCCGCGGATACATACTGGTATTCCATCATCTGCCAGTTCTTTCTTTTCCTCTGTATCCTTTTTATCATCCGTCTGTTCTGTCTTCGTATCGGATGTCTTATCATCAGCCTTGGATCACATCCAACAACCATTGTTCCTGTCATTGCAGCTACCAGTAATAATGTCACAATTTTTTTTTCATCTTATTTTTCCTCTTTTCTTCTTTTTTTAATTAAAACTCAAGTTTCTTTACAATATTTTTCATCTGTACCCCGTGTACAAGACTTGCTCCGCCACGGATCGCCGCTGCTACATGTACTGCCTCTGTCATCTGTTCTTCGCTGACGCCTTTATCCAGGCAGTCGTTCGTGTACGCATCAATACAATATGGGCACTGTACGGTATGTGCCACTGCCAAGTGCAATCAATGATTTCTCTCTTGCAGTCAGGGCACCCTCTTCGAATACCGCATTGTAATAAGCAAAGAATTTCTCTGCCAACTCTGATGCTTTTTCCCCGATTGTCCCAAACTTTGCAAGATCCTCCGGATTATAATACGTTTCCATGTTCTTTTCCTCCCTGTTTTTTATTTTCCGACTGTCTGTCCATATATATCTTTCTTAGCATAAAAATGAATGCTGAAAGAGCAAACAAAATCAATAGAGCTGTGACAAGAAGTTTCGCTCCGCCGGTCAGCATACCACCCACATAAGAGTAGACGATGGTTGCCGGTAACTGTCCGATTCCTGTAGCAACAAAGAATGAAACAAATGACATCGAAGTAAGACCTGCCGCATAACTAATAATGTCCAAATGATACAAACGGAAGAAGACGACAGATTAAAAATCGTATTCTTTCCATAACGTTCAAAAATGTATCAATTTGTTCAAGACCTGTTTTACTTGTTAATTTTTCCGCCACGTCACGTCCTAATATTTTTGCAATATAAAGCATACTGCTGCTCCCGCCATTGCACTGCTCCATGAAAGGATTGCACCTTTCCACCATCCAAACAGGCTGGCATTGGCAAATGTAATTAAAAATGCCGGAAGCGGTGCTGCGATTGATTGAAAAATCATCAACAAGAAAGACATCAGTGCCGCATATACCCCATATGACGCAACAAAATCTCTTACAACTGTAAAGTCTCCGCTTGCAAACATCTTAAATATCCGGTTCATTGTCTTATGTATCCCTGGTACCCATAAATATGCAGCAATGCATACCAGTAAAACTATGATCAGGATTCCTTTTTTATCCAATCATTTTTCTTTTCATATATTCCCCTTCATTCATGACTTACATACTATCATTAAATATTATTTTATCAATAAATAATCCATCTGTCTAATTGTGTTTATTGATATGTTTTTCATTATTTATATATTATTTCTATATATACATACTTTCATTAACTCCCTGCCTTATACCGGACACAATGCAAAGCACACAGAAAAATCGAATCTTTAAGATTTTTCTATGTGCTTATTTTTTACTTATCCTTATTCAGTTTCTTTCCAAGCCTGATTTTTTCCATTTTCTTCACAAATTCCTCATCCGCATGGTCAAACAGATAGTTCCTGTCACTGACCCGTTGTTTTTCATTATCTTCTTCAATCAATTTCTTTGTATATTCCATCTCTTCTAAGAAATCTCTGGAAGAAATACGGGTTCCACCCTGCCCCATCGTGATTACCTGCTCTACCCCATCGGAAGTCACGACCGTCACATGATACTTTCTTCCGATATGATGAACGACCTTTTCAATGTACTGATCGGCAGTTTCGGCTTCTTTGGTATATACGACATGGATATTATGATATTTCTGGATCTCCAGTGCATAGCCTTCTACCTTGTATGCGTCAAATACCAGAATCAGGACACATTTCTTATACCCTGATAATTACACAGGATATCCATCAGTTTGTCTCTGGCAGCCTCGATGCTGACTTTTGCCAGTTCTTTCAGCTCTTCCCATGCGAAAATAACATTGTATCCGTCAACCAGCAATATTCCTGCATAGCCTCTTCTTTTCTGCGCTGCTTTTTCGCATACTCACTTTCGTAAGTTTTTGGTGTCAGTCCACCTTTTCTTTCTACTTTTCCATATGTGCGGATAAAGATTTCTTCCAGTTCTTTTTCTTCTGCTTTAGAATAGACTTTCGGTGTTCTGGCCGCTCTCGGTACCTGTCTTGCTGCCTGCTCCGACTGCCTCTTTGCTTCTTCTAATGCCTGTTCTTTTTCAAGCTGATTCTCCAAATGCATATGCTCTGGCACTTGATTCCATGGAACGTTAAATCCTGCACCATGGGAACAGAAGACGGATCCTGTCGGATTCTCGATATCGCGTTCGGATCATAACCAATCTCTTCGATCACTGCCTCTGCGTTCCGGCAAGGTTCATAACCGCGGAACGTACAGGTCAGATGTCCCTGTCCTCTTGTATAGGAATTCACTTCCATCTGATAATCCCGCATACCTGCAACCGGTGCATATCCCTCGATCGTCGTCATCTCTCCTTCTGTCTGCGGTGTACCGGTCTCCCCATTCATCCGCTGAATATCTGTAAGTGCCCGTCCGATCATTCCTGATGGAATTTCCAGCTGAAAATCATAATACGGTTCCAGCAGTATACTTTCGGCCTGCATCAGTCCTTGGCGCACCGCACGGTAGGTTGCCTGCCGGAAATCCCCGCCTTCGGTATGTTTCAGATGTGCCCGTCCTGCCGTCAGTGTGATCTTCATATCCGTGATCACAGAACCTGTCAGCACACCCCTGTGTTCTTTTCCAGAAGATGGGTAAGGATCAGACGCTGCCAGTTCTTGTCTAACATATCCTTCACTACAATCCGTTCCGATCACAATACCGCTGCCTCTTTCTCCCGGTTCCATCTTCAGATGTACTTCCGCATAATGTCTGAGAGGTTCGAAATGCCCCACACCTTCCACTGTATTCTGGATGGTCTCTTTATATACGATATTTCCCGGTATCGAATTCCACATCTACACCAAACCTGTCTTTGATCAGACTTTTTAATATCTCGATCTGGACTGCTCCCATAAGTTTTGCATGAATCTCTCCCAGTTCTTCATTCCATACGATCTTAAGCATTGGGTCCTCTTCTTCGAGTATACGTAAATTTCCGAGCATTTTGTGGACGTCACACCCTCCGGGAGTTCGATCTTGTAGCTTAAGACAGGCTCCAGTGCCGGTGCTTCGGAATCGCATTCTATGCCAAGGCCTTCACCTGGATAAGTATAATTCAATCCGGTTACTGCACAAACCATGCCGGATTTTGCTTCCTGTACCATCTCATATTTTTCTCCTGAATAAATGCGGATCTGATTGACCTTTTCTTCCCAGCTGTTCATAACTGTCTCCGATGTATCTTGTGTAAGGTCGGATTCCGTTCTTGCTCTGCTGCCTTCCTGTCGTTCCGGTCAAAATATCTTTTACCTTCAAAGTTCCGGATGTCACTTTCAGATACGTCAGGCGGCTGCCAGCTGGATCTCTGGATATCTTGAAAACTTTCGCGCCAAAATTACTTGTATTAGTATCTGTGCTATTTATCTGTTCATTTTTTCAACATAACCAGTCATCCCATCCATGAATTCCTGTACGCCGTCCATCTTCAGCGCCGAACCAAAATAACACGGATATGCTTTCCTGTTACCGATTATCTCAGCAATTGTATCCTCTTCTATTTTCTCTGACTCAGATACTCTTCCATCGCTTTTCTCATCACACATGGCAAGACTGTCATACGTTTCTTCCGTTATCTCAGAAAAATCGATACACCCTTCATCCAGTCTGTTCTGCAGATCTGCCAGTACCTTTGCCTTATCCGTTCCCACCTGATCCATCTTATTGATGAATATGAACGTCGGTATCTGATATCTTTTGAGCAGTCTCCAAAGCGTACGCGTGTGTCCCTGCACCCCATCGGCACCATTGATCACCAGGATCGCATAATCCAGTACCTGTAAGGTACGTTCCATTTCTGCAGAGAAATCCACATGCCCCGGTGTATCCAGGAGCGTTATCCCCAGATTTCCCATCTTTAATTCTGCCTGCTTGGAAAAGATCATTGATTCCTCTTTCCCGTTCCAGCTCGTATGTATCTAAAAATGCATCTTTATGATCTACCCGTCAAGTTTTCTGATCTGCCCACTTAAGTAAAGCATACATTCCGATAATGTTGTTTTCCCGGCATCTACGTGAGCCAGGATTCCAATTGTAATATGTTTCATAATTTCTTTCCTTATTATCTGTCGTTATCAGTCACTATTACCATTACTTATCAGTATTCTTTTTTACGATATTCTTATTATACATCATAATTTATATTTTGTACTTTTTTTCATAATTTTGCAATTTACTATTGTTTTTCCTGAAAAATCTGTTTGACTATTAGTGAGGACATATTAAAAAAATAATAAATAAGCGAGGTATTGTTATGAAACCAATAAAAGAAGGTAAAGTCCGTGAAATTTATGATAACGGAGACAGCCTGATTATGGTTGCCACTGATCGTATCAGTTGTTTTGACGTAATTCTTAAGAATATTGTTTCTAAAAAAGGAACTGTCTGACCCAGATGTCCAAATTCTGGTTCGACCTTACAAAAGACATCGTTCCTAACCACATGATCTCTACTGATGTAAAAGATATGCCTGAATATTTCCAGAAACCAGAATTCGACGGCAACAGCATGATGTGCAAAAAGCTGGAAATGCTTCCGATCGAATGTATCGTACGTGGATACATCACAGGAAGCGGATGGAAGAGCTATCAGGAAAATGGTACTGTATGCGGCATCAAACTTCCGGAAGGATTAAAAGAATCCGACAAACTTCCTGAACCAATCTACACACCATCTACAAAAGCAGAAATCGGTGATCATGATGAGAATATTTCTTACGAGCAGAGCATTGCCCACCTTGAGAAATATTTCCCTGGTAAAAGGCGAAGAATATGCAGCCAAGCTTCGTGACTGTACGATCGCTCTCTATAAAAAATGTGCAGACTATGCATTAAGCCGTGGTATCATTATCGCAGATACCAAATTCGAATTTGGTCTTGATGAAAATGGTAATATGGTTATCGGTGATGAGATGCTGACACCGGACAGCTCTCGTTTCTGGCCTGTAGAAGGTTATGAACCGGGACACGGACAGCCGTCGTTCGACAAACAGTTTGCACGTGACTGGCTGACTTCTCACCCGGATAATGACTGGAACCTTCCGGATGATATTGTCCAGAAAACAATTGACAAATATCTTCAGTGTTACAAGATGATCACAGGTGAAGAACTTGCTTAATTCCCCTGTATTCAGAGATAACGAACTCCTTGCCGTTTTCTCGATCATCTGATCAGGTAGCAATGCAGAGGATCTGCCACCGGCAGTTTCTCTTGCATATTTTAGTATAAATACTCCCGCCGGGACTGCCACTCTGACAGCTTCTGCGGGAGTTTTATTATAATACATGAACTACCTTTGAACATTATTTCTTCATCTTCGGCTCAAAGACAAGCGATGCCAGATAGCCAAAGATAAGTGCCGCAGATATTCCAACGGCACTTGCCTTAAATCCGCCCATAAATATCCCAATGAATCCTTCTTTTTCTACGGCTTCTTTTACACCTTTCCACAGAAGATTTCCAAACCCCAGTAACGGTACACTGGCTCCGGCTCCGGCAAAATCCTGAATAACCGGATATATCTTCAGTGCTCCTAATACAGAGCCGCTGCACACCAAAAAGCACCATAATCCTTCCCGGCATCAGCTTTGTCCGGTCCAGCAATATCTGTGTCAGTGCACAGATCAGACCTCCCACCCAGAATGCATTGATATAATCCATATTATGTTTCCTCCCTGTATGTTTTTTTGTCTAACAGTGTTCCAGCACGATTCCATGTGCAATTCCCGGAACACTTGCTCCCTCATTGTAACTGACCGTCGACATCAGTGCTCCTGTCGGAACGAACAGTACCCTCTTCCACTCACCGCTTGCAATGGCAGGCAAGATATACGCCGATAACGTTGCTGCAGCACATCCGCAGCCACTTCCCCCTGCATGGGTATCCTGCCTGCTCTGATCAAAGATTGTCATTCCGCAATCCATATGATTTATCTTGATATCATGTTCTTTTCCCCTCATAAGGTCGAATAAAATACTCTGCCCCACATAGCCAAGATCTCCGGTAATGATCCGGTCATAATCTTCTTCCTTTCTTTCGAAATCTTCCAGGTTCTGAATAATCGTATCACATGCTGCCGGAGCCATACATGCGCCCATATTCTGCGAATCCTTTCAAGCCATAATCCACAATCTTACCGACCGTCACTCCGGTGATCCTCACATGACTCCTGTTCTTTCCAACAATAAATGCTCCACTTCCGGTCACCGTCCATTGTGCAGACAGCGGTCTCTGATTCGCATAACTGAGCGGAAAACGGAATTCCTTTTTCTGCACTTCCGAAATGGCTGGATGTCACTACGAGCATCCGCTCTCCGTATCCTGCCGCCACACACATCGATGCCAGGGCGAGTGCTTCCCCTGACGTTGAACATGCACCGTACAGACCAAACATCGGTATCTGCAGCTGTTCAACTCCAAGTGATGTTGCCACTCCCTGCCTTAGCAGATCGCCTCCGAACAGATACCGGATGGCTCCTGCCGTCAGATGTGCTTTACCAAGTGCCAGCTGACAGGCTTCTTTCTGCATACTGCTTTCCGCTTTTTCCCAGGTGTCCTCCCCGAACATATCATCCAGACCCACCATATCAAACCTGCTGCCAAGTGGTCCTTCTCCTTCTTTTCTTACCGACGACAGATGCACTTTCCTCAATATACGGAGATGCATTAAATGCTATACTCTGCTTTTCCTTTTATCATATTCTTATATCCTCCTGCTATATTTCCATACAGATTATCCCGCAACTCCTGCCGCAATTTTTAGCAGCCAATAGAACAGTCCAAGCAGCCAGCTTGTAAATATCCCATACAGGATCACCGGTCCGGCAATGGTAAATATCTTGCACCCGATTCCTATAACCTGTCCTTCTTTCTTGTATTCAATCGCCGGTGCTGCCACTGAATTGGCAAATCCCGTAATCGGTACCAGCGCTCCTGCACCGCCCCACTTTGCGATCTGCGGATACAGATTGCATCCGGTAAGCACTGCACTCAGAAGCACCAGAAGCATCGAACACCAGCTTCCACTCATATCCCTGCCCAGTCCCGCTTTCTCGCAGATATTCAGAATGCCTTGCCCGATCACACAGATGATACCGCCTGTAACGAATGCTTTCGCCATATTTACCGGCAGATTATGCACCGGTGTTTTCTGCCTGACATAATTTTCATATGACTGTTGTTGTTTTTCTTCTCCATATCATCACCACCTCTTCCAGAAAAACAATAATGCGCCCAGACCTTTTCCAAATGCGATTCAATCATCACCGCTGCAATTCCTCTTACCATACGGATTCTCCGGATAAAGATTGGAAACAGATCCAGCATTTCCGTCAAAGCCATTGCCCAGCAACCCACAAAGATTCCTCGAACAGTCCCATGACCCGGAAGCAGACAGCCTGCGAACGGAACCGCCGGATGATACACAGAAATAACGGCGCCGATAGGCTTCCTCCGGCTGCAACCGCATCTTCATATAACATAACCTGTTCTCCTGTATGTGTCCGGTCGGCAAAGTCCGATATCACACCCAGGCCTATGATAAAAAAAAAAAGTCCGCCTGCCGCCGTAATCCCTGCACTAAATCCCAGTAGTGCCAGACATATGTTTTTCGCCAACATCCAGTTCTTTCTCCTTTCTGGAATATGTCTCTACCAGCGTCGTCTGTATATCATTTTCATACAGTCGCATCTCTACCTCCATTGGTGTCGGATCTACCGACAATCGTTTTTTTCGAAATGATTGAAGAATGTCAGAATTCCTATCACAATACCAATACAGTATGTGAACTCCAAGATTGTAAATCCATCTGACTTTGTACCGGTTAAAAAGTTCATATACCTGTACAAACATTCTGGTCACACCTACATCATTATTGAATGCCATTGTTGAAAATGCTGCGCCAAAAAACTGATCAGTACTATGCCACAATCTTAACGCCATGGATGATCCCGCCTTTTCCATCCTGTTCCTCATACGTCACGATAAAAATCCGTTTCTCCGATATTTTCTACTGCTGCATCCGGATAGATCTCATGGATCTTCTGTATCACTTTCAGAAGTGATACCACTGTTCTACGCTGTCTCTTATCATCCGGATGATGAAGGTCAGCAGATGAATGCTCGGATCCTGGCAAGCATTGCCGGATCTGTACACTCTATCTTCAGCACATCGCCGATCATCACGGATGTCTTTGCCACCTCAACATTCCGGTCTGCCTTTATATATACAGTGCCTGCCTTCCCTGCCATCTTTCTTCACCTCCGTTTTTCATCCTGATAGTATACCGTCTTCTTTACCAACGTTCCTTCATTTTACTCCATGACTGCCTTTTACATCATGAAAATAATAAATAAATCCTATGATCACTGCTGCTGTAATAACAAAGATCAGGCACATCCTGATCTTCTTTCTGCCTTCTTCCAACATTCTCACCCTTTCTTCCCATGCTTTCTTTTTTACCGGATCTCATGAGTTAGTATGCCGGATTCTGACAATTCTATGCATGGATTCCATACATAGAATCGATCCCTGACGTGCCTGTTATAACTTCTCTCTTAAATTTTTTTAATATCTTCTTTTTCCATTCTGGATACCTGAACCTGTGAAATTCCAAGTTCTTTTCCTACCTGTGTCTGTGTCTTTTCCGAAAAATATCGTAGATAGATCAGCTTTTCTCTCGTCCTTATCCAGATTTTTCAGCAGTTCTTTCAATAGCAGATGATCTACAACTCTTTCTTCTGCCGCATCAGCCTGACCGACTTTCTCTATCAATGACATTTCCTGTCCTTCTTTTTTTACAGACAGGTCTGTGCAGTGATTCCACATCCGTACATGCATCCATTGCCATCGTCAGTTCTTCCGGTGCGACCTTTAAATCTTCTGCAATCTCTGCAACCGACGGCTCTCTTCCCAGCTCTTTTCCGAGCCTTTCCTGCGTCTGATACGCTTTGTATGACAGTTCTTTCAGTGAACGGCTGACCTTGATCATTCCGTCATCTCTCAGGAACCGCTTGATTTCACCGCTGATCAGCGGGACTGCATAAGTTGAAAATTTCACTTCAAAACTCAGATCGAACTTGTCAATTGCTTTCAACAGTCCAATCGTTCCGATCTGGAACAGGTCTTCCATTTCTGTTCCGCGCCCTGCAAAGCGTCTTACGATACACCAGACCAGTCCGTATTTTCCTCCACAATCTGTGCTCTTGCTTCGTCATCCCTTCGTGAGATTTCTGAATTAAAGCGATTGTGTGGTCCATATCTTTCGTCCTTTTCCGATTGTCTTTTTCATTTTTCACAATGGTTCCTTTTTCCCGGTTCGGAACTCACTTCAACCTGATCCATGAATGCTGTCATAAAAAGAAAATCCCATTCCTGACCGGTCAAGTTCCGGCCTGGTGGTAAATAACGGCTCCATCGCTTTTGTCACATCTTCGATTCCTTTTTCCATGGTCTTCCACTTCTATCTCCAATGTGTCTTCACAGGTTGTACATCGGAGGAATATCTTCTCCACCCGGCATTCATAGCCATGAATCACCGCATTCGTCACAGCCTCCGACACAGCTGTTTTTACATCTGCAACTTCCTCAACTGTCGGATTCAGTGATGTCATAAATGCTGCAACGGCAACTCTGGCAAATGATTCATTCGAGGAATAACTGTCAAAAATAATCTGCATTTCATTGGTATTTTCCATTTTATTTCTCCTCCTCATATATCTGCATGATTTTTGTTACCCTGACATAGTCAGGATCTTACGGATCCGTTCGCTGGTATGTACCGCACAGACTTCGCCGCCCAGCATATAGATTTTACGGTAACGTCCCATGATCACTCCGATTCCCGAACTGTCACAGAATTTCGTATCTGCAAAATCAAAGATCACATACCGGATATGATTATGTTCAATCAGATGATCGGATTCCTTTCTTATCTCTTCCGCATTGTGATGATCAGTTCCCCCGGTAAAAATATAGTCAGATAATTCTCCTGTACCTGATACTTCATGTTATAACTCCCCATTTTACATCTTTCTATTATTTTGCATAGTGCATAAACAAAAGGACATACACCTCTTACGTGTATATCCTTCTCTTTTTGTATTTCTGCCATTTCTATACCAGGACAATCCATATCCTAGTTATTATGTTTCTTACTCTTCTGTGCATTCTGCGTATCAAAATTGCTTCCTGTGCATCGGTCGCAGCCTGTGTTCCCTCATGCTCTTCTATGATTTTCTGATAATACGCATTCGCCTTATCCTGCTCACCCTGTTTTTCATAAGACTGCGCAAGCAAAAAGCATGGCTTCTCGTCCTGGTATCCCTCATCCATCTGTACCACCTGCTCCAGATTTGTTACCGCCGTGTCATAATTTGCCACTTGATAATTCTTCTGGGATGTTGCATACAGGCTTTCACAGACTTTTGGATAAATCTTCTCTGTTAAACTGTCATATTCTTCTTTTCCAGATGTGCCAAGTGTACCTGCATTAATCTTCAGCAGTTCTTCTGCCAGCGCAGAATTACTCATATCTCCGGTTGAATAATGCGATACAACCGTCATCAGTGACTCATAACTTGACTTTGTTACCTCTGCAGTCTGTTTCTGTTCCTCTGCAGCTTTGGTATCTGTACGGTATGTTTCCAGTTCTTTTTCAGTGCACTAATCTGTGACTTCTGCGTCGCAATCTGATCACTGAACTTCACCGTCTGCTTGTTCACCTTGCTCTGTCTGGATGCAGATACTGCCGGCATGACCAAGAAAGCCATAACCGCAACTCCGACAGCTACACCAATTGCAATATTTATCATTGTGTGCAATCCGACATTATCCTTAAGACCGGATGCGACAGGCTGGATGATCGTTTCATTTCCGATATTATAAGTTACCGTCTGTCTTCTTTTTTCTTCTTTCCCGTATCTTTATCATCGACCAGGCGCACATTCCTTGACTTCCGCACCTGATTCAGTTCATGCATGTAACGCATGGTGATATCATCTGTCTTGTCCAGCTTTTGTGCGATCCGGATATTCTTTCTCGCCTCGGAATACTGTTCATCCATAATGTAAAGCAGTGCCAGAAGCTGATATGCTTTCACATATGTCGGATGCATCTCAATTGCTTTTTAAGCTGGAGTACAGCCAGATCCTCACAGCGCTGGTAACAGTAATCCAGTGCCTGATTGTATCTTTTGATCGCCTGATTGATCTGATCCAACTCGTCTTTTTTCTCTTTTATCTTTATAATATAATAATTGGCAATGTTCTCTTTCGGCTGGAGATTCTTGCTTAACACCCATTCCGTCAGTGCTTCTACCACATCACCTCTTCCGTAATAGACAAGTCCCAGAAGATTTCTCGATGCGATGTTATCTCTGTTATATTGTAAACTCTTTTTCAGCGATGTGATTGCTCCGGTCAGATCCCGGATGTTCGCTCTTTTAAGCCCGTCATTATACCAGTAGTTCGACTGATACGCCAATTTTGTTGTATAATCCATATACTTCCCTCTATATTTCCGTTACTGTTCATACAGCGCTGAGACTTTCCATTCCGGAATTCTTCCCTGTGAACTGTAACCGCTTTTCTTTTGCCGCAGTTTACTGTGGATCGTCCTCTTCGTCTGTTCGATCACTTCTCTTAAAAGATCTGTCATATCTGTCAGATCATCCTGGTAAATCGCATCTCCCAGTTCCTCTACTTCCAGACTAGGCTGGAATTTCTTTAATTCTTCTTCAAAATCAAGCATCTATGGCACCTCCTGCCAGTAACTTTTTTATCATCCCTACAAGGTATAATGAACCAAGACAGTATATCTCTCCTGACTCCCCCGTTTATCCAGTGCCGTTCTGACGGCATCTTCCAATCGTTCTTTACAATACACCGGTCTGTCTGTATACCGGCGGAAAATATCTGCAAGTTCCTCAACCGGAACACCTCTCTCGTCTTCGATCTGTGTGACGATATATGCTTTCACATCCAGATTCCCGCACAGGTATTCTATCATCTCATCGTACTTCTTATCCGATACTGCGGAAAATAATAATATCATCTCACCGCGTTCAGACTCATCCAGTGCCTTTACGCTTTCTACAAACGCCTGCATTGCACCCGGATTATGCGCACCGTCTACCGTGATATGTGCTCCAATCCGTTCCATACGTCCTTCCCAGTGAAGCTGTGCAAGTACCTGTTTCCACCGATCCATATGTATCTCTTCTCCCGCAAGCAGATATTCCGACGCTTCCAGTGCAAGTTCTGCATTCATCGCCTGATAGCATCCGCACATCGGCACCTGAAAGATAACATCTTTATCATACGCACTCCGTCTGGAAAATGCAATATATTTCCGGTGAACTTCCCGGATTTCATACGCATGATTCGTGACTTCTCTACAATATACGCCCAGTTCTTCTCCCTTTGTCCGGATTACTTCTGCTGCTTCTTTATTACTTCCGTCAAAGAATACCGGAACTTTTGGCTTAATGATTCCGGCTTTTTTTCAACTGCGATCTTCCTGATCGTATCACCAAGAATCGCCGTATGATCCAGACTGATAGACGTAATGATGGACAGTGCCGGCTTCTCAACCGCATTTGTTGCATCCAGTCTTCCGCCCAGTCCGGTCTCCAGGATAATATATTCTACATCTGTTTCTGCAAATGCAGTCATCCCCATTCGAATAAAAATTCAAAATAAGACGGATGTTCGATTCCATCTTCCACCATCCGGCGGACTGTTTTTAAAACCTTGCGGAATACTTCAAGAAATGTCTTATTATCTATCTGTACATTATCCATCCGTATCCTTTCATTTACAGATACAAGATGAGGGGATGTAAAGAACCCGGTTCTCTTCCCCTCTGCCATAAGTATGGCCTGTAAGTATGCACATACAGACCCTTTTCCATTGGTTCCGGCAACGTGGACGATTTTCCTGTCCACTGCCGGATTCCCTAATCTTTTTAAAAACAATTTTGTGTGCTCCAGCGTATGTTTTTTGTAAATTTCGGAATTTCTTCGATATACGCGGCTGCCTCTTCATATGTGAACACTTCTGGTTCTTTTTTATTTAACATCATATTCCTGATCCACCCAAGATTTGTCCTTATCGGTTGCTGTACCTTCCTGTTTTACAAGCTGTCCGTTCTGATAAATATATTTATCGGACATCCGGAAGATTGTATCACTGGAACCAACCTGTCCGACCTGTATTACATCTCCGTCTTGCAATTCTGTCTCTGATAGATTAATACGTGTATTATTCAGGAAACTGCTCTTCTGCTTTTCTCCATTCACATATACGCGGCTGTATTTTGTAAAGTTCTCGCCGTACAGACTATATCCGCTGCTAAGCTGCGGAACAATACTGCTCAATGACACATCACGGATTCCCATTACCATATGCCCTTCCGCGATCGGAGGATGATTGTTATAAACATACTGCTTTCCATACAGAATATCATACTGCAAAAGTTCCAGGTCTGAAAGATAATTCTTCGTTCCTTTTCTCTGCTGATGGTAATTGAACACTGTACCGGAATGAATATCCAGTCTGTTCAGGATCTCTGACATCAGCTGGTAAGCAGGAATATTCTTGTCCTGTTTCTGAAGTCCGACATTATCCCAGATTACATAATTTGTATTATATAAATAACGGCTCTTTAAGTCTTCTGCTTTCAGTCCCATGGTTGGAAGATGATCCCCATAAAATACAACTACAGATGGTTCCTTTCTTGCTTCCACTGCCTTGATCAGATCACCAACAAACTGATCCATCTCATAGACCTGATTCACATAATATTCCCATTTATTTTTAGTGCTTCATCTTCAATTCCTTCAACCTTGATCTTTGGATTTTCGATCAACTGCGTCTCCGGATAGTTTCCATGTCCCTGGACACTGACAGTGAATACAAAGTCTTCCTGATCTGATGTATCCATGGCTTCCATGATATGCTGTGTCAGGATCTCATCCTTCGCCCAGCCATTCTCTGTCGTCTGAAGGACATTCATGAACTCCTTACTGGTAAATGTATCAAATCCCATATTGTTAAAGACATTGGCACGGCTATAGAAGTTACCTGTATTATCATGCAATGCATGTGTCCCGTATCCAAGTGCGGCAAGTGCGGTTGCAGCACTCTCTGTCGGATGTTTCTTCGAGTATGTCTTATATGGATATTCTCCCGGTCCGAAGTAAACGGAGATTCATTCCTGTCAGTACTTCAAACTCTGTATTTGCTGTACCGGCTCCCACCGACGGTACCTTGAAATATCCGGATGAATAATTCTGGTATAAATTATGCAGGTTTGGACACGCATCTTCAGATGTGGTAAAAACTCTGCATTTGCCACATCAAAATATGACTCCAGCTGTACTACAATAATATTCGGAAGTTCATCGGAAGAACGGCTTGTTGTGCTCTTATTCAGCTCTCCGTCCTTTTTATTGATCTTTGCCATTTTTTCTTTGTGTACCCGTTTGGCTCACTGATTCCGGTATTGAACAGACTCGCCGAAAAACAATATGGAAGACCGTAATCTTCATAGGCAAATGCAATATTTCCAAAATACGTAGATACTACTCGTTTTTGTCTATTGCTGCATTCGTGACAAATGTGTAAAGTATGCAGCACACAACAATTCCCAGCAGCGATGCTACGTGGTGTACCTTTTCCTGTATACTGTCCGCCGCGTCTCCACATCGAGACCAGCCAGACCACAAGCGCAGCTGTCCGACAGCGATCACAACCACTTCAAATCCATTACAGTAATTATTGATCAGCGCAATTCCATCCCCTGCGATCTTAAGATCCTGTGCATTGAACGGTGTAACTCTCTTTAGCAGGATATATCCATTGGCAATTCCGAGGATAATCCACAACGCACTGATGATGATACGGACGAAGATCCTTCGCTTGAACAGATATACAATAGAAAAGGTTACGAAGATCATAAACGTATTGTACAAAAATACCAACGGTGTTCCTGTCATATAGTTCCAGGCTGCAACAGCGAGCGAATGCCTGGAAATTGCTTCTATTACAAAGTTAATGATGCATGCAAGCAGTGCATGAAATATCAAAGAGAATCGGTTCATGAATGCATAGACCGGCTGCATCTTCTTTGCAAATGCACTGTTACGTCTTGCTTCCAGTATTCTCTCGCGTCGTTCATGTCTGCCTTTCCAGTATGCAATGACATCCTCTTTCTTCAAATTTTTTATTTTGCGGATTTTTCCCTTGATATCCGGTTTTTTAACTGAAATTTTTTTTTCATATAATCCTTTGATATCTAATCCGCAGTTATCCTGTTACCGATAACTGCGGAAATATATGGTTGTCTATAGGTTTTTAATATTTGTAACTTTCTTCTCTTAAGACTGTTTTACTTTTAATCCTTCCAGCCTTTCTTTTACCTGAGCCATCATCTGCTGATAAGTTTCCAGTTTTTCTCTTTCTTCCTGTACCTTTGCAGCCGGTGCTTTACTTACAAATTTTTCGTTGTTCAGCATTCCGTTTGAACGTGCGATTTCTTTTGTCAATCTTTCCTCTTCTTTTGTCAGACGTGCGATCTCCTGTTCAAAATCGATCAGTTCTTCCAGTGGAAGATAACCGTTGCATCCGGAACTACAATAGATACTGCGTCTTCCGCAATGCCTTCTTGTCTTTCTGGAAGTACCAGTTTGTTCAATGCTGCCATATTCTGAGCTGCATTACTTAACATTGCAAGTCCTGATCCAGCTGCTGTTCATCTTCACATACAACATAAGCAGTTGCTTTTCTTGAATTTGGAACATTCATCTCTGCACGTACATTACGGATACCGCGGATGATCTCTTTGTAGTGATCAGCAATGTTTCTCTGCAATCTGGGAAGTTCCAGTCTTTTTTCATATACCGGCCAGCTTGACATCATCAGTGACTCTTCTTCTGGAACCAGTTTGCTGTAGATTTCCTCTGTAACGAACGGCATATATGGATGAAGCAGTTTCAATGATTTTTTCAATACTTCTTTTAATGTCCATAATGCTGCGTTTGCCCCTGTGGATCTTCCTCTGCATGATAGATACGGTATTTTGCCATCTCAATGTACCAGTCACAGAACTCATCCCACATAAAGTCGTAAATCTTGGAAAGTGCGATACCAAGTTCGAACTTATCCATATTTTCTGTAACATCTTTTACAAGGTTGTTGCACTTGGAAATGATCCATCTGTCTGCCGGACGGTTTTTAAAGTCTGCCGGTTTTTCAAGTTCTTTTCATCCAGGTTCATCATGATAAATCTGGAAGCATTCCATACTTTATTGGCAAAGTTACGGCTTGCTTCTACTCTCTCCCAGTAGAATCTCATATCATTTCCAGGGGCATTTCCTGTGATCAGAGTCAGACGAAGTGCATCCGCACCATACTGATCGATGATCTCCACGGATCGATACCATTTCCAAGGGATTTACTCATCTTACGTCCCTGAGAGTCACGGACAAGACCATGGATAAATACTGTGTGGAACGGTGCTTTTCCAGTATGTGCATATCCTGAGAATACCATTCTGACTACCCAGAAGAAGATGATATCATATCCTGTTACCAGTGTATTGGTAGGATAGAAATAATTTAATTCTTTTGTATTCTCTGGCCATCCGAGTGTTGAGAAAGGCCATAATGCAGAAGAGAACCATGTATCAAAGGTATCTTCATCCTGTGTGAAGTGTGTGCATCCACATTTCGGGCATTTCTCCGGTGCGCCGTGTCCAACGACTACTTCACCGCATTCATCACAGTAGTATGCCGGGATTCTGTGTCCCCACCATAACTGTCTGGAAATACACCAGTCACGGATGTTCTCAAGCCAGTGCAGGTAAATCTTGTCAAAACGCTCTGGTACGAAACTTAACTCACCATTCTTGATTGCCTCGATGGCTGGTTTTGCCAGCTCTTCCATCTTTACGAACCACTGCTGCTTGATCATTGGCTCTACAGTTGTATGGCAGCGGTCATGTGTTCCTACGTTATGAGAATGTGGAACAACTTTTACAAGATATCCCTGCTCTTTCAGGTCCTCTACCATAGCTTTTCTTGCTTCGTAGCGATCCATGCCTGCATATTTTCCACCATACATATCGTTGATGGTTGCATCATCGTTCATGATGTTAATCTCTGGCAGGTTGTGACGTTTTCCTACTTCAAAGTCATTAGGATCATGTGCTGGTGTGATCTTAACGGCACCTGTTCCAAATTCTTTGTCTACATAGTAGTCGGCAACGATCGGAATCTCTCTGTCTGTCAGAGGCAGTTTACACATCTTTCCTACGATGTCTTTGTATCTTTCATCATCCGGGTGAACTGCGATCGCAGTATCTCCCAAGCAATGTCTCCGGACGTGTCGTTGCGATCTCCAGATAACGGTCATCTGTTCCAACGATTGGATACTTGATATGCCAGAAGAATCCGTCCTGCTCCTCATGTTCAACCTCTGCATCAGAAAGAGAAGTCTTACATACCGGACACCAGTTGATGATTCTGGAACCTTTGTAAATATATCCTTCGTTATATAATTTGATGAATACTTCTTCTACCGCCTTGGAACATCCTTCGTCCATTGTAAAACGCTCTCTGTCCCAGTCACAGGATACACTAATTTTTTAAGCTGTCCCTCGATCGTTCCGGCATATTCTTTTTAAGCTTTGGAATTTCTCTCTTCCCTCGATCGTTCCGTTTGCATATTCTTCTTTTCCACTGCCATGTTCTTTCCAGGAATTTACCTCACTTCCTAAATTCTTTCTTGTCAATTCCATTTTTTCTTAATTTTTTTTAACTGTTTTTTGTAACCTTTGAACCTTTCTGTAGAGATAGCCGCATGGTCTGTTCCCGGAATCCACTAAGATTGCGATCAGTTCTCTCTTCCGAATCCGATTACTACCGCAAGCGGCATGAACACTGCTACAAATCCCACTAATTTGATAAATGCAACGATCACGGTCGGTTTAATCTTGCCAAACGCTTTCTTAATGTCAAATGTTGCTCCCATTGCCATCAGTCCCATCGGTGTTGCTACGCCGCCGATACTGCTGACGGCCTTATGTAAGATCACCGGCATCGGAAGTTTCAGCGCTGACCATAACAGACCTGCTGCAATACCGATGATGATCGGATTCGTAATGATACCGGTCAATGTTTTCTTGAGCAGTGCTTTATCCATACCATTTTGTCCCGGCTTGAAAATGACAGCACAACCACCGCCATAATATTATAAAGCGGTACACTTCCTATGATCATCAATGGTGCCTGTCCGGAATTACCATAGATATTCTGGATAAATGCGATTCCCAAAGCGCCGCACTGCTCCGGTAAGCCGCCTGGATGAATTCTCCCTGGATGCTTCTGTCTTTCAACAGGCAGGAGATTCCAATTGCGATCGTGATACTGATCAATGTAATAATAAAACAAAAAATTACGAATTTCGTATCCCACGCTTCCTTGATATCTACGACCGCCAGATCGCCGAATAATAATACCGGCAGTGGTATCCGGAAGACGAATTTGTTCATCTTATTGGCAAACCCTTCGTCCATCCACCCAATCTTATTGAAAAACAGTCCCAATACCATCATTAAGAAAAATGGGAACTGTTGCATTTAAACTAAACACCAGATTGTCCATTATACTATATCCTCTTCTTTTAAATTTTGAAAAAATCAGAAAATATCTTGACTCTATTCTAGATATTTTCTGATTTCAAAATATGCTTCATAGAGTTTGCTCATACGATTCTTCTGCTTTTTTCACCTGCAGTTTGCCGGACTGGTGGATGGATGAACCCGATTGCCATAATCCCAGTCGGTTCTTCATGTCCTTTGGATAACAGAATCTTATATAATTGGAACGCTGTTCCCGATGTCGTAAAGATTGCTTTGATATCAGCACATTCAAGTATCCTGCTCATATCATTCGGTCTGTGGATTGCGGATACTACAATTCCTGTCATCTGCTTCTTCCTTTTGATATCCACATCCCGCCAGCCAACACATCCCATACTGCAATACCATTTCTTAATGCAAATGTAATCTTATCTTCTCTTGTCTCCGGATTCGTTTCTCCACAGACATCCGATACAACTTTCCAGAATCTGTTTCTTGGATGGCCGTAGTAGAAGCCGACTTCACGGGATTTTGAGACGGCATGGGTTCCGAGCATCAGGATTTTGGAATGTTCATTGTAGATTGGTTCGAAATTGTGGATGATATGTTGTGTTTCCATGTTTGAATCAGCTCCTATTCTTCAATCTTTAATGCAGCTTTACATGTCTTTTTTATAACATGCAATTCCATACTTCAAAATTTTGGATTTTTATCTGTCATCTTTCCAGCTCACGATCAGCCCTGCAAGCAGGAATACCACTCCTGCTCCGGCAGAGATACATCCCATCCAAAGGAATGCCTTTCAGATTCACATCAATCGTACGTCCAAGTATTCTGTCCGTCACTAAGCTGAGTACTTTTTTATTTCCCATAAGTCCGATTCCCAGCGCAAAGATAACACCGCAGATCAGACCTTCTACACCTTGTGAAAAGCCCATAGACCTCTGTATCTTGGATAGCCCAGTAGAATCGTCAGAACCGCAAGAATCAGGATTGCTTGCTCCCTGCTGCCACACGGCACGGCATAGACAATAATATGGTATAAAGCTTTTGCAACTTTTCCCTGCACCGTACTGGTATCGTTCATATTGTCATACAGGTTTGAAGCATAGCTGTTCAGCACATCCTGCACATCAACCAGTTCTTCTTTCAACTGCTGTTTCATCATTGCCAGCATATCGTCTTCCTTAATTCCGATTCGTATCCTTAATTTCCTGCATACTGTCATCCAGAATCCGATTCAGTTCTTTTGTTACATCTACGTCTTTGTACGCTTTTCCTTTGGAAAGATCCTCTGTTATCTCGTTCATGACCTTTTGTGTAATTTTCTGTACTTCTCCGTTTTTTCTCGATCTTGTTCTGTATCTTTGCAATCCATTGTGTATCATCTGCTCCTGCATAACCGAATACTGCATCCATCATTCTGTGAGAAATTGCCGTATCAATCCCTGCCTGACTGATTGCTTTAACAAGTACCTGCTTTGCCAAGCAGACTTCCTCCAATACCGACACACTTATAATGAACAGGATACCGATCAGTACACTTAATATTCTTTTACCAATTCCCATGATTTCTTCCTTTCTTTTGATTCATTAATTCGCCGTAACTAATCTGTATACTTCTATTAAAAACGCATCTGCATGAATTGTCAATTTATATTTTTAATATATTTATCTTATTTTTCTATTTCTGCATATCACTTCTTTCTTTACATTGTTCGGGAGTAATTGTTTGTTATAATAATTGAGATATTATGATCAATAACATACGGGCAAAGGAATAATTTTCATGAATGAAACGAACTTATCTTTAAAATATCTGATCGATCAAACGCAAAAGAACAGACCCTGACCAAAGAAGAATGGATCACACTGATCGAGGGACACACTCCGGAACTTTCCGAATATCTCTTTTCCCTGGCCCGCGAAGAACGCCACCGTTATTATGGACACGATGTCTACGTCCGCGGTCTGATCGAATTTACCAATTATTGTAAAACGATTGTCTGTACTGCGGCATACGGAAAAGCAATGGAAACGCACACCGGTACCGTCTGTCAGAAGAAGACATCCTAAAGAATTGTTGTAAAGAAGGTTATGAACTTGGATTCCGCACCTTTGTCTTGCAGGGTGGAGAAGACGGATATTATACAGATGAACGCATCATCCATTTGATCCGGATGATTAAAGAACGCTATCCCGACTGCGCCATCACCCTTTCCATCGGTGAAAAATCCAAAGAAAGCTATCAGGCTTACTATGATGCAGGCGCCGACCGTTATCTTCTGCGTCATGAAACTTATAATCACGAACATTACAGACAGCTTCATCCATCAAACCTTAGTCCTGAACACAGACAGCAGTGTCTGCGTAATTTAAAGGACATCGGTTATCAGGTCGGCTGCGGATTCATGGTGGGATCGCCTTATCAGACACCGGAATATCTTGCGGAAGATATGCTTTTCATGAAAGAACTGAATCCACACATGATTGGAATCGGTCCGTTCATCACACCATGATACCCCATTTGCCGGAGAAGCTGCGGGAACACTGGAACTTACCTTTATATATGCTTGGTCTGATTCGTCTGATGATTCCAAAGGTTCTGCTTCCGGCCACAACTGCACTTGGAACCATCCATCCGAAAGGACGTGAACTCGGAATCCTTGCCGGAGCCAATGTCGTAATGCCAAATCTTTCACCGACGGAAGTCCGGAAAGATTATCTTCTATATGATAATAAAATCTGTACCGGAGATGAATCCGCCCAGTGCAGACATTGTCTGGAAATGCGGATGAAATCCGTTGGATATCAGGTTGTAACAGACCGTGGAGATTCCCTGAATATTTAATCATTGAAACAATACCGCAGATTCATACAGTTTTAACATTTTTATATGGTCAGCTTTACACATAGCTGTCAGAAAGCGAGGAATACATCATGAGTTTAAACAACACCCCCTCTTCAGAACGTACACATATCGGAATCTTTGGCAGGCGTAATGCAGGAAAATCAAGCCTGATCAATGCCATTACCGGACAGAATCTGGCAATCGTATCCGATGTACGCGGAACCACGACCGATCCGGTGTTCAAAGCCATGGAACTACTTCCGCTTGGTCCGGTTGTCATGATTGACACCCAGGTCTCGATGACACAGGAGAACTCGGAAAACTTCGTATCCAGAAAGCCTATCAGGTCTTGAACAAGACAGATATTGCTGTACTTGTAGTTGATGGAACCACCGGAATCACCCCACAGGACAATGCAATTCTTACACGTATACAGGATAAAAAAAATTCCTCTCCTGCTCGTCCTCAATAAAGCTGATCTGGTATCCGAACATGTACACCAGGAAATGATCGTATCCACACACCTGAAATATAAGATTCCTCTGGAAAATATTCTGTGGACCAATACCACAGAACATCTTCATATTCATGAACTGAAGGAACGGCTCGGATCTCTGGTTCCTTCTGAGGATTCTTCCAGATTCATTGTGCGTGATCTTGTAAAACCCGGGGATTTTGTCGTGCTGGTGGTTCCGATCGACTCGGCGGCACCAAAAGGAAGACTGATTCTTCCGCAACAGCAGACGATCCGTGATCTTCTCGATGCCGGTACAACTGCCATTGTGGTAAAAAGAGACGGAACTTAAGAGCACTCTGGACTCACTGGGCAAAAACCTGCGCTTGTGATCACCGACAGTCAGGCATTTAAAGAAGTTGACAAAGATACACCTTCTGATATCCTTTTTAACTTCATTTTCTATCCATTTTTTTGCAAGATACAAGGGGAATCTAGAAACCGTTGTCAGAGGCGCACGTGCATTAGACACACTGGAAGACGGAGATACCATTCTGATCAGCGAAGGCTGCACCCACCATCGTCAGTGTGACGATATCGGTACTGTCAAACTGCCTCGCTGGGTATGCGAATATACCGGAAAAGACGTGTCCTTTGAATTTACCAGCGGAACCGAATTTCCTCTGGATCTGACCCGATATAAGATGATCATCCATTGTGGTGGATGTATGCTGAACGAGCGTGAGATGAAATACCGCCTGAAATGTGCCGATGATGCAGATATCCCGATCACAAATTATGGCACTGCGATTGCATACATGAAGGGAATTCTGGAACGGAGTATCGAGATATTCCCACAATTACGAAAAATAAACGAACGCTTTATATATAAAGGAGATTTTTATGCAGATCAGAAAAGCGACAATGAATGACCTCCCGGATATCCTTGCAATCTATGCCTATGCCCGGGAATATATGAAAGAACATGGAAACCCTGACCAGTGGAAGGACAACTATCCTCCGTTAGAACTGACTACACAGGACATCCGTTCCGGCTGCTTACATGTCTGTATCATCCGGGCAAATGACCGGGAACGGATTGGTGGTGTATTCTATTTTCATCCGGAAGAAGATCCCGATTATCTGAACATTGACGGTTCCTGGTTGAATTCCTGCCCTTATGCCGTTGTTCACAGAGTTGCCACAGCACCGGACACGAAAGGCATTGCCACCTTCTGCCTGAACTGGGCTTATGAACAGTTTCCGAATATTAAGATTGATACACACGATGATAATATCCCGATGCAGCATCTGCTCGCCAAATTAGGCTTCACATGCTGTGGGCATACTACATTGAAAAGCGGTGATAGCCGCCTGATCTATCAGAAAACTGAATAAACTCAGCAGAGCAGCAGTTACACAGGGATAATTTTTGGCTTTTACTGTGCTAACACTTTCTCAACCTCTTCTATCGGAAGTCTTATTACTCACTTTAGATTTCCTATAGATTATCTTAAGATTTTTCATATTTTCTTTAGCTCTATAACACAAATTAGAAACATTTACCATGTATTATATAATCATCAACAACAAAGAAGTCACTCAGGTATCAGAAATATGAAGCAACTTTTATCTGGTCTGGCTTCGCCTAAAAAATCCTTCGGTTATTTAATAAAAGACAACAACCGAGTTTATATATATCATTTTTCTTTTTCATAACTTTTTTCCTTTTGGGCATCCGGTGTGGATGCCCATTTTTAATACTGGCATGCGGACAAGCATCTGCTATTCTTTATTCTTTTCCAGCGAATAACTCTCTATTTTCACTTTCCTGTTTAAGATTCCTTCTCCCAGATCATCAGATGAATCTGATAACCGATACTGTCTTTTGCAATCTCGAATGGTTCTTCTCTTAAAATAACAGAATCTTTTTCCTTCCTTTTGCAATTGCTGTCTTCTTTCTTCCACCTTGTGCATCAGTTGCTGACATCTTACATCCATCTCTTTCTCCAAATGAACGTTTCTTGTAGCCTGAAACTGTTTTTCTCAACTTTTCATCCAACAGATCGACCACTTTTGCATGCGCATTCCGGTGAAGCATTGCTGCAATTTTCTTTTGCAATATATGGCTTTTGATGTTTCCGGTAGTTCTTTAATATCTTCAGCAATCCTTTATCATCCGCCTCTGCGGCCAGTTTCTCCATCACTGCAATTGCTTCTTCTGTCGGCACCCATGGCTCTACTCTTGGGACGATGTATTGTTCCGGCACTGCAGGATAACAGCAGTAATTGCTTATGGAAATCCACCAGCATCGCAAGCTTTCGTTCCTCTGGTGTACAGTATTCCTCTCCCAGATAATCATACTTGTCTCTCATGATTGCCAGACGGTATTCCAGCTGCCGCAGATATTCATAATCCTTCATCCAGAAATGTCCGATCTCCCATAATTATACAGATGGACATCTGTCAGCAGATCTTCGAAAATATCGTGACGGCTGAATCTCCCTGATGGACCACAAGAATGTACTCCATATCTTCAAAACTCATCGATGCCGATATCTCTCCTTCATAGTCCGGTCTGTATTCCCCCGTCATTCTGGCATTTCGAAAAACAAGAAAGCTTTCTGCTGCATCATTCATCAGATATACAAGTCGGATATCCGGTTGCCCTGAAATTGATCGCTCCGGCAAAATCAGTTCAAACTGATCCTGTTCCAGAAGCTCTTGCAACATTACAAATGCATCCACTATTCTTTTTCTCTCCTTCATTTGCCTCTTCAACCACAACTTCCGGTTCCACTTCCCCATGATCTTCTACATAATCAAAGCGCAATACCGCCTGCGACCAGTTCAAACTGATCCTTGCATTCTTCTGCTTTTTCTTTTCCGGCTTTCTGAATCAGCTCCAGAAGTTCTTCCAAAACAGCTTTCGTCAGATAACCGCCCCGCCAGTGAAACGTAAATACTCTTCCCTTTTTTGCGGTCTGTAATGCTCTTCTATATACATCTTCTGTCTTTGTAAACGACAGTTTCTTCTCTTTATAATAGAAATGGTCCCCTTCTTCGCACTTTGGTGCCGGAGCGATCAGCGGCTCATGATCTCTGAAAATGCTTTTATCATCCAGGTTGAAATAGTCGTAGCGGATTTCTTTTTTGTCATTTCCGAGTGTATTATCAAAAGTCGCATCCAGATGATAATAATTTCCACCAATTCTCACAATGTTCCAGGTATGACGGTATTTGATACCTTTTTCCGGATTGTTACCGCAGACTGCGATCATACACCAGATCCCGAGTGCATCGCACAGCACTTTCACTGATTTTGCAATTCCTTCACAGACCCCTGACACCCTGTCCGAGCGGTCCGATGATCTCATGGGAATATGACTTTTTAATTTATCATAGTGTACATTTTCACAGATGAAATCATGTACATATTTTTCCTTTTCCCATTCGGATTTATCTTTTACCGGTCTTGCAAGCTTTTTTCTACTCTGGACTTCAGTGCTTTCTGATGTTCCTTTATTTTGTTTTTATCAAATAAATATTCCGGGATAAAATGAAATTGGGCGAATCCGGATAATACTTGTACTTATACCCGGTTGCCCAGAAGATTTCCGATGATCCAGACGCAGGCGGAAGAATACATTATAAAGTTCCTCCGCCTCCATTCCTGGAATCTGTATTGAATCTGAGATTTCAAGCAGTCCCTGCCGGATGGCATGATAGGCTGCCTGCTGTACTTTTGTTCATCTTGCTATAATAATATGGTTCCACGATCATCTCTCCATTTTTATCTTTTTAAATCTGAACCCATTATAGCAAATTTTCACATATTTTGTATATTTCTATGTATTTGTGCCAGCTGTAAATTTTATATAGATTCTACATTTTTCGTCGCCACAATATCCACACCGGTACCGGCCACATCCTTCACCAGCACATTTCGATATTTGTCTCTAAGCTCTCATTTACAACAGCTCCGGAAGTGATTGGGCTCATTTCGATGCCTGCTCCTCTGGAGATATCGTTCTCTGGGATAAGACCACAGGAAAGAAGTAATGTATCACATGGATAGTACTCTTCTGTTCCAGGGATAGGTCTTCTGTCAGGACCAACCTCTGCGATTGTGATTCCTTCTACTCTCTTTACCTTTGATATCGATTACGGTATGGCTCAATTTCAGCGGAATATCGTAGTCATTCAGACACTGAACGATGTTACGTTTTAATCCACCTGAGTATGGCATTAACTCAGCTACAACTTTAACTTTTGCACCTTCGAATGTCATACGTCTAGCCATGATAAGTCCGATATCACCGGATCCTAAGATAACAACTTCACGACCTGGCATGAAGCCTTCAATATTTACTAATCTCTGTGCAGTACCTGCAGAATAGATACCTGCCGGTCTGTAACCAGGAATGTTTAATGCACCTTTTGAACGCTCTCTACATCCCATAGCTAAGATCACTGCTTTTGCCTGAAGTTCGAACATTCCTTCTTCACGGTTCATTGCAGTAATTACTTTATCTGCGCTGATGTCCATAACCATAGTATTTAACTTGTACTCGATTCCAAGTTCTTCTACCTGATCAATGAAACGTCTAGCATACTCCGGTCCTGTTAACTCCTCTTTGAAGGTATGAAGACCGAAACCATTATGGATACACACTGATTTAAGATACCACCTAACTCACGGTCACGCTCTAAAATCAGAATGCTCTCGATACCATTTCTTCTTGCTGATGCTGCTGCTGCTAAACCTGCAGGACCACCACCAATGATAATCACGTCATATGCTTTCATCTGTTCTTCCTCCTTATAATCTGTCTTTCGGGGTTCCAACGATGAACTTGGAATCGCGTCCAGATTTTCTAATTTCTGACTGATCTACGCCTAATTCTCTCGCAAGAATCTCAATCTGTCTTGGTGAACAGAAACCAGCCTGGCAACGTCCCATACCAGCGCGTGTACGACGTTTAATACCATCTAATGTAGTTGCACCTAATGGTCTATGGATTGCATCAAGGATTTCTCCTCTGTAATCATTTCACAACGGCATACGATACTTCCATAAGCCGGATTCTCTTTAATCAAGGCATCTCTCTCTTCTTTGTACAAGAGTTCAGATGTGTAACACCTTTTCTTGTTCCGTTGAAGGTCGGATCTTCCTGTAAGTTTAATTTATCCTTTAACATTCCTGCAACAAGAACTCCGATAGCCGGTGAGCTTGTCAGACCCGGAGACTCGATTCCTAATGCATCAAAGAATCCCGGTGCTTCATCTACTTCACCGATTACGAATTCATGGTTGTCCTCATGTGCACGAAGTCTATTTTGTCTTGAATACGCCCTGATTTGTGTGAATTTCCCAGATATCATCCTTTTTTTTCCAATCTCTGTACTTTTGTATCAAATTTGAATTCCACACCATTTTCACAGGCATTTTCTGCCATCGCAATATTCAATCCAAATGGACATACGATTCCGGCTGATGGTGCATAAAGTGCTGCATATACATTATCTACAATATTCGGCTCCATTTCGAGCACTTCTTCTCTGTTCAGGATCTGAAGTCCCGGCACGCCATTTGCCACTCCTCTGTCGTACAATGCCTGCAATTTATCCATATCTTCTTCTCTCAGACAGATTACCAGCGAACCAACTCTCTGAAATGGGAAATCCAGTTCTTTCGATAACTGTTCCATCATTGCATTTCCGCGGACATTTAACTTTGCCATCAATGATCCTTCTTTTGCATCATATCCTGCATGTACAATTCCACTGTTGGCTTTTGACGTTCCACAGCAGACATCTTCTTCTTTTTCTAATACACATACCTTTGCTTTATAACGGGACAACTCCCTTGCTGCCGAGCCTGAGACTCCGCTTCCAATTATTATCACATCATACATATTTTTATCTCCTTATCTAATATCTGTATGATTTTTTTGAAAAAAAAGCCTGACAAGTAAACGCATCACGAATATGCGATTATCCTGTCAGGCTCTCTCTTCTCTCACGCCTCTTGTTCTATTTTCTTTGTCATTTTACCACGGAATAGCACCAAAAAGCAATACCGCAGCAACAGCTCCTATTACCTGTCTTTATTCAGTTTTTAATCTTCTTTTGCCCAGCCGTAAGCATATTTTACAGCTTTGTTCCAGCCTTTGATCATCTTGCTTCTCTGCTCGTCATCAATCTTCGGCTCGAAGGTCTTATCAATTGCCCAGTTCTTAATGACGTCCTCCTTACTGCTCCAGTAACCAACTGCGAGACCTGCAAGATAGGCTGCACCCATAGCTGTCGTCTCCACGCATTTTGGACGGTTCACCGGCGCGTTGATGATATCGGCCTGTGTCTGCATTAAGAAGTCATTTGCACTTGCTCCACCGTCAACCTTAAGTGCTGCAAGTTCAATTCCAGAGTCAGCTTTCATTGCTTCCAGAACATCATTTACCTGATAAGCAAGAGATTCCAGGGTTGCACAGATAATATGATATTTGTTAACTCCACGTGTGATTCCTACAATAGTTCCTCTTGCATACTGATCCCAGTGCGGTGCGCCAAGTCCTGTAAATGCAGGTACTACATAACATCCATTCGTATCTTTTACTTTCTTTGCCATGTATTCTGAATCCGGTGCAGAATCAATAATACGAAGTTCATCTCTCAACCACTGGATCGCTGCTCCTGCTACAAAGATCGAACCTTCCAGCGCATAATTTACTTTGCCGTCTAATCCCCATGCAATGGTCGTAACCAGACCATTTTTTTAGAAAATACCGGCTTTTCTCCTGTATTCATCAGAAGGAAACATCCTGTTCCGTATGTATTCTTTGCTTCTCCTGCTTTGAAACATGTCTGGCCGAATAATGCTGACTGCTGGTCTCCTGCTGCTCCTGCGATTGGGATCGGACCTCCAAGATAAGACGGATCAGCCTCTCCGTAGATGCAGCTGGATGGTTTTGGTTCCGGTAACATACATTTCGGAATATCCAGTTCTTTAAGGATCTCATCATCCCATTCGAGAGTATTAATATTAAATAGCATAGTTCTTGCAGCATTTGAATAATCTGTAACATGTACTGCGCCTTTTGTCAGTTTCCAGATCAGCCATGTTTCTACTGTTCCAAATAATAATTCTCCGGCTTTCTGCTCTTTCTCTTGCTCCCGGCACATTATCTAAGGATCCATTTTACCTTTGTTCCTGAGAAGTATGCATCAATGACCAGTCCTGTTTTTTCACGGAATTTGTCTGTTAATCCTTTTTCTTTTAAGGAATCACAATATTCAGATGTTCTGCGGCACTGCCATACGATCGCATGATGTACGGTTCTCCTGTCTCTTTGTCCCAAACGATTGTTGTTTCACGCTGGTTTGTAATACCGATAGCTGCAATGTCTGTTGCTGTTGCGCCAACATTTTCCATTGCCTGTTTAGCAACCTCATACTGAGTTGCCCAAATCTCATCTGCGTCGTGCTCAACCCAGCCTGGTTTCGGAAAATACTGGGTGAATTCTCGCTGTGCGACGCTGCACATCTCACCTTTCTCATTGAATAAAATACAACGGTTACTTGTTGTTCCCGCATCTAATGCCATTACATATTTTGCCATATTCATTTCCTCCTGATTTTCGCTTCATTTTACTTGTTACTTTTTTTCGCATGCGTTCTATTTAAATTGCTCCCTCAGGCAATTAAATATTCTGTTTTTTCTTATATAGTTATTACATCTTCCATACCTGATGATTGGTTGATGATACTGCAATTGCTCCGGCTGATAATGCAGCCATCACATCTTCTTTATCTGTGATCAATCCTCCTGCTATGATCGGTGTCTTCATCTGAACCACAGATCCGTTTGATCACTCTTGGCATCACACCCGGAAGTACTTCTATAAAATCCGGTCTCACCATATGTTGTTGCTGTCTGATATTTTCAAATGCCATGGAGTCCAGCAGAAAATATCTGAGAACCGTATACATTCCAAGTTCTTTTCGCTTTCTTGATCAGTGACGGCTTTGTTGATATGATTCCATCTGCTTCTGTATGTTCTTGCAGATATTCTACCGAAATTTCTTTCGGGCTGAGTCCGCTGATCAGATCTACATGTACCATCGCAACCTTTCCGGCATCTTTCACCCTGTTTTACAATCCTGTCTATCGAACAGACATCTCCAAATAATATAAAAATCACCTGTATCTCTTCTATTGCACAACATTTTTCTATATCTTCCATACTTTTCACAGCCGCAATGATCGGATTACTCCCGACTGCATCATAAAATATCTGATCCATTTTTCCATCCTCATCCTTTTGTCAAACTTTTATATTTTCAATTTATTCTATTACATTTTGTATTATTTTTTCAAAAAAGGAGCGCGACTAAAAAGCAATCGCTTGATTACTTGTATCCGCTCTCCTATCTCAGCTCTTTGTTCAACTGCGTTTACTATATCACAGTGCACACTTTTTTCAATGACATTTGTCATTTTTTGTTTTTCATCTATTATATACAATTCTTTTTCCAGTTCCTTTTGTTGAAATGCATCAATTTTTGCCTTTTCAACAAAATTTTTAGTTATTGCATTAACATGCCTGATGCATTTCTAACAAACTCTATATTTCACAAAGAATTACAGAAACTGACTAAACTCTACCTTCTCTTCATTAGGTCCTTTAATCGTAAAAAAATTTTACTCCATTGTCCCAGAATGGCAGGAAATGAATCTCGTCATTTGTCGTATTCAGATCCATTGCACAAACTTCTTTATATGTCTCTTCGATATCTTTTACATCAATTGCGACATGATCAATGGCTCCGGCTTTCATCGTTGCCTCATCTGATTCATATGTCTCGATCACCAGGTTTTCTAATTTTAAGAATGCTACTTTTGCACCCTCATTCACCGTCTCAAATGCCGGTTCAAAACCAAGTTTTGCAAAAAAATGCTTTTGTTGCTTCCATATCCTTTGTAGAATTCCGATGTGCTGGATTCCTGTTGCGTAAGTTTTTCATGTTGTTCTTCATTCCTTTTGATTGTCATATTTTACTCGTTTTGGAATATCATCATTTTACCATTTTTTCCACGGATTTTGAATACGATTTCATTGATCTCACCCAATGGAAGTCTGTCGGAGATCAAAAAATACTGCTGTATCCTCTCCTCATTCAGTTCTTCTCCGATCACGATCACAACTTCCTGTCCTTCCGGAATTGGACAAATTCTCATCTCCTGATGTGTGGCATTTAATTCCAGCCACTCGCCAGCTTCATCTTTCAAGAATCCTTTGACACGAAATACTCGTCCACATTCTTTATCCTCCAGAATGTTCTTTGCTGCTTCTATGACCTCGTCTGTCGTCTTATCCAGATTCATAAAATACAGGGATTTAAATGTCTCTCCCTCTTCGATATGCATCTTCCGGTAATTCTCCGGTACATATCCACAGGATAAAAATGTCTCATAATCTGCCTCATCAAATGCCGTCCAGTCTTTTACCACAATCTCATCCTTAAATCTTCTTTTACACTGTACTTTCTCCATTGCAGCATTCAGGTGTGAGACTGTATTTTCAATCTCTTTCTCCGACGCTTCCTGGCTTCTGCTGAGTACGATGCATCCTGCATTTGCAGCCTCGGATGCCAGCAGATAGTCTGCTTCATCCGACAGTTTCTCCTCCAGTTTTGCGTCAACGACCGTGATCACATTCCCAATCTCATACCATCTGTCGATCGGATCATCCCTGTAATACATCGAAAAATTCATCCACATCGTAGATTCCTGATGGTTCTATGATCACACGGTCATAACCGGACATTGCCATTGAGATCAGCTTTGTGCGGAAACGTCTTCTGTGGCATTCGCATCACATCCTCCGGCAATCATCTCCAGTTCACAGTTCTCGCCTTCCAGATCTTTTAACAGCATCATATCTACGTTGACTGCACCGTAATCATTTTCCAGTATTCCGATATTTGCCCCACTGTCGATCAGATATTTTGCATATTTTTTTTATAAATGTTGTTTTGCCTGCTCCTAAAAATCCTGTGATCAGATCTATCTTTACCATTTCACCCTGCTACCTCGAATATTTTCTTTCCTGCAAATTGCAATTCCCTAATTCCGGTTTAGCGATGCTTCCATATACATCTTATTATTAACTGTCATGTCAAACAAAAAAAAAACATATCATAAAGTATAACTTTTTTTTTTCAAGGCTATGCAAGAACACAAAAAGCGGCTGCCCTACAACAAGCAGCCACTATTTTTATTATTTTTTATTATTTTATTTATTTCTTTCCACCAAAGATAAATCCCATAAATCGGATATAAGTATACACAACCAGAACAACCGCAATAATCGTCTCGATCAATACCACATATTTCAGGAACGGCATCGGATGTCCCATATTCATTGCACATGCCATCGTCTGTTTTGAAGCGATCGCACTGATGACAAATGGGAAGGTGAATGCCGCATAGCTTGGGAAAGAATGGCATCTTCAAATAGCCGATTGCTTTTACAAGTGCAAAGATATAGATCACCGTTGCAACTACAAACATTCCCATCAGAAATCCGTAAGATTTCGGCATGACAGACTGTACATATCCTGCGATACAGAGGCTTGTCGGTGCCGCATAGATACAGATCAGTGGTTTTGCTGGATCCGGTACTTCTTTCACCGTCACATAGCGGTATGTAACCAGGATCAGTAACAGGATCAGTGTCACAAATCCAAACCAGAATGCTGCACTTCCGATTGCAAGTTTCTCATAAGCAGGTGCCGTGACTGATGCAACGACAATTCCAACATATACGATATAATAACTTGCGAATACCTTTGGCATCTGCAATTTGAATACAAATTTCACCGTAAAATAAATGATCAGCACGATATGTAATGCGATCGCAAACAGCCAGATATAATAAGCCGCCTGTCCGATGAATGGTTTTACATAGGTACTTAAGATCATAAGTGCCATCGGAAATGTTCCTGATACGCTTGCCATGATCGGATTCTTCATATCTTCCTTCACAGCTCCCGGAAACATAATTAGCTTCAGAAGTGCCAGAATCAGCAGAAATGCTGCGAACACTCCACACACATAACGGATTCCTTCTGAATAGCTCTGAAGCAGGTTACCTAAAGCTGCCGCGCCAAGCATGACTCCGCAGATTGGAATCGGTATTTTTTTTGATTACATCTTTCATAATATCTTGTCTTCCTTTCTAGTCTGGATCTATGTATTCTAGATATCTGCAATTGCACGACGTTCTGCCGGTTCATCAATTTCATCCAGATTCTTGATACCAAGCTCACGACAGACGATCTGCGCTACCTTCCATGCACAAAGTCCTGTGAAAATAGATACACTGTTCTTTGTGTTCACCCTGTCCCATATTGAATTCCTTTGTCAGAACTCTGCAGCAGATTGCATTCTTCCCATTAGCTTTCTTGAACCAGTCATGCAGTTCGTGAACCAGTTCCATACATTTTACACTCTTTGGATTGGTTGGCCGTCCTGCTCTGTTCTTCCGAAGAACATTCCAAGTGCAAGAATTCCTCCGTTAAATGCACCGCAGACACATCCTGATTTTCCTGCTCCGACAGCCATACCGGATGACATTGCAATGACTTCTTTTTGGTACATCCAGTTTAAATTCATCACGGATGGTGCACATCAATGCCTCACAACAGTAATATCCGCTTTTAAAATTCTTCTCTGCTGCTCTCTCTGCACCGCTCTTGGGCTGATTTCTGTTACTCCGATGTTCATAAGTAATTCCTCCTGTTTTCCTTTTATTGAATATTTTCAAAAACTTCTGTTTTATTATATATAAACTTATTTGTTAAAATGATATTTTTATATATCACATTACTTATCATGTCTCTCTATATCCATAAATACATATAAAAAGTCATATATCAGATTCATACCATTATAATCTGATATATGACTTCTTCCATATTTATTCCATATTTATCCGACCAGATGCATCATATTGATCAGGAATATCCAGCTCAGTCCGTAATAAGATACAACTGCCACAAGGTCATTGACCGTTGTGATAAGTGGTCCCGAAGCAACCGCCGGGTCTACATGAATCTTCTTAAAGAACAACGGAATCAATGTTCCAACCGCTCCTGAGATCACCATCGCCAACAACAGTGAGACTCCGATACATCCGGATACCGCATATGCGAATACGAACGTCTTTCCTTTGAATAATGCAATGTATAGCCCAATCAGTGCAAACGACAGAATTCCAAGGATCGAACCGTTCGAGAATGCAATCTTCATTTCCTTAAATACCAGTTCTGCCTTCTGCTTTCCGGTCAGAGACTCATCCATCAGTACACGGATTGTTACGGCCAGTGACTGGGTACCTACGTTACCTGCCATATCCAGGATCAGTGACTGGAAGCACATGATAATCGTAAGCTGGCTTACCACTTCTTCAAACAGACCGACTACGGATGAAACGACCATTCCAAGTCCCAGCAGTACCAGAAGCCACGGAAGTCTCTTCTTGATACTTTCTCTTAATGGCTCCTTCAAATCTTCCTCTGCGGTCAGACCGGCGAACTTCGCATAGTCTTCACCCATCTCATCATCGACCAGGTCTACCATGCTCTGGGATGTGATGACTCCTAGGAGCTTGTTGTCATTATCCAGTACCGGGATCGAATCCTCGGAATAATCTTTCAGTCTCTCAATACAGTCATCGATCAGCTCATTACCATATACATATGGATACGATGTTGCGATCAGATCCTCCAGCGGAGATTCTCTTCTCGCAATGATCAGATCTTTCAGATCCATTGCTCCGTAAAATGTATTATCTTCCGTTACCATAAATAACGTAGAAATGTTATCATTCTTTGCCGCCTGATCTACCAGACTGCGCATTGCCTGCGTCAGCGTCAGGTTCTCACGGATCATGATGCAGTTCGTTGTCATTCTGCTTCCGATCTCTTCCTCATCAAAGGAAGCGATGATTGCCATATCCTTTCTGGCATCGTCATCCATTAATTCTATCAGAAGATTCTTCTTCTCCTTTGGCATCATCTGCAGAACATCTACTACAGCATCTGTCTCCATCGCAGACAGGATTGCTGCTGCTTTCTTGATATCCATCTCATCCAGATATTCGGCTGCTGCCTGTTCATCAATATGCTCAAAGATATCTGAAAGCATGTCCAGATCCAGAATTCTACAGATTTTTCTTCTTTCGGAGATCTTCAGCTGCGGAAATACTTCAGCAAGGTCATTCGCATGATAATCTTCAGTCTGCTTCTCATAATCCCCGGTGATGTATTGCTTCTGATGATTTCCAGTATTTCAACTGTAATCTTTATTTTCCATACCTTTGCCTCCTACCCTTTTTTCCTCACGTGAAATATAACCGTGGCACAGATTGCCCGGTTTTCTTCACCACAAATACACTGCAGGATATGTAACGATCATATCCTCCATCAACGACTGCTACTATTCACTTGTCATACTCATTGGGAAATAGGATAAGAAATAAAAAGAAATATATAATGTATATCGCAGTGATACTTACATCCAACAGAACCGACTGTTGCTTAATAAACTTTTTTGTTCCCATCCTATGCTGCTACTTCGCCCATGACTATCGCAACCGTCCATTCTGTTCACCTGCCTTTTTCTTTGAATTTTATTATTTATTTTCTAACTATTTTGTGCGGCATATAACTGCCCGCAACATATTATAAACGCTCAGAATATGAATTTCAAGCTTTTTCCGATACTTTTTCCTTAATCTAACATAATGTTTCCAGAGATTTTACTTTTCCGGAATTGTACATAAATATAAACATCTCAGTTCCCGGTTTTTGCAAATTGTTTCCTATGTTATACTGAATTGTTGTTTTTATAGATTAGAGGAATAAAAAGAGAGAGAGGGTAAAATCAACATATGAACTCATTAAAACCAATGTTACTGACTTCACTGAAATCTTACGACCGTGCCCAGTTTGTAAAAGATGTGACCGCAGGAATCATTGTCGCAATCATTGCACTACCGCTGTCCATAGCACTTGCACTTGCATCTGGTGTCGGACCGGAAGCCGGAATCTTCACTGCGATTGTTGCAGGATTTGTCATCTCTGCACTTGGCGGAAGCAGTGTCCAGATTGCCGGACCTACTGCTGCATTTTGCAACTATCGTTGCAGGTATCGTTGCAAAAGACGGGTTAGACGGACTTGTGATTTCAACCATCCTTGCAGGTATCTTTCTGATCCTGATGGGATTCTGCCATTTTGGAAGCCTGATCAAATTCATTCCATATACGATCACAACGGGCTTCACTTCCAGGAATTGCAGTTACGATCGTGATCGGGCAATTGAAAGATTTCTTCGGCATAACTTATCCCGCCGGCGTAAAACCAATCGAAACGACCGAAAAATTCAAAGCATTTGCAGAAAATATCTCTACGATAAACACAGATGCCTTAATCGTCGGAATCGTAAGTCTCGCGATCCTGATCATCTCACCGATGCTCTTAAAGAGAATTCCGGGATCGCTGATCGCCGTTATTGTCGGAAGCCTGATGGTACAATTCCTGCCGCTTAAAGGTCTCCACGATTGGGAATCTTTACA
>VOFG01003164.1_pt1 | contig 39953 bp, 64 predicted proteins | sample 5384171 | NCBI WGS metagenome assembly VOFG01 (sample SAMN12384726, study PRJNA508395) | human gut metagenome | isolation source: healthy gut F | host: Homo sapiens
GCACAACATCGAGCTGGTGACGGCCACCCACTTCCTGCCGTGGATCTGCCGGCGCTGGAGCAGGCTGCCGGTGCCGGTGGTGTACAACTGCGGCGGGTACGAGCGGGTGATGGAGACGCTGCCGGACGCTGGAGGGGACGGGTGGACGTCTACCTGCCGGACCTGAAGTACGCCGACGGAACGCTGGCAGCGGCGTTGTCCGGCGCGGGGGACTACTTCCCTGTGGCCTGCCAGGCGATCGGGAATGTTCCGGCAGGTCGGGCCTGTACGTGCTGGAGGACGGCTTTTGAAGCGGGGCGTGGTCATCCGGCATTTGGTGCTGCCGGGGTATTTGGACAACACCCGGCGGGTGCTGGACTGGATCGCGAGACGTTTGGGCCGGGGGACGTGCTGGTGTCGCTGATGAGTCAGTACACGCCCACAGCCAACATGACCGGGCGGCTGGCGCGGCGGGTGACGGCGGCGGAGTACCGGGCGGCAGTGACCTATATGCGGAACTGCGGCATCACGGATGGGTTCGTGCAGGAGCGGACCTCGGCGGGAAGGAGGCATATACGCCGGCGTTCGACGGCGAGGGCGTGTAGGCGGCGGCTCTTTTTCGCCAATACGTCGTTGCAGCACTTCGACATACACAGAGTATGCCTTCCCAGTGCTGCGCCTCGTCTTGACGAAAAATAGCGCGCCGCCGAAGCGCGGCGGGGCTTTTTCGCCGATAGGTCGCTGCGGCGGGCTTTGTCTCGACGGGTTACTTTCTTTCCTTGGCGAAAGAAAGTAACCAAAAGCGCCATTTAAGGAAAGGGGGATTTCGATTTCCCCTTTCCTTAAAATCCTATCCCTTGAAACGACCAAAAGGGGAGGGGTTGCGACCCCCCCTTTGGAAACCCCACCGGGGAGGGGCGCACGCTCGGCAGGCGTGTGTAGGGGCGGGGTTCTACCCCGCCCGTCTCTCCTCCGTCACGGCCGTGACACCTCCCCTCACAGAGGGGGGAGGGGGAGTCTGCGGATTGGACAAGTGCGTGCGGTAAAACGGCGGGCGGAGACAGGGGGGCGCGACATCGTCAACCCCAAGAGCAAGCCCTTCACCGCGTAAGGGTACAAAAAATACACCCGGCGGCTTGACAACCCGCAGGAAATCGCATAAAATGAAGAGTGACCGTGCTGACCCCGCAGGAGTAGCCTGTACACCGCCGTTACAGAGAGACGCGCCCTTGGGCTGAAAGCGCGTTGCGGCAAGGAGCAGGTCAAGACAGCGAGCGAGCGGGGATGGAAACATCCACGGCGCGCTCCCCGTAACAGGAGCAAAAGGGCCTCAGGGCCGAATTTGGGTGGCACCACGAAGCGTTTAACGCTCGTCCCAATGCCGGGACGGGAGCGTTTTTTTGTCCCCGCACCACACAATCCGAAAAGGAGATCGCCATGCAAGCTGTTCTGGATTTCATCGGCAATACCACGTTCCCCATCCCTCTGACGGCGCTGGCGGTGCCGGTGACATCGGTCACCGGCTCGGGATGAAGGGGCTCGATCCCGCGGGAGAACGCGGCGCAGGATCGGGACGATTTATTCTGTACCACAAGGAGATCACCATGCAGACTGTCATTGACTTCATCAACAAGCACCTGTACGACTGCTTCATCCCCCTCACCGCGCTGGCCGTGCTGGTATCGTCGTATGCCTGGCCCAGCTGGCCATCGGCGGGGCGTTCACGCCGTGGGCCACAACTACACCGAGATCGGCGCGTGGATCGGCATTCTGGCGGGCTTTGTCCTGGGCTGGCCTGTGGTACGTGGGCCTGATGATATCCTAGTGCTGGGCATCCTCATCGGTAAGCTGGGCAAAAAGAAGGGCGCGGAGCTGGACGCCATCTACCGCGACGTGGCCTGGGGCTGAAGCCGAGGCCGCCGCCCAGGCCGCCCGTGAGACCGCGTCCCACACGCTGGAGAGCGGCGCGGAGGAAATACGCGGAAGCAACGGAAATTACAGAAAATAAAGGAGATACGAACAATGGCTGAGATGGCAGCAGATGGAGCGCATGATGGACATCCTGCGCCGCACCTATTCCCTGTACGGCTTCACCCCGCTGGACACCCCGGTGATCGAGGCGGCGGAGGTGCTGCTGGCCAAGGGCGGCGGCGAAACGGAGAAGCAGATCTACCGCTTCAACAAGGGCGACGCCGACCTTGCCCTGCGGTTCGACCTGACGGTGCCGCTGGCCAAGTATGTGGCGCTGCACTACAACGACCTGTCCTTCCCCTTCCGGCGCTACCAGATCGGCAAGGTCTACCGGGGCGAGCGCGCCCAGCGCGGACGCTTCCGTGAGTTCTATCAGGCCGACATCGACGTGATCGGCGATGGCAAGCTGGACATCACCAACGAGGCCGAGATGCCCGCCATCATCTACCGGGCGTTCAGCGAGCTGGGGCTGAAGCGCTTCTGCATCCGGGTGAACAACCGCAAGATACTCAACGGCTTCTATGCTATGCTGGGTCTGACCGACAAGGCCGGCCACATTATGCGTACGGTGGACAAGCTGGACAAGATCGGCGCGGACAAGGTGCGCGCCCTGCTCACCGAACAGGTGGGCGTGGAGCCGGAAGCAAGGCCGACGAAATCCTGAGATTCATCGCCATCACCGGCAGCAACGATCAGGTACTCTCCGCCCTGGAGGGCTATGTGGGGCGGAACGAGACGTTTGACGAGGGTCTTGACCAGCTGAAAACCGTGGTGAAATACCTGGGCGCCTTCGGCGTTCCGGCGGAGAACTTTGCCGTGGACCTGACCATCGCCCGGTGGTCTGGACTACTACACCGGCACCGTGTACGAGACGGCCCTGCTGGATCACCCGGAGATCGGCTCCGTCTGCTCCGGCGGCCGGTATGACAATCTGGCGGAGTCTACACGGACAAGCAGCTCCCCGGCGTGGGCATTTCCATCGGCCTGACCCGGCTGTTCTACGTGCTGGGCGAGCAGGGGATGCTGAATCCGGAGCTGCCCACCGCCCCGGCGGATGTGCTGATCCTGCCTATGACGGAGGACCTCTCCCCCGCCATCACGCTGGCCACCCAGCTGCGGGACGCGGGCATCCGCACCCAACTTCACTGCGAGCAGAAGAAGTTCAAGGCCAAGATGAGCTATGCCGACAAGCTGTCCATCCCCTATGTGATCTTCCTGGGTGAGGACGAGATCAACGCTGGTGTGGTGGCCTGCAAGGACATGAAGTCTGGCGAGCAGACCAAACTGAATACGAGGAGACGACCGGATCGCATCAAGGCCGGTCTGCCGAACTGGAAAAGGGAAGCGTGATCGTGGAATAACCACGGAAAGGAGCCGTTATGAAGCTGACTCTGAAGCGTGACCTGCCGCTGATTCTGGCGGTGGTGCTGGCGGTGTGGTGCATCTGGTATGCCCGGCCCATGGGTGTGGACACCCTGTATCCGGAACTGGAGCCGGACATCATTGAGGTGTATTTGTCGGATTTCACCACATACCGCCATGAGGATCGGCGCTTGGAGTTCACCGCCGGGACAGAGGAATTTGACGATCTCTGGTCGGAAATTCAGGAATTGCGGCGGCGCTCCCCCTTCAACGTGGTGGTGCAGGCCCTCCCCTTCCTGGAAGGGATCGTGGATACCTACGTCAAATACCCGGAAACCGATGATTTAGATACCATGTCTATCAGCTTCGCGCAGGACAACGGAACTGATATCTGGCGATCTGAGCATCTGCAATTCGATGTGGACGCATGGAGTTACCGGGACTTTGACCATGGGGTCACGCTGCCGCTGATGATGAAGAACGGCCACGAAATCGGGCAGAAAATGGCCCACGCACTGTGGGAACAGGCGGCCACATGAATACAATTTGTTATTTCTGATTTTTATTATACAATTCTAAATCACTTTTCATGGAAAGGAAGCAACAACATGATGCAGAATCGAACCCATACCTGTGGAGAGCTACGCCTCAGTGACGCAGGCAAGCAGGTGAAAATTTCCGGCTGGATGGAGAACGTCCGGGTGGTCAGCGCCAATCTGGCCTTCGTGGTGGTCCGGGACTTCTACGGCACCACCCAGGTGGTGGCGGAGACCGAGGACATGGTGAACACCTTCAAGGCATCACCAAAGAGTCCACCATCTCCGTGGAGGGCATTGTCCGGGAGCGGGACAGCAAGACCGACAAGATGGCCACCGGCGACATTGAGATTGTCCCCGCCAAGGTGGAGGTGCTGGGCCGCTGCCAGCACAGCGAGCTGCCCTTCCAGATCAACCGCAGCCGGGAGGCCGACGAGGCCCGCGGCTGAAGTACCGCTATCTGGATCTGCGGAATCCCGCCGTGAAGAAAAACATCATTCTGCGCTGCAACGTGGTGGCCGCTCTGCGGAAGTCCATGACGGAGCACGGCTTTTTGGAGATCACCACTCCCATCCTGACCGCCAGCTCCCCCGAGGGCGCCCGCGACTATCTGGTGCCCGCCCGCAAGCACCCCGGCAAGTTCTATGCCCTGCCCCAGGCCCCCCAGCAGTTCAAGCAGCTGCTGATGACCTCCGGCTTTGACCGCTACTTCCAGATCGCCCCCTGCTTCCGCGACGAGGATGCCCGTGGCGACCGCTCCTCCCGGCGAGTTCTATCAGCTGGATATGGAGATGGCCTTCGCCACACAGGAGGACATCTTCGCCGTGCTGGAGGACGTGCTGCCCCCCATCTTCGCCAAGTTCGGCACGTACAACGTCGCCTCCTCCGCCCTTCCGCCGCATCCCCTACAACACCGCCATGGAGACGTATGGCTCGGATAAGCCTGATCTGCGCATCGACCTGACTGCAAAAACGTCAGCGCGTTGTTCGTTGCCAGCGAGTTCGAGGCCTCAAGGGCCAGACCGTAAAGATGATGGCTATCTGCGACTGCGCTCTGACCCGCAAGCAGGTGGAGAAGCTCCTGTCCGACTGCGAGGTCCAGTCCGTCAGCAAGGCCTATTGGTTCAAGGTGGACGAGAAGGGCGAGCTGGCCGGCGGCATCGCCAAGTTCGTCGCCCCGTGAAGGACGAGCTGGCCAAGGTGCTGACCCTCAAGCCCAACACGCTGGTGCTGTCCGGCGGCAGGCGGCAGTACGCCACCAAGTCCGTGGGCGTGCTCATCAAGACCTTCGGCGCCGCCTGCGAAAACCACTTCGACAAGGAGCGCTATGAGTTCTGCTGGATCGTGGACTTCCCTATGTACGAGATCGGCGACGAGAGCGGCGAGCTGGAGTTCTGCCACAACCCCTTCTCTATGCCCCGGCGGCTGGAGGTGCTGCTGAAGGCCGAGCGCGGCGAGATCGACCCGCTGGACATCTACGCCAACCAGTACGACCTGGTGTGCAACGGTGTGGAGCTTAGCTCCGGCGCTGTGCGTAACCACGATCCCGGAGATCATGATCAAGGCCTTCGAGCTGGTGCGTCTGGGCGAGGAGGACGTGAAGAAGAAGTTCCCCGCCATGTACAACGCCTTCTGCTACGGCGCGCCCCGCACGCGGGCATCGCCCCGGGCGTCGACCGCATGGTCATGCTCCTGGCCGGCGAAAGCAGCATCCGTGAGATCATTCCCTTCCCCATGAACAAGAACCATGCCCATCTCCAAGCTCATTTGGAATATGTCCCATTTTTGCCCATCATCGTGTCCAGATGCTGGTGCAGGCCCTGTATATGCAAAGCGAAAACATCGTGGACAGCGTGTTCGTCTCGCAGGTCAGCGAGCAGGCCCTGGATACCGCCGTGAGGCGCTGGCCTTCCCGGCCCAGAACCTCATGATCGGTCTGGCCACCGGCACCGCCGTGGGCGTCAATGCCCTCATGGGCCGTGCCCTGGGCGCCGGGGACGGCAAGCGGGCCGACAAGATCGCCATCAACGGTATTTTCTGGCGGTGGTGGGTTTTCGTGATCTCCGCCGTGCTGGGCCCTGGCTTTGCGGGGACCTGTTCTTCCGCACCCAGACGGACATTGACTACATTGTGGATAACGGCATCACCTATCTGCGTATCTGCTGCATGCGCCTCGCTGGGAATGTTCTGCCAGATCATGTTCGAGCGATTGCTGCAGGGTACCGGCCGCTCCATCCCTCCATGTATACTCAGGGCCTGGGCGCGATCATCAATATCATTCTCGACCCCATCTTCATCTTCGCACTGAACATGGGCGTGGCCGGCGCGGCCATCGCCACCGTCATCGGCCAGCTCTGCGGCTGCGGCCCTGGCCATTGGTTCAACCATGAAGAAGAACCACCGACATCACCTGTCCGTCAAGGGCTTCCGCCCCGGACTGGAAGCCTCATCGGCGAGATCTACGCCATCGGCCTGCCCAGCGTCATTATGATCGCCATCGGCTCTGTCATGACGTTCCTCATGAACAAGATCCTCATCACCTACCACGCCGCCCATGAAACGGCGGCCACCGCCTTCGGCACGTACTTCAAGCTGAATTCCTTTATCTTCATGCCCGTCTTCGGCATGAACAACGGCGTGGTGCCCATCGTCGCCTATAACTACGGCGCGCGGAACCGCAAGCGCATGGTGGAGACCATCAAGCGCGGTGCGCTGTACGCCTCCATCATCATGGTCTTCGGCACCGTCCTCTTCTGGGTCATCCCCGGCCCTCTGCTGAAGATATTTGACGCCACCGACACGCTGCTGTCCGTGGGCGTACCCGCCCTGCGGATCATCTCCCTCAGCTTCTGCATGGCCGGCGCCAGCATCGCCCTGGGCAGCCTCGTTCCAGGCCTTGGGCAAGTCCTTCTATTCCATGATCACCTCCATCGTCCGCCAGCTGGTGTTCCTCATCCCCATCGCCTACGTGCTGGCCCGGTACGGCGCCTCCGTGGGCAACAACGACCTCGTCTGGTGGAGCTATCCCATCGCCGAGGTGTTCTCCTGACCCTAACGCTGTGCTTCTTCCGCCACGTCTATAAAACCACCATCGCCCCCTCCCCGAGGGCCGCGAATAAGCCAAAGAGTAAGAGCCGCGGAAACTCCTCGCCTCCCTCTGTGAGAAAGGCATCACGCCTCCCCTTGTGCAAAGGCGGCGTCTCCGCAGGGCGACGGAGGGATTTAAAGCCATCGGGCGGGGTAGAACCCCGCCCCTACGCACCGCCTACCGAACCCCCTGCGTCATACGTGCGGGGCGATGCACCCAAGGGTACTTGTTCCGCTTCGCTCCACTGCGTGGGCATCCGCCCCTACATCCGTCTACCGAGCGTCCGTTCTGTTTTTCTCTGTCATTCCGAGGGCGCAGCGCGCCCGTGGGAATCCGTAATCTTTAGCTGCAAATCTATGCTAAAGCGCAAAAATCATGTGTTTGAGAACGGATTGCCACGCCAGTCTGCGGACTGGCTCGCAATGACAGGCTTTTTCGACACCTGGCAAACCCCCGCCTGACGGCGGGGCTTTTTTGCTGTTAAAGGGAGAAAAAAAGGGAGAAAGAAATCTTTGTTACAAAATGGTGCACCACAGCGCCAGATCGGCAAAGAACCACACGGGGCAGAGCATGGTCGTGACACGAGCCACCGGGGTGATGTTCCCCGTCAGCAGGCTGACCATGGTATAGGCGATGATCGCCGTGACCACCAGGGCCGCGATCAGGTATCCGGTATTCTTCTTCGTGTTTGCCATAGGGAACAACTCCTTTCTTGTTTGTGTCTGCATCATAGCACAATAGATTGTGCTTGTAAAATCAATTATACTATGCTAATATATAGTCAAAAACTATAATTTGGGGTGAGCCTATGACCGATCAGGACATTGAAACCTTCTTCGCCATACTGGACAACGGCACGATGACGGCGGCGGCGGACGCGCTGTTCATCACCCAGCCCTCCCTGTCCGCCCGGCTGCGGGCGCTGGAGGACGAGGTGGGCGCGCCGCTGTTCCACCGGGGCAAGGGCGCCGCATCACCCTCACCGACGCGGGCCAGCACTTTCTGCCCCTGGCCCGCCGGTGGCAGAACCTGCTCTCGGAGACCCAGACCTTCGCCGCCGGCGGAGAAGCGGGAGTTTCTCCACGTCATCGCCGCCTACACCGCCAACCAGTACATTCTGCCGCCTGTGTACCAGCGGTTTCTGGAGCGTAAGCTGCCGGTGAACCTGTGGGTGGAGTCCATGCGAACCTATCAGGCGGTGTCCGCCGTGGCCCGGGGCGACGCGGACATGGCCATTGTGGACGGCGGATTGCACTACGACCTGCAAATCGAGATCCAGCCCCTGTTCCGGGAAGCCTTCTTCCTGGTCGTGCCGGAGGACATCGCCCTCGCCGAGCCGGTGGAGGCCACCGCCCTCCACCCGCAGGACGAGATCCTCATCTACGGTCAGCCGGAGATATCCCAGTGGCACGACTACTGGTTCGGCGTCGACGCCCGCCCCCTGCTGTACGCCGACACGCCCCAGCTGGCGGAGACGCTGCCCGCCTGCGGCAAGCGGTGGAGCATCATCCCCGCCGGCGCGGCGGAGCTGTACCTGCGCCTGTTTTCCCACGTCCGGGTGCTGCGCCTGGCCCACCTCCGGCGGAGCGCACCTTCTACCTCATCACCCCCAAAGGGGCGCGACCTGACCGCCTCGGCCCATCAGCTGCTGGACGACCTGCACCGGCATCTGACCCTCGTGGACGGCATCACCCTGTTCTGAACCTCCGCACACCCGTCATAATTCCCCTGCCCCGGCCATATAAATAGGCCAGTAACAGCATGGGAGTGGTGTGTTATCAAAGACGATCTGGAAAACCGGGCCAAAGACCTGGCTCTTTACGTCATAGAGAACAAAGCGACGGTTCGCGCCGCCGCCAAGCACTTCGGCCTGAGCAAATCCACGGTACACAAGGACCTGTCGGAGCGTCTGCCGCTGTGCGACCGCACGCTTTACACGCAGGCAAAGGCCATCCTGGACGAGAACAAGTCCCAGCGCCACATCCGGGGCGGCCTGGCCACCCGCCGCAAGTACAAAGGGCGCATAAAAGCAAGCACCTTGTTTGATGGGCGGTCGCAAAACAGTTAATGGAGCGTATCGGTACAACAGATACGCTCCATTTCTCATGCCAACATACTATGGCCTTGGCTCTCCCTCCGGGAGAGCTGTCACCGCAGGTGACGGAGAGGGCCTTCAAATAATAAAATCAAATGATACAAGAACAGGAACAGCAGTCCATGCTGCTGTTCCTGTTATCTGTCTGATGATGTCAGCCCTTTCGGGGTGCTTGCTTTTAAGTATCTCAGTTGTTGTCGGTGCGGTGATGCCACTCCAGCTCCTGCTCCAGCTCGAACTTCAGCTTCTTGTTCTCCTCCACCAGCGCATCGTGAGTGCACACCCTGCACATAATACTTCACGAAGTTGAACGTGGCCTCGTCGAATTCCTCCTCGGTATACTCCGGCAGCAGAGAGCCGTTCTTGCGGCGCAGGCCGGTAACGCTGATGACCACCAGACGGCGGTGCTCCTCCGTCAGCTGGAACAGCTTCAGCGTCTCAGGGATCTCCAGCTCCAGGTCATAGCGCTCGTTGACGATCTCCAGCAGGCGGCGCTGCTCCGGCTTGGCGGAGACGATAACGCCGTGCTCGGCGAACAGCCGCTTCAGATAGCTGGCGGAGACCTCCTCCCGGGTGATCGTGCCCTTGCCGATGCCGGTGAGCATGGTGTTGACAGGTTCAGGCTCACGTAAACCTCGCTGCCGGTCTTAGGATACTTCATGGACGTACCTCCTGTGTTTTCGCGCCCCCCGGAGGGCGCGTATTTTTGTTTGTGCTATTACCGTACCACATCCGCCGCGGGAATGCAACCCCAACTTACCAAAAAAGTGCGCTATTTATGCGAAAAAAACGGCCTATTTCAGAGAAACAAGCCGTTTTGCTATGCCAAATGTACCAAACAACCTAAATGACCACATCGCCCCGCCGCACCCTGGCCGGCTTTTTTCGGTATCCGCACCGTCAGGCAGATCTCGCTGTCCGTGTCCTGGCGGGCCACCTGCGCCCCCACGCCCGCGCCGCGCATCAGCTGGATGCCGCGCTCCACGCTGTTTAGGAACAGCCGCACGTCCTTGATGATATAGGTAGGCCGCCGCCGGGGCGGCTGGACCTGCTTCGCCGCCACCAGCCGATCGATGTACGCCTGCCTGGGCCACGTTCAGCTCCTGTTGCCGATGTGTCCGCCGCCCGCAGGCGCTCTCCCCGTCGCCCAGCCGCAGCAGCGCCCGGGCATGGCGCTCCGTCAGTCCGTAGCGGTGCAGCGCCGCCGTCACCGGCTCCTCCAGCCGCAGAAGCCGCAGCTTGTTCGCCACGGCGGACTGGGAGCGCCCCAGCTGCTGCTGGCTCAGGTCGTACCGCCGGATCAGCGACGCGATGGCGGCGGCCTCCATGTAATCCAGGTCACGGCGCTGCAGATTTTCGATGAGCGCCAGCAGCGCCGCGTCCTCCTCCCCTACCTGGGCCACCAGGCAGGGCACCGCCGCAGTCCCGGCGATGCGGGCGGCGCGCAGCCGCCGCTCCCCCGCCACCAGCGCATACACGCCGCCCTTTGTCCCGCACCGGTCACGGCTGCAAAATACCGTAGGCGCGGATGCTGTCCGCCAGCTCCCGCAATCCCGCCTCGTCAAACCGGCGGCGGGGCTGCTGCGGGTTGGGCCGGATGGTGTTGATGGGTATGTACCGCACCCGGCTGGACAGAAATTCCGATTTTTGCTCCCGTTTCACGCTTTTGTCCCCCTCACTTCACGTTTTTGCTCGGTGTTTTCCGCTATTCTACTACCACAGAAGCCGCGAAAGTCCGCGCAATTTGTCGGGAAATCATGCTTTATTTGCGTATTTTACGGAGGCCGCCAATGGCGGCCTTTTCCCCTTCTTGTTCACATCATTTGCCGCTTCAGCCGTCGGATGTCCTCGCCGAAGAAGGGCAATATCTCGTACTCGCCCTCCAGCCGGGACAGCACCGCCCCGCCGTACCGCGTGCCCAGCTCCTCCGGCGCAAGGTTGGTGCTGATGATGGTGGCCTTCCCCTCCATCAGCCGCCCGTTCACCAGCTGGTACAGCGCGCTCTGCACGAAGGACGTGGTCATCTCCGTGCCCAGGTCGTCCACGATGAGCAGGTCGCAGCGCTGGCAGCGCTTGGCGTCGGCGTCGCCCTCGGCGTCGCCCCGGAACTTGGCCTCCTCGAACCGGGAGAAGATGCGGCCCGCCGTGTCGTACACCACGGAATAGCCGCCGTCGCTGACCACTCGGGCAATGCAGGCGGAGAGGAACGTCTTGCCCAGCCCCGTGCCGCCGGACAGCAGCAGGCTGCCGCTGCCCTTGGAAAACTGCTGGGCGTAGTCCCGGCAGACATCGAAGTTCCGCTCCATGTTGGCCCGGGGGACGTGCCGTAATCCGGCCACACCGCGTCGTCGTAATAATCGAAGCAGAAGCTGTCGAAGGACGCCTCACCCAGCGGCAGCAGACGGGACAGCTCACGAAGCTGCTCACGGGCGTAGTATTTTTTCAGGCAGTCGCACACCTGCCCCTTTTGCGGTAGCCGGTGTCGCCGCACAGCGGGCAGGCGGGCTTGTCGTCCAGATAGTCGATGGGCTGCCCATGGCCGTCAGCAGCTCGGCACGCTCCCTTTGCAGCTCCAGGTTCTCGTCCCGCAGCACCCGGATGGCGGGCAGCGGGTCTGTGCCCTTTTGCAGGGCGGAGGTGACGATGCGGCCCATCGTCCCCGCAGTTCCCAGTTCGATCTCCGCCAGCCGAGGCTGGCGGGTGGCGCCATGCGCCGTCGCTGCTCCAGCTCGTCGGCGCGGCGCTGCTTGGCCTGGTCAAAGCGGGCCAGCGCCCGCTGCATGATGCTGCCGTCGTATGCCATACCGTCTCACCTCTTGATATAGCGCCGCATCCAGGCGTCCTTCTCCCCGCCGGAGGCGGGCTTGGGCGGCTGGGCCGCCGGGTTCTTTTCCTCGCCCCGCTGCACCTGCTGGGGCGTGTGCCAGCCGTTTTCGTGCCAGCGGCGGAGGATGCCGTTGAGATAGCGCCAGTTCAGGTCCTTCTTATAGAACACCGTCCGCTCATAGGCCAGGGCCACTGTCTCCGGCGGAAGCCCTGCTCCATCCAGTCAGCGATGTAGCGGCGCTCCGCCTCCACCATTTGCCGCTGGGGTAGGTGGAGGGCCTGCATATAGGCGGCGGACTTCTCCTCCCGCTGCGCCCACTTTTTCAGGTACGCGGCGGCGCTGGTCTGGTCGTAGATCCCCAGCTGCGCCCAGTAGTAGCCCCTCCTTCTCGATCTGCCGCAGGGTGGGGCGGCGGCCCTCGCCACGGCGGCGCTTGGCCCCGCTCCACACAGTGGCACACCAGCAGGTAGACCACATCGGCGGGCAGGCCCAGGTCGTCATACAGCCCGGCCAGGATCTGCAGGTCCGGGGTGCGGAGTTTTTGCCCAGCTGCTGCTCCACCTGGGGCAGCAGAGGCGGAAGCCCTCGTTGTCCTGGAGCAGGGCGGAGATGTCGTCGGCGGAGTAGACAGGCCGCTCCTCCGACGGGGCGGGGACGGCCGCGGCGGCGGGACGGGGCAGCAGGCCCAGCTGCTGGAGCACCTGCTCCGCCGCGTCGATGCGCAGACGGCTGATGGGAAGCGCCTTTTCCAGCTCCTCCGGCGTAACGCCCCGGCCAAAGCGCTGGAGCGCCAGGTAAAGAAGCGCCGCGTCGCCCTGGCCGCTTTGCAGCAGCTTGTCCAGCGCATCGGCGGGCAGGGAGATATTCTGTTGTCCGCCCCGCAGGATATAGCCGGCCATGGCCGCGCCCCCTCTCGTCATTTGACCCTATTCTACATGAAAAGCCACCGTTCGTAAAGCGGCGTTTTTACAAATTTCCGGGTTTCGGCAAAATAGCCTTTTCAGCGGGGAAAATTGTGCTATAATGGACGATGAATAGGTATCTGTATACCGAAGATATAAAGGAGGGCCTTACGTATGGCGAACCGTGTGACCATGACCATCTGCGGAACGGAATACACCCTGATCGCGGAGGAGGACGCCGCCTACATGGAAAAGGTGGGGGCGCTGGTGGACAAGGAGATGCGCGACCTGATGGACAGCGCCCACATGAGCCGGGACAACGCGGCGGTGCTGGCGGCGGTGAACCTGGCCGACCAGCTTTGCAAGGCGCAGGACGGCTCGGAGAACCTGCGGCGGCAGCTGAAGACGTATCTGGACGAGGCCAGCCAGGCCAAGAGCGAGGCCGCCGAGCTGCGGCGCAAGCTGCAAAATCAGCAGAATCAGAACCGCCGCGGATGATGGAGCTGCTCGCCCCGCGGGGGGCTATGAAGCGCTGATCGCCGCCGTGCAGAGCGGCGCGGACGCGGTATATATGGGCTTTGGCGCGTTCAACGCGCGGCGGAGCGCCAAGAACTTCACCGACGAGGAATTTGCGTCGGCGGTGGACTATTGCCGTTTGCGGGGCGTCAGGGTGTTCCTGACGCTGAACACTCTGCTCACCGACCGGGAGCTGGACAAGGCGGCGGACACGCTGCGAAAGGCCAGCGCCATGGGCGTGGACGCGGTGCTGGTGCAGGATTGGGGCGTGCTGACGCTGGCACGGGTGACCGTGCCTGACCTGCCCATCCACGCCAGCACCCAGATGAGCCTGTTCACCCTGGGCGGTGCGCGGGAGGCGGAGAAGCTGGGCATGGAGCGGGTGGTGCTGGCCCGTGAGCTGAGCCGGGACGAGGTGGCGGAGATCTGCGCCGGGTGCGGCGCGGAGATCGAGATATTCGGCCACGGGGCGCTGTATGTGCTACTCCGGCCAGTGCGAGATGAGCGCCGTGCTGGGAGAGCGCAGCGGCAACCGCGGGCGCTGCGCCCAGCCCTGCCGGCTGCCCTACGGCGTAAACGCGCCCTGCGGCGGGGACTATCCCCTGAGTCTGAAGGACGCCAACCTGTCCGCCTATTTGCAGGACATGGAGCGCATGGGCGTAGCGTGCCTGAAGATCGAGGGCCGGATGAAGCGGCCCGAATACGTGGCGGTGGTGACGGGCATCTACCGCCGGCTGCTGGACGAGAAGCGCCGCCCCACGGCGGCGGAGAGCGCCGCGCTGGAGCAGGCATTCTCCCGCAGCGGCTTTACCGACGGCTACTGGCTGGGCCGCAAAGGGGCGGGCCATGTTCGGCACGAGGCCGGAGAACGCCCCGTAGCCGAAGGGGAGCTGTTTGCCCAGGCCCGGGCGGTATACGAAAACGGAAAAAGAGAACCGAAAGATCCCGGTGAACCTCCGTATGACGGTGCGCTGGGGCGAGCCGGTGCGTCTGAGCGGCGCCTGCGCCATCCCGGGCGGCGTCACCATAGTCATGGCCACGGGCGATATGCCGGAGGAGGCCCGGAACCGCGCCGTGACGGAGGAGGAGCTGCGGCAGCGGCTGACCAAGACCGGCGGCACGGTGTTCGCGGCGGAGAGGATCGAAGTAGAGCTGGACGAGGGGCTGATGGTGTCCGCCAGCACGGTGAACGCGCTGCGGCGGAGCTGCTGGACGAGCTGGCGGATCGGCGGACGGACAAGCCGGAGCGCCGGGTGTGCGCGCGCTTCCCCTCTGCCGGACGCGCCGGCGGGCGCGGCGGAGCTGCAATTCACCTGCTCCATTGCGCGGGCGGACCAGCTGACGGCGGAGCTGCTGGCGGAAAAAGCCGGCCATCGTGTATATTCCGGCGGAGCTGCTGGATACCATGGAGCTGTCCTCCTACGCGGGACAGACGGAGCTTTGCGCCGTGCTGCCCCGTGTTCCGCACGGCGGACGAGGCCGTGCTCCGGGATGTTCTCGCCCGGCACGGCGAGGTGTCCTCCGTGGCCATCGGCAACCTGGGCCATCTGGCCATCGTGAAGGGACTGGGCAAAACGCTGCGGGGCGATTGCGGGCTGAATATCTACAACAGCCGGGCGCTGCGCTTCTGGCAGGAGCAGGGGCTGACCTCCGCGGCGGTGAGCCTTGAGCTGCGGTGGCAGCAGGTGCGTGATCTGCAGAAATACGTCCCCTGCGAGGCCGTCATCTACGGGCGGCTGCCGCTGATGGTGACGGAGAACTGCATGACGAAAAACGCGGTGGGCTGCGCCCACGGCGGCGGCAGCGTGCTGACGGACCGCACAGGGGCGCAGTTCCCGGTGCTGTGCGGCTACGGCTGCCGGTGCGAGATCGAAAACGGCAAGACGCTGGTGCTGGCGGATAAGCCGGAGGTGTTCCGCTGCGGCCTGGCCTACGGGCGGCTGCGGTTCACCACGGAGTCGCCGGAGGAGTGCGCCGCCGTGCTGCGCGCCCACCGCACCGGCACGGTGACGGCGGACGCGGATGTGACGCGAGGGCTGTTCTACCGGGGCGTGGAGTGAAAACCGGCCTGCTGCTCTCTGTCATTCCGAGCCAGTGACCGATGTCACTGGCGTGGGAACCCGCATCGTGGAAAAGAGAACGGATTGCCGCGTCGGGCGCTGCCCTCCTCGCAATGACAGGGAAAGCGGTGCTTTGCGCGCACGAGGTCAACTTCCGAAAACAAACGGTATAACGATTGCAATAATTTACAAACCGTATTCAATTTCAGGAGAAAAAGGTGTTACTATGGAGCTGAAGATCAAAGCCCTGTCCCCCAAGATCGGGACGGAGATACCCCTGCCGAAATTCGCCACCGCCGGGGCAGCGTGCATGGATCTGTGCGCCTGCATCGACGCACCGGTGACGCTGGAGGCCGGAGCGCGGGCGCTGATCCCCACGGGCATCGCTATCGCGCTGCCGTCGGCGGACTATGTGGCGCTGGTGTTCGCCCGCAGCGGGTTGGGCATTAAGCAGGGCGTGTGCCTGAGCAACGGCGTGGGCGTTATCGACAGCGACTACCGGGGGGAGATCGGCGTGGGGCTGGTGAACCTGGGGCAAGAGCGCCTATACGGTGCAGCCCGGCGACCGCATTGCCCAGCTGATGGTGACGCCGGTGGTGCAGCCCACGGTGGTGCAGGTGTCGGCGCTGGACGACACCGACCGGGGCGCGGGCGGCTTCGGCTCGACGGGACGGTGACAGACATGGCGAAGATCGTGTTGGCCTCCGGGTCGCCCCGGCGGCAGGAGCTGCTGCGCCGCATCGGCGTGGCGGAGTTTGACGTCCGCGTGCCGGAGGTGGAGGAGTATTTCCCGCCGGACTGACGCCGGAGGAGACGGTGTGCTACATCTCCCGTGAGAAATCCCAGGCGGTGGAGTCGGCGGAGGATGAGATCGTCATCACGGCGGATACGATGGTGTTTCTGGACGACAAGAAGCTGGGCAAGCCCGCCGACGAGGCGGAGGCGCTGGCCATGCTGACAGCCCTGCAGGGCCATCACCACGCGGTGTGCACCGGCGTGACGGTGCGGCAGGGCGGCAGGACGCTGACCCGCGCCCAGCGGACAGAGGTGTATTTCCGCCCTGCCTCGGAATCAGAGCTGCGGGCGTATATCGCCGGGGGCGAGCCCATGGACAAGGCCGGAGCTTACGGCGTGCAGGGCCAGGGGGCGCTGCTGGTGGAGCGCATCGATGGGGATTTCTTCAACGTGATGGGCCTGCCGGTGCTGCTGCTGAGTCGGATGCTGGCGGAGTTCGGCATAAAGCTGTTGGGATGATTTGAGGGCACTATGAAGCGATTTTTTACGAAAACGGGAATATGGCTGCTGGCGGCGGCGGCCACCATCGCGGTGGCGCTGTGCGTGGTGTCGGCGCTGGGCTCGGGGACGGGGTTTTCTGCACAACGCCCTGGGCGTGGTGGCGTCGCCGTTCCGTGCGGCGGGCGCGGCGGTGGCCGGGTGGTTTACCGACCTGGGCGACCGCTTTGAAAGCGTGGAGCAGCTTCAGGAGAAGAACGCGGAGCTGAACCGCCGGGTGGCGGAGCTGGAGGACGAGCTGCGGAAGGCCCAGAACGCCGCCGACGAGAATAAGGATCTGCGCCGGCTGCTGGGTCTGCGCCAGCAGCGCACCGACCTGCAATTCGAGGCCGCCCGCGTGACCCAGCGGGACGTGTCCAACTGGGCCAGCACGGTGGTGCTGAACCGGGGCAGCCAACACGGCGTGGCCGTGGGCGACTGCGCGGTGGACAGCAGCGGCAATCTGGCAGGCGTGGTGACGGACGTGGGACTGAACTGGTGCCGCATGGCCACGCTGGCGGACACGGAGGCCCAGTTCGGCGCTATGGTGTTCCGGACGGGAGGAGACGGCGGTGGCCGGCGGCGACCTGTCCCTGATGAGCGAGGGAAAGCTGAAGCTGCAATACCTATCCGACTCCGCCAACCTCATCAAGGGCGACCTGGTGGTCACGTCCGGCCTGGGCGGCTATTACCCCGCCGGGCTGGTCATCGGCACGGTGGACGAGGTACGCACCGACGACGGCGGCCTGGCCCGCTACGCGGTGCTCACGCCGCGCTGCGACCTGAGTGACCTGCGCGACCTGTATATCATCACGGACTTTGATGTCATCGAATAACGAAGGAGCTTGCCTATGACCCGCCGCGCTGTGGTGCAGAAGTGGATATTGTATAGCCTGTGCGCCCTGGCGCTGGTGCTGGTGCAGAGCCTGCTTTTTGGTACGGGTACAGGTATGGGGCGTACACCCCTTTCTGCTGCCGGCTATCGCCGTCATCCCGGTGACGCTGGAGCGGGACGAGGGGGCGCTGCTGTTCTCCGTGTTCTTCGGGCTGGTGTGCGACCTGCTGTCGCCGGTGACGGGACTGCCCCTGCTTCTACACGCTGGCGTTTCTCCTCAGCGGCGCACTGGCGTGGCTGCTGTCGGGCCGGTTGGTGGCGGCGGGACTGGTGTGCTCCCTGGCTGCCGCCGCGTCGGCGCTGGTGGTGTGCGGCGTGCTGCACCTGGCGGTGCTGGCGGGCAGTCAGTCCGTGGACGTAACGGCGGCGGCGGTGCTGGCGGGCAAGGAGGCCGCGCTGTCCCTGCCCCTGACGGTGCTGGTCCACTATCCGTTCCGCAGAATATGTCTGTTGACCCAGCGGGATTGACCCACAGCGAGAGGAGACCCCATGATACAGAACCCCATCCCACAAAACGGCGCGTCCAGCTGCTGCTGGGCTTTTTTCGCCGCGTTTCTGCTGCTGTTCGCCGCCGTGCTGTATGACGCGCAGGTGGCGCACGGCAGTGAGAACCGGGCCAAGTCCATCGCCAGCAACGCCTCCAGCGAGACGGTGACGGCCTCCCGGGGCATGATCACCGACCGGAACGGAAAGGTGCTGGTGTCCAACCGGCTGGCCTATACGCTGGTGTTCGACCGCAGCGGCTTCAAAAAGGACGAGGATGCGCTGAACGCGGCCATTCTCCGGCTTATCGACCTGTGCCGGGAGACGGACACCGCGTGAGCGACTCCCTGCCCATGACCGCCGGGTCTGCGCCCCAGCTGACCACCGCCGCCCGCTCCAGGAGCTTCAAATCCTATCTGGAAAAGCGGAAGCTGCCGGTGAACGCTGACGCTGCGGAGCTGCTGGAGGCGCTGCGGGAGCTGTACCACATCGACAGCGGCTGCACCGTGGCCCAGGCCCGCGACATCGCCGGCGTGCGCTACGAGCTGGACAGCCGCAGCAGCTACACCTTTGCCGAGGACGTGTCGTCTGAGGTCATCAGTCAGATCACCGACGGGCATTTCGACGGCGTGACCATCAAGACCGCCTCTGCCCGCGTGTATAACACCAGCTGGCCAGCCACATCCTGGGCACCATCGGCCCGATCTGGCAGGAGGAATGGAGCAGCGACGAAAAGACCGGGTATGTGGGCTATGCCGACAGGGGCTACGCCATGAACGACCTGGTGGGCAAGGACGGCGTGGAGAAGGCGTTTGAGCAGTACCTCCACGGCGAGGGACGGCAGGCGGCTGGTGACCACCGATGAAAACGGCAAGCTCACCGGCGAGCTGTATACCCGCGAGCCCCAGCCCGGCGGCACGGTGGCCCTGACGCTGGACATCGACCTGCAGGCCGTGACGGAGCAGACGCTGGCCAGCACCATCCAGGGCATGATGGACAAGGACAGCTACCAGCGCGGCGGCGCGGCGGTGGTGATGGGCGTGGGCAACGGCGAGGTGCTGGCCATGGCCAGCTACCCCACCTATGACCTGGAGACGTTCAACCGGGACTATGAGACGCTGGCGGAGGACGACCGGCTGCCCATGTTCAACCGGGCCACCCAGGGCATCTACGCCCCCGGCTCGACCTTCAAGCTGTGTACCTCCGTGGCGGCGCTGGAGAGCGGCGTCATCACCCCTACCACCATCATCGAGGATCGGGGCGTGTATACCTATTATAAAGATCCCCAGCCCGCGTGCTGGATCTGGCGGCAGGCCCGCATGACCCACGGGCGCATCAATGTGAGCCAGGCCATCGTGGACTCCTGCAACTACTTCTACTACGAGGTGGGCCGACTCACCGGCATCGCCCGGCTGGACGACTACGCCACCCAGTTCGGTCTGGGTCAGTCCACCGGCATCGAGATCGGCGATGTCAGCGGCGTGCTGGCCTCCCCGGAGTGGGCGGAGGCCCACGACCGGGAGTGGACGGACGGTCAGACCATCACCGCCGCCATCGGCCAGTCCTACAACGCCTTTACCCCCCTTCAGCTGGCCAACTACGTGGCCACGCTGGTGTCCGGCGGTGAGCACTACGCCGCCCACCTGCTGAAAAACCGTAAAATCATACGACAATTCGCGTCTAATTTACGCTTATGACGAAGAACCGCTAAACGACATGAACATCTCCGACAGCACCATGGCAGCGGTGACGAAGGGTATGCACGACCTGACCCACGACTCTCTGACCTCCGCCTTCTCCCGCTGCGTGGTGGAGGCCGGCGCAAAGACCGGCTCGGCTCAGGTGGGCACGGACATCGCCAACGGCGTGTTCGTGGCCTTCGCCCCCTATGACGATCCGGAGATCGCCGTGGCCATCGTGGTGGAAAAGGGCGGCAGCGGCAGCCTGCTTGCCAACGCCGCCGTGGACATTATCAACGCCTGGTTCTCCCGGGGCAGCAGCAGCGTCACCACGGGAGAGAACACCCTGCTGCAATAACGAGGTACACTATGGAAACCTATTTCGATCCCCGCGATACACGATGCAAAAAACGCCCTTCGGTGCTGCGCCCTGTGGCACCGAGGTGCGTTTTACCCTTTTTGACGATGCGTTCTGCGGCTGCGAGCTGCTGGTATACCGGGAGTTTGCCGGTGCGGAGGACGTATCGCCCCCTGCCCCCGGCGGAGGGCGGCTTCGCCGGCACGTACACCGCCCCCGGCGAGGGCGAGCTGTGCTGGTACGTGTTCCGGCTGACCCGCTGGGACGGCACGGTGTCCTATCTGGGCAAAAACGGCCTGCGGCCCGACAGGGACGGCGCGGCGCGCTGGCAGCTGACGGTGTACGAGGACACCGCCACGCCGGACTGGTTCGGCCGGGGCGTGACGTATCAGATCTTCCCGGACCGCTTCCGCCGCACCGGCACGCCGGACGTGTCGGGCATGGTGGGCCGCCGGTGGCTGCACGAGAGCTGGGACGACCAGCCCGTGTTCCGCCCTGACGAGGACGGGCAGATCACCAACCGGGACTTTTTCGGCGGTTCGCTGGCGGGAATCACAGAGAAGCTGGACTATTTGCAGAGCTTGTCGGTGACGACGCTGTACCTCAACCCCATCTTCGAGGCGGCCTCCAACCACCGGTACAATACTGCCGACTACCGGGCCATCGACCCGCTGCTGGGCGATGAGGAGGACTTCCGCGCCCTGTGCCGGGAGGCCCACAAAGCGTGGTATGCGCGTGCTGCTGGACGGCGTGTTCAACCACACCGGGTCGAGAAGCCGGTACTTCAACGCCGAAGGCTTCTACCCGGAGCTGGGGGCGGCCCAGAGTCAAAGTTCCTCTATTTCGACTGGTACAGCTTCCATCCGTGGCCCACGGACTACGATGCGTGGTGGGGCGTGAAAACGCTGCCCGCCGTCAACGAGCAGCGGCCCGCCTACCGGCAGTTTATCTTCAAGGGCGAGGACAGCGTGTTACGGCACTGGCTGCGGTGCGGCGCGGACGGCTGGAGGCTGGACGTGGCGGACGAGCTGCCCGGCGACTTCATCGCCGGTATCCGCCGCGCCATCGAGGATGAAAAGCCGGATGGCTACCTGCTGGGCGAGGTGTGGGAGGACGGCAGCAACAAGATCGCCTACTCCCAGCGCCGCCGGTATCTGCTGGGCCGGGAGACCCACGGCCTGATGAACTACCCCTTCCGCACGGCGCTGCTGCGCTGGCTGGGCGGCGGCGACGCGGCAGAGTTCCGGGAGAGCATGGAGACGCTGCGGGCCAATTATCCACCCGCCGCGTTTTACGGCGCGATGAACTTTCTGGGCACCCACGACACGCCCCGTATCCTGACGCTGCTGGGCACGGACCACGTGCCTGCCGCCAAGGAGGAACGGGCGGCCTACGCCCTCTCCCCCGCCCAGCTGGCCCGCGGAGGGCCAAGCTGCGGCTGGCCGGGATGCTGCTGTACGGCTTCCCCGGCTCGCCCACATTGTTCTACGGCGACGAGGCCGGAATGCAGGGCTTTGAAGACCCGCTGAACCGGGGCACGTTCCCCTGGGGACGCGAGGATGCCGCGCTGCTGGACTTTTTCCGCACGCTGGGCCGCCTGCGAACGCAGCGCCTGTCGCTGCAAGAGGGCAGTCTCGCCTACGTCTACGCCCAGGGCGGCGGCCTGGTCATCGCCCGTGAGCACGAGGGGCGAGATCACGCTCATCGCCCTGAACGCCGGGGACGAGACGCTGACGCTGACGCTGCCCTGGGGCGCGTCCATCGCTTCGGACGCCCTCACCGGCCAGCAGTTCCTGGTGGCCGGCGGTCAGCTTTCGGGTGTCGCTGCCGCCGCTGGACGGGTTGATGTTGATTTGACGCAAGGAGCTGTGTTTCACGTGAAACACAGCTCCTCGAGGCTGTCGAAAAAAGCCTCCGGCTTTTTCAGCAGCCTGAAATAATGCCGTTATTTTTGTGCCGCCTTGCGGCACGAAAATAGTCGCTTCGCTCCACGCATGCATTGCAAGGCAGGGCTTTGCGCGACATTTGATCTGATTCGAGGCGGGCTCTGCCCCCTCGAGCTCCCCCTGCGTAGATGAACTGCTTATCGTATGGAGAATGTTTATCGACAAGCCGAGGAGCTGCGTTTCACGTGAAACATTCCTTACTTTTTTGTTAAACTCAGCGAAAAAACCTTGAAACCTGCCGCACACGTGGTATATACTACTGGAATGTAGAAAGAGACAGAAAGGTGAACTGCCGTGGCAAAAATTATCGCGATCGTAAATCAAAAGGGCGGCGTGGGCAAGACCACCACCTGCGTGAACCTGGCCGCCGCCGTCAAGGCCGCCGGCAAGCGGGTGCTGCTGTGCGACTTTGACCCTCAGGCCAACGCCACCAGCGGCATGGGCGTGGACAAGACCACCAGCAACGGCGTGTACGACGCCCTCATCAACGGCGTGGACACCGCCCAGCTCATCGTCACCACCCCTATGGCGACGTGCTGCCCAGCAGCAAAGCGCTGGCGGGCGCGGGCGTGGAGCTGGCCAGCCTGCCGGACCGTCAGTTCCTGCTGAAGGCCGCGCTGCGGCAGGTGGCGGACAACTACGACTTCATCTTCATCGACTGCCCGCCGTCCCTGGAGCTGCTGACGCTGAACGCCCTGTGCGCCGCCAACACGCTGCTCGTGCCGGTGCAGGGTGAGTATTACGCGCTGGAGGGGCTGAGCGACCTGATGAACACCGTGCGGCTGGTGCGGCGCAGCCTGAACCCCGGCCTTGACATCGAGGGCGTGCTGCTGACCATGTTCGACGGGCGCACCAACCTGAGCATCCAGGTGGCCCAGGAGCTCAAGCGCTTTCTTCGGGGAAGGTGTACGCCACCGTCATCCCCGGAACGTGCGGCTCAGCGAAGCCCCCAGCCACGGCAAGCCCATCACCGCCTATGACCGCACCTGCCGCGGCGCGGACGCCTATACGGCGCTGGCCGCGGAGTTCCTGCAAAAGAACCGCTGAAAGCAGAGCATCCTATGGCAAACCAGATGAAAGGCCTGGGCAGGGTCTGGGCGCGCTGCTGGGCGACAATGTGCTCTCCGCCGATGAGCGCTCCTCCCTGCTGCTGCCCATCAGTCAGGTGGAGAGCTGCTCCACCCAGCCCCGCAAGGCCTTCGACCTCGACGCGCTGGCCGACCTGTCGGAGTCCATCCGCGAGCACGGCATTATTCAGCCGCTGACGGTGCGCAAGCTCCAGTCCGGCTACTATCAGATCATCGCCGGCGAACGCCGCTGGCGCGCCGCCCGCATGGCGGGGCTGACGGAGGTCCCCGCCATCGTCATCGAGGCTGACGACCGCAAGGCCATGGAGCTGGCCATGATCGAGAACCTCCAGCGGGAGGACCTGAACCCCATCGAGGAGGCCGAGGGCTACCGGTGCTGACGGAGCAGTACAACATGACCCAGGAGGAGGCCGCTCAGCGGGTGGGCAAGTCGCGCCCCGCCGTCGCCAACGCCCTGCGGTTGCTGGGGCTGACGCCTCCTGTCCGCGCCATGGTGGAGGACGGGCGGCTGTCCGCCGGCCACGCCCGTGCGCTGCTGCCGCTGAACGCCAAAATGCAGCAGACCGCCGCCGAGACGGTGGTGAAGGACGGCCTGTCCGTCCGTCAGACAGAGCTGCTGGTGAAAAGCTCACTGCCGAGAAAAAAGAGCGGCCCGCCACCGACCCTCTTTCCGTCAATTATGTTGAGGAGGCCGCCCGGGAGCTGTCCGGCAAGCTGGGCCGTCCCTGCCGCATCGTCAACGGAAGAAGAAGGGCCGCATGGAGCTGGAATATTACGGCGTGGACGATCTGAACGACCTGCTGGAAGCCCTGGAAAAGCTGAAAAAAATAAACCTCTGTTTCACGTGAAACAGTTATTACGATAACGAGGTGCAACACCATGCTTGACATGAAATTCCTTCGGGAGAACACCGAAGCCGTCAAAGAAAACATCCGCAAGAAGTTTCAAAACGCCAAGCTGCCCCTGGTGGACGAGGCCGTGGCCATCGACGCCCAGCGCCGCGCCGCCATGCAGGGAGGCCAGCGACCTCCGCGCCCTGCGCAACCAGCTGTCCAAAAAGGTGGGTATGCTCATGGGGCAGGCCAAGAAAGACCCGAGCAAGCTGGCGGAGGCCGAGGAGGCCAAGGCCCAGGTCAAGGCCAATGCCGACCGTCTGGCCCAGCTGGAGCAGATGGAGGAGAAGCTGGCCACCGACCTGCACCGCATCATGCTGGTCATCCCCCAGATGATAGACCCCTCCGTGCCCATCGGCCCGGACGACAGCTGCAACGTGGAGGTACAGCGCTTCGGCGAGCCGAAAACCCCCGACTTCCCCATCCCCTACCACACAGAGATCATGGAGCGGTTCGACGGCGTCGACATGGACGCCGCCGCCCGGGTGTCCGGACAGGGCTTCTATTACCTGCTGGGCGACATCGCGCGGCTGCATTCCGCCGTCACCGCCTACGGCCGTGACTTTATGATCGACAAGGGCTTCACCTACTGCATTCCGCCGTTTATGATCCACGGCAACGTGGTGGAGGGCGTCATGAGCCAAACGGACATGGACGCCATGATGTATAAGATCGAGGGCGAGGATCTGTACCTCATCGGTACTTCCGAGCACTCCATGATCGGCAAGTTCATCGATCAGATCGTGCCGGAGAGCAAGCTGCCTCAGACGCTGACCTCCTATTCCCCCTGCTTCCGCAAAGAGAAGGGCGCCCACGGCATCGAGGAGCGTGGCGTGTACCGCATCCACCAGTTCGAAAAGCAGGAGATGATCGTGGTCTGCAAGCCCGAGGACTCCAAGGCCTGGTACGAGAAGATGTGGCGCTACTCCGTGGAGCTGTTCCGCAGCCTGGATATCCCTGTACGGCAGCTGGAGTGCTGCTCCGGCGACCTGGCTGACCTGAAGTGCAAGTCCTGCGACATCGAGGCGTGGTCCCCCCGGCAGCAGAAGTACTTTGAGGTGTGCTCCTGCTCCAACCTGGGCGACGCACAGGCCCGCCGCCTGAAGATCCGCGTGAAGGGCGCGGACGGCAGGATGTATCTGCCCCACACCCTGAACAACACCGTGGTGGCCCCCCCCCGTATGCTCATCGCCCTGCTGGAGAACAACCTGCAGGCGGACGGCTCTGTGCTGGTGCCCAAGGCGCTGCAGCCCTACATGGGCGGCAAGGAGCGGCTCGTCCCGCTTCATTGATAGCGTTTTGTAATATTTTCTAGATAATATACTCTCTGTATAGGAGCTTTCGCCCATGAAAAAGTTTCTGAATGAGTTCAGAGAATTTGCCATGCGGGGCAACGTGATGGACATGGCCATCGGTGTCATCATCGGCTCTGCGCTTCGGCAAGATCACCACGTCCCTGGTGAACGACGTGTTCATGCCCCTCGTCGGCCTGCTCATCGGCGGCGTGGACCTGGGCCAGCTGAACCTGACGCTGAAGGCCGCCGTCATGGACGGCGACACCGTGGTGAAGGAGCCGGTGACGCTGGGTCTGGGCACGTTCCTCAGCACCATCATCGACTTCATTCTGGTGGCCTTCGTCATCTTCCTGGTAGTCAAGGCCATCAACCAGTTCCATAAGCTGACGAAGAAGGAGGAGGAGCTCCCGCGCCGGAAGAGCCGGAAGCCCCCACCTCCGAGGAGCTGCTCACCGAGATCCGCGACCTGCTGGAAGGAACAGCAGAAATGACCGACATCCTGACCGCGGGGCTGACCGGGCTGGGCCTTGACCCCGCCGCCCCGGCGCTGGAGCGCTATGCCGGCGCGCTGCTGGAGAAAGAACAAGGTGATGAACCTGACGGCCATCACCCAGCCCGACCAGGTGGCCACGCTGCACCTGCTGGACTGCGCCGCCCTGCTGCCCCTCTCCCCTCTTGCGGGCAAGACCGTCATCGACGTAGGCACGGGCGCGGGACTGCCGGGCATGGTGCTGGCGCTGCTGACGCCGGATGCCCGGTTCACTCTGCTGGACAGCCTGGGCAAGCGCATCGACTTTCTGCGGGAGGTGTGCGATGACATGGGGCTGACCCATGTGACCTGCGTTCACGCCCGGGCGGAGGAATTCGCCGCGCAGCACCGGGAGCAGTTCGACCTGGCGGCCTCCCGTGCCGTGGCTCAGCTGAACATACTGTGTGAGCTGACGCTGCCGCTGGTAAAGGTAGGCGGGCGGTTCATCGCCATGAAGTCCACCTCCTCCGACCAGGAGATCGCGGAAGCCCGCAGCGCCGTGTCCCAGCTGGGCGGCGAGATCGCCGCCGTGCGGGACTACACCGTGCCGCAGACCGACGTGCGCCACCGGGCGGTCATCATCGAAAAAGGTGAAGGCCACGCCCCGGCAGTTCCCCGCAGCTTTGCCCGCATCAAAAAATCGCCGCTGCGCTGAAAGGAGTTGCCATGGGCAAGATCATCGCCGTGGTGTCCGGCAAGGGAGGCACCGGAAAGACCACCTTCACCGCCAACACCTCGCTGGCGCTGGCCTCCATGGGCCAGCGGGTGCTGTGCATGGACTGCGACGTGACGCTGCGCAACCTGGACCTGGCGCTGGGTCTCAGCGACCGGGCGCTGATGGATTTCTCCGACGTGCTGGCCGGGCGCTGCACCTGTCGCGGAGGCCGCCGTGGCCCACGAGAAGTACCCCCTCCCTCTCCCTGCTCACCGCACCTATGGCCGACCGGCCGCTGGAGCTGTCCGTGGCCTCTGTGAAGCAGCTGGCCGCCGACATCCGCGCCGGCTATGACTGGTGTCTCATCGACGCCCCGGCGGGGCTTGGGCAGGGCTTCCAGATGGCGGCCTGCATGGCCGACCAGGTGGTGGTCATCACCACCACGGACGTGTCCGCCATGCGCGACGCCCAGCGCACCGCCATGGAGCTGTCCGCCTTCCCCACCGGCACGGTACACCTGGTGGTGGGGCGCGTGTCCAAAAAGGTGCTGCGTCAGCTACACCACCATCGACGACGCCATCGACGCCGCCGGCCTGCCGCTTTTAGGCGTCGTGCCGGAGGAACGAGGACGTCCCCTACTGCCTGAACCGCGGGCTGGTGCTGCGGGAATACAACTATTACGCCGCCCGGGCCTACGAAAACATCGCCAAGCGCATCATGGGCCAAAAAGCGCCCCTGATGAAGATATAAACTCTCCGCGCAAACCACTCTTACAAAGAGAAAGGAGCAATTCTATGAATATTGCACTGATGGCACACGACAACCGCAAGGAGCTGATGGTGCAGTTCTGCACCGCTTACTGCGGCATCCTGGCCAAGCACACCCTGTGCGCCACCGCCCGCACCGGCCAGCAGATCGCCGATGCCACCGGGCTGACCATACATCGGTTCCTGTCCTTCGCCCACGGCGGCGGCCAGCAGATCGCGGCCCGCATCGCCTACAACGAGATCGATATGGTGCTGTGCTTCGGCGACCCCAGTCAGAAGCACCCCGATGTGGATATAACCTACATCTCCCGCCTGTGCGACCAGAACAATGTGCCCTTCGCCAGCAACATCGCCACGGCGGAAATGCTGATTCTGGGTCTGGCACGGGGCGATCTGGACTGGCGCGACATCGTCAACCCCAAGAGCAAGCCCTTCACCGCGTAAGAGCACAAAAAATACACCCGGCGGCTTGACAAATGCAAACCATCAGGGCGTGACTTTGCAGCGCGGAGGGCTTTGAAATGGTGGAACGGCGCATCGACAGCGACATACGGCTGATCCCCTATTACCGAAACGACGGCGCGTCGCTGCCGTGGTCTGCAAGGAGTACCAAAACCGGCACATCGGGCGGCGCTGCGTTTTTAGAGCTGCTGCGGTTGGCAGCGGAAAAGGGCATGACCCAGGTGACGGCCAACATCTATGATTTTAACCGGCAGAGCCAGCGGATGTTCCTGGCCGTCGGCTTTGAGAAAACGGGCGAGGAATGGTACACATCCCGGCTGACGCCGGAAACGGAAGAATAACAGCAGGCGGTACGTTTGAAGCGTACCGCCTGTTTTTATATATGGCCCTCCGGGAGGGGTTGACTGTGGACCATGACGCGGCCAAAGCAGGTGAGGCTGCGTCCGCTGCCGCGGTGGAACACCACGTCCATGTCGGCACGGCGGCGGTTCAGGGAAAAAAGGTAGACCATGCCGAAGGGTCGCGGCAATACTGCTTGCACAGCATATCGCCGTCCACGCAGAAGATGCCCACATCGCCGTTTTGCAGCGGGTCGTGGTTGACGTAGACCACCGGAACCGTCGGCGATGACCGGCGCCATGGAGTCGCCCTGTATCCGCACGGCCAGCTCCGCGCCGGGCGGTACGTCGGCGGTGACCGGTATCAGCTCATCGTCCTCGCCGAACACCGGGGCGGCGAAGCCCGCGGCGGCGGAGAGGATAATGTGAGGGGATGGTGCGGGGCTCGGCGGCAGGGGCGGTCTGACGCACCTGGTCTGTCATGACGGTGAGGCGTCTAACAGGGTGTGGACCGGTCTGGCGGCCCGCCAGGGCAGGGCGCGGTACTTGGCCAGCAGGCGGCGCTCCTCGTCGCTGCCGGGTCGGGGCGGTGGAGGTAGCTGCCCCGGTAGAGGTATTGGGGTCTACCTCCAGGGCGTTGAACAGGCGGAGAAGCACCTCCTCCTTGGGGGCGCTGACGCCGGTCTCGTAGTTGCCCCGGCGGACACCGACACGCCCAGCCGCTGGGCCAGCTGTTCGCTCCGGCTCAGGCCCAGCTCCTCGCGCCGGCCGCATCTGCTCACCAAAGGACATAAGCACACCTCCTCCGTTTGCGACAGGTTTCGACACGTTTTTCTATATAGTAACGCTGATTTTTTTGGCTTTGTCAATGTAGTTTAACAAGAAACTTGTGATTTTAGTCTTGACATCTCAAGTTTCTTGTGATATATTAGGTCGTTCACAAAGAAACTTGGTATTCAAGGTGAGAAAAGCCGCGCCCTTTGGGCGCGGCAGGGAAAGACTGAGGAGGTGCGGAGAATGCGGTCAGCCGGACTGGCTTTCGTCCAGAGGGTCGATGATGGTCACGTTATCACTCAACTGGTGCATACCGGGCCAGTAGCGGATGCCGGGAACGGTGATCGTGCCCTCCCAAAGCTGGTACTCGATGGTCTCAGGCATCCAGACGTCGGCGTCCAGTGTGCCCCGGTGAGGAGGACGGTGGGGGTCACGGCCTGATAGCCATCGCCGCTGAAGCCCCAACCCTCGGTGATGGTGACGGTGCCGCCGCGGCACACCAGGTTGGTGCAGTCCATAAGCTGGCTGACCGTCAGCGTACCACCCGTGACGCAGGCATCGCCGGTGGTGAAGGCCATGTCCTCCACCGTCAGGCTGCCGGAGCGCACCACCAGGTTGGCGGTGCTGTCGGAGGCGCTGTTGGCGTTCAGGAACAGGCTGGGAACGGTGACATCCACGCCGTCGATGACCAGCGCGGGCCAGGCCTGCTGGCTGGCGCCGGACTCGATGTGCTGCGCCAGGGTCAGAGAGCCTGTGCCGGTGATGACCACGGTGTCGAAGCCGCCGAACAGGCCGATCTCGCCGCCTGTGCCGTTGTCCGCCCAGCAGTCGCCGGACAGATCCAGCCACAGAACGCCGCCCTCGATGCTGCAAAAGCCGGGGATAAAGCTGTCCTCGGCCTGCACATGGACGCAGTGGTACAGCTCATCGTTCCAGCAGAAGCGGCCATAGTCGCTGGTCTTGATGGCCTTGCCGCCGGTGAGGTCGGTCATATAGAGGCCCTCGCCGCCGTTGGCGGCCAGCTGGGAATACACACCCTCGTGCTAGACAGGGATGTAGTCCGGCGCGCCCCGGGATGCGGAGGCGGCCAGGGGAGCTTGCTGTCGGTGGGGCGATGGGCGACCAGCCGGCATAGGTGTAGTACAGGCGGCAGACCTGGGGATGTCGTCAAGGCTGGCGACGGGGTCTGCCGACGGGGGATCGTCAGCGGGCAGGGTATCGGTTTGGCCGCAGGCGCACAGCAGGGCCAGCAGCAGGGTAAGAACCAAGCAGGAAATACGTTTCATGTGTATCCTCCTTTTGATGCGCGGACGGGATACCGCTATTATATCGGAAAAACGGGGAGGTGCAATAAAAACCGTCTTGCTTACGCAGGACGGTTTTTGGTGGGGATGGTGGATTTACCCCTTCGGGGCATAAACTTCGACTCCCCCTCCCACCAATAAAAATACCGACCGCCCTGACGGGCAATCGGTATTTTGGTGGGGATGGTGGATTCGAACCACCAGAAGGCGTTGCCAGCAGATTTACAGTCTGTCCCCTTTGGCCACTCGGGAAATCCCCCATATAAAGCATATTCGATTGGAGCTGGTGGACGGATTCGAACCCCGACCTGCTGATTACAAATCAGCTGCTCTACCAGCTGAGCTACACCAGCATCTCACCAGCGAACCGTATTATAACAGAGGTTTCCCGGAATGTCAACAAAAAGTTCAACGATAGCGGAAAAATTTATCGCTTTAAAGTTATGCAATTTGACGTTTGAGAGCAGTGGGGCGTTCCGCGCCCCGGCGCGAACGCCCTTTTGGCAATCCCTCTGTCACAGCAAAGGCGTGCCACCTCCATCACAGAGGGAGGCAAGGGGAGTTCCGCGCCTGCGGGGCGGGGAGCGGATTCCCACGCCAGTGACGTCAGTCACTGGCTCGGAATGACACCGCTGGCGCGGTGTGCGGGGCGATGCACCCCAAAGGGTACTTGCTTCGCTGCGTGGGCATCGCCCCCCCCTACGGACGAGCAACGAGGGTGCGTTCGTGTGATGTCTCTCCCTCCGTCACAGCGGGAGGCAAGGGGTGCGATCACAGACAACAGTAGACAACACAAACACAACGGACAAAAGAGGGGAAAAGAGCATGACACTTGCAGAGCTATCCATGGAATACGAGGCCAGCGCGGGGCTGATCTCCGGGCGGCTGGCGGAGCTGCGGCTGGCCCTGCGGCAGGAGGGGGACGCGGAGACGTCGTGCCGCCTGCGGCGGCGCATTGAGACGCTGCGGCCCATGCTGACCCAGTGCAGGAAGCTGTCGCATCTGACAGCCCACTATTACGACCCGGATTTCTGCCGCTATGACGAATACAGCCTATGACATCATGGACCGGGCCGGGCTGGAGCGGTGGCTTCGGGAGACGGCGGGGGGACAACAGCCAGCGGCGGGAGCGGCTGCGGCGCAACCTGCGGCGGGCCATGAAGCGGGAGCTGACGCCCCGGCAGCAGGAGATCATGGCGCTGTACTTCTTCGAGAACCGGTCCATGTCGGAGATCGCGGCGCTGCTGGGCGTCAACAAGTCCACCGTGTCCCGGTGTCTCCGCCGGGGGCAGGAGCGGCTGCGGCATTTTTTGGAGTACAGCCTGTGAATGATGAAAAAGCCTTGACAATCGGCATCCCGGCGGAGATAATGCCGGTACAAGGACAACGCACAAGAAAGAGGAGCGAGAGCGCTTGTATACGAAGCTGATGCATGACAAGGGGCTGCGGCTGGTGGGCGGACTGCTGGGTTCGCTGCTGATGAGCGTGGCCATCAACGTGTTTATCGTGCCCCAGGGGCTGTACGCCGGCGGCGCGTATGGCCTGTGCCAGGTCATCCGAACGCTGCTGGCCTCCAAGCTGGGCGTGGAGACCGGGTTCGACCTGGCGGGCGTGCTGTATTTCTTTTGTGAACATCCCGCTGTTTCTGCTGGCGTTCCGGGCGCTGGGGCGGACGTTCTGCCTGAGGCGGCGGTCTGCACCGTGTCCAACTCCGTGTTTCTGGCGCTGATCCCGTCCCCGCCGTGCCCATCATCCCCGACCCGCTGACAAGCTGCATGATAGGCGGCATTCTGGTGGGCTTTGCCGCCGGGCTGGTGCTGACCTGCGGCTGCTCCACCGGCGGGCTGGATATTTTGGGGCTGTATCTCAGCAAGAAGAACAACAAGTTCACCGTGGGGCGGTTCTGCATCTCCTTCAACGTGTGCCTGTACCTGCTGTGCTTTCTCCTGTTCGACGCTACCACGGCCATCTACTCCGCCATCTACAACGTGCTGAGCAACCTGTTTTTGGACAGGCTGCACCGGCAGAACGTGTCGGTCCAGCTGATGATCTTTACCAAGTCAAGGACCCGGCGCTGCCGCAGTACATCATGGAGCAGCTGGACCGGGGCGTGACGTACTGGCAGGCCAAGGGCGCGTACACCGGCGATGACGTGCAGGTGCTGTGTGTGTGCCTGTCCAAGTACGAGATCGACACGCTGGAGCAGGTCATCCGGGACATCGACCCCAACGCATTCTTCGTGGTGCAGGAGGGCGTCCGGGTGGTAGGCAACTTCAAGCGGCATTTGGGATAATAAAAAAAGCTGCGCCGCTTCTTTTTTTATTCTTTCTTCGGAGACGTTGGCCACGAACACACAGACCAGGATCAGCACCACGCCCAGCGCCTGCCAAAGGGAGAAGGTCTCCTTCAGCAGCACCACGCCTGCCAGCACCGACACCACGGTGGTCACGTTGGAGAACAGGGACGCCTCGGTGACGGTGAGATGGCTGTTGGCAAAGGTTCAGCAGGCCGCAGGCCACGCCGGAGGACAGGATGCCCAAATACACCACCGCCAGCCAAAAATCGCCGTTTTGGGCGGGCTGGAGGATGAGGGGGCTGGTCGGGCCGCCGGCCTGGAGCAGCGCCACCGGGACGAACACCACCATGCCCACCAGGAACATCACGTAGGTCATCTCGAAGGGGTGAACTCCTTGGCGGCGCTATGGCTGACGCCGTAGTACACCGTGTCGCTGAGCATGGTCAGCAGCAGGAACAGCAGGCCCAGGGCGGAGATCATCACCGCGCCGCCCACGGAGATCAGCGCCACGCCGCCCACCGCGCCCAGGGCACACAGCACCTGCCGCACCGTGACGCGCTCGTGGAGCACCAGCACGTCCATGAGGATGCAGCACACGGGCACGGCGGCGATGATCGTGCCGGCCACGGCGGAGGACGTGTAGAGGATGCCGTAATTCTCAAAGATGAAATAGGCCACCGGCTGCACAAGGCCCAGCAGCACCAGCTTGCCCACAGGCTTGTGGCACAAGTCGAAGCGCAAAGAGCTTCCTGCCCCGGGCTTGCCCACCAGGGGCGTTGACGGCGATGACCAGCGTCATGGCCGCCACGGCCACCGTGAAGCGGAAGGCCAGCAGCACCGAGGGCTGGGCCACGGCCAGCGCCAGCTTGGAGAACATAAAGCTCATGCCGAAGATGACGGAGGCGACCAGGCGGCGGCCAGCAGGCTGAGGATATGGATTTTTCTTGTTTCATGGGACACCTCCTGTGCAAGCGGGATGTATGATAGCATATTTTGCCGGAAAACGCAAGGACGCGCCGCCCGGGGAATGGACGGCGCGTCCCCATAAGGGAGAAAATGGGGGATCAGGGAAAACTCAATTTGTGAGATCGTTGAGGATGCGGGGTGCTTACTTGTCAGTCACACGGCTGACAACACCCACCACCACCAGCAGCGCGGCCAAACCGGCCAGGATCAGGTTCAGTGTCATTTTCAGCGCCTCCTTTCTTGGCAGTTCCTTAACTTGGTTACAGTGTATCACGGCGTGCCCCAAATGTAAAACGCATCATTTTCATCAACTTGATGAAAAAAAAAGTTTGCAGTTGCCGGGGTGGGGTGGTAGAATACCTGTAAAAGAGGGAGGCCGCATCATGAGCGTGACCAAGTATCAGATATTCCTGAAAACAGTGGAGAGGGGCAGCTTTACGGCGGCGGCCCGGGAGATGAATTTCACCCAGTCCGGCGTGAGCCACGCCATCTCCTCTTTGGAGGAGGACCTGGGGGTGACGCTGCTGGTGCGCAGCCACGGCGGCGTGACACCCACGGCGGACGGACGGGCGCTGACGCCGTACTTTGAGGAGATGTGTGCCCTGCAGCACCGGCTGGAGCAGCACGCGGCGGACCTGCGGGGACTGGAGACGGCCTTGTGCGGGTGGCCACGTTCACCAGCGTGTCGGAAAAGTGGCTGCCGGGGATGCTGAAAACGTTTCAGGAGCAGTACCCGCGCATCGAGTTTGAGCTGCTGCCCTCCAACTTCAACAACGAGATCTCCGACTGGGTGCTCCAGGGGCAAGGCGGACTGCGGGTTCATCTCCTGCCCACCCCGGCGGAGAGAAGTATCTGGACTGCTGGCTTCTGCCGCGCGACCAGTGGAAGCGTCATCATGCCCTGCGATCATCCCATGGCGGGGCGGCAGCCCTTCCCGCCGGAGGCGCTGGCCCGGTATCCCATGATATTGCTGGACGAGGGGACGACTACGAGATACAGGCCATTTTCGACCACTACGGCATCCAGCCGCAGGTACAGTACACCGTGCAGCAGGATCAGACCATCCTGGCCATGGTGTCCGGCGGGCTGGGCATCAGCATTATGGAGGAGCTGATGCTGTATCACTGCGCCTATCCTTTGGCGGCCAGCACACTGCCCAAGGTGTTCCACCGGGACATCGGCATCTGCGTCAAGGACAAAAACGCGCTGTCCCACTCCACGCAGGTGTTCATCGACCACGTGCGGCGATGGGTGCTGCAAAACTTCCGGAGGGGTGGAACGCGCCCCAGCCTCACGAGCGATAACGGAATACGCAACGAAGCGCCGCTTCCCGCCGTCAGTATAGGCAGGGCGGCGTTTTGCCGCCTGAAAGGAGCGATCACGATGAAAAAACTGTTTACATTGTGCCTGGCGCTGGTGCTGGCGTTGGGCTTGGCCGCCTGCGGCAGGAGAAGATACCTCCGACGCCCAGTCCGTAGACCTGCGGGCGGAGTACGAGGCGGGCATCAAGCAGGTGCAGGACGAGCTGGGTGACAACGCGCCGGTGCTGCTGGAGGAGACCGCCGTGGAGCTGCTGAACAGCTACTATCGGCCTGGAGAACGCCAAGCTGAAGCAGGGCGTGTTCTTCATCTCCCCACCGCCACATCCTGCGAGGTGTCCATGGTGGAGGCGGAGAGCGCCGCCGACGCGGAGATCGTGCGGCAGAGCTTCCAGGCCCGGGTGGACAGCATGGCCAACGACACCACGTACCCCGACGAGGCCGCCATGTGGAAGAACTGCGCCACCGTTACCGTCAACGGCAACTAGGTGGTGCTGGAGGTGCTGCCGGAGGGCTGCACCGTGCCGGACGCATTTTTTGGCGAAATTCTAAAAGCGTGGTAGATTTTCCCCTTTCTCTGTGGTATGATGGGCAGACCTGAGACACAGAGAAAGGGGACGCTTCCATGGACGACGCCCAGATCATAGAGAGCTTTTTTTCCGCCGCGATCCGGCGGCCCTCGACGCCGTGCAGCAGAAGTACGGCAAGCGCTGTCTGGCCGCGGCAGGGCACATCCTGCCCGACAGCCGGGACGCGGAGGAGTGCGTCAGCGATGTGTGGCTGCGGCTGTGGAACGCCATTCCGCCGGAGCGGCCACGGTCGCTGGCGGCGTATATCGCCACCGTCACCCGGCGGCTGGCGCTGGATAAGATGCGATTACAACAGGGCGGCCCAGCGGCGCAGCGACCTGACGCTGGCCTTTGACGAGCTGGAGGGCTGCCTGTCCGGCCCGGACGAGCTCAGGCCGCCGTGGAGCGGCAGGACTTCGGGCGGGTGCTGAACGGCTTTTTGGGGACGCTGACCCGGCAGAGCCGGGCGTTCTTCGTCCGGCGGTACTGGGACGGCGAGAGCATACGGGAGATCGCGGAGCGCTGCGGCTGGGAGAGGAAAAGGTCAAGTCCTCGCTCTTCCGCACCCGGCAGCGGCTTCGGAAAACCTTGGAACAGGAGGGGATGCTGTGAACGAGGAACGGTTCAAGCGTTGGATGGACGCCATCGACGACAAATACCTGGAAGAAGTCCAGCGTCCCCTGCCCCATGCCGCCGCAAGGCGCTGGGGCACGCTGGCGGCGTGCCTGTGCGCGGCGGCGCTGACGTTGGCGCTGTGGCAGCCGTGGCACGGCAGCACAGCGGCTGAGGACGCTATGGACACCGGCGCAGAGCCGCCTATCGCCTTCGCCGCGCCGGCGGCAGAGCCCCTGAGCGCCTCGCTGGCGCTGCCGGAGAACGCCTCGCTGGTGGCGGGCTACGACCTGCGGCAGGATGAGGACGGCGCGGTGTCGCCGCGTCCTGCACCGGGAGCTGGACGGCGCAGATTACAGCTATGGCGCGGTCTACACCGCCTCCCCTGCCTGCGCCGGACGGCTCGCTGCCCTCCGCCAGCTGGCAGCTGGGCGGTCTGACGCTGCTGGTCTACGACGACGGCGCGGTGGGGCTGGTACAGCGAGAGCGCCGGTATCCAGTGGTACTGCGCCGCCGATGACAACGGCACGCTGGCGGTGGCCTTCTCCATGATGAGCGCCCAGGCCTACACCGTCCCCACCGCCCCGGAGGGCGCGGCGGTGCTGGGCTACGACCTGTTCGAGCTGGACGGCGAGACGGTGACGGAGGTGACATTCAGCGAAAACGGGCAGACGTGGCGTTACCGCATGATGCCCACGATGGACGTGACGGAGCACATCCCGGACATCTCCGGGTACACCGGCGGCGGCAAGACGGCGGAGGACAGGTGCGCTGGTGCGCCGCCCGGCTGTGCTGGGATAGAAGCGCGGCACGGGCTGCATCATCTGGAAGGATGTCGCGCCGGGGCTGGCGTACAGCCTGACGGTGGACAGCGGCGCGACAGAGAAGACGCTGCTGAACGACATGGCCCAGCGGGTATTCCAGCCTGCCCAGGGCGAGGACGAATAAAGGAAAACGGACGCAAAAAGGAAGACCTGCCGCGGGCAGGTCTTCCTTTACGCTTATTCTCTCCGCAGGGCCTCGATGGGGTTCAGCTTGGAGGCGCTTCATGGCGGGGACAAGGCCGAACACCACGCCGATGATCGTGGGAAGGCCACGGCGATGATGCAGGCCGGCACGCTGATGGCCACCGGCGTGCTCATGATGTGGGACAGCATCTCCGCCAGACCGATGCCTGTGGCCACGCCCAGGATACCGCCCATGCTGGTCAGCACGGCGGCCTCCGTCAGGAACTGCCACAGGATGCGGCTCTGCTGCGCGCCGATGGCGATCTTCAATCCGATCTCGCGGGTGCGCTCCGTGACGGACACCAGCATGATGTTCATGACACCGATGCCGCCCACCACCAGCGAGATGGCGGCGATCCAGATGAGCTGCTTGTTGGTGGCCTCGGACAGGCTCTGCAGGTCGCTGGCCTGCTGGAGCAGGTCATTGGACTGGTACTTGTAGAACTTATCCGTGGAGATCACGTTCTCGTTCAGGTACTTGCCACGTTGTCGCCGGCCTTGGTCATGTCGTTGGTGGATGTGGCGCGGATGGCCACGGACTGGGGCTCGTCTAGCGGTAGGCCACGGGCCAGGTCACGTCCGGGATAAACATCGTGCCGGAGGTGTTGCCAGATACATCCAATAGTCCTGATAGCTGTTGATGACCGGCTCGGCGGCTGGAGCGGGGGACACCACGCCCACCACCGTGTAGGGCATACCCTGGATCTCCACCGTGCCGCCGATGGGGTTGCGGCCCTCGAACAGGGACCGGGCGCTCTTGGCGTCCAGCAGCGCCACGCAGCGGCGGTTTCTAATCGGCGGCGGTGAAAGGCGCGGCCATAGTTGACCGACATAGTCCACGGCGGACAGATAGTTCTCGTCCACGCCGTATTTGAACCGCTCCAGGGCGGTGTTGCCCACGTTATAGACGTTCTCGCTCCACTGGCGCTGGTTATACAGGGACACGGTCTCCACGCTGGAGTCCAGCTTCTCCATCTCCGTCGCATCTCGCGGGTGATGGGCTGAATGCCGTCAGGCAGGGCGGAGTAGCCCAGGTCGGCGGGTAGTTGTCCTGATGAGCTGCACCCGCACCACGTTGTTGCCCGCGCCGACCAGGTTCTGCTTGATCTGTTCGTTGTGCCCTGAATGGTGGACACGATGGTGATGATGGCGGCGATGCCGATGATAATGCCCAGCATGGTCAGGAAGGAGCGGAGCTTTGTGACTCCATACGCCCTGAAAGGCGAGATTTATATTTTTCACCCATTGTCCCGCCGCCTACATTCCGTTATACAGCTGATCCGCGGTGGCCTCCTGGTGTGTGAGCACCCTCCACCACGTCGCGGCCATAGGGGAAGCGCCACGTAATCGTCCAGCGTCAGCCCGCCCCGTATCTGCGTGTAGCTGCCCCACAGATCCCGGCCGGTCTGTACCCACCGCTGCTCCAGTTTGCCGTCGTCGCCCCGCACCATCACGTAGCTCTTGCCGTTTTCAGTGCGGATGAACAAGCTCTCCAGATACAGGCTGTCGGCGCTGTCGGCCTCCGCCGTTTTCTGATACTGCATCTCCACGTAGTCATAGGGCTGGAGGTTGGCGTCCTCGCTGACAAACACCTGGAATGGGTAGTAGGACACGTTGCTGTTGCCGTCGCCCCAGTTGCTGCCGTTCTGCGTGGGATAGCTGTCGATGGACACGATCTCACCCTCGCAGCTCACGCCGGTGCGCCAGCTGCTGATCTGCACGGTGTCACCGATCTTCACGCTGCCCAGGTCCATCTCGCTGAGCGTGCCGGTGACGTAGTAACCGCCGCCGCCGGACACCTCCACCCCGGCCTCGCCGCTGTTATAGGCCGTCCGTGGCGTTCCGAACCGCCTTCACCGTGCCGTCGAACTCGGCGTACACGTTGCCGTCACCCAGCTCGCTCTGCTTCTTCTCCAGGTCCAGCTTGGCGACCTTCCATGCTCGTCTCCAGCTGGCCGATCTCCTTGTACTGTGCCGATGGCCACGTCCAGCTCCTGCCGGGTCATGGAGCTGTCCATCAGCTCCTGGGCGCGGGCCACCTTCTGCTCCAGCTTCTTGAATGGTCTCTGCTGTTGTAGGTGTGGGCCGGGGTCTTTATACTCCGGCAGATTCGTCACCAGCTGCACGTCCACCGTGACCTTATAGGTGGTCTCGCCGGTCTTCGTGTAGGTATCCGTCACCTTGACGCCCCAGTTGGCCTGGATGCTGCCGCCCACCTTGTCGCCGCTGCGCTGGACCAGCACGATATTCGTCACCAGCGGGCTGGTGCTCCTGTAGCCCGCAAACGTCCGCCGAAGTCGGTGAGCAGACGCTCACCCGATAGCTGTGGATTTGCTGGGCCAGGCGTAGTAGTACACCGTTTCTCCCTGCCGCCGTTCTTTCTCCACCGTTTTCGTGCCCAGCAGCGCCTCCGTCACCGGGATTATCACCGTCGTAGGGATGGTGGGGTCTTGGTCGTATTTCTTCATTCTCCGCGTCCAGCTGGGTCTGCAGCTTGTTCAGTTCCAGCTTCAGCTCCTCCTTGTTCTTGGCCTTTTGCAGGAGCTTGAACTCCGTCTTGGCGTCCTCCAGGTTGCCGGACTGGCGGTCGTACTGGATCCTGGCCCGCTCCACCTCCGTCTCAGACAGGGAGGTGTCGTAGCTCAACAGCTTCGCATGCCCTTTTTCACCTGCTCCCCCTCGGTGACGTAGACCTTGCTCACCGTTTGGGTGGGAGGAACGTAGATTTTTGCAGCTTATCCGTTGTGACCATGCCGTTGGTACTGGATGTGTCGCCCCAGTAGTCGGTCATGGAAAAATCGCTGACGGCGTACACGTTCACGTCGCCGCGCTGGGCGTTGCGGGCGATGGTCAGCCCGCCCCACACCGCGCCGCAGGCGGCCACCGCGATGGCGGCGGTGATGATGATCTTTTTCAGCTTCTTATTCACTCTCGTCACCTCCCGACAGTACGCCGTCGCGGATGGTCTTGATGGTATGGGCGTGGTGGGCGATGCTGCGGTCGTGGGTGATCATGATGATGGTCGAGCCCCTGTCGTGTGGCTGCTGGAACAGCTCCATGACCTGTGCGCCGCTGGCGCTGTCCAACGCGCCGGTAGGCTCATCCGCCAG
>VOFG01002442.1_pt1 | contig 39951 bp, 79 predicted proteins | sample 5384171 | NCBI WGS metagenome assembly VOFG01 (sample SAMN12384726, study PRJNA508395) | human gut metagenome | isolation source: healthy gut F | host: Homo sapiens
CACTGCACCTAGGGCGGACTCAGTCCGGGAATGATTCACTGCCGCCACAATGCCCCGGTCATAGTCTCCGGGATATTTTAAGCAAACATAGCAGGCGCAGGCTAAAATGGAGGAGGCGTCCGTAGGTCTCTGCTGAGAGAGGGTTTCCCCAGGGGCTGCAGCCGTGTCAGCTGCAGCTTCGGCCCAATCCAGACTGTTTTCTATGATGTGAACTTGAGAAAACCGGCCTTCGAACTGCCGGATCATGGCCGTCCTGGTTTTTTCAATATGGAGCAGGAAGCTCTCCGGCTTTCCGTAGACAATCCGGCTCAAAAGGTCTGTGAGATAAGCCGCAGGAGAAAGCCCAGGGGATCTCCATGGGTCAGGCGGCAGATTCTGCACCCAGCAGGCTGATTTCAAAGGGTGGCGTTTCTGTGGGCTGAGAAACAGCCCAATGGGCGCACCAGGCCAGGCCGTTGGGACCCTGGGAGCGGTTGACCGGCTCGTCTATGGTTCCGGCGTTGGGACGCTCCAGGGCATACAGGACAGCAGGCTCCGGATTGCGGCGACTGTACAGCTCCTCCAGGGAGCATAGCCAGGAATAGCATTTTCCCCGGTTTTTCCAGCTGCCGTAGTGTTGAGTTTTGCTCCAATCCCGGTAAGCTGCCTCCAGATACTGCACATAGGGCGCCATGACGCCACGGGTAGCTCCCAGGTGGCGCCAAAAAGCAGGCCGTTGGCGGTAAACATGGAAAGCTGGGTATGGCTGGAAATGGTGGCAAACCCGTTGACTGTGTCATAGCCCTGAATTCCCCCGGGCCGTATTTCTCCCGAATGTCCGCCAAGGTCAGATCCTCCACACAGAAGCCCAGGGCGTCTCCTGCGGCTGCGCCCAGAAGGCGCCATAAATTTGGTCTTGCTTACGTACCATAAGCGCTCCCTCACTCTTGTGGATGTTGTTCCAAATAGATCAGTAAGACGGCTTAATGTCCGCCGGACTGACGCCGGAAATTCGCCCCCGCCTGGCCGATGGAGACCGGGCGAATTTCCGAGAGCTTTGCCGGGCCTCCAGCCGCAGACCGCTTAGGGTGTGGTAATCCAGATCCGGGGCAAAAAAGCCGGGTCTCTTCCCGCTTAAACTCCTCCACCTGGCGCTTCTGCCGGGCCAGATAGCCGGCGTATTTCAACTGAATTTCCACTTGCTCCCGGACGGCAGGGGAGAGGGCCGGACGGTCCGGATCAACAGGTGCAATGTCATCATAGTGTAGCTGGGGGCCTGCGAAGCAAATCTGCCAGACGGGCTGAGCCTTTGACGGCGGCAGTTCCTGCCTGCTCCAGAAGCTGCCGGAGCACGGGGATTCTGCCACGCCGGTTGATTCCAGCCGGTGGATTTCCCGGTGCACCTGGCGGTATTTCTCCTCTACCTCCTGGAGCCGCGTCTGGGAGATGAGGCCCACCTGAAAACCCACAGGAGTTAACCGCTGGTCTGCATTGTCCTGGCGGTGGAGTAGCCGGTATTCTGAGCGGCTGGTCATGATCGGTAGGGTTCGTTGGTGCCTTTGGTTACCAAGTCGTCAATGAGGGTGCCAATGTAACACATGTCCCGGGTGAGAACCATAGGTGGCTTTCCCAAGATCTTAAGAGTGGCGTTGACCCCGGCTACCAAACCCTGCACAGCCGCCTCTTCGTATCCGGAGGTGCCGTTAAACTGTCCCGCTCCGTAAAGTCCCGGAAGGGTTTTGCACTCCAATGTGGGGAGCAGACAGGTGGGGTCGATGCAGTCATATTCAATGGCATAGGCCGGACGCATCAGCTTGGCCTGTTCCAATCCGGCAATGGTGTGGAGCATCTCCACCTGCACCTCCTCTGGCAGGCTGGAGGAAAGGCCTTGGAGATACAGCTCTTCGGTATGCAGTCCACAGGGCTCTACAAAATCTGATGCCGGGGCTTATCCGGAAAGCGGACAAGTTTGGTCTCGATACTGGGGCAGTAGCGGGGACCGACGCCTTGAATGGTACCGTCAAACAGAGGGCTTTTTGTCCAAGTTGGCCCGGATAACCTCATGGGTTTTTTCGTTGGTGTAGGTGAGGTAGCATACAGCCCGGTTGTTAACTTCTCCAGTGGTGGAGAGGAAAAAGGGTTCCGGCACGTCATCTCCCGGTTGAAGCTCCATTTTCGAGAAGTCCACACTCCGCCGGTTGATGCGTGGAGACGTCCCGGTTTTGAACCGGCGCATGGGCAGGCCCATGGCCTTGAGACAATCCGACAGCCCAATGGAAGGATGCATCCCCGTCAGGACCGGAGGATATGACGCAGCTGCCGGTGATGGTGGTGCTGTCCAAATAGGTACCAGTGGCCAGAATGATGGCTTTGGCTTCGTAGTATGCTCCCAGCTGGGTCTGAAGGCCGGTGACGATCCCATTTGTTACCAGGAGCTCTGTAACCATAGCCTGCTTCAGATCTAAGTTGTCCTGAAGCTCCAGGACATGCTTCATGTACTGCTGGTAAAGCCTGCGGTCTGCCTGGGCCCGAAGAGAATGGACGGCGGGACCCTTTCCCCGGTTCAGCATCCGGTATTGGATGCAGCAGGCGTCAACTGCCCGGCCCATCTCCCCCGCCCAGGGCGTCCAGCTCCCGGACCGTGACCTTTCCTGTGCCGCCAATGGCGGGGTTGCAGGCATATTTCCAATGGCGTCTAAATTAATGGTAAAGAGGACAGTCTTCATTCCCAATCGGGCAGCAGCCAAAGCTGCTTCAATGCCGGCATGTCCAGCGCCCACGACTGCCACGTCATAAGTTCCGGCACAGTAGCTCAATCTGGTTCCTCCCTCCTGTGTCGGCTGTGTGATCCAAAGGGACCACATCTGTCGATTTCATATTATACCAAATCAAAAGGCCAAAAACAAGGGCAGGATCTGGAAAACGGGAATGGCTGCTGTAGGATTTACAATGATGTGACACCGGAGCAGGGGCTGTGGAAATGTGGAAAACCGCAGTGCGGTTTCCGCACATTCCCACAGCCTACTACGATACCTGCGGCGCTTTTCCGGATTAAGAGAAAAAAGGTGGCAAATAGGGATGGCCTGTGTTAAGGTTGAGTTGTCGAATCAAAACCGAAAGGCAGGTGCCACCCTATTCGCCATGAATAAGATAACACAGGATATGAGGTATAAGCAAGCAGTAATTGAATATTCTTTGAAACACGGCGTCACAAAGGCAGCCATCCGTTACAAGACCTCCAGACAAAACATCTACCGTTGGAAAAGAAGTACGACGGTACCCTTCGGTCCCTTGCCGACTGCTCTCACCGGCCTCACAGCCATCCAAATCAGCATACACAGGCCGAGATCAAGCTCGTCCAGGACATGCGCCGCAGAAATCCTCACGCCGGTCTGGTGGTCTTCTGGGTGAAACTACGCCAGCGGGGATATACCCGATCCATCTCCGGACTGTATCGTCTCCTGTGCCGGATTGACGGAAAGCCCATCAAGCTCCCAAATCCGAAATATACCCCAAAACCCTATGAACAGATGACATATCCTGGTCAAAAATGCCAGATAGATGTGAAATTTGTTCCACAGAGTTGTCTCGTCGGGGAAGTGGCAAAGGAGAAATTCTATCAGTACACCTTCATAGACGAGTACAGCCGCTTCCGAATTCTCAAGGCATACAAAGAACACAGCACGTATTCCTCCACACAGTTCCTGAAGTATGTGGTGGAACAGTTCCCATATGCCATAGAATGTATCCAAACGGATAACGGGGCGGAATTCACGAACCGGCTGAACTCGAAGGCTACCAAAAGAAAACGCTCTTTGAGACCACCCTGGAGGAGCTCGGCATCCGGCATAAGCTCATTCAGCCCTACACCCCCAGACACAACGGAAAAGTGGAGCGCAGTCATAGAAAGGACAATGAAGAATTCTATGCCTGCCACACCTTCTATTCCTTTGAGGATTTTCAAAAACAGTTGGCTGTCAGACAGCGGCAGTATAACAACTTCCCCATGCGGCCTCTCAACTGGAAGGCCCCCAAAGCTGTCCTCCCAAAGTTTTCATTTCCCAAAGTCTGTAACTCATCATTGACAAACCTACCACCGGTGAGTTCAGCAACCAGCTTTTCCACAGCAGGAATGGCGTTGACATAGGCCGTACCGCCGCCGGCCACGATGCCCTCTTCCACAGCGGCTCTGGTGGCGTTCAGGGCGTCCTCCACGCGAAGCTTCTGCTCCTTCATGGCGACTTCTGTCTGGGCGCCCACCCGAATGACGGCTACGCCGCCGGACAGCTTTTTGGCCAGGCGCTCCTGCAGCTTCTCGCGGTCGTAGTCGGAGGTGGTGACGCCAATGGCGGCGCGGATCTCATTGGTACGGTCCTGGATAGCGGAAGCTTCGCCGTTGCCGTCCACGATGGTGGTGGTGTCCTTGGTCACCTTCACCTGGCGGGCAGTGCCCAGGTCGGCAATGTCGGTCTCGGTCAGCTCCATGTTCAGCTCGCTGGAGATGACGGTGCCACCGGTGAGAATGGCGATATCCCGGAGCATTTCCTTCCGGCGGTCGCCGAAGCCGGGGGCCTTGACACAGACGCAGTTAAAGTTGCCGCGGAGCCGGTTCACCAGCAGGGTGGCCAGAGCGTCGCCTTCACATCCTCGGCGATGATGATCATCTTCCGGCCGGTCTTGACTACCTTCTCCAGCACAGGCAGGATTTCCTGGATGGAGGAGATCTTCTTATCGGTGATGAGGATATACGGGTCGTCGACGACGGCCTCCATCTTGTCAGTGTCGGTGACCATATAGGGGGAGATGTAGCCGCGGTCGAACTGCATACCTTCACGACCTCCAGGCCGGTCTCGGCAGTCTTGGACTCTTCAATGGTGATGACGCCGTCGGTGCCCACCTTCTCCATGGCTTCGGCAATCAGCTTGCCCACAGCCTCGTCGCCGGAGGACACGGTACCAACCCGGGCGATGTCGTCAGAGCCATTGACGGTCTGTGAGTTGGCCTTAATGGCTTCCACTGCAGCGGACACAGCCTTCTCAATGCCCTTGCGCATGACCATGGGGTTAGCTCCGGCGGTCACATTCTTGAGGCCCTCGCGGACAATGGACTGAGCCAGCAGGGTGGCGGTGGTGGTGCCGTCGCCGGCCACATCGTTGGTCTTGGTGGCCACTTCCCGCACCAGCTGTGCGCCCATGTTTTCAAAGGCGTCTTCCAGCTCCACATCCTTGGCGATGGTCACGCCGTCATTGGTGATGAGGGGAGCGCCGTACTTCTTGCCCAGAACCACGTTCCGGCCCTTGGGGCCCAAGGTTACCTTTACGGTATTGGCCAGCTGGTCAATGCCCTTCTGCAAACTCTTGCGAGCTTCCTCGCCATAAACAATCATCTTAGCCATAATGCAAAACCTCCAAAATTATTCCACATTGCCAGAATGTCAGACTGCTTCACAATGGTGTAGTCCTTACCGTCCAGCTTGATTTCCGTCGGTGTATTTGCCGACCACAACCTTATCGCCGGCCTTGACTACCATTTCGGTCTCCTTGTCCCCAGGGCCCACAGCCACAACCTCGGAAATGACAGGCTTTTTCTTTATTGGCGGTGGAGAGGATGATGCCGGAAGCGGTGGTTTCTTCCGCCTCAGTGGGTTTCAGCAGTACGCGATCTGCCATGGGAGTGAGTTTCATAATTGATTACCTCCAAAGTATTGAATTGCGGCGGGGGAAAATCCGGGCCGCTGTGGTATATAAAACTTGTCGGGTTAGCACTCTTTTCTCTTGAGTGCTAACGCCCATATCATAGCGCAACCATAGGGAAAAAGCAAGAGGAAATTCCACGTTTTCCGTTAAAATTTTATGAACATGCTGCCAGCCCTGGTAGTATTCCCGGCATAGAGCTGGAAAATACACCCAGAACTGGCAGCAGCTGCGCCACCAAGGCGCTTTATACAGATGCGTACACCTTGGAAGGGACTTTCCAAGTGAGAGCCTTGGGGTAGAAAAAGCGGATATTTTCCTTTGCCACTCCGATTTGGACCTGTTGCGCCCAGCGGAGCTCCCCATCAGATTGATTTCTGCAGGGGCGGAACATTGGACTTCCAAGTGGCGGGTACGTACGTGACGAATGAGTTCGGATAATTGGCATACAGGCCGCGTTTGTACTTGCCGATGATGATGGCCACCTGGAGCCGGGACACAGGCTGGACCAGGAGCACATCCAGGGAGCCCGTCACAGGGGTCGCGTCCGGCGCAGGGTGGAATCCGCTGCCATACCAGCGGCCGTTGTCGGCAAAAATCGGGGTGAACTCTCCCTCCAATACTTCTCCGTTCAATGCGATGCGGTAGGGCCGGTGGACGCCCTTGATGATGTTGGCCAAAGCGGAAAGCCCATAGGCGCCGGGGCCTGTGACCAGGGAAGTGCTTATACCGGGAGGCCTCTGTGCCAATGCGGGCATCAAGCCCATGGAGCAGACATTTAAAGCATAGTCGCCGTTACAGGAAATCAGGTTAAACTCCGCTTCTGCCGGGTCCAACAGAGCTTCAGATTGGAAAAGGAGCAGTGTCGTTGAAAATCTTGATGAAATCGTTCCCAGATCCGCCGGGAAAATGGGTGACGGACACGTTGGGAAAAGCCTACGACACCGTTGACAACCTCGTTCAAGGTCCCGTCCCCGCCGCAGGCATAGATGCACAGCGCTTCCCCGGATGCTGCAGCCTGCCTGGACCAGGAGGTGAGATCCCCAGGCTGCCGGGAGACCAAAAATCTCGTAGTTCAGATCCTTGCAGGCGGTGGCAATCCGGGCCTGGTATTCCCGGGTCCGGTCTTTTTACCTGCGGCGGGATTGACAAGGAAGAGGTGCCTCATTTTCGTCTGCCCCCAGGTACATGTAGTATTCGCACTGGATCATGCCGTTGTACAGCTTCCGGCGCTTGTCTGCCCGGCGGCCGAAATGGTGTTCAAACTCCGGCTCTGAGGAAATGATATATTTCTTCCATCCGTCTGCAAACTTCAGGTGCCGGCCCAGCTGCTGCACCAGGGCCTGGGCCTGGCGCTGCTCCAACATCCGCTGACCATAGGGGGGATTGCATGCCAAGATTCCCTCCTGCGCCGGAAGGCTCGCTTTGGTGGCGTCGGCGTCCCGGAACTGGATGAGCCGGCCCACACCGGCTTTTTCTGGCATTGGCCATGGAGGCTGACATTTGGGATCGTTGTCTGAGCCCAGAATGCGGTAATCCCCTGATATTCCCGCTCCGGGGCTTCCCGCCGGAGGCGGGGGAAGAGGGTCCCGTCTATCCAAGCAAACCGTTCCACAGCAAACCCCGGGTGAGGCCCGGCGCCCGGTTTTTGGCGATGAGGGCAGCTTCAATGGGGATGGTGCCGGAGCCGCAGAAGGGGTCCCAGAAAAGTCCCGGCCCCGGTATCTGGTCAGCTGGACCATCCCGGCGGCCAGGTTTCCGCAGGGGAGCATCGTTGCCCACAGCCCGGTAGCCCCGCTTGTGCAGTCCCGGGCCGGTGGTATCCAGAAACAGTTCAAATTCATCGTGCATCAGGAAAACTGCAGCTGATACAATTCCCCGGGCTCCGGCAGCCAGGTGACACCGTATTTTGCTCCCAGGCGCTTTGCTGCAGCCCGCTTTACAATGGCCTGGCAGTCCGGTACGGAGTGAAGCTGGCTGTTTAGGCTGTGCCCTTTTACAGGAATTTTCCATCACGGGGATGACCTCTTCCAGAGGTGTGGTGGCCACGATTTGAAACAGCTCCTCAAAGGAGCGGGCCGGCCCTTTGCCAGGCGCAAAGCACCCGCTCTCCGGTCCGTAGCCACAAGTTGGCCATGGCCATGGCCTCCTGACCGCCCTGAAACAGGACCCGGCCATTTCCGCCTGGACGGAGTCCAGGCCCAGTCGCCGCAGCTCTTCCGCAGCCAACCCCTCCAGTCCGAAGAGGCAGGGCACTACAAATGTCATGACTTCCATATTCTTCTCCTGTCTATTTTATGATCAGATGGTTGACTGTTTGGGAGGGAGCCGAGACCAGCGCCTATCCAGCATCCAGGAGCCCACCAAAAGCAGGGCCCAGCCCACAACTGGCAGAATCATCCAGGAGCAGGAGGGCAGGGGCACAGACACCAGAAGTAGCAGATACAGAGCCGCCTCATAAAGTAGCTGATTGCCCCGCCACAGAAGCAGCCATATGATGAGCATTCCCAGGGACAGGCACAGTACACACAGTGCGTGGGTCCGCAGCCGCCGCAGGCTGCGCCGGTTCCCCATGTGCCAAATCAGGAAGAACCGGCCTGCCAGAATGGCAAAAAACAGACCGGAGACCAGGTTGCCCAAGGTTGTCCCCAAAAAGGAAAGTCCCTGGGCGATGCAGATGCCATCGATGACGCAAATGCCATAAACCAGCCACTGGAGGGACAAAAGAACCCAATTCCATTTTTTTCAATTGCATCAACTCCTTGCTTCCAAGGATATACCAACAGAGCCGGAATTACAAGGGGATGAGAAAAAATTTCCCAGCGCCGTTCCCTTTCCTTGCCCCGTGTGTTATAATGGTTCTGTTTCTCACAAGTGGGAAAGATCTTGCTGCCCCGGCAGCAAAGGATGGATGAAGACAATGAAAGATCAAAAATTTGGCCCGCTTCCGGTGCTTTTGCTAACCCTTGCAGGTGGGATTGTGGGGTTTTTCCTGCGCCTTAGGATGCTGGCGGTGGGATATGACGCCCAGGGCGTGCAGATTCCCGGCAGTTGGCCCTTTTTGGCCCTTTGGATTCTCTCCGGGGTCGTGGTGCTTGGCCTGGTTTTGATATGCCTTGGTATGGGAAACCGCGCCGGGCTGGAGGAGAATTTTAAAGGCCGCTTCGGCGCCGGGTGTCTGTATGATGCTCTCGGCAGCAGCCCTCTTTATCTGCGCCCTGGTGCAGCTGCTGGACAAGCCGGATCTGTTTACCACCCTGGTTTCTATCCTGGGGTTGGGCGGCGCCTCAGCTTTGGCTTACAGCGGGTATTTGCGCCTCTCTGGTAAGGCTTCGGGGCCTGCCGGGATGCTGGTGTGCCTGTATTTGGCAGCGCTGCTCATTTGCCGGTTCGGGGATGGAGCGCCGATCCCTGTTGGGGATTACTGTTTGAGCTTTGGCGGTTGTGGCTTCTATGGTGGCTGCCTATCAGTTGGCCGGATTCCCCTTGGGGAAGGGACGGAGGCGGGCTTCCATCTTCTGCTCCATGGCGGCGGTGTTTTCAGCTGCATTTCTTTGGCAGATTCGGATGGACCAACCGGCTCTTCTTTGCCGCCATGATTTTGTGGCAACTGACTGGCTGCTGCTCTCTGGCAAAGCCGGCGCCCCGACGGAGAAAGCTGGGCGGTGGTTTTGAGGAAGCCCAGGAGACGGAAAACGGGGAGGACGCTACTTGAAGACCGTCGCCATCTACACAGACGGAGCCTGCTCCGGCAGCCCAGGCCCTGGCGGCTGGGGGGCGATTCTGGAATACAACGGGCATGAACGTACCCTTTCCGGCGGTGCGCCGGAAACCACCAACAACCGAATGGAGCTTACGGCTGTGATTGAGGCACTGAAGAAGCTGAAAGAGCCCTGTGTGGTGGAACTGTATTCCGACTCCAAGTATGTCATTGACGCCTTGGAAAAGGGCTGGGTATGGGGTTGGAAGAAGCGGGGCTGGATCAAATCAGACAAAAAGCCTGCACTGAACGTAGACCTCTGGGAAACGCTCCTGCCTTTGCTCCAGACTCATCAGGTCCACTATCATTGGGTCAAAGGGACACAGCACCAATTCCCGCAACAACCGCTGCGACCAAATGGCAGTGGCAGAATCCCAAAAGTACAAAGACTGAGAAAATAAGCGGCCTGCTGATGGAAGCGCGAAATCAGTGGCGTCTATAGTCTTATGAAAGATTAGGAGGAATCCATGACATATCAGGCAATTCTATTTGACCTGGACGGCACGCTGCTGCCCATGGATCTTGACCAATTCACCGAGGGTACTTCCATCTTTTTGGCCCAGACGGCCGCCCGTATGGCTATCGAGAAGAAACGCTGGTTCCGGCCCTGTGGAAGGGTGTGGGAGCGATGGTGAAAATCAGGGCAACCGCTCCAATTGCGAGGCCTTTTGGGAGACCTTCGCCCAGGTGCTGGGGCCTCAGGTGTATGACCACATTCAATTTTTGACGCCTTTTATGCGACGGAGTTTCAGAAGGCCGGTCCTTTACCGGTCCCAATCCCAGAGCTTCCCAGGCAGTGGCATTGGCCCGGAGGAAGGCAGAGCGGGTGATTCTGGCCACGAATCCTCTGTTCCCACCGGCAGGCGTCCGGACCCGGCTGAGCTGGGTGAGGCTCCGGCCGGAGGACTTCGACTGGGTCACCGATTATGAAAATTCCAGTGCCTGTAAGCCAAATCCCGCCTATTATTGGGAAATCCTGAACAGAATGCATTTAGAGCCCAGCTGCTGTCTCATGGTGGGAAACGATGTGCAGGGAGGATGTGGGAAGCCGCTGGGGCCGCAGGCTTGGAGACCTTTCTGGTGACGGATTGCCTCATCAACCGGGGCGGAATGCCCGGTTGTGCACAGGGAGATTTTACAGCGCTGTTGCAATTCTTGGAAGAGCTGTAAACGGACAAAAACACCGCCGTACTGGCTTTCGGAGCCGGTACGGCGATGTTTTGTCTATGCTTTCTGGAAAAGACGTTGATCCAGCTTCCGCGCGGTCACGGCGTAATACAAGATGGTACCCAAAACCAGCAAAACGGCGGCCTCCCCAGGAATACGTACAGGGCGTTCAAACCAAACAGAGGCCAGGTAAAGCCGTTTTCGCCCAGATATACGGCCAACTCCCAGCCAACCAGGGGGCATTCCAGAGGGCGGGCATCAAAAGGCCCAGGAAGGGACACTGGGCGAGGCGTACCTTCCGCAACCCCACATGGAGGCGGTGGCCAGAAGGGTGGCCAGACTCCCCACCAGCCAGTCCAGGGGCAGGGCCTGGGCCCAGCTGACGTTATACAGCAGACAGCCCAAGGTGAGGCCGGGAATAGCCGCCGGTGTGAAGAAGGCAAAAATGCACAGGGCTTCAGACAGGCGCATCTGAATGGCCATGGTGGTGGAGCCGGGCCACAGCAGATTCTGCGCATAGGTGAGGACCACATACAGCGCCGCCAGGACGCCCCCATGGACCAGAAACTTGATGTTTTTTTGACATTGGTGTTACCTCAAAACATGGGATGGGCAGACGAGACCCATCCCAACAAAAAATGGGCGCAATGCGCCCACCTTCCCCTCCGGCAAACCCGGCGGGAAATCCGTAGTTTTGTTTACAGACAGGATGGTCACGAACTGTCTCTTATGAATTTAGGGACATTATACAGGAAAGCAGACGGGAGGTCAAGAGGTAGGTGGATCCACTCATGCGAAAATAAAAAAGGTACCTGACTGGTGGGATGCAGCGGCGTATGTATGAAAAATTTTCCTGGCATAGAGCTTCCACCGCTTCGCACAATACCACGGAGGTGGTTTACATGAGACGGCGGTTTTTATTATGATTTTGATTCTGGCGCTTCTGGTGGGTCCGGTCCATGGAGCGGAGGATTACATCAAATGGGTGGACTTTAACGTCTCCTATGAAGCCATGGATAAGGCTTTGGCTCTGGATATCCGGTCCCAGGAGCAGGATATGCCTGTGAGCTGGATTGATCTGCTGGCTTTGGCTGCCTGCCGGACCGGGGGAAGGTGACGGGAAAACCTGTGGAACAGGCCTATCAGGATTTGCAGACCGGTCAGAGCCCTCAGGAGCTTTTGGGAGAGCTGTTCAAATATTATTCCTATTACCACCAGGCCTATGATGCGGCCCTGGGGGGGGCTTGTGGGAAATTATGCCATTTTGGTGGAGGACGACCGGGGGAGAAGATTTGGAAAGCCTCCTACGGGCTCAAGGCCTTTTCGCCCATTGCCGCCGGCTACGGCTACAGCCATTGTGACGACTTCGGCGTAGGGCGAAGCTATGGCTTTGCCCGGAAGCATCTGGGCAATGACCTGATGGGTGCCTTGGGGACACCATTGTGGCCGTAGAGGCGGGGACCGTGGAGGCCATGGGCTGGAATCAGTATGGCGGCTGGCGGGTGGGAATCCGATCTCTGGACCACCGGCGGTACTATTACTATGCCCACCTGCAAAAGGACACGCCCTTCGCCCCGGGGTTGCAGGAGGGAGATCTGGTCCAGGCTGGGCAGGTCATCGGCTTTATGGGACGCACGGGGTATTCCACACATGAAAACGTCAATAACATAGAGACGGTTCACCTGCATTTCGGTCTGGAGCTGATCTTTGATGAGAGTCAGAAGGAATGCAACAGCGAGATTTGGATTGACGTGTACCAGATCGTCCGGCTACTGAGCCGTCACCGGAGCAGCGTCGTCAAAGCCGCGGACGGAACCTGGCAGCGGGTTTATGCTTACCGGGACCTGGATGCTGAAGATTGGGAGTGCCCTCAAGGCTCATAAACTGTCCCCACAAAGAGGGGCAGACCATCTTCGCCTGTTATGACAAAGAGGAAGGGCCGGTCTAAGGTAAAGTCCACCTCTTCTTCCGGGGGCATGCCCGCTCCCTCTACGGCCAGGACGGTGTAGCTGGCTGCTGTGCAGCCTTCTTCATCCACCATCACCCGGGCGGCATGGTTGGCTTGGCTGATATAAAGTTCTTCCGTCTGGGTAGTGGTGGGGTAAAGTCGGAAAACATGGCTGTCAAATACATCGGTGACGCCCAGACTTTGCAGGCCCTGACTCAAATCCAGATCGGAGGCCATATCAAATTTTGGCATGCGTAGGTGCACCGTCAGGTACTGGCTGTCCTCCCAGGTGTCCTGGGTGAGAAGAAAGCGGGACAGCTTCCCCACTGGAGAGGAGGTCCTCCGGTGTGCTACCCGCATCCGGAAGCAGCAGCCACATGCCGCCCCCCTCCTCCAGGGGCTGGTAGACTGCGGAAAAGGCTTCTCCCCGGCAGTACCGTTGGGTGCTGCTGCTTTTCATAAAGTCACAGGTGATATCCTGGGACAGCCGTGAAAGAGACCGGGTTCTGTGGCGGAAGGGAGAATTCTGAGGCCCATTTGGCCCGGAAGTATACCGTCGTGGCCAGGGCAAGAACCGTTTCGGCACTCAGCTCCAGTCCCTCCACTGCTCCTGAAGAAGCCCACCGGTCTGCTCGTTGATCCAACTCCGCAGGGCCTGGTTGGTCTCCTTTGATCCCATTTTTTTCCCTGATAGGTGGAGGCATAATAGGTTTTGGACAGGGTGTCCAAGGTGCTTTGGACGAAGGTTACGTCTTGATTCAGCCATAACGAAGAAGCCAGAATGCGGGTGGTGGCCCCATCGTTCACATAGTGGACTGCCACAGGGCCGTGGCCCGGGTTCGCAGGGTCTCCAGGTCCGGTACATCCAGCAGGTCCAGTACCTGCTGGCGGTTATTGCCGTCTGTGAGCTCGGCCAGCATGGCCAGCGCCATGTAGAGGCTGAGGGAGAGTATACCCGGTTTTCTTGGTTTGCCCCTGCCAGAAACTGGGGGATGGTGGGAGGAGGAAGGAGCCCAGAGTCTGGTTGCATTGTTTGCTCCATTCCTCCGCGCCGCCTGGTCCTGATACCAAGCCTCATAGGAGGCCCCAGCGGCATCGGACGACTCGTCCGGATAGGGTGCAGATGCCGGATATTCCGCCTGGCTGACCGCCTGCACCGTGGGGACCAGAGGGCTTCCACCAGGCCATAACACAACGCCCAGGACGATGGCGGCCACAGCTGCCGCTGCAGTCAGGCCCAGCCAAAGGGCCGGCGGCGCTTTTTCTGGATTTTAGCGGCTTCCACAATGTGCCGGTCGCTGATTTCCTCCATGGCTTTTGTCCATATTTCGTATTTCATCATACTGCTCCTTCCTGTTCCAGATATTGCTTGAGTCGACTGCGGATGCGGTGCAGCTGCACGGAGACATGGTTTTCCGTTATGCCCATTTGCCTGGCAATCCACGAGACAGAGTCGGAAAACCAATACCGCCGGAGAAACATCACCCGGCTTTTTCCTGTCCAGGGTGTCCAGAAAGCAGTCCAGCGTCTGACCCAGTGCCTGCGCCGACCAGGTCTCCTCGGCGGAGGGAGCGGCCAGGCAGCCCTCCAGCTCTACCAGGGGGAGATTCCGGCTTTCATCCCGCCTTTGAGCGTGATTATGGCGGTAGCGGTTCAGGGATACATTCCGGGCAACCCGGCAGACAAAGGCCAGCAGGGGATTGGGCCGGTGGGGCGGGATGGCGTTCCAAAGGCCCAGGTATGTATCGTTGACACACTCCTCCGCGTCCTAAGGGGGTTTTCCAGGATATTTCGGGAAATCTGAAAAATCAGCCCCTGGTATTTGGCGGCCGTTTCCGGGATGGCCTGTTCTGAACGCTGGAAAACAGGTCCACAATCTCTGCATCTTCCACGGCAGTACCTCCTTTCTCCTACTGATCAACTACCGATTGGAGCTGGCATCTTACAGGGTATTCAAAAATTTTTTGTTTTGGCATAAAAAGCTGCTGCAAGCCGGACCGGTCAGATCTGCCCACGGAACCCTGCATGAAATGGAAACCTGCACAGGGGACATCAAGGGAGTTCTGATTCGCTCACGATTTGCAGCAGCTTTGCTATGCTCCTTTAGCCGCAGTGACATGCACCTTCGTGACAAGCGGCGCAGTTTTCGGCAAACTTCTCCTTGTCGTAGGGGATGCCGTTGCGGTCGTAGTAGTCCTTGACAGCAGCCCGGACGGCCTCTTCAGCCAGGACGGAGCAGTGGAGCTTATGGGCAGGCAGCCCGTCCAGGGCCTCCACCACAGCCTTGTTGGACAGCTCCAGGGCTTCGGAAATGGGTTTGCCCTTGATCATCTCCGTGGCCATGGAGGAAGAGGCAATGGCAGAGCCACAGCCAAAGGTGTTGAATTTCACGTCCGTAATGACGTCATTTTCCACCTTGATATAGATCTTCATAATGTCGCCGCACTTGGCGTTGCCCACCTCGCCGACGCCGTCGGCGTCGTCCATTTTACCCAAGTTCCGGGGGTGGGTGAAGTGATCCATGACTTTTTCACTGTACAGCATAATGAATTTCTCCTTTCTCAATTGCCTCCCACACCGGGGAAATGGAACGCAGGTAAGAAACCACCTGAGGAATCTCCTGGAGCATATAATCCACATCCTCCTGGGTGTTGGCTCCGCTGAGGGACAGGCGCAGAGAGCCATGGGCCACCTCATGAGGAAGTCCCAGGGCCAAAAGCACATGGCTGGGGTCCAGAGAACCGGAGGTGCAGGCAGAGCCGGAGGAGGCTTCGATCCCCTTGGCATCCAGGAGCAGCAGGAGAGATTCACCCTCGATGCCTTGGAAGCAGACATTTACGTTGCCGGGGAGCCGGTGCTCCGTGTCGCCATTGACTATAGTGAGGGGGAATTTGGCTGAGGCCTTCCAACAGCTGATCCCGAAGCTTGGACACCCGGGCGGCTGTCTCCTCCATGTTCTGGCAGGCCTCGGTGAAAGCGGCGGCCATGGCGGCGATGCCGGGAACATTCTCCGTCCCTGCCCGCTTGCTCCGCTCCTGGGCGCCACCTTCAATGAGGTTGGTGAGCCACACGCCGGTCCGGGCATACAGAGCGCCTACGCCCTTGGGGGCGCCGAATTTGTGGCCGGACAGGGAGAGCAGGTCGATGTGCATGGCCTGGACGTCAATGGGCAGGTGTCCGGCAGCCTGCACGGCGTCGGTATGGAACAGCACGCCGTGCTTCTGGCAGACTGTGCCGATTTCCGCAATGGGCTGAATGGTGCCCACTTCGTTATTGGCAAACATAATAGAGACCAGGCAGGTATCGGGCCGAATGGCAGCTTCCACCTGCTCCGCCGTCACCAGACCTTTGCGGCCCACGTCCAGAAGGGTCACTTGAAGCCCTCCTTCTCCAGGCGCTTCAGGCTGTGGAGAACGGCGTGATGCTCAAAGGCGGTGGAGATGATGTGCATTTTTCCCTTTTTTTTCCCTAACATGGCGCCGGAGAGCAGAGCCTGATTGTCTGCCTCACTGCCGCCGGAGGTGAAGGTAATCTCCCGCTCCCGGGCGGCATTCAGGCATTTGGCTACATCCTGCCGGGCCTTCAAAGAGTACTTCCGCGGCCTCCTGGCCGACGGTGTGCAGAGAAGGAGGGTTGCCCCAGGCCCGGTCCATGGTTTCCAGCAAAACCCGGCGGGCTGTGTCAGAAATCGGGGTGGTGGCTGCATTGTCTACATAAATGCGATTCATATGATCACCCTTTGTATAGTATAAATTGAGATTTATGTCAAAATCGGAAGAATCGATTGGATCTCCGTCAATCCGGAAACAGGGCGGTGGACAGGTACCGTTCCCCCTCCGTCGGGGAGGATCACCGCCAGAGTTTTCCCCTGGCTTTCCGGACGGGCTGCCACCCGGGCCGCCGCCGCCACAGCTGCGCCGGAGGAGATACCCACCAGGAGGCCCTCCAAGCGGGCCAGATCCCGGACTGCTGTATAGGCCCCCTCCTCCGTCACCGGTACCACCTCGTCATACAGGCGGGTGTCCAGGACGCGGGGAATGAAATTGGCGCCGATACCTGAATGCCGTGAGGGCCGGGTGCTCCGCCCTCCAGGGGGGAGAGGCAGCAGGTTCCACAGCGACCAGTTTAATTTTATAATTTTGCTGCTTCAGATACCGGCCCGCGCCAGTGATGGATTGCCGCCGGTGCCACACCGCCCACCAAAATGTCCAGCCGTCCGCCTGTATCTGCCCAAAGCTCCGGGCCGGTGGTGCGAAAATGGGCTCTGGGATTGCAGGGATTTTCAAACTGACCGGCGATCCAAGCGCCGGGGATTTCCTTTTGCAGTTGACGGGCCTTCTCCACAGCCCCGGCCATTCCCGCGGAACCCGGTGTAAGAACCAGCTCTGCGCCGTATGCCCGGATCAGCTTCCGGCGCTCCGGGCTCATAGTCTCTGGCATGATGATGATGACCCGATAGCCTCTGGCTGCGCCGAAGGCGGCCAGGCCGATGCCGGTGTTGCCGGAGGTGGGCTCCACGATGGTACCGCCGGGGAGAGCAATCCGTCTTCTTCTGCCTGGCGGAGCATCTCCAGGGCTACCCGGTCCTTTACGCTACCGCCTGGATTCCGGCTCTCCAGCTTTCCCAGAATCTGCGCCCGCAAGCCGCGGTTGGCGGTAAACCGGCCCAGCCGCACCAGGGGCGTCCGGCCCACCAGTCCTTCTACCGATTGATAAATTGCCATGGTCTTTCCTCCTCAAGGGTCCCTCATCGCTTCTGAGGGCATTCTAGCACACAATTCCTACCAAGTCAATAGGAATTATAGGACCTCCCGATGTAGCAGCCCCTACTCAGCTCCCCAGGAAATGGCGGAGAGGGGTAACCTGGTTTTGCCAGGCCTCTATTCGCCGCACTTGCAAACCGTTGTTTCCACTTTACCGGTCTTTGGCTGGGGGCAGGGCAGATCTTGAGGCAGCCGTCCCTGGAGCAGGTCTGCCAAAGACACCCGGCGCAGGTAGCTGTCGATCAGCTGATCCAGCTGCCGCCACATGGGATAGGTGATGCAGCGCTCCGATTTTTCACAGGCGCCGCCAGGCTCCAGACAGTACACCGGTGCCATACTACCCTCTGTAAGTTGCAGAATTTCTCCCACAGAGCAAGACTCCGGCGGACGGGTCAGGCGGTAACCGCCGCCCTGCCCACACGACTCGGACCAGACCGGCCCGGTTCAGCATGGCAACAATGCTCTCCACGTATTTCATAGATATGTTCTGCCGCTGCGCTACCTCTCGAAGAGAGATGTATGCCTCCGGGTCCTGCTGGGCCAGATCCAGGCAGACGATCGGGGCATAGCGGCCCTTCGTGGATACCATCATTGTTCTCACCTCTTCCCATATAATACGATAGGATTACTAGGAATTCAAGACCGGCTTGCACTTAATATGCCCGCCGTGGTATACTATATGCACACTGAGCAGGGGAGGGATGGAAATGGATCAGGAAAATGCCTCGCGCCGGGGTTATCTCGAAGAGGATTTCCGGCTATTTCATCTGAAGGACGCCGTCATGGGACCGGTGGATTGGCATTACCACAGCTTTCACAAAATCCTGGTACTGCTTGCCGGGCGCGCCTCCTATGCCATTGAGGGCCAGAGCTATGCCCTGGAGCCGGGAGATGTGGTTTTGGTGCCCCGGGGCTCCATTCACCGGCCGGAGATTGCCCCCGGACAGGCCTATGAGCGGTATATTTTATACATTGCCCGGGTTTCTCCAGAAGGCCTCTACGGCGGAGACAGACTTGGGCAGTTGTTTCCGTCTGGCGGCGGAGAAATACAGCTATGCTCCGCCGGACCGGGAGGTCCGGATCGTCCGGCTGCTGGAGACTCTGCGGGACTCCCAGGCGGCCCCAGGCTACGGCCAGGAGCTGCTGGACAAGGCCCTGGTGACCCAATTTCTGATTGCCGTCACCCGGGATCTGGAGGCGCGTCAGCTGCAATATGTGGCCTCCGCCTCCTGTGACGAAAAGATCGTCTCCATTCTCAAGTATCGAATCTGCACCTGTCTGAGCGCCAGTCTATTGACAGCCTGTCCTGGCAGTTTTATATCAGCAAATACTACATGATGCGCCGGTTTAAGGCAGAAACCGGCTACACCATTCACGGGTATCTCACAGAGAAGCGGCTGCTCCTGGCTCGGGGAGAGAATCAGGGCAGGGGAGGCCTTGGGCCAAGTCAGCGAGGCCTGCGGCTTCCAGGATTACTCCACCTTCTCCCGGGCCTACAAAAAGAGGTTTGGAGCCAGCCCCAACGCTCCTGATCCCCGAGGCCCGGAGCCTGGTGCCTGCAGAACCCCTGGATTGAGCCTTATGGAGAGAAGAATGAGATCCGGCCCCTCCCGGCAGACTCTTCGCTGTGTCGCCGCCGGCACCATGTTCATCGACCATATAGGGGTAGCACTCTTTCCCGGTGTGCTGTGGCTTCGGTGCGTGGGGCGGCTGGCCTTTCCCATATTTGCCTTTTTCCTGGCAGAGGGGTTTCGCCTGACCCACAGCCGGAAGCGGTATCTCCAGCGCCTGGTTCTCTTTGCCCTCTTGGCTGAGCTTCCCTTTGACCGGATGACTGGCAAGCAATGGGTGGACTGGTCCGGACAAAATGTCCTTTGGACCCTGGCCCTGGGGTTGTGCGCCATGGCCTGTGTCCAGCAGGCGCCCTGGGGAGCCGGGTTTGCCCTCGTTGGCCTGGCTTTCTGCCGCAGCGGGCTGCTGCCTGCTGGGAGAGCTGCTGAACACCGATTATGGAGCCTTCGGGGTGCTCCTGTGCCTGCTATTTTACTGCACCCACGGCCTGCGGAGGAGGTTCTGGATTTGCGGGGGGATGTTCCTGTGGATGTGCTACGCATTCCAGTTTGTCTTCCTTCCGGGAATTCCGGTACCTTTTGAGGCCCTGGGGATTTTGTCCTTCCCTCTGCTGGCGGTCTACCGGGGCCGCCGGAGCTCCCGGCGGCCCTTGGGTCGGTATGGGTTTTATTGGTTTTACCCTTTGCACATGCTGCTTTTAGCCCTCTTCAGTTAGGCAGAGAGCATGTCACTGACTGCAATGGCGCCCAAAAGGAAAGCGGCAGACATATCCCGGCGGCAACTGCCCAAGGCCTGTATGTTCCCTGCTTCTGCCTGGTCCGGATGGCCTTCAGAAGGGAAAAAATGAACCCGATGGGCCACAAAGGGGAAAAAGGGGACCCTGATATAAGCAAGGACCTCTGATAAAACGTGCACGTTGCCATTGCCCCTTTCTGAAATCCCAACAGGTGCCAAATTATCCTTCCGACTCCCGGAAGAGGAAGGTGGCGACCTGCCCCCGGGTGCAGCTTCGATTGGGCATAAAATGGGTGGCATCAATCCCCAGGGTAATTCCCCTGGCAGCGGCCCTAACACGGCGTCATAGTAGAATCGGTCCTGCGTCACATCCACGAATGGATTTCTGCCGGACACAGCAGGGGCAGCCTCCGGCGCGCCACAGGAAGGTTACCAGCTGCCCCGGGTTGCGACTCCCTCGGGGTTGAAGTGGGTGGCGTCTACGCCGGCGGTGATGCCTTGTTCTGCTGCCCACAACACCGCATCATAGTAATACCGCTTGGGGTCACATCCAGGAAGGGACACTGGGCCGATTCGGGGCTGGGCATCCCTTGGCACGCCACAGGAAGGTCACTACCTGCCCCCGGGTGCAGGTTTGCTCCGGCATAAAAGTGGGTACGGTCTATGCCGGAAGCAACCCCGGCATAGACAGCCACAAGACCGGCGTATAGTAGTACCGTCCTTCTTCAACGTCCACAAAAGGGTTTGGCCAGGGACCAATGGATTCGGTCCGGTTTTCGTTGCACCGGGTGCAGACATGAGTCTTTACACCGGGTTTTGGCCGGTGTGGGCGGTGTGGTCACCCTGCCTTTGTCCCAGCTGTGGCCTCTGGGGTTTACATAACAGTCCACATAGGAGTTTCCGCAGACAGAGCAGGTGTGGGTGGTGTAGCCCTCCTCCTCGGTACAGGTGGGGGGGTGTGACCAGTTCCCCATATTGGTGAGGTAAAGGAGAAATGGCTTGGGTTTCTCGGATGCCGCACCGGGTGCATGTATAGACGGTGGTGCCGGGACTGGTACAGGTGGGCTCCTGAGCCACGATGCCCTGATCGTAGGCATGCCCCAGAGGTGCTATGGTCTCCGGCTGACTGTGGCCGCAGCGGATACAGGCGCGCTCCTGCAATCCTGGATCTGTGCAGGTGGGTTCTTGCTTGCAGACTGCCGGTCCCAGGCTGTGGCCCAGGGCCGGGGTGTAGGTATCCCGATAGGAATGGCCGCAGAGGGTACAGGTGTAGGTGGTGTAGCCCCCTTCTGTACAGCTTGGGGGCGTCACGTCAGCTTTGTAATCATGGGTGTGAGGGGCTGGGGTCCACTGGGCGTAGAGGGTATGGTCCCTGCCGATTGTCACCTGGGTATCCTCCGTCACCCCGGGCTTCGTCCCGCCTTGGTCAGGTACCAGCCTGCAAAGGCGTAGTCCAGGCGAACCGGATCCGGCAGGGGACCATAGGATGCGCCATACGTGACGGACACCATGGAAGGGCTGACTGTGCCGCCGTTTGGGTCAGAGTTACGGAAACGGACCCGTTCAGGCACTCCAGTCCACCGGTTTTGGGGTCCAGCCGGTAAAACACCGGCCCGCTTTTGGCGGTGCAGTACCACCAGACAGAGCCCTCAATATTACCGGCTGACAATCGGACAATCTGCCGCTGCCATGGTAGATATTCCCCACCAGTTTTCCGGAACCATCAGGAAGCCGAACTGCAGCTCCTCCTGGGCCTCCCAGAGCAGAAGCAGCCGGTCCTCCCCAGTTTGACCAGATAGGGATTGGAGGCGCCTGCGGGCTGGCTGTCTTCAAAGGACGTTATCCAACGGGTTCTGTGGCGGACTGGGTGAAATTTTGCGCCGGGGTGCTGGTGACAAAGATGTTCCGGACGCCATCGAAGGCGCTTTCCTCGTTCTGCGCCACGGGCAGCCTGCAACCAGGTAGGCCGAGGAGGTTGCCGCCAACCCGCCCAGGCTAAGGCCCGTACGATTGTCTCCGGTTTCTCCGCAAATGGGGAGGACTTCCACCATATCTGCATAGCCGGAGAAGGTCTCCTCCCCGCCTGGCCGGGCGCAGCGGGACAGCACCACTGCCCGGGGATAGGCGTCTCCGTGGTCTGCTGCCAGGAGGGTGGTGTCCCGCAGTGCCAGAAACTGGTTGAAGGAGTGACTCACATATCCAAAGCCGAAACGGCTGACAGCGGTGTGCCGGTCCGTCACCTCCATGGTGGAAATCTGCACACAAAAGGTGAGGTTGGCCTGGTGGTTTAGTCCGTCGCTTGGATTCTGATACATTTTGTGACTGGTACGGATGTACAGCATATCTCCACACTGTACCATACAGAGACTCCCGGCGTGAAAGGGCGTTACCGTATTGGCCCCTGTCAGACGGGCGTCATCCAGCCGCCTCCAGTCCTTGGTATAACGGACCACCCGGATGACTTCCCTGCCATCGTCTTCCTCCGGGTTTTCCTGGCCAAAGACGAAGAAATTGTACTGGTCTCCAGAGTAAAAGCCGCCAAACAGAGGCAACTCTACCGCCAGGTCCTGCTGGGACAGAATTTGCCCCGTCTCGTTGTAGGATTCTACGGTGATCCGATCCCCAGTGTATTCCACCCGCGTCATGAAGCTGCCATTGCCTGCCATCAGGTAGGAACGTACTGGCCGGGCGGTGTTTCCCTCATAGTTGTGATCTCCTGCGTTATCCGTCACCACCGGCGCAGGGCTGGAAGCTCCGGCGTGGCCAGAGGTGAGGCCACACAGCACAGCTGCGAGGATGAAAAAAGCAAAAAAACGTCTCATAATCGTCTGCCCTCTTTCCATACTTTGGTCTTTTTCTGCCATTATACCGTTATGTGAGACATTTTTTCAAGAAGTTCTAAAACAAAAACCAGGGCGGCAGCATTTCCTGTTTCCGTACTGGCGCGGGAGCGCTCTTGCCTCCGGGGGAAGGCAGGGGCGCTTCCGTGCCAGTGATGGATGCACTTGGACCCGAAAAAGGGATATGCTGCTGCCCTGAAACAAAACTGGGGGTGGGCCTGCTACAAAGAGGGCAAGTCAAAGTGATTGCCTTTTATAGCAGGTGCAACTCAGAACTGATTTGGACCATGTCATCCGTAATTCCGGTGTAGGAAAGTCACCACCCTGGCCCCGGGTGCAGTTGTCCTCCGGCTTAAATTGCCCGGCCTCCATGCCGTTGGTAATCCCGCTTTGCACAGCCCAGAGGACGGCGCTGTAATAGAACCGATCCTCAGAAATGTCCTGGAAGGGGTTTCCGTCTCTGCCGGCGGCTGCCCCATGGCGCGCCAGAGGAAGGTGACAACCTGCCCGCGTGTGACGGTTCCCTCCGGGTTAAAGAGGTTGCCGCTCACCCCGAGAGCAATTTCGTTTTCGTAGGCCCACAGGACCGCCTGATAGCAGTACTGATCGGGAACTACGTCCCCGAAGGGACATTCTGTCCCGGCAGGGGCCGGACAGCCGGCTGCCCGCCAGAGAAAGGTCACGACCTGGCCCCGGGTGCAGCTGTCATTGGGTTTGAAGTGGGTGGCATCTACTCCCAACGTAATGCCGTTTTCCACAGCCCAGAGTACAGGCGTGTAATAAAATTGGTCCGCCTTCACGTCCGCAAAGGGGCTGGGATCTGGGTCTGGCTCAGGATTGGGGTCCGGTGCGGGTGTTACCTGATCTGGCGAGAGGATATAGGACAGAGACTCTTGGATGGTGGTCTTGGAAAGCTGACCATCCCAGCGGATTTGGCACTTTCCTGTGAAGTTGCAGTCGGCATAGGTGACGGTGTCTCCGTCCACTGCTGTGACCCAAATGCTATGGGTGTCGTTCCGAAAGCGGATCACGTCTCCTGCCTGGGCTGGTCCAGGTCATAGAACTCCGTCCAGTCTCTGGTGTTGGTGCCATAGTAATCATAGGCCAACTTTTTTGACAAATCCTACGCATTGCCAGGCCCTAGAAATGAGTTGCAGGTGCAATCTGCCTTCTGTGTACAATCCCGGCAGCCATAAGGGTGCTCACATTCATCGCAGGGGAACTGCGTGTATCCGTCTGGGTTCGGATCGGGGCTACCCACATGATTCCAGTACATTCCGTCCGGGAACTTCTCCTTCAACTGGTCCAGGGTGAGGCGTGTTTCTGCATGTTCCCTTTGGACTGAAACAGAAGAGCTGGTTTTCAGGGCGCTTTTTGGATTGGTGTAGCTGGTAATTTCACCGGTGGTGGTGTGGTACCGGTAGACGACATTCCATCTGCCAGCATATAATCCACCAGCGCTGGCCCGGCCAGCCAGAAGCGGGACAGTCCCTCCCAGCGTAGCAGCGCACTGGAATGTCGGTATCCAGATCCCTGTAAAAAGATGGCTTCGTCAGCCAGATAATACAGGCGGCTGCCTGCCACTGCAAATCTGGAAATTTCTGCAACGGTCTCCGTCACCCGGCTCCATTGCCAGGTCTCCAAGTCCAGACAGGGAGATGACAGATTTGCCGGATTCCCGGGTAAGTGCGAAGAGCCTCTGCCCGGCGGAGCAAATTGCAGCACAGACGCTTCTGTGAGGTACACCCTGCCGGAGTGCTCCCGGCTCTCCCGATACAGGCGATTACCCTGCTCTTCGTCCATACCGTAGAGGGTATTTCCTCTATATATGCTTCCACATCGCTGTTGGCAAAAGTATTCTGGTTTTGATTGGCAGCTGCGGCATTTCCCATGGGAAGCAACGCGGCTGTGAACAGAAGAGCAGTATCAGACTGGATATTCTTTGAAACATCATGTTCCTCCTTGGTGCTATGTGTTGACGGCAGATCCGACATCCGCCAGGTAAAAGTTGGCGCTTCGCAAGTCCAGCTTTGCGGAGCGCCAAGGCGTTGCATGTCTATTTCTTTTCAATGATCTCAATTCCACCCAAGTATTTTCTTAGCACTTCCCGGTACCACCACGGAGCCATCGGCCCGCTGGTTTTGTTCTACCATGGCAGGGGAAAATGCGGGAGGTGGCCAGGCCAGAAGCCATTGAGGGTGTGGACAAATTCAGGCTTACCCGTGGCTTCCCGGCGGAAGCGGATTTGCCCGGCGAATCTGATAGTCCCGGGCATTGGACACGGAGGAAACCTCTTTATAGCCATTCATGGAGGAATTTGAATCTCAATGTCATAGGTCCGTGCCATAGAGGCGGAACAGTCGCCGGCAGCCAGCTTCACCGTGCGGAAATGAGGCCCAGGTCCCGCACCAGCCGCTCTGCCTTGCCCACCAACTCTTCAAAAGCCTGGTCAGAGTCCTCGGGACGGGTGTACTGAAACATTTCCACCTTGTTGAACTGGGGCCCCAGTACCATGCCCCGTTCTTCCCGCCCGGTGGCTGCCGGCCTCCCGGCGGAAAAAGCAGAGTATAGGCGAAAAGAACTTTCTTGGCAGCTCAGCCTCGGCAGAAATCTCACCCGGTATACGCTGGCCAGGGCTGCTTCCGCTGTGGGAGCATATAATGGACCCGGTCGTCTGTAGGGTTGGCGATCTTATAGACTTCGTCAGCAAACTTGGGGAACTGCCCGGCCGTCTCGCCACATTGGTACTCCAGCATGTGAGGCGGCAAAATAAACTCATAGCCATCAGCCACATGGGCATCTATGAAATAGTTGAGCAAGGGGCCCACTCCAGCCAGGCGCCCATTCCCTTAAATCAGAACCCAGGCCGGCCAGCTTCGTCCCCCGATCATAGTCAATGAGGCCCAGATCAGGCACAGGTCCACGTGGTGTTTTGGGGGTAAAATCAAAGTGATGGGGCTCACCATAATACCGCAGGGGCTCGTTGTGCTCTTTGCCACCGGGGACAGATCTGGGTCCGGCAGGTTGGAAGACTGAGCATCAGGTTGTGGTATTCCACTTCTACTGCATCCAGCTTTTCTGCGGCGGCGGCAATGGCGGTTTTTCAGCTCTGCCATCTCACGGGGAAAATGGGGGGTGACATCTTGCCCGGCCTTTTTCAGCCGGGGATTTCAGGATCGGTTTTGCTCGGCCTTTTTGGTCTCCGTCTCCACAATTGGCGCCCGGCGCTGGGCGTCTAACTCCAAAATCCGGTCCACCGCCTCATCACAGTTCACTTCTTTGGCCCACAGACCCCTTTTACCGCCTCCGGGGCTTCTTTGATCCGTTTGATATCAACATGATAATTCACCTCATGGGTTAGTTTCCCTGGTATTTTCCTGGGGCTCCACCGCCAGGGAGTAGCTCCTGATACAGGGTCTTGCCTTCCATCTAAATTTTCTGCCAAAGGCTTCCAGATCCTTCATGGCGGTCAAAAATTCCTCGTATTTTCCTGATCTAAGGCCCGCTGCGCAGACAGCAGCAGCTCATAAGCTTGGACCTGTTGCTCCTGCTTTGTGCATTGGGCTTGTAGGGCCGCATGGCTCTCCTGGAGCGATGTGTGGGTCTCTTCCAGCTGGCTGTAATTCTTGCTTGTCTCGTCAGGTCAGCCTGGAGCTGTACCACCTGGTCCTGAAGGGCCTGGTTGGCCTCCAGCAGCTCCCGGTTTGTTGTCCTGAAGCTGCTCTGCCCGGGACAAAAGCGCTGTTGGCGTTTGGTTTAGCTCCGAAATGGTTTGCCGGGAGTCCTTTTTGCTGAATCAGGAAGGAGAGCAGTACCAGAACAAACGCCACGCCAAACAGAAAGGCGATGTAAGTCATGAGAGCCCGATTGCGGTTGGGGGATGTGGGTTTTTCCCAGGTGGCTCCTGGGCAGGGGGGCGCGCTGGCCTCCGGTTGCTCCTCGATCAGCTGGCCCATTTTTTCCAATAGCTCGTGGCCGGATTTGGCCGGTTTTTCTCTGGCTGCTTTTTCATGGTTTGTTCCCCCATCTCCTTTGGCAGGGCTTGCAGGGGCTTCATAGAGCCGCTGTAAATCTTCCGGGCCATAAAATTCCAGCTCAAACCGGCCCTTCCGTTTGCCGCTGATAATTTTGACGCCGCGACCCAGATGGTGTGACAGGGCCTTTTTCACTCCGCCACATAGTTCACCTGGAGCGCCTGCGTAGGGGGCTCCGGCAGGTTCCCGGCACAGTGTCCGGCACAGGGCTTCCGCCTGGCGGACGGACAGGTCCAGCGCTGCGATCTTCTGGGCTGCCTCCCGCTGCTTTTTGGGGTCTTTGACGCTTAAACCGCGCGGGCATGGCCGGGACTCAGTTTACCGGACCGAACCAGCGCCAGCAGGTCCTCGTCTAAGTTCAGCAGTCGCAGGGCATTGGCCACGGCGGGACGGGACTTTCCACCCGCTGGGCTGCCTCCTCCTGGGTCAGGCCGTAATCGGAGAGAAGACTCTGATACCCCAGGGCCTCTTCCAGGATTCAAATCCTGACGCTGGAGATTTTCTATGAGGGCCAGCTCCATGGCTTTCCGGTCATCCGCCTCCACCACCAAGGCGGGGACTTCCGTGAGCCAGCCAGCCGGGCTGCCCGCCAGCGTCGTTCTCCGGCAATGATCTGGTAGTATTCAGAACCTGAGATTTCCCGCACAGTCAGGGGCTGCAACATGCCATGGGTGGCAATGGAGTCCGCTAAGGCCTGTAGCTCCTCTTCATTAAAATCCCGGCGGGGTTGATCCGGGTTTGGCTCCACCCGCTGCAGGGGCAGCAGGCGGAGGGTTCCGTCCCCTCCGGGGCCTGATTGTAGTCGCCAAGCAGGGCGCCCAGGCCTCTGCCCAGCCCCTTTGTTGGGCCATGGCATTCATCCTTTCTCCACAATTTCATCGGCCAGCGCCCCGTAAGCCACTGCCCCACGGCTAAAGCGGTCGTAGGCCCCCACAGGCAGGCCGTGGCTGGGTGCCTCCGCTAAGCGCACATTGCGTGGGGGGACCATGGTGTGAAACACCTTCCCGGGGGAAATGACGCCCGGACCTCCTGGGCCACCTGGGCGGAGAAATTGGTTCTGCTGTCATACATGGTTAAGACCACCCCATAGATGTCCAACGCCGGATTTACCCGGCGCTTTACGGCCCGCAGGGTAGCCATCAAATCGCTCAGCCCCTCCAGGGCGTAGTATTCGCACTGTACCGGCACCAAAATTCCGTCTGCTGCACACAGGCCGTTGAGGGTCAGCAGCTCCAGGGAGGGCGGACAATCTACGAATATGTAATCAAATTTCTCTTTGAGCGGCTCCAGCACCCGGCGGAGCTGGTGCTCCTGATCCTGGGCCCCAATGAGCTCCACCCCGGCCCCGGCCAGGGAACTGCTGGAGGGCAATAGCCAGCCAAATTTGGTCTCCAGCAGGCACTGCTCACGGGGCTGTTCCGTTGATGAGAGCGTCGTAGACCGTCTTCCCCGATCCGGCGCTTATCCGCCCCAGGCCGGAGGTGGCGTTGGCCTGGGGGTCAAAATCGCACAGGAGAGTCCGCTTCCCCGCTCGGTGAGCGCTGCTGTCAGATTGACTGCGGTTGTGGTTTTTCCAACGCCGCCCTTTTGATTGACAATGGCAATGATGCGGCCCATCCCAGGCCTCCTTTCCGTCTCGTTTCCGTTCCATCGTACTTGCGTTATTATAGCACAGACGCCCCGAATTGCAACGGTTTTGTTTCACGTGAAACAGCAGGCGTCATCGGCTGGGTTGCGTGACGTTTGTCACAGTTTTGCCCGATGGTTGGGTTGGCAGAGCCGTAAGAGGGCAAAAAAAAAGCAGCAGAGCCAACAGAACCAGGCAAATGCAAGATAAAACCACACAGATTTGCACCAGCCGCCGTTGCCGTTTGCGCATGACAGCCAGGAGCTCCTCCACCTTCTGTGGCTTTATAGGTCGCTTCCCCCCGCCGCTCCAGGTCCACGGCCGGACGCTTGGGAATGACCACGGGTGTTTCACGTGAAACAGGATGGTTCTTCATGTCCACCAGGCACCGGTCGCAGAACACCTGGGGAGCTTCTATTTCCGTGCCACATTTCAGGCAATGCATACTCCCACCTCCGTTTCCGTTATTGTACAACAAAAAAGAGCCTTCGTAAACAGGCAAGGTAAAAAATAAATCCACTGCACGCCGATGCAGCATGGCCACGGAACCGGCAGATGGATGCAAATGCATCCGGGGGCGCAGTGGAAAACGCACGGAATGCAAAGCAAACCGCAAAAATGCGATGGAAAATCACCCGGTTCCATCGTATAATATATGGAAGACAAACGGGCAGAGGTAGATATGGAGACAAAAGAAAAACGATTTGGCCGGGCCTGGGAGGCCTGCTGGACGCAAATGGATCTTCTGGACATTCCCACGGTCCGAATGCGGGAGTTGGCAAGCCGAATGGGCCCTTGCGCAGCTGCCCACCGCATTCTGACAGGACGCCGCTGCAGTGATGGCTTCGACCAATTGGCCCGCATGGGGAAGTGGGAGCTGAGCCTGGAGGCGCTGGCCTTGAAGCCCCAATGGGGCGAGCTCTTTTCCGATGAAGAGGCCAACGAGGCGTTACACCGGCTTATGGAGGCGGGCTGCCGCTTTTGTGAGCCCACTACTACCGAACAATCAATTAAAACGATTTTGCCTTTGGCAGAGAAAGGATATGGATTGCTATGAAGAAATACACCGTGGCCATTTTGGGGTGCAACCGGCGCCGTGGGCCAGGAGATGAGGAAGCGTCTGGAGGAGCGGAACTTCCCGGTGGGGAGGCTGAAGCTTCTGGCCAGCACCCGGAGCGCAGGAAAACCGTGATGTTCCGCGGCCAAACATCCCCATTGAAGAGGCCAATGAGGCAGCGTTCCAGGGGTGGACCTGGTGCTGGGGGCGGCGGAAAATGAAGTCGCCATACGCTTTGCTCCGGCCATCCGGGCTGCAGGAGCTGTGTTTGTGGACAATTCCAGCGCCTTCCGTATGGACCCCACCGTCCCCCTGGTGGTGCCGGAGGTCAATCCCAGGATGCCGCTCTTCATACCGGGATTGTGGCCAATCCCAACTGCTCCACCATCATCACCGTGACCGCCATCGCCGCGCTCAACCGGCTTTCACCCATCCGAGTATGGTGGCCAGCACCTATCAGGCAGTTTCCGGGGCTGGCGTAGCTGGAATTGGAGAGCTACATGACCAGATTTCTGCCCTGGAGGCAGGGCGAACGCCCACTGTTTCGGCATTCCCCCATCAGATTGCGTATAATCTGATTCCCCAAATTGGAGGAACTCAATATGAGGGCTATACCTCCGAAGAAATGAAAATGCAAAACGAAGGTCGGAGGCTTCTCCACCTACCGGATCTGACGGTTTCGTGTACCTGCGTTCGGGTTCCGGTCATCCGCAGCCACTCCATTTCGGCGACCCTCCGGTTTGACCGGCCGATCTTTGTGGAAGAGGCGCGGGAGGCCATTGCTGCCGCACCGGGCTGCCGTCTGATGGACCGTGCAGACGAGGGATATTATCCCATGCCTCTGGAAGCTTCAGACCAGGACCTGGTTTTGTGGGACGCATTCGCCCGGACCTACAGACCCCAAAGGGCCTGTGCCTCTGGTGCTGCGGGGATCAAATCCGCAGGGGCGCCGCCACCAACGCCGTGCAGATTGCGGAGCTCCTCTTCCCGGCCGGCTAAGGCCGGCGGGAAGGATTATCGCAAATCCCGCTTGACACCGGCAGCAATGTCCAGGATGTCTGCCATGGTGGAAATGTGGGAAATTTTCTCCTTATAATAGCCGCTGTAGGGTACGCCCCGAAGGTACCAGGCAAAGTGCTTGCGCGCTTCCAGGCAGGGCAATGTGCTCCCTTTATCCTGCTCAGCCAGGCGAAACTGCTCCACCGCTGTGTCAACCCCGGCTGGCCAGGGGTGGTCGGGAGGAGTAGTTTTGCCCGGCCAGGGCGGCGGCCACCTCCCTGAAAAGCCAGGGATCCCCAAAGACTCCCCGGCCCAGCATGATGAGATCCGCTCCAGACCGCTTTTGGCATTGCAGCGCCGCCTCTCCGGAAAAACATCCCCATTGGCAATCACCGGAATGGAGACTGCGGCTTTGACCTTCCGGATGGTGTCCCAGTCTGCCACACCGGAATAGAGCATGGTCCTGGTCCGGCCATGGACCGCAATGGCCTGGGGCGCCGGCGGCCTCCACCGCTTGGGCCAGTTCTACCACGTTGATGCTGCCCCGGTCCCAGCCCAGCCGGCATTTCACCGTGACGGGAACCGGGACAGCATGGGCCACGGCTTCCACAATCCGGGCGGCCAGAGGAATGTCCTTCATGAGAGCAGAGCCGTCGCCGTTACTGACCACCTTGGCCATGGGACAGCCCATGTTGATGTCAATGAAGTCACAGCCGGAAATCTCCATGGCCAGAGCTGCCCCTGGGCCATTACTTCGGGATCATTGCCAAAATCTGAGCTCCTACCACAGAGCCTTCGTTTTTCCGCAGAAGCCCGAGGCTCTTCCGGTCCCTGTACACCAGGGCCCGGGAGGATACCATCTCCGTTACTGTGAGGCCGGCGCCCATTCGGGCGCATATGGTTCGAAACGCCCAGTCCGTCACTCCGGCCATGGGCGCCAGGGCCAGGTGGCCGGGAATGGTTAAATTTCCAATTTTCAGAAGGGAACACCTCCGTATTTTTACATGAGAGTATCATATCATGGGGAGAAAAAATCGCAAGCTGCGGGGAAAGACCTTGCAGAAAAATGGGAATTCTGCTATAATTTCAGATAATTCAGCAGCTGACGGAAGGGGCGCATCCAGAATGAAACGGGAAAATTACATTACGTGGGGATGAATACTTCATGGGCGTGGCCATGCTGGCCGCCCGACGGAGCAAGGACCCCAATACCCAGGTGGGGGCCTGCATTTGTATCCCCGGACAACATCATTATCTCCACCGGCTACAACGGTCTGCCCAATGGCTGCTCGGATGACGAGTATCCCTGGGAGCGGGAGGGAGAGGAAACCAAATATCCCTACGTGGTTCACGCGGAACTCAACGCCATTTTAAATGCCAACGGCCGGGACTTGCGGGGAGCGGCTGTATGTGGCCCTCTTCCCTGCAATGAATGCGCCAAAGCCATCATCCAGGCGGGCGTCAAAGAGGTGCTATACCTGTCGGATAAGTACGCAAGCACTGCCGCCACACGGGCCTCCAAACGGATGCTGGATTCCGCCGGCGTGACGTACCGGCAGCTGCATCCCAGCACAAAAGAAATTGTTCTGGACCTGGCGGAGGAATAATTTTCACCTATCCGGAGCAAACTTAGGGTGCATGCCATAAATTTGTGGAACATAGAGGGAAAATCTCAAAATTTTCCTTTACAATTGAAGAACTCCATGATAGAATAAAAAGGCTGGCTATCGCCAGATCCTGTTTATCGCCCGCAGCTCAGTTTCGGGATACCGCCATTGGCGCTCCACTGGCCCATTCTTAGCTGCCGGGGAATCAATCGAAAGGTGGAAAACATTATGATTCAGAAAGAAAAGAAAACCCAGGTCATTGCCGAGTATGCAACCCATGAGGGTGACACCGGTTCTCCCGAGGTCCAGGTTGCCATTCTCACCGCCCGCATCAACGAGCTCACCGAGCACCTGCGGGTTCACAAGCATGACAACCACAGCCGCCGGGGCCTCCTCATGATGGTCGGTAAGCGCCGGAATCTCCTGGACTACCTGGCCAAGAAGGACATCAACCGCTACCGCGCGGTGATTGCCAAGCTGGGCATCCGGAAATAATTTTGTCAAAAAAAGGGCGGCTTTTGTCGCCCTTTTTTCTAAACACATTCCCTCTGGGCGGGAGACATTTAGCAGTTGAAAGCGCCGCCGAAATTTTCGGCGTTGGTTTCAAGTGCTAAACCTCCCGACAGAGCCAAATTTACTTTCAGGAGGTAACTTTCATTGGTTACGCATAAGACTTTCCCCAACCATCGAGTATTTGAAACCCAAATCGGCAACCGCACCTTCACTGTGGAAACCGGTAAGGTAGCAGAGCTGGCCAACGCCGAGTGCATCTGCCGCTATGGGGATACTGTGGTGCTCACCACGGTTACCGCGTCCCCGATCCCAAGCCCGGCATTGACTACTTCCCGCTCACCATTGAGTTTGAGGAGCGGCTGTATTCTGTAGGCCGGATTCCCGGCTCCTTCAATCGCCGGGAGGGCAAGCCCTCCGAGCGGGGCATTCTGAACTCCCGCCTCATTGACCGGCCTATGCGCCCCTGTTTGACGAGGAGCTGCGCAACGATGTGGTGGTGACCTGCACCGTTTTGGCCAATGATTACGACAATCCGGTGGAAATCGTGGCCTCTTTGGGTGCGTCCATTTCCATTGCCTCTTCCGACGTACCCTGGAACGGCCCTGTGGCCACCACCAATGTGGCATATGTGAACGGGGAATACGTGGTGAACCCCTCGGCAGAGGAGCGGGCAGCCGCCAGTTGCTTTGTGACCATTGCATCCACCTTTGAGAAGGTGGTTATGATCGAGACGGAAGCCAACGAATCTCCGGAGTCTATTGTGTTGGAGTGCATTCGCATTGCCCATGAGACCAATATGGAAATCGTCAAGTTCATCAACGGCATTGTGGCTGAAATCGGAAACCCAAGTTCACCTTCGAGAAGGCCGCTGTGAACCACGACCTGCTGGACGAGCTGTGCGCCTACGGTATGGATCAAATCGAGTACGCGCTGGACACGGATGACAAGAACATCCGGGAGGAGCGGCTGACTGCCGCCCGCCGGGACTTTGCCGAGAAATTTGCAGAGAAGTATGAGGACTTCGACCTTCACATTGAGGTTTGCCTGTATAAAATGCAGAAAAAGGTAGTCAAGAAGTGGCTCCTGGCAGGCAAACGGGTGGATGGACGTGGGATGGACGAAATCCGGCCTCTGGCTGCCGAGGTGGGCGTTCTGCCGCGGGTTCATGGCTCCGGCCTCTTCACCCGGGGTCAGACCCAGGTGTTGTCCATCTGCACCCTCAATACCCTATCTGCCGCCCAGAAGCTGGATACAATCTATCCGGAAGAAACCAAGCGGGTATATTCACCACTATAACTTCCCCCGCTTTCTCTACTGGCGAGGCAAAGGCGGCCCGCTCCACCTCCCGCCGGGAGATTGGCCATGGCGCACTGGCAGAAGGCGCTGCTGCCTGTGATCCCCTCTGTGGAGGAGTTCCCCTACGCCATCCGTGTGGTTTCCGAGGTTTTGTCCTCCAATGGCTCCACCTCCCAGGGCTCTATCTGTGGCTCTACCCTGGCTCTGATGGACGCGGGTGTGCCCATTAAGCGGCCTGTGGCTGGCATCTCCTGCGGCCTCATCTCCGACCAGGAGACTGGGGGAGTGGAGAACCTTCACCGATATTCAGGGGTGGAGGACTTCACGGCGAGATGGACTTCAAGGTTGCCGGTACCACCGAGGGCATTACCGCCATTCAGATGGATCTGAAGAACAAGGGCCTTACCATGGAGATCATTGCCGACGCTTTGGAGCGGACCAGGAAGGCTCGGCTGGAAATCCTCAGCGAGATTATGCTCCCCTGCATTGCCGAGCCCCGGGCTGAGGTTTCGAGTATGCGCCCAAGATGATTTCCATGAAGATTCCTGTGGATAAAATCCGGGAGGTCATTGGCTCCGGCGGTAAGACCATCCAGAAGATTTGCACCGACACCGGCGCCAAGATTGACATTGACGATGACGGCTCCGTCTTTATTTCCGCAGTGGATTCCGCCGCTGCCTATGCCGCCAAGAAGATGGTGGATGATATTTGCTTTGTCCCGGAGGTAGGCAAGCTCTACTATGGCAAGGTGGTCCGCATCCTGCCCATTGGCGCGTTTGTGGAAATTGCACCCGGCCATGACGGCATGGTCCACATTTCCAAGCTGGAAAATTACCGGGTGGACAAGGTGGAAGATGTCCTCAAGCTGGGCGATATGACGTGGGTCAAGTTCATGGGCTTCGACGAAAGGGTCGCGCCAACTTCAGCCGCAAGGACGCGCTGAAGGAGCTGGCACAGAACAAATAAGCTTTGATCTACTTTCTGCGCGTTGCAAAATGTGGCAAAATGAAGTATTAGCGCGAGGAGAAAAATAAAAAACAAATCGGTCAACTCCGAAAAAAGGGGTTGGCCGATTTGCCTTTTGCTGTATGCTTAGTGTGTGAAAAAGAAAACAACAGCAAGAACAGTTTAGCGCATATGAGCGCGGAGGTCAACTGGTTCTTGCATTAAATTCAGAAAAAATATTACCAGAGACAGCACCGGTAAGGCTGGCCAGCGCCCAGCTTGAGGAACTGGACTACAGGAAACTGTACGAAGCGTATTCGACCAAAGGTCGAAAATCGGCAGCCGATGCAAAGGTGATGTTCGAAGTAATATGCTATGGATACCAGTGCGGTATCTACAGTAACAGAGACCTGGAAGAAGCTTGCCGGTACAGAGTAGACTTTATGTGGCTGCTGGGAGATGAAAAAGTACGGACCACAGCAGCTTTGCCCGCTTTCGGAGGCGGCATGCAGAAGCGATAGAAGACCTGTTTTACCAATATGTCAAGGTGCTGGAGGCACAGGGAGAAACAGATCATGAAGTTTGCTTTCTGGACGGAACCAAGCTGGAAAGCAGAGCAGGCCGGTACACTTTTGTATGGCGTGGGAGAGTAGAAAAGAATCTGGCGAAGGTGAAGAGTGCGGTAAATGAAGCGGTTGGACTTAGAGACATGCAGAAGCTCAGAGAATATTTGGCGGGAAAGGCAAAGGGAATTGCCTTTGTGCATGGCAGCGGGAAGCGGAAAAGTGCTGAGCAAAAGGAATACGAGCAGCTGCAAAGTTACCTGGAGCGGTGGGAAAAGTACGAAGGACAGCTGAAGATTATGGGCAAGGAACGGAACAGCTATGCCAAAACAGACCCAGATGCCACATTTATGCGGATGAAGGATGACCATATGGGCAATGGCCAGCTAAAGCCTGGGTATAATGTGCAGATTGCAGTGAACAGTGAGTACATCACAGGCATAGAAGCATACTCTAACCGTACAGACTATGGCACGTTAGAGCCGTTTTTAGATCAGCTTTCAAAAAGCACGGGAAAAAATATAAGAAAGTAACGGCAGACGCCGGCTATGAAAGTCTAGACAACTATCTCTATCTGGAGGAGAACGACCAGGTCAGCTTCATTAAGCCGCAGAATTATGAACAGGCAAAAACGAAGAAATATAAGCGGCAGATTGGCCGGGCTGAAAATATGCGCTACGACGGAGAGGCGGATTGCTACATCTGTGCAGAAGGCAGAAAGTTACGGCTGATCCGGGAAAGCAGGAACAAGTACAGCAAACGGGAGAGTACCATCAGCCATTACAGATGTGAAGATTGCACCGGCTGTTCTCGCCGGTCTGAATGCTGCTCGTCCAAGGATGCCGAAAAGCCAAAAATGCTACAGGTAAAAAAGCAGCTAAAAGAAAAGCGTGCAGCGTCTCTGGCGAATATTACAACGGAAGAAGGGATTATGCTGAGGATGTGCCGCTCAATTCAGGTGGAGGGTGCGTTTGGTCTTATGAAGCATGATTTTGGCTTTCGGCGATTCTTTTCCACAGGGAAACGAAATATACGCACGGAGCTATTCTTTCTGGCGACGGGATTTAACCTAAAAAAACGGTGGATGAAACAGGGCAAGAACCGCGAAAAGACGCATTTATCCACAATCAAAACAGCGTAAACATAGAAAAATGCAGAATATCAAGATTCAGGCCCCACCAAAACGGTGGAGCCTGCGTAAGCATGCCCGAAATGTGAAAAGTTTTCCACAATTTGGGCTAAAATTCTGTCTTCGGTATGAAAATGAATATAAATGAGGGCCTGCCGCAAATTTGTTTTTTTGCAACAGGCCCAAGGCGCGTTCCGCTGTTCCGCGGACGGTGCGCCGGGGCGATAGACGCCCCTTCAAGAGGAAGAAAATGAAAAGATGGAAATGGCGTAGGCTGCTGCGGTCTCCCTTCCACCGGCCACATGGTCTTGGCTGGCTTGGTGCCGGTGGATTCCGTGGTGGTGGGGGCTGTGGTTTCCCGGATTCTGTAGGTTGCTTTCCCGGGGTGGTTCGATGGCGGGCACCAGCTCGTCCCCCGCTCCGTCAGGCCCAGCGGGCTTGGTGGTTTTGGGAGCGGTATCTGACGGCGTGGTCACATTGGCCGCCAGACTGTCTGGTGTCTTGCTCTGGGTGGATTGGTAGTACACATAGCCGGAGATCCCAATGGCTGCCGCACACAGGATCAGGGCTATGTAGTAGCCCTTTTCCCTTGAGGCTTTGTTAAAAGCCCCGGTTTTGCTTGTCGTTGTTCATTTCAAGCACCTCCGAAGACCAGTATGCCCGATTTTACGGAAGCTAAACCCAGAGTGCGAAAAATTTTCCATCTTGCAGGGCGGCGACTTTTGCAGTAAAAGATATATATTGAGATTTTTTTAAGTTAAGGGAGTGAAACCATGCTATTTGATACCCATGCCCATCTGGATGACCGCCGGTTTGACCTGGACCGGGAGGAGCTCTTGTCCCGGCTCCCGGAACAGGGAATTGGGCTTCTCATGAACCCCGGCTGTGATCTGCCCTCCTCCCAGGCTGCCAGCGCCCTGGCCCGGCGCGTTGACTGGATTTATGCCGCTGTAGGCTCCCATCCCGATGCGGCGGACCAAATCGGGGATGAGGTTTTGCAGGAATACCGGAATTTGGCGCAGGGAAATTCCAAGGTCAAAGCCATTGGGAGATTGGCTTGGATTATCACTATGAGGATGTACCCCGGCAGCAGCAGATTCTCTGCTTCCGGGAGCAAATGGCTTTGGCCCGAGAGTTGGATCTGCCGGTGATCATTCATGAGCGGGAGGCGCATGAGGATGCGCTGCAAGTCTGGCAGATTTCCCCAGGTTACGGGGGTGTTTCACTGCTATTCTGGCTCGGCAGAGATGGCGCGGCGATTGGTGTCTCAGGGCTGGTATATTGGATTTACCGGCGTCATCACATTTAAAAACGCCAGGAAGCTGGTGGAGACTGCCATGGCGATTCCTCTGACCGGATGGTCATCGAAACGGACTGCCCCTATATGGCGCCAGAGCCCTTCCGGGGCCGCCGGAATGACCCGGGCTATGTTTACCGCATGTCTGGAGAAGCTGGCAGAGCTGCGGGGAATTTCGCCGGAGGAAATGCAGAAAATTACCATGGAAAACGGAAAACGGCTGTACCGCTTGAACTAGGAGGCTCCATGCTCACAAAAATCAGATTTATACCGCCCTCATCACAGACTACACTGCGCAAGGGCAAGGGGTGGGCCCACATAGAGGGCTGTGCCGTTTTTGTACCCAACGCCATTGCCGGGGAGCTTTGCGACATTCAGATCACCAAGGCTGCTAAAACCTGGGCCGCTGGGCGAATTTACAAGATCCTGGAGGTTTCCCCGCACCGGGTAAACCGGGCCTGCCCCCAGAGCAAGCTTTGCGGTGGCTGTGCCTTTCAGCACATGGACTACCAGGAGGAGTGCCGTCTGAAGGCGGAGCGGGGTCCGCCAGGCCCTGAACCGCCTGGGCAGGGGAGGCCCTGGAGGAAGTCCCGATTTTACCAGCTCCCGAGATTTTCCACTATCGAAATAAAGCCCAGTATCCGGTTGCACCGGGAAGGGGCGGGCTGTGGCAGGCTTTTTACCGGGCAGGGACACACCAGGTGGTAGCCTGTCCGCAATGCGGTATTTTGCCGCCGGAGATGGACGCCGTCCGGGATGCAGTGGTGGATTACATGAATCAGTACCGGGTAAGCTCCTATGACGAAGGAAGCGGAAAGGGCCTGGTGCGGCATATTTACGTGCGTAAGGGCTGGGTTTCCGGCCAGCTGCTGGTGTGTCTGGTGGTGAACGGAGACAAGCTTCCCCGGCAGGAGGCTCTACTGGAGCGGCTGCAACAGATCCCGGGCTTTGCTACTCTGGTGCTGTCCGTCAATCGGAAGCCGGGGAATGGGATTTTGGGGAGACCTTACACCCTGTACGGCCCGGGCTGATTGAAGATACCTTGTGCGGCCTCACCTTCCGGCTGTCTCCCCGGTCCTTTTACCAGGTGAACCACGACCAGGCGGAGCGGCTGTATGAGTTGGCCATTGCCGGTGCAGAAATCCAGAAAACCGACACCGTCCTGGATCTGTACTGCGGCGGGCACCATCACCCTGGCCATGGCGAAAGCCGCAGGCCGGGTCATCGGTGTGGAGGTGGAACCCCAGGCTGTAGCAGACGCCCGGGACAACGCCCAGCGCAACGGCGTCAAAACGCTGAATTTTTTTTCTGCGGCGACGCCGGCCAGGCTGCCCGATCCCTCCGGGAACAGGGCCTCACCCGGACGTGGTGGTGGTAGACCCACCCAGGAAGGGCCTCAGCCCTGACGTCATCCGGGTCCTGGCCCAAATGTCCCCCGGGAAAATCGCCTACATCTCCTGCGACCCGGCCACCCCTGGCCAGGGACGTGGCGCTGCTGAAAGAACAGGGCTTCCGGCTTCTTGGGAGCAAGAGCTGTGGATATGTTCCCAAGATGTGCACATGTGGAGACCGTTGTTTTGCTTTCCAAGGGAGGGGTCGAGTCGAAAAAGGTTCGGGTGGAGTTCTCTTTGGAAGATATGGATATGTCGGATTTTTAGGACAGCGCAACCTACACATAGATTAAAGACTACGTGTTGGAGCATGGGGATTAAAAGTTTCTAACCTGTATATTTCGCAGATAAAAAGCGGAAATGCGGGATGAAAGAACACACATGGCTCTTGCTCTTTGCAGAGACTATCCTGAGGTAATTAACGATGCAAGAACTATCTTTACGACTACGACCTTTGGACCGGAAAAGCGCCATGTTGCCGAACCATATCGAGGGGCATACGGTTTGCCCGCGTCTAAAGAGGCATACGACAACAGATATATCGGGCGGCCATGGGCATACAGTGTTTTTCTTTAATAGGAAAGCACCAATGTTAGGTTGGAAAAGCCGAAGAACAGAGGCGATTCTTTCATCTGCGAGGAAAGCCTATATCAGAGAGAGCAGGAGAACAATCATGAAACTAATCGAGATGACTCAAGTAAGTGACGAGCTTGCAGAAATGGTTGCCTTGTTACCGGGTAGAACTGCATTCATATAAAGGGATTGCATCAAAACCAAACATTGAGGGGGGCGTGAAGAAATGGAAGGATACCTTTCTGCCAACTTCCCGGTGTTTGCTGCCCTTGTGAATGACGAATACGCAGGCTACGTGGTTTGCCGTATTGATAGCGAGGTGGTGTGGGTGGAATCTATCTTTGTCAAAGAAGAATACCGCTGTCATGAGTAGCCACTGCTCTACACACAAAGCGGAGAAATCGCCGCTTCTTATGGTAACGATACCGTTTACAACTATGTTCACCCCAACAACCACCGCATG
>VOFG01001801.1_pt1 | contig 39909 bp, 55 predicted proteins | sample 5384171 | NCBI WGS metagenome assembly VOFG01 (sample SAMN12384726, study PRJNA508395) | human gut metagenome | isolation source: healthy gut F | host: Homo sapiens
ATCGCCGATGAAAATCCGCACGAGCGCCGGGGCGAACACCTCGTACCCCGCGACGCGAACGACCGAAAGCCGACCGCGACCGCGCAGCCGCAGAGGAAAATCCGGTGTCGCCGCTCGTGGTTTTTCGGCGCTTCAGTTATACGCCAGCAGCGGCAGGCCGCGTTGGCAACGCCGATGGAGAACAGAGCGGCAGCATGTCAAGCTTTTGACGATGCCGGAAGCGCCGCGACCGCCGCCGTGTCATACAGCGACATGAACTTCGTCAGCGCGCCCACGGCCACGGGCGTCAGCAAAAACTGCACCGCCGACGGCAGGCTGATGCGCAGAATCCTGCCGATGTGCCCGCCACTCGCGCGCAGGTCGCCAGGACGCAGCGCCACGACACCCACGGCGGCGCGCCGCGATGATCCCCAGCAGGATGAGCATCCCGGCGGCATTTGAGATGGCTGTCGCGAGCCCCGCGCCCTCCGCGCCCATGCCGAGAAAGCGCGGCAGCACGAACAGCGGGTCAGAGCAGCATGTTGATGATCCCGCCCGCCGAGACGCCCATCGACGCGGCGAAGGCGCTCCCGTCCGCGCGGATGAGGTTGGCGAGGACGGTGTTGGGGATGGAGAACGATGCCGCCCACGGAGATGACCCAGCGGGAATAGCCGCAGGCGGGCGTATGTCTCGTCCGTTGCGCCGCACAGGCGCAGAATCGGCGAGAGAGCAGCGTAAAACAGCACGCAGAACGCCGCGCTCGCGAGCAGCGCGAACCAGAAGCTCACCGCACAGACCTCCCGCGCGCCGTCACGGTCGCGGCGGCCGAGGAGCTGGGCGATGCGCCCCACGCCGCCCACGGCGAAAGGTTCGCGAGCGCCGTCATCAGAAGCGTCACCGAGTACGCCAGCGACACCGCCGCCGTCTGCGCCGCGTCGTTGAGCAGGCCGACGAAATAGGTGTCCGCGAGGTTATACAGCAGGATCACCATCTGGCTCGCGATAGAGGGGGATGATCTGCCGCCGGACGGCCTGCCCCACGGGCATCCGCTCAAAAGAGATACGTCCGGTCGATCTTCTGTCCCATCGCTTACCAGAGCCCCCAGAATGTGCTGCATCAGAAGGCTCATGCCCGCGATGCCGACCCAGCAGCAAAAGCCCAGACCGAGCGGCTTGCCGCCGGTTCTGATGAGTTTGACGATGTTCGTGTTCAGGCCGATGGCGCTCATCGCGAGGACGATGAGGAACTTGCTGAGCGTCTTGAGCGGGGGAGAAGACCGACGCCGGAACGCCGAGCGCCGTCGCGGCGGTTGTGATGACGGAGGCGAGGATGAAATAGAGGATGAAGAACGGAAAAAATTTTCTTCAGCTCCACCTTTTGCCGTCCGCATGCGCGCTGCGCGTGCGCATCCACGCGAGCACGAGCGTGATGGGGATGATGGCGAGCGTGCGCGTGAGCTTGACGGTCACGGCCTTGTCGAGCGTCTCGCTCCCGAGGGAGTACATCGAGTCCCACGTCGAGGCGGCCGCCGTGACGGAGGATGTGTCGTTCACGGCCGTCCCGGCGAAGATGCCGAAGGCCTCGCCGCTCGTCTGCGAGAAGCCGAGCGCCGTTCCGAGCATCGGGAACAGGAGCGCGGCGAGCATGTTGAAAAAGATGACGGAGATGGCCTGCGCCACCTCCTCGTCGTCGGCGTCGATGACCGGAGCCGTGGCTGCGATGGCCGACCCTCCGCAGATCGACGAGCCGACGCCGATGAGCGTCGAAATTTTGCCTGGAATGTGCAGCAGCTTGTGCAGCGCCCACGCAATCACGAGCGAGGTCGTGATCGTTACGAGAATGATCGGCAGCGACTGCTTCCCGGTCTGCAGAATGACCGAGAGGTTCATGCCGAAGCCGAGCAGAATCACGGCGTACTGCAGCACCTTTTTGAGACGAACGTGATGCCGCTCTGCAGTGTGCTCCTGTCGCGGATGAAGAGCGTGACGATCATGCCGCTCACGATGGCGAACACCGGCCCGCCCACGATGGGGAAGCGCTTGCCCAGCCACCAGCACGGCAGCGCGATCACAAGGCACAGCAACGTGCCCTTCCAGTTTTGCAAATGAAATTCATGCAATTTCTCCTTCGGTTTCCTTGCTGCTTCTGTCTGTGCCGGGCGCGCTGCGCAGCTCGCCGCGCACGCTGCGGAAGCGCTCCGGGATCTGCGCGGCGTCCAGCTGCTGCACGCGCCGACCGACCCCGCCTCGCGCGCCGTCTCATAGTACCAGCACTTGTAGTCGAGGACGTCCATCGTCCGCTGCAGCTGCTCCATCTGCTCACGCAGGGCCTCACGCTGGTGCTCGAAGAGCGCGGGGACGCTCGCCGATGGTGTCATCGCCCTGCATGGCCAGCTCAATGTAGACCCGGATGTCCCGCAGCGGCATGCCCGCCTTCTTCTGGAGACATCCGATGACCTGCAGCCACTCGAAGTCCTTCTCCTGAAACATCCGCATGCCGCCCGGGGAACGCTCCACGAACGGCAGCAGCCCCTCCTTATCATAATAGCGCAGCGTGGAGGCCGGAACCTCCAGCATCTTCGCCATCTCGCCCACGGTATAGACCATTGTGTTTCCTCTCTGTGAATTCGTCAAAATGACACTTGACTTAAAGTGCAGTTTAACTTGTATGATAAGCTCATCAAGTATATAACACGCGGCGCGTTCCGTCAAGGAAATGCCGCGGGAGGAGGATATGAAGCCTATGAAGAAACCCTATGTAATCTGACATATGAGACCGCTCGTGGATCGCCTGCGGCAAGGGCGCGTCGACCTCGCCCGCGCGTGTGAAATCCTCGCTTCGGCCTTCGGCGTCGAGCGCATGGCCGTGGTCGGCGGCGGGCACATCCACCACGCGGCGAGCGGCGGCGGTCAGCTGCTGCTGTGTGCCGCAGCGAGTGGTGCGAGCCCGTCAGAGACGAGGAATATAGCAAGCTTGTTTAAAAAGGGCTTTGCCCTTTTTAAACAAATAGGTTTTGCGCTCCGCCCCACGCGCAAAGTGTTTTTGCGGCGTGTACGCCGCGAAAAATTCTCTGCGCGGAGCGAAGTGTATTTTTGTGTGCATGGCACACAAAAAATACGCGCAGCGCAGCGAAAACGCTCGCCCCAAAGGACAATGTCCTTTGGGGCGAAGTGTTTTTAGGCGTGGAACGGGAACCCGTAGGTCAGCGGGTCATTTTCGTCGATGAGGAACGTGCAGCTGCCGGTCTTATAGGCCGTGCCGGAGATCTCGACGCGCACGGCGGGGAAGCCCCGACCTGCTCGGCGGCGACGGCCCTCCCTGTGAAGCGCTGGCCCATGAGGTTATCCCGCGCCGTCTCCGCACCGATGGCGAGCCTGCCGCGGTGGACGAGGTCGGCTACCCGCGCACTCACGCCGGTGCCGCAGGGGGAGCGGTCGGTCTGCTCGCCCTCGAAGATGATGCAGTTGCGGCCGGAGTAGCCGGGGGCGGCGTCCTTGTCGGAGTAGAGCAGCATGAACTCAATTTTGCGGAAGGCGGGAAGCTCCGGGTGCCGGAAGGACGCGTCGTCGTTGACGTGCGCGAGCACGTCCATCGCCAGATTCGTCAGTGGGCGGAGGCTTTCGAGCGTCATGGGGATGCCCTGCTCGTCGACGTTGATGAGCGCGAACACGTTCCCGCCGAACACGATGTCGGCGCGGACGGTGCCGTGGTGATCGGTGTGAATCTCCTGATCGGTGCTGTAGACGAACGAGGGGACGTTCTGCAGCGTGACGCTCTGTGCGCGTCCGTCCTTCACGCGGATGCGCACCGGCACAAGGCCCGTGACGGTGTCGATCTTCATGACGGTCTCCGGCTCCGTCAGGGGGATCCAGCCCTCGTTGACGGCGGCGGTGGCAAGGCAGATCGTCCCGTGGCCGCACATGCCCTCATAGCCCACGCCGTTGAGAAACAGCACGCCAAAGTCGGCCTCCGGGCGGCAGGGCTTCGTCAGCACGATGCCAAACATGTTCTGGTGGCCGCGCGGTCCTGAATGATCGCCGTGCGGAGGTTATCGTAGTGCTCGCGCATGTCCTGCTCTTTTTTCCTGCATGGTGCTGCCGCGCAGCTCCGGCATACCGTCGATGACGATCCGCGCGGGCTCGCCGCAGGTATGCATTTCGATGGTTTTCAGTTCTCTCATCTGTCTGTTCCTCCTTAATAGCTTACAGCTCGATGCTGTCTCCGAGATGAAGGGCCTGTGCGCGGTCGTAGATCCGCTTCACCGTGACGAGGTCGAGCGCCGCCGTGCCGGTCGAGTCGAAGAAGGTGATCTCGTCTGCGCTTTCGCGCCCCGGCGTCCGGCCGAGGATGAGCTGGCCGAGCTCGCCCGTGATGTGCTCCTCCGTCACCGCGCCGGACGCGAGCGCCTGCATCAGGTCGCCCGCCTCGTGCAGAACGCCGTCGAGCGTGTCGGCGTAAATTTTCCCCGCCCGCGTGATGAGCTTCACGTCGAGCTCCGCCTGCTGCGGCGTGCAGGAGCCGATGCCGTTGATATGCGTTCCGGGGCGGACGAGTGCGCCGTCAAAGAGCGGGGTATACGCACCTGTGACGGCCGTGATGATGTCGGCATTCGCCGCGGCTTCGTCCGCGGGGACGTCCGCCGTGCAGAAGGCGCCGTGTGCCGCCTGCACCTGCCGCGCGAGCGCCGCGGCCTTATCGCGGCTGCGCCCCTACGATCTGCACCCGCTCGATCGGCCGCACCGCGAGGACGGCTTCAATCTGCTCGAGTGCCTGTCCGCCGGTGCCGTAGATTGTAAAGACGCGGCTGTCCTCGCGCGCGAGCAGCCGTGTCGCCGCACCGGCGAGCGCGCCCGTGCGCAGGCGGGTGAAGTACGTCCCTGTCGAGCAGGGCGCACACCGCGCCCGCCTGCGCGTCGAGCAGCACCATTGTCGACGGCGTCGACGGCAGGCCGCGCTTCGCGTTTTCCGGGAAGCTCGAGACGATCTTCACACCCAGCGCGCCCGCTGGGGCGGCGTAGCCGTACATGCTACAGGCTGCTGCCCGGCCCCTCGGGGACGGCGATTGTCGTGCGCAGCGGAATGTCACACACCCCGGTGGAGTAGAGACGCAGCGCTTCGCACGCGGCGTCGATGGCCTCCGGCATGGTACAGGCGCGGTGGATGTCCGCTTCGCGCAGAATCAGAATGTTCATGCGTCCTCCTTCTGCCCTTGCGGGCGGTTTGCGTTGTATTTTCCATGGACGTCAAAAACGTCGCGGATGCCCTCCATATCGTCGCCGAACACCTCACGCGCTTCAGGCGGCAGCTGCATGCGCAGGCGCGTGCAGTACGCGTCGTGGCGGATGCACTCGCACGCGAGCAGCGTCATGTGGAAGTTGCGGGTGTAGATGGCTTCGGTCATCTGCTCGCGGCTGAAGCCCGCGTAGATCATCTCCTGCCCGTCCGTCTCCAGCAGCAGCCACCGGCCCTTCCACTCGCGCAGCTTGTCCTGCTCAAAGCCGTGGCAGTAGAGGTTCGGGATGCACGTCTCGTAGCGCTGCGCCGCGTCGTAGAAGATCACGACGACCTTCTCAAGCTCCGCCTGACGCCGCTCAATGGCGTCCTCCAGCTCCTCGTCCAGCTCGTCCGCCCAGATCTGCAGCATCACCTGTTCGCGCGCCTCGCGGATCATCCGCAGGCAGCGGCTGCGCGCGCTCTCCCAGCTGCCGAGGTGCCAGATCCGCTCGTCATTCTGGCCGCAGACGAGCCCCTCGGCGGCGAGTGCGAGGTTGCGCAGCCCCGATCCATCTCGCCGCGCAGCAGCTCCGCCAGATGCGCCGGTGATTCCGCGCGGTAGAGCGTCGCGCGCCCGTCGCTGCTGCTGAGCACCGCGCCGCGCTGGATGAGCGCTTCGAGGATCGTGTAGATCTTCGACCGGGCGACGCCCGAGAGCTTGCTCGCCTCGTACCCGCTTACCGCGCCGCCCTCGAGCAGCGCGACATACACCTTTCCTCCGACTCCGTGAACCCGAACTCCCGCAGCTGCGCGATCATGGAAATATCCGTCATCGCAAGTCCCTCCTCACTATTAGTAGCTCCTTTTGGTGACTACTATAGCGGCGGGAAGCGGCGCTGTCAACAGCAGTTTCCAATCGGCGGAATTTTGTGGAAAAATATCCGCGCCGCCGAGCAAAGACGCGGCGCGGATGCTACAATGTCTCTGCAAAGGACAGACCGCCGGCCGCTGCCGTTGAAGTAGCCGACCATGCTGAAGAGCACCACGGTCATGATCGTCTCCGGCGCGAAACCCTTCAGATAGGCAAAGCCACTGCGCACGACGGCCGCGTCCATTCCCAGCCTGGCCACGAGCAGCAGATCCCCGCGACATTGACCAGACAGGCGACCAGCACGAACAGCAGCGGCGAGCGGCTGTCGCCCAGCCCGCGGAAGATGGCAGAGAGCAGGTTATACGCAACGATGAAGAAGGTCCCGCCGCCGCAGATGCGTACATAGCTCGCCGTGAGCGTGACGGCCTCGGCCGGGGCCTGCATCACCACGGCGATTGGCCGCGCCAGACCGACCGGCACCGCAAACAGCAGCGCGGACACGAGCGCGAACACGACCGCCGCACCGCCGATGACCGCGCCGATCTGTTCGGGGCACCTCTCGCCGAGATAGCGCGCGATCAGTACCGTGACGCCCACGGCAAGCTGCGTCACCACGAACGTGACAAGGTTGAGCACTTGACTGCCCGTGGAGACGGCGGAGAGTCCCGAGGTCGAGCCGAACCGCCCGACGACGAGCAGGTCGACGGCACCGTAGGCTGCCTGCAGAATCAGCGCGCCGAGGACGGGGAGCATAAAGAGGCAGAGCTTGCGCAGGATGCTGCCTTTGCGCTCCATCTCCTTGACGGTACGGGTCACACCGCCGCGCGGAATTTGTCAAGCCCTCCTGACAGATGTGGCCTATGAGCTTTCTGTAAAATCCGCAGCAAAATGCTTGCAGATTTTCGCCTTGCGCCTATAATAAATGCTTTCCGGACAAAAAATCCATGATTTCAGGTGATAGCGTGCAAATTTTGACATATCTGGTTTATACCGCGGCCGGTCTGGGCGCCGGCGTTGTGACGGGGCTTGCGGGGCTGTCCGCGGCGGTGGTCATCACGCCGATGCTCATGAGTCTCTGTGGCTGGGAGAGCTATGACGCCGTGACGGTTGCGCTGGCCTCCGACGTGCTGGCGAGCATGCTCTCGGCCTATACATACTATAAAAACAAGAATATCGACCTTCGGCGCGGCGGACTGGTGACGGTCACCGCCTTTCTTGGAACGATCGCCGGCAGCTACTGCGGCTTTCTCTTCAGCCGGCACTCGCCGGACGGTCTGGGCTATATCTCCATGCTCACGACGGTGTTTCTCGGCGTGAAGTTTCTGGTGACGCCCATCACCGGCGGCACCGACGCGTCGGCCGCCGCGGAGCAGTCCGGCCGCAAGACGGCCCTGCGATGCTGCTCGGCTGCGGCATCGGCTGGGTGTGCGGCTTTACCGGCAGCGGCGGCGGGATCCTGATGCTCACGGTGTTTACGCTCGTCCTCGGCTATAATCTGAAGGTTGCCGTCGGCACGAGTACCATGATTATGACGCTCGTGGCGCTGACCGGCGCGGTGAGCCATATCTCGCTGGGTGCGCGGATTTTTCCCGCTGCCGATGGCCGTCGTGGTGCTCTCGTGCCTGCTGGGCGCGGTTGTGTCGGCGAAGTTTGTCAACCGCTGTGAAATTGCGCGGCTCAACCGCATCGTGGGAATTGTCCTCGTTCTGCTCGGCATTGTCACGATCGCCATCAAGCCGCTGTAGCCGCCTGGCATGGCGGTTGCCTTGACAGACGGAATTGTGCTATACTGGTTCTGCGCTTTACAGGCAGTCTATGACAATGGAGGGAGATCCCGTGGAGCAGACAGAGGGATTTTATGCGCGCGTCTATGCGCTCGTGGGGCAGATTCCGCCGGGACGGGTCGTGTCCTATGGACAGATTGCATGGGCGCTCGGCGCGCCGCGTATGGCGCGGCAGGTCGGCTGGGCCATGCGGCGCTGCTCGGATGCGCTGCCGTGGCAGCGGGTCGTGAGCGCCGACGGCAGCATCGCGGGCGGCGGCTATGCGGCGGCGCTGCGGCGAGCGCTGCTGGGGGAGGGCATCCCCTTCACCGCCGACGGGCGCGTGGATATGGCGCGCTGCGCGTGGGAGATTCCGCCGCAGGAGGTGCACCATGGCTAAGCATCGGGACGAGGCGGACTTCCGCGTGTGGTATGAGGAGGTTTACTGTAAAGAGAAAGGCTGAGAGCAGTTGCTCTCAGCCTTTTGTTATTTCTGTGCAGCCCTTGTTGAATTCTTTCACATGCTGTTTATCCAATTTTTTCAAAGATTCCCTCGCATACTTACGCCATCCTGTACCTCGTCAAACTCTGCCTTGAACTCATCGGTTTTCAGCTCCTCCCGGAAATCAAACCAGCTGCTGAAAAACCCGTTGCCGTCTGTATCCATGTCTGCCCGGAGGTGGCCGATCAGTCCGGTTTACATGGAAATTTGCGTGCTCTGACGGAAGGTATATTTGTCCTCCGCCTCGATCATTGCTCTTTTTCATACTCGATCATCTTGCGTCACCTCATTTCTGATTGTTGCTGTTGTTTCTGGAAATAGAAAAAGCCGCCACTTCAAAATTAACAGTGAAGTGACGGCTCTTTCTATCGCCGGAATACGAGTTCCTGAAATAAAAAAGCACCCAGCATTTATACTGTGTGCTACATCAAATTCATATTCAATTATTCAAATTAGCTCAAACTATGCCAAACTGCCACAGCCAAAAAACGAGGGGAAGGAGGGCTGAAAAGCACCCCAAAAATCGGCTCTCGGTTAACCACTTTGGGAACCACTTCCCCCTCTTTTTGCCCTCTTTTGGCCAGTTAACCACTTGCGGGCCACTAAAAATTGGATGAAATCGGCTCTCGTTTTGTCAAATTTGGTCAAACCATATCAGCCCGTTTAGATATAGCAAAGCCCGGAAAACCTTCGGTTTTCGTTGATAAGGCAGTAAATCAATTTATCACCGCAGCTGAATCGACAATGGGAGAAGAACCGAGTTGCAAAGCCACGGACTGACAATGAAAAGTTAAAAGAACTTAGCTGTCAGGCGTAGCAATGGAAAGGAAAAATCACCGAGATCAGTCTATCACAGACTTTTCTCGGTGATTTTTTATATCCGTACATTCGATTTACGCCAATTCTCCTGCTACAATAATTGCAGAAAATCAAAGGAGGAGCAGCGTATGAAGCAGAAATACTATGTGGAACTGAACCGGCAGGAATGGCGGCTTATCATTGAGGGGCTGAACCGGTTCCGCAACAAGTTGATTGCGGCGGGACGGTACACAGAAGCCGTAGATGAGATATTAATCAAAGTCGCCAAGGCAAAGCCGCAGAAGTCAATGTTGTGGGGATGGAGGCGCTAATGATGGAAAAGTACATTACCGATGAACGCACAGGGCTGAAATATGAATTGGTCGGTGACTATTATCTGGTTGTCGGAGATGATGAGCCGGAGGAAGATCAGCCAATCGGGACATGGGGGGCAGCGGCACCTCCGCTATCTCAAGAAGCATCGCCGTGTGCGATATGCCAACCTTCTGACCACCGGTAAGCTGAACGATTACCTTGCAGACCTCAACGAGCAGGCAGAAGCAATGTTTTCTCAGCTTGTAAAGCTGCTTGCCGAAAAGGAAGGCGTAACAGAAGTCCTCAAAGCAGAAAACCAGATGCTTTGGGTGCAGAAAATGAACAATCTTCGAAATGCCGCTATGGAAATCGTTTTAAACGAGCTTATCTACCGTTAGAAATGACGGCCATCAAAAAAGAGCATAAGTGTGTTTGCAGAAAAGCCGGTGGATGCCGGCTTTCTTTTTCTGCGGTGAACTGAAAAAGGCCCACAGGATGTTCTATCCTAATAAGCGGAGGTGATGGAGGTGACTGCGAAACGGGGGCTGTTCTGGTATGTGGACGGAGAATTGCTGTGCTTTCCCGTTTCCGGCGCGGAGGTCGATACAGTCGGCAACAATCATCGGCGGTTCTGGAAAACGCTTCCGCATTCCCTTACCGGCGGGATGTCCTACAACTACTTTCCCCGTGGGCGGGTAGAGCTGCGGTACGGGAAAGCGCTGGTCTATCTGCATCCTACGCTCTGCACACCGGGAATTTATGCCCGGATTCGCCATGCCTTTTCGCTGCCCGATGAGATGCAACTGTCGCTCAAGGCGGACGGAAGCCGGCACTATCGCAGTATTCAGAAGGAACAGGAGGGATGAGCATTGGACATACAGCCAGAGAAAACCTGCTGCTTTACGGGGCATCGCCCCATTTTTTCCCTGGGGCAGCAACACCGGTGATCCCGCCGCTGCCAAAATGCTTCGTGCGTTAGAGAGCGAAATTTTGCAGGCCATTGCCGACAGCTATACGACATTTCTCTACGGCGGTGCGCTGGGAGTGGACGCTTGGGCGGCGGAGATTGTGCTGCGGCTGCGTAAGAATCTGCCGCTGACGCTGATAGCGATTCTGCCCTTTCCGGGCTATAACGCCGATGTAACAGAGAATTCCTATCGGCAAACTATAGCGGCATCTGACCGCATTCTCTGTGTGGAACCGGTACGGCGGATGGCCGCTTTGGCGGCCCGGGACCGGTATATGATTGACCGCAGCAGCCGCCTGATCGCCGTCTACGATGAGCATTCCCGGATCCATAGCGGAACCTGGCGGGCGCTGTGCTACGCAAGGAAAAAGCAACTGGGCATCCGGCAAATTCGCTGGATGGAGTACCTATAAAGAGGCGAGTACAGATGGACATTTTCAGATTTATAGACTCCGCCGACATCCGGCGATACCTGGTGAAAATTCAATACCGATTCAGTACAGAGGAAAAATGCTCTTGATCTGGTACTGCAAGTCTGCCACACTGAATGAAAAAATCGCCGCATGGCAGGAAATAGTCGGGTATGTGCCGAGTTGTCCTTGGGACGACGCTTGGGATATCCGAGAGCGGGTAGCTGCCTACATCGAACTGCAGGAAGAAATGTTGGGACAGTTTCAGTCGGCAGACAGTTACGTCTATCAATACAAATTGATAGACAGTTTGACGGGAGAAACTGATTCGGGCAGCGTGTATCGCAGTTACAAGGATTGTCTTGCTGCCGCAATACATGCGGCACAGGCTGCGGGCTGCTGCAAACTGGAGATCCGCAAGGAACCGCTCAATGCGGGAGAGCACAGCCGTCGGATAGGCACCTGTCTCTTCAATCAGGACGGTGAGATCATGCAAATTAATTGCCTGCCGACGGATGCCGAAGATATGATGACCTATCTTCTCTTTGAGGAGATGTGGTTTGCATTCCCTACACCGTTTCATAGCGGCGACATTGTCTGCTCTCGATTTTCTCCCAATGAACCGTTTGTCCTGACGGACATGGTCACTTGGGACTCTGAGCGAATGATCAAGGAATTGCCGCCCAGCGAGTATGACCGGCAGGTGTTGGATTGCGCCGACTGGACAGTAGAGCGTCTTCTCAAGCAGGGCGACAGCCGTATCATGGGCGCCTTTGGGTATCGCGCGGAAGGAAACTTGATTCGTCGGGAGAAAGCACCCATCTGTGATTATCTGGACCTGGAATATTACCGGGGATCGCTGGATCAATCTCATAAAATCTTGCAGCCTGTCAGCACCTATCTCAAAGGAAATTGCGGAATCGAATTTTTACTGAACGCCTATTGCCTGCTTCGGCAGTCGACACTGCTAGGGCAGGCAGAATGAACAGGAGGAAAAGAAGTTGGACATTTATCGTTTTATTGATTCCCGTGATATGCGGGAGCACCTGCAAAAGCTGAACTATTCATTTACCACGCCGGAGGCGGCTTTTCTGGTGTATTGGTGCAAAAACGCTGCACTGGAGGAAAGAATTGCCGCATGGCGGGAGATCATCGACACCATGCCGAACTGCGCTATGGCGGAGCGGATGAATCTGGAGGCCATTCCGGATTTTCACCAGTTTCTGCGGGACTATATTGACCTGCAGGAGCGGGATCTGCGGCGCTTCAAGGAGCCGGATGGCTGCGTCTATGTCTGTGAGCTGTCCCGGCGGGGCGAATTATGCGGAGATATGGAGTTCGGCCCGTTCAGTGATTTTGAGCACTGCCTGTCCGCAGCGATCCGGAGGGCGGCAGAGGAAGAAACAGTCGGCCTCCGCATTTTCAAGCGTCCCATGGATCCCGGGAGGATTCGCCGCGGGAGGATTATTGCATCCTGACCCTGCAGGGAGAGGTGTGCCAGCTGGAGTGCAGAGCGCTCAACGACCGTGAAACGGATCTGTCCATTGCCTTTGAGGGTATGTGGTTCGACTTTCCCACCCGTTTCACGCCGGGGACATCGTGTGTTCTCACAGATGGCCCGACGAGCCCTTTGCGCTGACCGACCTCTGCACCTGGAACGCTGAAACCCTTCAGCGGGAGCTGCCCGTTTCGGGATACTCAGAGAAATGGCTCAGCAACCTGGAACCGCACACTGGCAAGAATGCGTGCCAAAGGCGATGTCAGCGACATGACCTGCAGTGGAGGATACACCATGTCGGGCGACCCGGGAGAGACTATACCGTTTGTGTTTCACGATCATCTTCTCCATAATTATTTGGATCTGGAATACTACCGGGGGCCGCTGAAGGGCATTCACAAGCTGCTCAAGCCCATCAGCGACTTCCTCAAGGGCGACCGCAGCATTGAATTTCTGCTGAACTCCTACTGCCTGGCGCAGCAGCAAGCAATGTTGGAGAACAGCATCGCATGGTTTCGGAACTGTTATAACAAGGAAGCACTCGCAGATGTTGGTATTCTTCCCAAAACCGAACCGTCTCAAGGAAAAACATAAAAATATGGACGATTACTTCGCTCTTTACCGCAAGCAAAAGGCGGCAACCATCGAGAGAATCCGCAATTCCGCCGAATACCAACAGCAGTGCACGGCCGCCCGTATGGCCTACACAAACCAGCAGCAGCTGGATTTTGACGAGGCGTACACCAAGGCGAAGGAGGAATATGACTCCGCGCTCCTGCCCCGGTATCAGGCCGCCCGCAGCGCATGGGAGACAGAGCATCAGGCGCAAATCAGGAAAGAGGAACAGGAGCTGGCCCAGGCAAAAAAGAACTGGCGGCGCTCTACGGGGAGACCCGCATCGTCCCGGCCCAGTACCGGCGGGTGGACGCCCTGCAGTACATCTATGACATGATCTCCACCTCGGACTACGATGTGCGCCAGGCGATTGAATATTTCGACAAGAGCCAGCAGCGGGCGCTGGAGGAAATGCGCCTGCAGGAACAGCAACAGGCCAACGCCCTGGCCATGGAGCAGAATGACCTGCTGGACCGGCAGAACTCCATTGCGGAGAAAGCCCGGCGGGACGCCAACATCGCTGCGGCAGTGGGCGCCGTGCAGCGGCACAATACCAACAAGACCATCAAAAGTGGATGGAGAATAAGCAGCGGCGGCAGGTATATCACCTGCCGCCGTATGCGTTTTATTGGGGCTGGAAGAAGCCTAAGTCGTGCCCGATTTCCCAAAGCACTTTTCCAAAGGCTTCACCCTTTATGGAGCTTTTCGGACAGGGGCTTCATAAATTTGTACTCGCCGGACAGTTCGCCGGTGTAAATCTTCGCACCGTACAGGGGCGAAAGATACTGCTTCCTATCGAAGCAGCCCGAAAAATAGTGTCCATGCTTCAGCGCCCCGAATTCGATGCGCCCGTTTTCGCCGGGATACAAGCACTGCACGCCGCAGCAGTCGTCGCCCACCTCGGTCAGAATACAGTAATGCGGCTCCGTAACATAGGGGGCGCAGCCGACTTCCAGAATGTCTCCAGGGCGATACGGTACCGGCAGATTCAAATGGACGGAATCTCCCCCGAAAGCACCCTCCGCCCACACACCCCCCGGCGTTTTTGGGGATCGTGCATAAAATACTGTACTTCTCCATTCGGATCGGCGGCAAAGGTGTATTCGGGGCGTGCGAACCCATTACGATCCGATGCGCCGCCCTGGCGATACTGCTCTATACGCCAGTATGTGGCTATCTCATCGTCCGCATTCTCCTCCCAATATTTCCGATATTGGGCGATGGCGCGCCGGGCTTCCTCCATGGAAAAGGCGATATAAGGGACCGTCAAGCTGTTCGCCGTCCTTCCAAAGCTCCACCGAAAACGCAGCTTCCTTTGCTTTCCAGCGCCTGCAGCGCCATGTGCAAACAGGCGCTGTAATCCCGAATCAGATCGGCGTCTTTGCTGTGTGCCATATGTCCGGACAGACGCTCTAAAAGCCGCCCCTTTTCCGTGAGCGCAATGGGCGCACCGGTGATGATATCGGCATAGTCGGTGGTTTGGAGCTGTTCCGGGCGGGCCAGCAGGTAGGCGTGCAGCTCCGGTGAGCCGGACAGCAGGCCCAAAATTTCTTCAAGAATGGTCATTGTACTACCTCCTTTAGGGGAATATGATCCAAAGCATGCCCGGCCTCGTCCGTCAGATATTCGCTGTGGCCGGTACTCTCCTGATCCCACAGCACGGTTACGGTGTCGACTTCGGCGGCATGGGCCTCGGCAAACGCCCGGATCAGCGGCAGCCAATCAAAATTTGCCCCGGACACCTGAAAATAGAGATCCCGGCTGCCGGGCACGGTGTCATATAGTCCGCCCAGACGCACGCGGAGAAATTCGCTGTTCAGCGCCCGGTTTACGGCGGCGTTCAGCTCCGGCAGACGGGCCGGGTTCACATAGAAAAGCTCCCCGGTGTGCCGCTCCACAAAAAGCACGGCTGAGGAAAACATAGGGCCGCTCCCGGATGGCCAACAGCAGGTTCCGCACCAGATTGCGGTTGGACCGCAGCGCCACACCGTAGGCGGCAATCAGGTCAAGGCACCGCCGCCGGGTCTCCTCGCTTTGGGTAACATCATACAGCCATTCGGCGGCGTAGAGGGTCTCCTCCACCTCCGCCGGGTCGGCGTTTCCGTAGTAGTGCCATTGACAGGGGAACGCCGTGCCGTCCCGCCGCAGCATCCAAGCGGTGGGGTTTTATTCATACACATCCGCTCCTTTCGGGGGATAGTGTAGCATGGCAGTGGGGTAAAAGGCGCACGGAGAACAAATCGTTCTCCGTGCGCCTTTTAAGGTTTACTTATTTTTATTTTCTTTCTTGTTCCTTCTTTCTCGTTTCTCTGTTTTGTGCAACTTTAATCCATACAGGGCCTTCCCACTGAATAGGGGAAATCCCCTGTTCTTTTGCAATGTCCCTGATTTCCTTTTTGCAGTTTTTTGTAGTTTTTAGGATCAGATATGGCACTCCACGCTTCGCCGTTATAATAGTAGGATTCGCCGGAACCAGTAATCTTGTTTCCCTCGGTGTTGAACTGCTGCGTTTTTTTAGAGCTTCAAGAATAAAGCTGTCAACCGGAACATGCAACTCCGCCTCAGAAAGGCCATTCGGCAGCATATCAAGCAACCACAGATATTTCAGCGTCATATTCACCCATTTCTGCGCTTGTCCGTATGTAAAACGGGCTTTAAGGAATCCTTTCTTACCATCACCATAAGGCGCATTCATCCGATCAATAATTTGAGCACATTTGCTTTCATGCCATGTGTTGAAACCGCCAGAATGATTCGGATAACCTTCGATGGATTCAATCAGCTTTGAGCAGATAAATTTAATTCGATCTTTTTGAACACTAATAAACGCATACGCATCAGTACCGACCGTTGCTTTTTCCAGCTCTGTTGAAGAATAGGTATATTTGACCGTGCGAGCTAAGTCTAAATATGCACGGTACGAACACTTTACTTTCTTTGTTTGGTCGAGGTCTCCACTGCTGAATCCAAAGTAGCTATACAGCAGAAAATCCATTAGCTTTTTGTTGTCGGCAAGCTGATTCATAGTGCTATCTCCTTTGCTTATATTATTCATATTTCTCCAGCGCCTCTCTAAAGCGCTCTTGACCTTTTTCCCGCAGGCGCTGGGGCTCCAGCACCGTCACATCCGGGGCGAAATTCAGGGCAAACTGCTCCATGGCCATCTCATTGGTAAAGGCCGTCACGGTAACACCGGCGTCGTCCTCGTCGGAGAAGGTCACCTCCGTGCCAAACAGGTCGATGACATCGCTGACCATGGCCTTGGCCACAACTCGAAACACCACCCGGACATTGTCACTGGCATACATATAGGGGTGCTCCTTCATATAAGTGGCCAGATCCAGCGTCCGGCCATTGGCCCACTTCAGATGCTCGAAGGGTTTGGTGGGCTCGTCCAGAATTTTCAGCTCCGTAATGCGTCCAGCCGATAGTTGGAAATGTCGTCATACTTGTCATAGTTGCAGATCAGGTAATATTTTCCTCTTTGGCCGCCATCTGATAGGGGAGATGATGTACACCCGCTCTGTGCCGTCGGGAAACCACCTTGCGGGTCTTGCTATGCTGCCGCTTGTCCGTGCCGGTGTAAGTGTTGCCGCCGAAATGCACCAGCTCCTGCGGCTCATAAGTCTGGAGGTAGGTCAGCAAGTCCATTTTCTTTGCCCGGTCGATCATCTCTCTTGTAACATAGCCCATCGGTTCATCAACTCCTTGAAATAGAATAAGCCGGACAGGCTTCACATCGGTGAAAGCCGTCCGGCTATGTATTTCAGCAGGATATGGGATCTGCATACTCTATGCAGATCAGGGTTATTCGGTTGTGGTGTCCTCATATGATAAATTAACTTATGATAATCTCGTTTATAGTATATGGCAAGGGCGCAGAGGAGCCGATCCATTATCAGATATTTTTCCCATCAATTTTCCTATGGCTAAATTATATCCGCTGCCGCTTGAATAATTTTATCATCCGATTTTGCATTATTTCTGCAAAACAAGATATAAATATTGACACAGACGATTTTAACTGCTATAATATAGGCGAAGAATGGAGAAACTATACTGTGGATGGAGGTATCCGCTTATGCTTATACAGTTTTCGATTGAAAACCACCGGTCTATCAAGGATAGCGCGGTGATCAGTTTTGCCGCTTCAAAGGATAAGTCTTTGGAGTCTTATCTGCTGCACCCGGACGAAAAGAGAGCACTTTTACCGGCTATTGCTATTTACGGAGCGAATGCCGCCGGCAAGAGTAATGTGCTGCACGCACTGATGACGATGAAGGATATGGTCGTCGGAGAAGCGGCCAAAATATCCAAGGGACAAAAATTGCCATGGGAACCGTTTGGTGACACCACAGTGCCTACATCCTTTGAGGTCGTGTTCATTTATCAAGGTGTTCGGTATGCTTACGGCTTTTCTTTTGATGCCAAGAAGATCTATACGGAGTATCTATACCATTGGCCGAACGGGCGCGAGGCACTGATTTTCTCAAGAGAAAACGGCGCATACGAATTCCGTGAGAATGTTAATGAGCAAATCACACTCAGTAACCGCACGCCGGATAATAAGCTGTATCTTGTTTCCTCAAATGACTGGAACTTGCCGCAAACGGAAAACGCCTACAAGTGGTTCTTGGAAAAGCTGACATTCTTGATGGAGGAAGCACCGGCTACTTCGGAAACGGTCGCGCAGATCGTCAGCGGCGATGAGAAGAAGGCTCGTATCCTGAAGGAACTGTTGCTTGCAGACCTCGGTATTTCCGATGTGACTGTCAAGAACATCTCCGGCAAGGCCCCGGTCATTACAACCACGCACCGAGTCATCGGTGCGGATGGCAGTGTGGAACACTTTCAGCTCCTTATGGATCAGGAGTCGTCCGGAACACAACGATTTTTCTCCCGTATCGGCGGCTGGCTGCAAGCGCTGGAGAACGGCGCACTGCTTGTCGTTGACGAGATCGAGGACAGTCTGCATCCGCTCCTGACAAAGCGGCTGATCGAGATGGTTCAGGACAATACGATCAACACTGAGGGAGCACAGCTTCTGTTTACGACGCATGAGTAATTGAATAGAAAATCTTCAGGGCAGGGTGTGATTCCCTACCGGTGGTACAGCCCACGAGCCGCAAGGCATGATTCGGTGAAACTCCGAAGCCGACAGTATAGTCTGGATGAAAGAAGATGACAACGCAGGGGGAGGACTGCTTTGCGTCTATGGAAGTTGCTCTGGGATGTGTTTACATTCCGGAGCTTTGCTTTTACACAAGGATACTTGTGATTTTCTGTCTTGCCCTGAACGGTTCGTTCAGGGCTTTTTTTTTCTTTTGGAGGTAACAGTATGAACGATGTGGAATCTATGCGTCTGGCCTTAGCGCTGGCGGAACGGGGCCGGGGCTGGACGGCCCCCAATCCCATGGTGGGCGCCGTGATCGTAAAGGACGGCGCAGTTATCGGACAGGGCTGGCATGAGCGGTACGGGGAACCCCACGCGGAGCGGAACGCGCTGGCGTCCTGCACCGCCGACCCTGCCGGAGCCACCATGTATGTGACACTGGAGCCTTGCTGTCACCACGGAAAGCAGCCGCCCTGCGTGGATGCGATCCTGGCATCCGGCATCCGCCGGGTGGTGATCGGCTCCGCCGACCCAAATCCGCTGGTGGCGGGAAAGGGCGTGGCGATCCTGCGCGCTCACGGCGTGGAGGTGACGAAAAACGTTCTGCGCCAGGAATGTGACGCACTGAACAGTCTTCTTCCACTACATCACCACCGGGCGGCCCTTCGTCTCCATGAAATACGCCATGACGATGGATGGCAAGATCGCAGCCTTCACGGGTGCGTCCAAGTGGGTCACGGGAGAGACGGCCCGGAGCCACGTCCAGCGGCAGCGGCACCGGTTCCGGGGCATCATGGTAGGCGTGGGCACCGTTCTGGCGGACGATCCCCTCCTGACCTGCCGCGTGGAGAATGGGCGAAACCCCATTCGCGTCATCTGCGACACCCATCTGCGGACGCCGCCGCAGGCGCAGGTGGTCACTACCGCAGACCAGATCCCGACCATCCTCGCCACCTGCTGCACCGACCCGGAAAGGCAGGCGGTTTACAGCGGGCCGGGTGCCAGGTGCTCTGCCTGAATGAGGAAAACGGCCATGTGGATCTCCGGCAGCTCATGGAGCGGCTGGGGCGGGAGCAGATCGACAGCATCTTGCTGGAGGGCGGCGGAACGCTGAACTGGGCCGCGCTGGAATGCGGCATCGTGCAGCAGGTGCAGGCGTATATCGCCCCGAAGCTGTTCGGCGGAAGGGACGCGAAAACCCCCGTGGAGGGCGTGGGCGTCCCCGCTCCGACCAATGCCTTCCGATTGAAAAACAGCCGTTTGGAACGGCTGGGCGAGGATCTTCTGATAGAAAGCGAGGTGGAATATCCGTGTTCACAGGAATCGTAGAAGAAGTCGGAACGATCAGGAACATCAAGCGCGGGCAGCACTCCGCCGTCCTGACGATCCATGCGAAAACCGTCTTGGAGGGAACCCGGATCGGAGACAGCATCGCCGTGAACGGAATCTGCCTGACAGTGACCCGGCTTTTTCCCGATGGCTTTTCGGCGGACGTGATGCACGAGACGCTGAACCGCTCGTCCCTTGCGGGACTTGCGGCGGGGAGTATGGTCAATCTGGAACGGGCCATGCCTGCCAACGGCCGCTTCGGCGGGCATATCGTAGCAGGCCATGTGGACGGCGTGGGACACATTTCCGACATCCGAAAAGACGATACCGCCGTCTGGTACACCGTCCACGCGGGGCCGGAGATATTGCGCTATGTGGTGGAAAAGGGCTCCATCACCATCGACGGCATCAGCCTGACGGTGGCCGCCGTGGACGGCGAGGGCTTTTCCGTGTCCACCATCCCTCATACGGTGGCCCAGACCAATCTGAGCCAGCGGCGCCGGGGCGACCCGGTGAATTTGGAGACTGACGTGGTCGGCAAGTACATCGAAAAGCTGCTGCGTCCGGAAGAAACGAAACCGCATACCCCCGCAAACGAAAGCACCCTCACAAAAGAAATGCTGCTGCGCTGCGGCTTTTGACAGGAGAATTTACCATGAATTTCAATACCATTCCCGAGGCACTGGAAGATCTGAGACAGGGGAAGATCATTCTGGTCACAGACGACCCTGACCGTGAAAACGAGGGCGATTTCATCTGCGCCGCCGAGTTTGCCACCACGGAGAACATCAACTTCATGGCCACCCACGGCAAGGGCCTGATCTGTATGCCCATGTCGGAGGCCTTTGTCCGCAAGCTGCAATTCCCCCAGATGGTGCAGAACAACACCGATAACCACGAAACGGCCTTCACGGTATCCATTGATCACATTTCCACCTCCACGGGCATCTCCGCTGCCGAGCGCTCCGTGACGGCGATGGCCTGCGTGGAGGAGGGCGCGAAGGCGGAGGATTTCCGCAGACCGGGCCACATGTTCCCGCTGCTGTCGAAGAAAAACGGCGTGTTGGAGCGGGAGGGCCATACGGAGGCCACCGTTGACCTGTGCCGTCTGGCGGGGCTGAAGGAATGCGGCCTGTGCTGCGAGATCATGCGGGAGGACGGCACCATGATGCGCACTGCCGAGCTGCTGACACTGGCGGAGCGATTCGGCATCAAGTTCATCACCATCCGGGACTTGCAGGCGTACCGCAAGTGCCACGAAAAGCTGGTGGATCAGGTCACGGCGGTGAATATGCCCACGAAATACGGCGATTTCAAAGCCTACGGCTTTGTGAGCCGTCTGAACGGAGAGCATCATGTCGCGCTGGTGAAGGGCGACATCGGCGACGGGAAGGACGTTCTCTGCCGGGTTCACTCCGAGTGCCTGACCGGAGACACCTTCGGCTCTCTCCGCTGCGACTGCGGACAACAGCTGGCCGCCGCCATGACCCAGATCGAAAACGAGGGCCGGGGCATCCTGCTCTATATGCGGCAGGAGGGCCGGGGCATCGGCCTCATCAACAAGCTGCGGGCCTACGAATTGCAGGAACAGGGCATGGACACGCTGGAGGCCAATCTGGCTCTGGGCTTCCACGGGGACGAGCGGGAGTATTTCCTCGGCGCGCAGATTCTGCGGGAGCTTGGCGTCAAGAGTCTGCGCCTGCTGACCAACAACCCGGATAAGGTGTATCAGCTCTCCGAGTTTGGATTGGAGATCTCCCAGCGAGTCCCCATCCAGATGACGGCAACAGCGCACATGATCTGTTCTACCTGAAAACCAAGCAGGCGCGAATGGGACACATTTTGGAATATTAACAAAGAAAGAGGTACTTAGATATGAAAACCTTCGAGGGAAAGCTGGTCTCCAAAAGCATCAAGGTGGGCATCGTAGCCGCCCGGTTCAACGAATTCATTACCTCCAAGCTCCTCAGCGGTGCGCTGGACGGCCTGCTGCGCCACGAGGTTCGGGAGGATGACGTTCATGTGGCGTGGGTTCCCGGAGCCTTTGAGATCCCGCTGGTGGCGTCCAAGATGGCAAAGAGCGGCAGGTATGACGCCGTCATCTGCCTCGGCGCGGTGATCCGCGGCTCCACCAGCCACTATGACTACGTCTGCAACGAGGTCTCCAAGGGGATCGCCGCCGTTTCTCTGGAAAGCGGCGTACCCGTTCTCTTTGGCGTTCTGACCACGGAGAATATCGAGCAGGCCATCGAGCGGGCCGGCACCAAGGCGGGCAACAAGGGCTACGACTGCGCAGTCAGCGCTATCGAGATGGTCAACTTGCTCCACGAGCTGGACGCGGAGTAACACACAGACACACTATGATCATCATTCAAGCAAACGGGGCGGAGAGGGATCTGGAGGAAAAGATCCTGGCCCTTCTGCGGCGGGAGGACATCGCCGCAGAGCGGGTCTCCCTCAGCTCCCGGCACACGCTTACCTTCCCGGAGCTGACCATTGACGGACGATCCCAGCAGGCGTTTCAAAACGGAACCGCGCTGGCGCTGACCCGGATCGAGTTCAATATGCTGCTGCTTCTCGCCAGCAATCCGGGGAGTCACGCTTTCCAAGGAGGATCTGTTTTTCGCCGTGTGGGGCCGGGACAGCGCGGACACCCTGAAGGTCGTGGCGAATACCGTCTCCAATCTCCCGGTCTCCGCGCCATTCATGTGCGTGCAGGCTTCAATGATCGCCTTACCGGCGTTCTCACGCTCGGCGTAGGTGACATCGTTTAATACCATCGGTGCAATGCCCTCAGCGGGCTTCGGATGCTCCGGCCAGCCGTGCGCTGTCCTGCTCATATCCGGCGATGCGTTCGCTTAGTTCCTTGATCTCTGCCGGATACTTCCGCAACACCAGCTCCTCCAGCGCATACCGCTGGCTCAGATGGCTGGCACGGAGCATATTCAGCTTGCTGACCTCCATATCTAAATTGCATTTTTCGATGATCTGCGGGTTTCCTGTGGCCAGTGCCTTGATCTCGGCATAGGACAGTGCCGTCTCGTCCACATCCTCCGCCGCACGGGCCGGTGCTTTGGAGGTCATGATCTGGGCAATAAACCGCTGCTTGGATTCCACCAGCTGATAGAGGTAGGCATCGAATGTGCCCTCGGTAACATAGCGGAAGATCTCCACCTCCGGATTTTGGTTGCCCTGCCGCACGATGCGCCCAAGGCGCTGCTGCAAGTCGCTGGGCCGCCATGGGCAATCGAGATCATGCAAGGCGATGAGCCTGTCCTGCACATTGGTTCCGGCTCCCATTTTTGCGGTGCTGCCCATGAGGATACGCACCTCGCCGCCGCGCACCTTGGCAAACAGCTCCTTTTTCTTTTGCTCGGTGTTGGCGTGTGGATATAAGCGATCTCGTTTTCCGGAATGCCTATCTCAAGCAGCTTCCGCCGCAGATCGTCATACACATTGAAGCTGCCGTCCGCCTTGGGAGTAGACAGGTCGCAGAAAATCAGCTGCGTGCTGCGCTGTGCGGTACTCTCTGCCCATATCCGATAGACATTCCGGGCGCATACGGAAACCTTGCTGTTTTCATCGTCCGGTGCCAGAGAGCTTAGCAGCCGCATATCCAACGCCAGCTTGCGTCCGTCGTTGGTGATGCGCAGCATATTGTCGGTGCTGGGATCGACCACACGGGCGCGGACGCGCTCGGCACGCTCCGCCAGTCCTGCCACAGCTTTCTTTTGCAGCTCGCTGGGGTGGATGACCTCGGTGTGGAAGTTGGCCTTTGGGACGGGTAGCTTCAGCATATCCGCCGTTTGCACATCCGCCACCATTTTGAAGGTCGCCATCAACTCCGGCAGATTGAAGAATTTTGCAAAACGGGTTTTCGGGCGATAGCCGCTGCCCTCCGGGGAAAGCTCGATGGCGGTAACGGTTTCACCGTAGTCGCTGGCCCAATCGTCGAAGTGGATAAGACCCATCTCCTGCAAGGTTTGATATTGCAAGTACCTCTGCACCGTATACAATTCCACCATACTGTTGGAGATCGGGGTGCCGGTGGCGAAGATAACACCGTGGCTGTCGGTCAGCTCGTCCAGATACTGACACTTGGCAAAGAGATCCGAGGACTTCTGCGCTTCCGTCTGCGCGATACCGCCGACATTGCGCATTTTCGTCATCAAAAAGAGAGATGTTTTTGAAATTGTGGCTCTCATCGATGAACAGCCGGTCGATGCCCAGCTCCTCAAAGGTCACGGTGTCGTCCTTGGTGCTCTGATCGTTGAGCTTCTCCAGCCGCGCCTCCAATGACTTACGGGTTCGCTCCATCTGCTTGATGGTGAAGTTTTCTGCTTTCTGCCGCTTGGCGTCGCTGATGGCCAGCAGCACCTCGTCGACCTGCCGCTGCAAAATGGCCTGTTGCCGCTCACGGGACAGGGGAATCTTCATGAGCTGACTGTGGCCGATGATGATTGCATCATAATCTCCGGTGGCAATACGGGCACACAGCCTGCGGCGGTTGCGCTTTTCAAAATCGCGTTCGGTAGCTACCAAAATGTTAGCGGCTGGGTAGAGCTGAAGCCATTCTGCCGCCCACTGTTCCGTGATGTGGTTGGGCGCCACGATCAGCGACTTGGTGCATAGCCCCAGACGCTTCATTTCCATAGCGGCCGCCACCATTTCAAAGGTTTTTCCTGCACCCACTTCGTGTGCCAACAGCGCATTGCCGCCGTACAATACATGGGCGATGGCGTTCACCTGATGCTTTCGCAGGCTGATCTCCGGGTTCATCCCCACAAAGCGGATGTGGCTGCCATCGTACTCCCGCGGGCGGATGGAATTGAAGGTGTCGTTATAGATACGGCACAGCCGTTCGCGTCGGTCGATGTCCTGCCACAGCCAATCGGCAAACTTGGACTTGATCAGCTCCTGCCGATCCTGGGCGATGGCAGTTTCCTTCACATTCAGCACCGGCCGCTCCTTGCCGTCCTCCACAACGGTATCGAACACCTTGACTACCCGCTGATTCAGTGTCTGCTCCAGGATGTGGTATGCCGTGATACGCTTGGTGCCGTAGGTGGTGACGGCTTTGATGTTGCCGCCGTCCATGCTTTTGTTGCTGATGTTCCATTCTCCGCTGTATTCGGAGCGAACGACCCGCATTCTCTGCCTGGCGTATACGCTGGTACCGAACAGCTCGAACATAAACTGCTGATAGACATCGGTAGGCACCCATGATGCACCGATCCGCACACCGATCTCCGCAGCGGTCAGCTCTGTCGGCTGCACAGCTTCCATGGCGGAGAGATACCCGGCAAGCTCCTGCTTCTTTTCAGCCGGCAGCGCTGCTTGCAGCGCCTGCAGCATACGCAGCTTTTTCCGCTCATTGCCGGACAGAAATTCTTCGGCGGTGACATAAGGGATATGCCGCAAGGTCAAGCTGCGCCGGGCTGATCTCCTCCGGGGTAAGACCGCATCGGATATTCCGGTAAATGACCCCGGAAAGCTCCTGCACCAGCTCGTCCTCACTTTTACCGGACAGCTCCGACATAAAGCCGAGATCCACCTGCGCTTTTTCGGAGAGAGATACCGCCAGCGCCTCCGATGCCGTATCCACCTGCGTGACCGGCTCATGCGGGCGAATGGTGCGCTTGGTGAACATATCCGCCTTGCGGGCGAAATTGCCTTCGTTGTCCAGCACCTCCAACGAGCACAGCAGCGGATAGCTGCTGTCATCCGAAAAGGCAAGGTTGTTGCCGCGGGTGTAAAGCCGCCCGTATTTTTTGACATAGGCATCGTACAGCCCGTTCAGCTTCTCCTGCTCGTGCCGGATGATCTCATCGGGATGGTTCTCCGCCTGGTACTCGATGAGCTGACGGGTGCAGTCCCGCAGGGCGATCATGCCGCGCACTCGGTTCTCGGTGGTCAGCGGCAGTTCGACCGGCTCCATGCGGCTGTCAATGCGGAAATACAGCTTGCCGTCTACGCTGGTAAAGCTGTAATTCCGTACATCCGGGTCGGCGGGGATGGATAGATCTTCCTCCTCCGGCCCGTCCTGCTCATAGGTGGGGATCTGTGCGTGAAGCCCCGATACCGCTTCGCTCAGAAGATCGGCAAGATCGGCATTTTCATAGGGCCTGCACACGCTGTCCATGCCGTATTGGGTGCTCTCCATGACCATCTCGCCCAGCACCATTTCCGGGTGCCGGACGAAATAGCTGTTCATGCGGATGCCGTTTTCATCCGTGTCCAGATGCACCCAATCCGGTTCGATGTCCACGATGCGGTCACGTTTCTGAAGGAAGAGAATGTCACTGGTCACATCCGTCCCGGCGCTGGCCTTGAACGCTGTATCCGGCAGACGGATCGCTCCGATGAGGTCGGCGCGCTGCGCCAGATATTTGCGCACGGCGGGGCTTTCCTTGTCCATCGTGCCCTTTGAAGTGATGAAGGCGATGACACCGCCCGGCCGCACCTTGTCCAGCGTCTTGCCGAGAAAATAATCATGGATGAGCCAGTGGTGCTTGTCGTAGCGCCGGTCAACGACCTTGATATTTCCAAACGGCACATTGCCCACTGCTGCGTCAAAAAAGCTGTCCGGTATCTCCGCCTTTTCATAGCCGGTGACAGCGATCCGGCTGTTCTGATAAAGCTGTCGGGCGATGCGGCCGGAAATACTGTCCAGCTCCACGCCGTAGGCCTTGCAATCCCTCATGCTGTCCGGCAGCATTCCCATAAAGTTGCCAATGCCGCAGGCAGGCTCCAACAGGTTGCCGCTTTCCAAGCCCATCTGTGCCAGCGCCTTGTAGATGGCGTCGATGATGATGGGAGAGGTATAAAAAGCGGTCAGGCTGCTGGCACGGGCGGCGGCATATTCCTCCTCGGTGAGCAGCGCTTTCAGCTCGGCGTACCGGCTGTGCTTTTCATCGAAGCAGTCGGCAAGGCCGCCCCAGCCCACATAGCAGGAAAGGGTTTCCTGTTCCTCCGGCGTCGCCAGCCGGTTTTCGCTTTCCACTGCTTGCAGAGTGCGGATCGCCGCCACATTGGACGCATACTTTTCCGCCTTGCTGCCCACGCCCAGCTCCCGATCCGTGATGTGAAAGTCGTGCCGCTGCCCGGTCGGTATTTCCGGATAGAGCGGTGCAAACCGCATACGCTCCCGTTTGGGCTGCGGCGCTGTGAGCACAGCTTTTTCTTCGGCAGGTAATGCCGGTTCTATCTCTGAGGTTTCCGCTTCCGCTATGGGCGGTTCCGGCTCCGATACCTCCGGTTCTGCTGCCGGCCGTTCGGAAACGGCCTCGGTCGTTGGCGTTTGCAGGGTTTTCCCAAGGCCAAACACGGAATAGGTGCCGTCCAGATAGGCACGCATGGCTTCTATGCCCTGCTTTCGCAGGGTATAGTGCCGATCCTCCTCTTTCGTGGCTTCCCAGGCAGGGAGCATATTCTGATAAATTTCCTGCACGCGGTCGGCGTCGGAGAGCTGAACGGTCACAGCCTTTACGCACTCCCAATAGTCCGCAATGGCGTTTTGCGAAAAAGGCCGCACCACATCGTCCGGTGTATCCATGAAAAAGTTGACGATCTTCCGGGCCAGCTGTTTCCGCTCATACTCCGGCATGGCCGCCCAGTCGGCATCTGAGAGAAATTTGTTCTGGGAGATCAGCTCCCCGATGCGTTTGGCCGCCTCCGGCCATTTCAGCGTGACCTTGGCATAGGGGGCCGTGATACTGCCGTGGCTGAACTCAATGCCCTTGCCACGGGTGTGGGTGAGATTGTCATTCCCGCCGCTATGACCGCTGTACTCGCCGTGATAATCCTTGAGGTATTTTTCACGCTCGGTCTTATCCTTGTGCGTGGCGTAAAAAGCGTACACGCCAAGGCGATAGTCGGTGCTGCCGTCCCATCCACGCAGCACCTTGTCGATCTCATCGGCGGAAATAAAAAATTGCCGGTCGGGAGCAAACCCGTCGGCAACGGTAAATGAAGCGGCTCCCGTTGTAGATCACGGAGCCGCTCCAGTATCTCTTTCGGACGGTAAAAGCGAAAACGCAAAAGGTCTTGCCCTGCATCCAGCGCGGCGTTGAACGCCGTCCATTCGTCCACGCACTTTTGCAGCGTATCCGGCGCACAGAGAAGCTCATAAATTTGCTTCTGCGTTTCCGGATAGCCGCCCTTGACGGATTGCGCCAGCATGGCCAGCGGCAGAAATCCCGCGTTTCTCGCTTCCGTTGTCATGTCCCGGCTGGTGTAGGCAATGTTGTCAGCAAGCCGCATCCGCTCGTAGTGATCGACCTCATCGAGTTCACTTTGCGGCATATACCGCCCCAGCTCCAGCAGCTCCCGGATACGCTTTGCCGCTTCCTCCCAGGAAATCAGTGTGGCACTGCTCCGCTGCGCCGTGCTGCCGCGGGCAATACGCATCCCCTCGGCGTCATACCAAAGCGAAACTTTCTCTCCGCCAAAATAGAAGCCCGCACCATTCTCTCCGTAGTGTTTTTGCAGGAATGCGGCGTTGTCCGGCTTATCCTTAATAAAGTAAGCGCAGATGATCAGCCGGCTATGCTCATCGTTGGCTCCTACGCACAGGGCTTCATCCATGATCTGCTGCGGCAGCTTGGGATGGGAGGACAGTGGTGCGACCGGTGTATCCTCCGGTTGGTCGAACGCAGGCATATCAAACAGCGTAAGCTGCTGTGATTCCATCGGCACAAACGGTTTGATCTCGGTGTTGACATAGTATTCCCGTTTGTCAATGAGCTGTGCCGTAAAGCCTGCCACCAGCTTCCATGAAAAAACGCTTTCGCTGGTACGGGAAAGATATGCGCCCTCCCACATGAGCAGACCGTTTTTCTGCGGACGATACCCCAGCCGTGCTCCGTCTGCAAGGATCTCGGTGAAACGGTCTTGATATGCCGAGCGGAGATATTCGGCACGCTCGGCCTCGTCCGGATGTGACAGGAAAATCAGTTCAATCTGTGCCTTCTTGTAGATTAGATCATCATTGCGGTTTTCAATGATGGCGAAAATTTTCTTTTCATCCAAAAAGCGGGCAGCTCAGAGGTTGCTTCCTCCGCACTGTCCGCTTCTTCGGGTTCGGTGTTCAGCTGTAGATCAGCTCCGCCAGCACTGCCTCCTCGGCGGCGTTTCTCAGGTTGTTCATCAGCCCCACCCACTTCATCGGGTCGGCGGCTTTCAGCTCCTCCGTCACGCCCTCGGCCTGAGCCATCGCCGTCACCGTCTGTTCCACGCGCTGCCGCGCCGTCCGGTCGATCTCCGCCAGATGCTCGTTCAGCCTGCCCGATGTCAGCAGGTTCGTGAACAGCACCTTCCGGTGCTCCTTCAGATACCTCCGGCGTAGCAGGCCGTATTTCCCAAAGGGCTGTTTCCGGCTCCTGCGGCGGCAGCAGATCCGGCAGCCGGTAGCCGTCCTTCATCGTGTATGTCAGTTCCATGGTTTTCGCTCCTTTCGGTCTGTGTTTCTGTTTGCTTGTCTATAGGATACTCATTTCCCGGTGCCTGCGCAATTGTGCGAATTTGCTTTTGACGGCTTCGGACGGTCAATGCGATGGCGCTCAAACCGCTTTCGGCAATATCCCGTGTGGCCACGCCCAGGGCATTCAGCGTTTCCGGGGTATTGAAATTGAACACCTCGGAGAAATCCTCCGGATCAAAATATTCATCCGGTTCCAGCCCACAGCGGCACATCAACATATACGCCGTACTGTTCTCCAGCAGACGGCGATAGAGAACTGATAAATTCAGCTCGTCCAGTTCTTCCAGCAGGCTGTTGTCCCGGCAATTCTGCAGATCATCAAGATAGTCCGTCATATTGTCCGCCGCAGCGTTTTCCATGGCGGATACTATGGCTTCCTCCAATGTACCTTTATCGTCCAGCGCACCGAATCGGTTTTCCAATGCTTCGATCACATCCGGCTCCTGCTCGGTAGGCACCTGCCAGAGCGGCACGGGGCGGGACAAACGGCTTTCGTGGGTGTCGGATATATCAAAATAATACTTGAGGCGCGTGCGTCCCGGATAGTCCCGATCAAATACGGCAATGCCGGTAGCGCCCTTATTGACCCATCGGCCGAATTGACGATTCCAGCGCTCTATCTCCAACACAGCCGTTGCGTCCGGACGCTGTGCGTGTACCAGCACCTGCTCCTCAAAGGGCAGCTTATAATTCCGGCAGGCAGAGCGCAGAAATGCCGTCCACCGGTCTGCGCGGGCCAGTGCGGCGATCTCCTGTCGGTAAACCTCCGTGATCTCCTGAAATCTGCGTGCCATGGGCAGCACCTCCTATCTTTCCTTTGGTTTTTCCCTGTCCTTTTTCAGCAGGTATTTATCCATATATTCCTTGGCCGAACACAGATCGCCGGTGTAGTTCCAGTCGTTTTCCGGGTCGATATGGCGGTAGGCGTTGTTATTGTACTTGTTCGGCTCCTGCTCGACGGGCGTTGCGGACAGCAGCGTGCCCCAATGGTTGACCATGACCCAGCGGCCGATCTCCACGGGAAGGCCGCACTGGTCATCATCGTTTCGCACCTCATAGAGGTACAGCCCCTTGGGCACCGTGTTTCGGTCTACCCGCAGGCAGGTAAAGAGCATGGGACGGTCAAACACCTCCACCAGCTCAAAGCGTTCTTTTCTTGCATCAACAGACATACCGTTTTCCTCCTATCTTTCTCGCGCCGCTTCCCGGACGGGCGGAAACCGCCAGCCGTAGACCCGCCCGATCTCATCGCCCAGGCGCTTTGTCACACGGGTCACATCGGCGCGGGTGGCGGTGCCGCTGTATAGCTTTTCTTTCAGCCGGTCGATCCGTGCTTCGCTCACATTCTCCTTGTAGGCACGGTAGAGATAATGGTTCGTGCCGTCGTGATGTACGGCATCGCAGCGCAGATCGCCCAGCCGGTCTACATACCATGTGGAATAGTCCATCTCAGAATACAGGCAATCGCGGATATTGCCGCTTTTGATCTCGGCATAACCGGGATACCGCCCATCCCATCGGCCGATGTCTGCGATCAGAAGAATGGGGCGGGAGAGCTGAATGTTCAGATTGCACCGCTCGTCATCGAGATAGTCGTTGTTCTGCTCGACCATCAATTCCATCCGTTCCTGCTCGGAAAGCTCGGGGTACTGCTCCTCCAGATCGTCCCTCCAATCCTCGTAGTCCGGATCGCTGCTCCAGATAATATGTTTCTGCTCGGTCATCGTGCGTCACCTCGGTCTTTCTCCCGGCGCTTTAACGGCTGTCCCTGTGCATCGTAGTTGGCAGGATCGGCAATGGGCTTGTCAAAGCCGGACATGGAGCCGCCCTTCATGGCCTCCTCCTGGGCGCGGGTCACGCCCAGCTTGCGGTTATATTCCTTCACAAGCGCACGGGCTTCTTCCTTTGAGGTGTGGGGAATGTCAGTCTCGTAATAGCCGGTTTCGCCCCGTTTCAAAATCACCACATTTCCGGTGTCCAGCAGGAGAGAGTAGCACTGCTTTGGCAGGGAGGAGCGCAGCGGCACATAAGTGTTGCCGTTTCGCGCCATCCATTCGGCAAACTGCGCCATGTGATACAGGTTATCGACCCCGTAGCCGATCTCGGCGCGGTTCTCGTCAATGTAGCGGCAGGTGTGGTCACTATGGCTGCCATCCGGACGGGTCACACGGATACTGTCCCCATCGGGAATGCGGAACCGTTCCTTGCCGCTTGTATCAAGAAAGCAAATGCCGCGGGCCGCCTTTTTCCATGTGCTGCTCCAGCATCTCCCGGCGATAGCAGTAGATATACAGGTTATAATCGCCCTGCATGGGATTCAGCCGCAGCAGATAGGCATACTCCGGCGTATCCACCCGGAATCCGTACTGCGGAATAAAATCCTCGGCAAACACACTTTCTTTGTGTTCATAGCAGTATCGGGAAAGGCTGCTGCGGTTTTTGAAAATGCCGTCATAGCGCTCGTCAAAACGCAGGGCATTGATAAAATCATCAAACTCATCCTTGAACGCCTGTGTTTTCAGCTCCCCGCAATGATCCTCCCATGAGGTGAAAAAGCCGTTGCCTCTTCTGTCCATATCGCCCCGCAAATGACCGATGCAGCCGGCCTGCTTGTCGAGTTGCTGGCTGCCGGTATAACAGTAGCTGCGCTCTGCCGGGGTCATGATCTTGATTACATAGTCCATTACCGTTCACGCTCCTTTGTCGCTTTTGCCGCCTGTACAGAGAGCCGTTTCTGCCGTGCACGCCAATAGGCCGGGTTCCAGCGCTGCAGGCTCCGGTCAATGCAGGCTTCATATTCGCCGGGGCGGAAGTAGTTATCCGTCCGGGGTGCAATGATACCGCTGTCCATCAGTTCCCGCAGGGCCACCGACGCATCGCAGTCCTCCTCAAAATTCAGATACCCGCCTGCCTGAAAGCCGACCTGCTGTGCTTCCAGGGACAGCAACTGCCGAGCTGCGTCGATTTGGGCCATGATCCCTCCGTGGCCTGCCGTGGATACGCTATACACACCGGGACACAAAGTGTCGCAGCGTACAACAAGGCCCCAAGGGGAATCACTCGGTTCTCGATACATCATCGCTCACGCTCCTTCTGCAAGGATGAAATAGAAAGCTGCTGCGCTTCTGCCGCAAATCGCTGCTCCAATCGTTCCACGCTCCAATCCTTCTTGAATTGCCCCAGCGGGCCGGGACCGAACTGTGCCAACGCACGTTTGTCCATTTCCCGCAGCCGCTCCCATAACTCCGGGTGATACTGCCGGAGCTTTCGCAGCTCCCCAATGCCCTGCAACGGGCAGCACCAGCAGGAGCAGCGGTGGTAAATCTGATACAGCCCACCGAAGTCATAACCCCGGTCATAGCAGATTTGCAGGGCTTCCTTCTCCGTGATTCCCCAATCCACCAGCGGATAGCGCTCGCTTTTGATGCGCTTCGGCTCATCTGCGGCGATACCCACATAACTCACGGCCCGGTATTGTCCTTTCAGCCGGTTGATTTCCTTATGGATGAGATGCGTTTTCAGCTGCCCCGTACACCAGCGCACACGGGGACCGGGCCAGCCGTTTCCGTATAGAGAAACACCCAGCCACTGCCGGTTTTCAATGCTGGCTGATCGCTGCTTCTTTTCCTCAAACATCAGCCACTCAAAGCCCTTTGGGTGGCGCAGCCACGTCAGATGCAGCCCTCGCTCTGCAAACAGATAGTCGTCCAGCTTTTGCAGATGCTCATACATTTCCGGAAATTCCATGCCCGTATCTGCCGTCAGGACCGCATGGATCGGCAGCCCTCGCTCAACCATGAGCAACAGCATAGCGGTGCTGTCCTTACCGCCGGACAGGGATACCGCATGGAACAGATCCTTTTCTTCCGTTTGATTGCTCATACCCATTCCGTCTCCTTTCAATTCGGTATGTAAAGAGGGGCGGCCAATCCGGCCGCCCCCTTGGGATTCGTTCTTTGAAAATGCAGGAGCGCAAACACAAGACCGACACTGCGACGATTTGTTCCACTCCATGAAACTGCCCCCACACTGAATGTTCAGCATGGGGCGGCGCTTTTATTCTGTAATGTACATTTGACTATAAATATCCAGAATAGAGTCTTTCGAGCGGCGAATACCTATATCCGTTAAACGAATGTCCTCCTGCCGCATTTGTGCTATAAACCGAGTAATATCCTCCATTATAGACTGCGGGACAGGTATTCTCTGATTTTCCCGTACAAGTTGGAACAGGCGAAACACATCCAGACGGTGTTTCTTGATGTCACGTGCGTTTACATGGATTCCTTCTGCTTTCTTGCTTTTCAAATCCAGCCAAGCTCTCATTTTCAGCGGAATAATATGTTCAGCATCTAATATGGAGATACCATCTGTAACTGTTCGTCCATCCAGAAGAAAGTGGTAATAATCATCATTGAGCAAAATCGCTGACAAGCTGGAAACTTCATCATCAATATGCAGCGGCATCAAGTGTGTATCTGGCTGCAAGACCACATTGCTTTGTGGCCTTGAAAATAATTCAATCATCTTGGGGTAAGCAGGGTTCGTTGGGTCCACAAAACGATAGAACTCCGGTTGACCGTTACTGCGTTGCCTGGCCTGATAGCCACCAGCTTCAATAAAAGCCCAAAAGGCTTTTGCAAAGTCTGTCGTTAAAGCCTCGACGATCAGCACCATGTCGATGTCAACGGTTTGCCTGAAATCAAGTCCTGCATCGTTCATCAGAAGATCACAGGCAAAGCCTCCAATTACAGTATATTGCTCCTTAAAATGATTGAAGTGCTCTCGGAATATATCTATGCCATTTACCATTTCGTTCTCCTTTATTCTTCCTCTTTGATTGGTAGTCCGTGCTTTTGCCGAATTTCATCCAAGCACGTCTGAACTCGTTCGTTTGGGTCGTTGTCCATGCTGAGCAGCAATGAAATGTCATCTACACAGCCGTCTCTCTCCAAAATGATCGGGTCATAGGACCACACTTCAATAACAGCACCGCCAAAGTCTTCAAAATACTGTTTTGTGCAGATATCTTCTGCTGGGATTTTTGCCGCCTCCTTTTTGGAAATCGCAATAGCACCATCCTGATCGTTTACCCCAATCATGGATTGCCGTGCCAGCGCCCGTATTCCACTTGCAATTGGATGCTCGATTTGGGCGGTTCCTTTTACGTAAAGAATTCGATCAACAGGCGTTTTCAGTCGCCCGTATGCTTTTTCCAAAAGTTCTGATTTGGTGTATGCCGTTGTGATCCATTTATTCGTGCCTTCTGCTGTTTGCGAGATCAGACCCGAAGCAGAGAGGTCATTGATTGCCCTTGTACAGGTCGCCTTTGAGAGCGAAAGTGCCTTTGCAATCTGTGTCAGATTTACGGACCCAGTATTCTCTGCATAGTATAAATATAGAAATACAAGCTGTGTACCGGGTGCCATTTTTGCCATAATGGCAGCGTCCGCCTTGAATTGCTCATGAAAAGCGCACCCCCAAAACGGAAGGTACACCTGCTGCGAAAGAGACACAAACGGGATGTGTTCTTCCAGCATACTCCGTCGTTGTAACGCAGACAGGTTGTCTAAGCACAGTGCACAGGGAAGAGAACAAAGTTCCTGAAACTTCTTCAACTGCTTTTTTAATGTAGGCAATCGCCAAGAAGAGCCATTTGGCTTCAAAAGAACACACGCATGGTCTCCCCAACTTAACAATTGGGGGTATATCCGTCCTTGATATAGTAGGGCGTGTTATCCGTGTAGTCGAATCCCTTCACTGTAATATCGGGGCCGAATACTAATTTAAGGAAAGATAGCATATCAGAAAGACTCCTTCGCTTCCGCCTTTTGTTTCACTTTTCTTAATTGTACCGTTAAAACTGAAACTTGTCAAGTGAATACGAAACAATTGAGTAGATGGCACACAAACAGTATAGCCATTTATTCACAAATACCATCCTGTTATTGTTGGTTCACGCCGAAAAACTTTTCTTTCCCATAGAAAAAAGGGCGGCCGATCTGGCCGCCCCTTGGCGCTTATTTTTACGCTTGCGCATCAGCAGTATAGCCGCAGCGCCGATGCCGGAAATGCCCAGCAGACCCAGCCACAGTGCCATGTGGCTGTTGTCTCCGGTCTGCGGCACCTCCAGTGCGGGCTTCTTTTCATTGTGCATCTCCACCTCCGTTACGGCTCCCTCAAAAACGGAGGCCGTCTTGTCAGCGGGAGGAGATACCCGTCCGAACTGCTGTCCCGCACCTCGGATACGGTGTAGTCCCCGATACGCAGGCCCTCGACGAGAATGAAGCCCTCCGCATCGGTCTGGAACACCTGGTCATAGCCGTTGGCCCCGGTAACACGGAAGGAAAATCCTTCCAGCTTTCCGTCCGAGGAGGTCTTGACGATCCGGAGCGACCCCACCTGCGCCGCATTGACAAAGCCCTTTCCGGCTTCATTTTCCACGGTCACGGTTTCGCCGTCCGTGGTGATGGCAAAATAGTAGGCGTTTTCATCCAGATAAAAGCCCTCCGGGGCCTGGGCTTCCTTTGCAAAATAGCCGCCGTAGCAAAGACCGGTCAGGGCGTACTCGCCGCCGCCCAGTTCCTCCATCGTGCCCAACAGTTCGTCCTCAGCATCCAGTTCCTGATCGCGGTTGCTGTCACGGTAGACCTCAAACACGGCTCCCTCCAGTTTGTTTTCCGGATAGTCCTTGTCCACTTTCGTGAGGGCCACGCCACCCCGGATGACCTGCTCGGTCACATCCAGCGCAATGGGATTATATTCTTCCGTATAGCGCTGCGGCTCTGCGCCGACCAGGTACACGGTATCATCCAGCAGATAGCCCTCGCTGGGCGTGATCTCACGAATCGTCCAATCGTCTCCGCAGACATAATCCGTGGTGGTGAACTGGCCGCTTTCGTCGGTGGTGTAGGTGTCCACCAACTTCTCACCTCTGTAAACGCCATAGACGGCACCGGCAAGGGTTGCGTCTCCCTGTGGCAGACCCGTTTCAGCGTCCCGCTTGGTGACGGTGGCGCTCCACTTTTTCAGAACATTGCAGACCTCCGCCTGCGTGACCGTGTTCCACTCCACCGCTGTTGTCTGGTCCTCCGGAACGACATAACAGATGCCCGTATCCACCTCGGAGAGGATGTAGTCCGTGCCAATGAGCACGTCGGAGAACACTGCTTTTCCGTTGCTGCCGGTCACGGCGTATTCGTCCACCGGAATCCCTGCAAGGGAAACGCCGGTCAGATGAAACTTTACGCCCTCGTTCAGGCCATCCTCCGAGGTTTTGATGACCTCCAGACTGCCCCGCTTCAGCGTATTATGGAAGGTCACGGTGGCGACCTGACCGGAGATCACAATCACTTGACGCACCTCTTGGGGTTCATACCGGTCACTGCTCTGCTCCGTCACGGTGTAAGCGCCGGGGCGGAGATCATCGAGCTGCATTTCGCCGTCTGCATTGGTCGTCACGGTCTGCTCCGTACCGTTACCGGAAACGGTGAAGGAGATGCCGGACACCTCGCCGTCCTCGCTGGTTTTGATGATCTTGACGCTGCCATAGCCGACCTTCAGGTGCAGGTAGGCGTACATGGGGTCGCTGACGGTATCCCGGAAGGTGACGACATCCTGCATGGTGCCGTCTGGGCCATAGTGGCCGTCGCTCCAGACCAGCACGCCCTGCCGGGTGTTGTTTCTGACGGCAGTAATGGTCACACCATCTGCGGAAGCCGTCTCGGCAGAGATAGTCAGGTCGTTCCCAGCGACTGCAAAGGTCATATCCGACTGGGCCGAAGAGAAGGCATATTCACTCAGCACGCCGTTGGTGTCCGTCAGGGTAGCTGTGTAGCGGCCGCCGTCCCAACTCAGTTCAACCGTCTGTGCAGCTTCCTCACTGCGGTCCATGAAGCTGGGGACGACGGTGTGCTTTTTCACGCTGGCCTCGATGCTGTCGTAGTAGGCAGAGAACCGACTATAGAGCGGATGGGAGGTGCGGTAGACGGACTTCACGGCATCGGCGCTGCCGGGGTCAACGTGATTGAAGTCCGCATCCCGCTCCCCGACCACCGTTTCCCACACCAGCACCTGCGTGGCCATCATGTGGGCCAGCTTGTCGGCGTCGGCCTTGTTCTGAGAGCGCCAGTCGAGGGAGAGATTTCCCTGATAGCCGTACTGCATGATGCGGCCAAGGAGCGTTTTCATGGTTCGGCCATCAATGGTGCGGTTATATTCGGCGGGGAAGGTGTCCCAATAGTCCTCCCCATAGCTTTCGTAGGAACGGTACAGGTTTCGGGGAACGCCTGGCTCGATGCAGTAGCAGGCCGGGCCGTCGAAGGAGCCGATGGTGTGCAGCGTGGTCATCCATGTTGCCTCGCCGGATGTCCAGCCGTTCATGTAGTGCAGCTCGTCGTGGCCCCAAGTGCCGCTGTAATCCAGATTGGCGTCGCCGTCTCTGGGGAATGCCACCGAGTACGAATCTGCAGTTTCTCCGGTGAATGCGGCGGCATAGGCCGTCATGCCGCTGCCGAGGATGGCGGTGAAGCAGATCAGCAGAGCCAACAGCCCGGAAATGCTTCTGCGATAGGGTTTTTTCATTTGTTAGACCTCCTAAGAGTAAAAATAAAAAGCACCATCCGGAAAAGGATGCTGCTTTCTGTACGATATGGACTTGTGAGATAATCTCTTTTTCAGCCGGTACAGCCGGTAGGAAGGGGGTGATGTGGAGAGGGGGGAGCGGAAAAACCGGCCCTGGCACACAGCCTGTCCGCTGGGCAGACTTTCCCCTGGGCGGAAGATTCAGCGTTCCATTTCCCGCTGCCGCTTTCTGTAATAGTCCAGTGCCTTGATGATCGTATCCTCCATAGTCCGTGCGGGCGTCCCCGGCTTGAAATATTTGCTGATACGCTCCTTGGGTATCCGAAATTGTTCCTTCTGGTTGGGCTTTTCCTCCTCCATGATGGACAGGATCACCGCATCGGTCAGCTTTCCGTCTCGGCTGAACGCCTTCATCTTAATGGCCTGTGCAAGCGACGGCGTGCAGTCCTCGCGTCCCATGGTGTCATAAAGCGCGCTCTGCTCCTGTTCGGTAAGGTAAGAAAGCTCCACCGCAGGGCGAAAGGCGATCCGACCGTCATCCACCATGTCCAGAATTTCCGGGATGAGGTTGGTGAGGCGGATATAGCGTTGGATTTGGCTGTGACTATCCGGTGACTTATTGCCAAAAAGCTCACGGGATGTCTTTCCATCAAACTTCTGCCCCACTGGGGCAGAAGTTAAATCTGTCCGCGCCCCTTGCTGCCTTCGCATGGCATCCAGCTTCATTTTGTATGCAAAAGCCTTTTCCGACGGCAATACGCGCTCGCGCTGGAGATTGCTGTCCACCATGATAATAACGGCTTCGTCATCGTCCGTGAGGTCGCGCACGATGCAGGGGATCGTGTCCCGCCCTGCCAGTTCGCTGGCCATCTTGCGCCGGTGTCCCGACACCATCTGATAGCTGCCGTCCTCCAGCTGCCGCACAAGCCCCGGCACCAAGACGCCGTACTGCCGCACGCTCTCCGCCATTTCCAACATGGCCTCGTCCTGCTTTACCTTGAAGGGATGCTCAGGAAAATCGCTGATTTGGGAAATCGGTATGTCCTGCACGCTGTCGCGCTTGGCTTCGTCCCGCTGCTCCTGCGTGGTAAACAGGCTATCGAGTGATGTCAGCATCTCGGATGCGTTGCTTTTCGCCAATGCGTTCCACCTCCTTTACCAGCGCACCGTAGGCTGCGGCAGCCCGTCCGCGCGGTTCATGCCGGAAGATACTCTTGTCTGCCGTGCTGATCTCCGCCAGCCGCACCGTAGCGGGAATGACGGCATCCAGTACGGGCAGGTGCTTGCCGAAGTTTTCTTTTACCCCGGCCACAATGTCTTTGCGGAAGTTCGTGTCATTGGACATCGTCAGGAATACGCCGCCGATTTTCAGCTTGGGGTTGATCTGCTGCCGGATGCTATGCACCGTGCCCACAAGCTCCGTCATGTCCTCGGCTGCCAGATAGTCCGCCTGCACCGGGATGAGTACATAGATCCGAAGCCGACAGGGCATTGATGACCAGCATCCCCAGCGACGGGCGGCAGTCCAGCAGCACATAGTCGTAATTCTTCTTGATGCCCTCCAGATAGCGTTTGAGCACGGTTTCACGGCTCATGACATTGACCAGCCCCACCTCCGCCGCCGATAGGCTGCGGTTGGCAGGGACAAAATCAAAGCCCTCATGGTGGTGCAAAATTTCCGGGTGCTCCGGCTCGGCGCTGTGCTGCACAACAGCGTTCATCTGCTCCGCCAGGGTATGAGTCAGCTCATGGGGCCTGCGCTGGCCCAGCATCTTTGTGAGATCTCCCTGCGGGTCCACATCCACAAGCAGGACTCTTTTGCCGTCCATAGCCAGCCCCGCACCGATGCAGTAGACACTGGTGCTCTTGCCGACACCGCCCTTTTGGTTGGCGACGGCGATCACTTTGCAATTTGCCACTTTGGGGTTCCTCCTGTCTGTAAATTTAGCTGTCTGCGGCGATGGCGGACAGCTATGTAATGCCGGGTATAGAAAAAAGCCGTGTGGCTTTTGACAGCTACACGGCTTTCCTTATGTACACGATATTCAGATGTAGACTCGCTTCGTCTTGGCATCCAGCAGGGCAAGGATAACTTCATCTACGATGTCGGTGTACCGCCCCTGTCGGGTGAGCTTGTTTTTGAAGCGAATAAGTGCATCGAGGATCACACCGTATTCCTCGCAGCTGAGATACAAGGTACAGGTTTTTCGTTTCATGTGTCATCCCTCCTTACACGGACAGCATAACAGATTGCGTTCCGTTTATCAATTCTGCGGCGGCATTTGCCCTGCGAAAAAAGATAAAGTTCATTCGGCTTGGTCAAACCGTTTCAAACCGTGCCAAAGCCATTATTTCCGAAAAGGCGGGGCGCAGTATTCATTTTCTATGCAGAGGCGATCTGCTCCGAGTGGCCACATGAGCAGCCCGAAAATTAACCCATCCGTTAACAGTTTCGGGGTCAAAAACGGCA
>VOFG01003668.1_pt1 | contig 39886 bp, 52 predicted proteins | sample 5384171 | NCBI WGS metagenome assembly VOFG01 (sample SAMN12384726, study PRJNA508395) | human gut metagenome | isolation source: healthy gut F | host: Homo sapiens
TGTAATCTCTGGTCTTTTCGATACGGAATACAGCCATCTTCGCACCTCCTTCCTGTGAAAATGAAAAGTGTTGATTTTGGCGGTTTGTCCGCCTGCACGCCTCCGCCGCCTCCCACATGGGAAAACACCCGCACCCTGTTCAGAGCGCAAGCCACGGCGAAAGAAAACACAGATTTTCCACCCTAATCACAACACTTGAATTTGGGTATAGAAAAAAGGCGGCTGTCTGAAAAACAGTCGCCCAAAAAGGGGATATATACAAGTTATTTGCTACTCGTCCGCCTTGAAAACCGTTGATATTACTGCCGCACGCTTCATCGGCATCGATGAATTACGGCTACGCCGGGACGCGCGAGCTGAACGAGGCGCTTGTGTCGCGCTTTGTGGTGCTGGATATGCCCGTGATCTCCGAGGAGAACCTGCAGAAGCTGCTGCGCCGTACCTTCCCGCCCTGTCGCCCCAGTGGGCCGAGCAGTTCGCCGCCCTGTTCCGCGACCTGCGGCAGAAATGCGACGGCGGCGAGATCACCACCAAGGCGTTGGATCTCCGCGGCCTGCTGTCCGCCCTGCACCTGGTGGAAAAGGGCATCTCCACCGGCGATGCCCTGCGCCTGGGATCATCAACAAGGCCTTCGACCCTTCGAGCGCCAGCTGGTGGCCGACGCCGTCTGGTCGCGCATCCCCCAGGATGCCACCCGCGCCCAGCTGTTCACCGACTGATATGGACCGCCAGGAATTACAGCCCGCCGGGGCGAGAACCAGGTTTGGAACGGCTCAGGCAACTACGCCGTCAAGCCGGACTATCTGGCCTTTGACCCCAACGGCGACCCGGAGCTGTACTGGAATACGATCATGGGCGCTGCCGCCCGGCGCTGCGACTTCGCCCGCTTCCAGCCCCTGCTCCACAATTTTCAGCAGCAGCCCCAGGGCGATGTCTACAGCGACGTGTTCTTTCTGGCGCTGGAGAGCGTCGTCTACGCCTGGGGCTGCCCCGCCGCCCTGTGCTGGCGTCCCCTGCGGTACGGCTACGCCCGCGCTCTTCAGAGCGCACCCCCGCCGCAGACGCCCCGCACCCTGCCCCTCTCTGCGCCGTGCATGGTGTGGCCAGGTGCTGGGTCTTGCCGCCCCGGAGGACGACTGGCGCGCGCTTTTGCTCGATGCCCTGGCCCCTGCCGCCGGAGGCCACCGAGACCCAGCTCACCGAGGCGGTGGAGGCCGCCCTCTACCGCTATATGAACCGTCCCCGCCGCGCCGTCACCGACCGCCAGTGGGCGGCTTCTGCGGGCCGCAGCCTGCTGCGCCGGGGCAAAAGCGGCGGCCTTGTCCGGCCCAACGCCTCCGGGGCTTTGCCCGCACCCCTGCCGCCGGCAGCGGTCAGCTGGCCCGGCCCGGCCTGCTGTCCTTCCTCCGGGGCGTCACCCCGAGCCGATCCTCCGCCGCTATGTCACCGACTGCTTCGGCGTGTCCATGCTGACGCCGGCGGAGCTGGCCAAGGCGGAGCGGGAGCTGTGCACCGGCCCGCACAAGAACTGCCGTCTCCACTTTACCCGGGGCGAGCCGTCCAAAGCCGCCCGCAGCGCCGACGCCGCCTGGGACGCCCAGTCCTTCCAGAAGCAGCGGGAGAAGAACCGCGCCTACTACAACGACCACCTGGTGCAGAACCGGCTGGTCATCTCCCAGCTGACCCAGAAGCTGCAGAACACGCTGCTCCTCCGCAACGACACAGACCAGTCCCGAAGCCGCGCCGGTGCGCTGCGGAGCGACATTGTGTGGCGCGCCGCCGCGCTGGACGATGCCCGGGTGTTCACCCGCACCAGTCAGGAGCACCCCGGCGGCTTGTCGGTAGACATCCTGCTGGACGGCTCTGCCTCTCAGAACCAGCAGCAGGAGAAGCTCTCCACCCAGGCGTATATCCTGTCCGAGAGTCTGACCCGCTGCGGCATCCCGATGCCGATGGGGCCGGGAGTGGACTCGGAGACCGCCAGCATATTCATCAGGTCCGTCTGGCTGTACCAGCCAGTAGCAAGGCCGATGTTTTTCAGGAAGGGCACGGTGGCCATACCGCCGCCCACGGCGAACAGCCCCGTCTTGAAAAATTCCCAGAAAAGACGCAGATAGGTCATTTCGCAGCCCTCCCTTCCAGGTTTTTCAGCAAAATCCCCGCCACAGCGGAGACCACCACAAACCACACCGGAGAAATATGCAGGAACAAGCTTCCCGCCATGACGATCAGGAAAATGGCCGCCGTCCGCTTATCCACCACAGATTTTTTCAGCAGCTTCAGCACGGCGTTGAAGATCAGGACACACACGCATACCTGGATCCCGGCAAAGGCGTTCTGTACCCAGGCCAAATGGGAGAAATTCGTGATCAATCCCGCCAGGATCGAAATAATGACCAAAGAAGGAAACACCACGCCCAGCGTGGCCACGATGCCTCCTAACCAGCCCCGGTGCTTCTGACCGATAAAGGTGGCGGTGTTGACGGCGATGACGCCGGGGGTGCACTGGCCGATGGCGAAGTAATCCATCAGTTCCTCCTCTGTAGCCCAGCCCTTATGCTCCACCACCTCCCGCTGGAGAATGGGCAGCATGGCATATAGGCCATTTGATGCCGCAGGACAGGCCGCAGCTGCGGCGGATGGCACGGCGCACTGCCGTGGCCGCCAGCGCCGGGATGCGAGGAGCATCCTCCGGACTGCTCCGCAGCAGTACCGATCCGTACAGCCCCAGCCCCGCCGGGGACTGGGAAGCGCGGCCCATGCGGCCCCGGCCCGCCGTCTGCTGCCTGGCCAGCACCACCGTACCCTCCGCCGCACCCTGCCGGATCAGTTCCGTCAGCTCTGTATTGGTGGAGCCCACCGTCTCATAGCGATATACACGCCGTTCCATAGCCGCACCTCACTTTCCGCAACACTTTACCACGACCGGCGGGATTTGTAAACCTCCCCTCTTGCATCCGCCGCCGGATTCCTGTATAATGCCGTTATCTTTATTTGAATACCGGGAGCACCACCATGACCACTCGACAGCTTGTCCGCACCGCCCTGTTTGCCGCCCTGACCGCGGTCGGCGCCTTTTTGAAAATTCCCCTTTTGGTCCCTCCGCATCACCCTGCAATTCTTCTTCACCGCCATGGCGGGCTGTCTGCTGGGCAGCGGCTGCGGGGATCTACGACGCCCGTGAGCTGGGCGTCCCCGGATGCTCCTGCTGGGCGCAGCACCTGTTTGCCATGTTCGGCGCTACGGTGCTGGTCCCCATTCTGGTGCGAGTACGGTCTGCCCCTGTCCATCCAGACCACGCTGCTGTTCGCCGGTATCGGCACGCTGCTGTTCCACGTCTGTACCAAGTTCAAGGTGCCTGCCTTCCTGGGCTCCTCCTTCGCGTTCCTGGGCGGCTTCCAGGCGGTGGCCAGCCTTGATCTGGGCAAGTTCGCCGCCATGACCGGCGAGGAGAAGCTGGCCTACGCGCTGGGCGGCGTGGTGGTCGCGGGTCTGCTGTATCTGGTGCTGGCGCTGCTGTTCAAGCTGGTGGGCGCCAAGAAGGTCATGCGGTTCTTCCCGCCCATCGTCACCGGCCCCATAATCATCCTCATCGGTCTGAACCTGTCCGGCACCGCCGTGACCAACGCCTCCACCTGCTGGTGGCTGGCACTGGTGGCCATCGCCATCATCATCGTCGCCAACATCTGGGGCAAGGGCATGATCAAGATTATCCCCATTCTGCTGGGCGTGGTGGGCAGCTACATCGTGGCGCTGATCGCCGGTAAGGTGGACTTCACCGAGGTGGCCGGCGCCGACATCGTGGGTCTGCAGAAGTTCGTCATCGCTAAGTTCGACGTGACCTCCATTCTTGTCATGGCGCCCATCGCCATCGCCGCGATGATGGAGCACATCGGTGATGTCTCCGCCATCTCCTCCACCACCGGCAAGAACTTCATCTCCGATCCCGGTCTGCACCGCACCCTGCTTTACGCCATCATCCTGTCCTTCTCCCCCGAAGTTTGACGCGCTGGTCAACTCCATCCCCACGGCCATCGTGGGCGGCGTCAGCTTCACACCGTCCAGTCGTTGTCGTCCTGCAGAGCCGCTGCGTCCGCCACCAGCCGGCTCAGTGCCAGGGCCATCACGCCCACCATGGCGCACACCATCGTGCCCACCGGCATGAGGATCACCGTCAGCCCCGGCGACCCCGCGCCCAGCAGTCCCCAGCGCGATCACGCCCACCGGCACCAGCACCGCGTCAAAAAACGCCAGCCGCGCCGCCGTGCGCATGGCCCGTGCGTTGGCGGCACAGAACGCCTCGCCCTGCCCCGATGCGGCCAAACACCCGCCACATCAGCAGCATTCCCCAAAACACCGGCACGGCGAACAGCCATGCAAAGATCAGGCACGGCCAGAACGCCCAGGCGTACTCCGGGGCTGTCCGAGCGATGCCCCGGCCCTGCTCCGGCAGAAACCAGAAGAAAATAGCCGCGCACACCAGCGCCGCGATGATGAGGCCGACACGCAGCAGCACCGCCAGCTTTTTATGCTCGATACGCTTCATAATATCCACATCCTTTCTGCGGTGAGCATACCACAACTCATATCGTTTGTCAACTATTTTTTATTGTTTTTCGATAAATATTTACCGCAAATTGATATACATAAGAAAACTGTTGCATTCCGTGGAAGAATGGTGTATCATGGGGAACGAAAACAACCGCATATTTGTCTTCGGGGCGGGGTGTGATCCCCACCGGCGGTATAGTCCGCGAGCGGCTTCAGCCGCAGGAACCGGTGCGATTCCGGTACCGACAGTATAGTCTGGATGAGAGAAGGCGTGTATGGCATTTTGCGATGCTCTTTTTGATGCGTACACCTTGGAAGGCAATTTCCGGGTGTTTATCATCGAAAAGGAGCGTTTTTTTATGACCAAGTCCCAGAAAACCACCCATCATCTGACCGTGGCGGCACTGCTGGCCGCCGTGGCCGCCGTGCTCCAATTCGTGGAGTTCTCCATCCCCGTCATGCCCGCCTTTATCAAGCTGGACATGTCCGACCTGCCCGCCCTGCTGGGCACGTTTTCCCTGGGTCCCGTGTACGGCGCCGCCATCCAGCTGGTGAAGAACCTGCTGCATCTGCCCTTCGGCTCCAGCGCCGGCGTGGGCGAGCTGTCCAATTTCCTGCTGGGCGCGGTGTTCGCCTTTATCGCCGGCATGGTCTACAAGAACCACAAAAGGCGCAGCGGCGCCCTGTGGGGCTCACTGGCCGGCGCCGCCAGCTATGGCGCTCATCAGCCTGCCCATCAACTACTTCATCGTCTACCCCGCCTATGTGGTGCTGTACGGCCTGCCGCTGGAGGCCATCGTGGGCATGTACCAGGAGATTCTGGGGCGGTGGCGCACGTGCCCACCTCCAACGCCCTGCTGAACTGCCTGATGGTGTTCAACGTGCCGTTCACACTGTGCAAGGGATTGCTGGACGTGGCGCTGTGCTTCCTGATCTACAAACCGCTGAGCCCACTGCTGCATAAGTAAATGCCAAAAGGACCGCCTCACGGCGGTCCTTTCTGCGTGTCGATAAACCCCCCATAGGTTCCTTTACGCAGTGGGAGCTCGAGGGGCAAAGCCCGCCTCGAATAAGATCAAATGTCGCGCAAAGCCTTGTTCACCGTTTATTCGCCCGCAAGGCGGGTATTTCAAAAAGAGCCAAGGGGCGCCTCGGGCGGTCCTTTTCTGCTCAGATACTGTTTTGTTTATACGCCCAGCTTTTCCAGCGCTGCCAGCTTCAGGGAATTGCAGAAAATGGCGATGGCCTGCTCCAGCTCGTCGACCGGCGGCAGGGAGGGGGCAATGCGGATGTTGCTGTCCTGGGGGATCCTCGCCGTAGGGGAAGGTAGCCCCGGCGGCGGTCATGGTGACCCCGGCGTCCCGGCACAGCTCCAGGGTGCGCCTGGCGGTGCCGGGCATGGCGTCCAGGCTGACTAAATAGCCGCCAACGGGGCGCTTGTAGTCCGGCGATACCCAGGGGGGCGATCTCCTGGTCCAGAGCGTTCAGCACCGCGTGGAATTTGGGGCCAGGATGGCGGCGTGCTGCTTCATCAGCGGCCAGGGTGTGCGGCCTTGTCCTTCAGATACAGAACGTGGCGCAGCTGGTTGATCTTGTCGAAGCCGATGGTCTGGATGTTGATGAGCTTGGAGAAGTAGGCGATGTTGTCCTCGCTGGAGGCCATGACGCCCACGCCGGCACCGGGGAAGGTGATCTTGCTGGTGGAGGCAAATTCATAGACCATGTCGGCATTGCCGTACTCCGCGCACAGGCTGCATGAATATCGGGGAACGCCACATAGTCGCAGTCGAACTCGTGGATGCAGTAGGCATTGTCCCACATGAGCATAAAGTCGGGGGCGGCGGGCTTCATCTTCGCCAGACGGTCGATGGTCGCGGCGGAGTAGATCACGCCCTCGGGGTTGGAGTACTTGGGCACGTTCCACATACCCTTGACGGCGGGGTCTTTCACCAGCTCCTCCACCATGTCCATATCAGGGCCGGCCGCCGTCATGGGCACGGAGATCATCTCCACGCCGAAGGACTCCGTGACCTTGAAATGCCGGTCGTATCCCGGCACCGGGCAGATCCACTTCACCCTGTCCAGCTTGCCCCAGGGCTTTTCGCTGTGCAGCAGGCCGTGGGTATACGCCTTGGACACGGCGTCATACATGAGCTGGAGGCTGGCGTTGCATATACGCGCCGCGTGCGGGGACGTACAGCATGGGCGCGCCGTCATAGGTCAGCATTTTCCCCACCGGCACGATGAGGGACGCCTCCACCAGCCACACCCGGCCCGACAGGTACTCCGACACCCGCACGTCCGCTGTCAGCCGCGTGGTCTTGGTCACGGACACTGTCAGGATCGCGCCGCTGACCAGGTTTGCCGGGATGGTGTACTGACCGACCGCGCCTTGCAGCGTCTGTCCCTCCACCAGCACCACGTAATCGCAGCTTTCGTCCGCGTTCAGGCTAAAGGTGAAGAAGCGCTGCCGCTGCGGCAGGTCTGCTCCGTCCCGCCGTCCACGTCCGCCGCGCCGCTGCCCACAAAGAGAACCAGCGTCGTGCCATCCGCTGTCACCTTGGCCACGGTGATGGTCACCGGGCCGGTCACGTCCTGGCCGGCGATGGTGTAGGTGTTTCCAACGTTTGTCAAGGAAACGCGGCGACCGCCCACCACGGCGGACACCGCGTACTGCATCAGCTCGGTTTGGTTCACCGCGAAGTGAAAGTCCTGCCCGTAGGTCGCCGTTGCAGCTGCCTGTACGTCACCGCTGCCGCTGCCCGCTACCGTGACGGAATAGATCTTGGGCGTGCGCTTCACGTTGATGATTTTCAGCGGGCCGGTGACGTTTTTGGACGGTGTAGCTGCCGCCGTTGTTATCGATTACTGTGGCTGGGTCGTCGCCAACCGTGGCGGTGAAGGTGTAGTCGTAGTGCGGGTCGGTTTGAAAGGTGTAATTGCCACCAGCGGCCACCGCCGCGTCGCCGTACAGGCCCATATCCGCCGGCAGCTCCGCCAGATAGCATCCGTTGGTCACGGTGGCTACGGACTTTTCCTCGTCCAGCTTCGCAGGTTTGGCATCAAATTGGGACTGGGAGCGGTCGCTGACCCGCGCTTCCAAGAGTTGGACCTTCGTGACGCCGGACGTATTTACCTTTAAAGTAAAGCATCACCGCATAACCGGACGTGGAGATATTGCCGCCGCAGCCAGCCACGGTGATCACGCCGTTTTCGCCTTGGCCTCCAGCTCACGTTGTCCTCCGATGGTCGTACTGCTGGCGGCTTTGATGAACTCCAGCGCGTTGGCGTCGTAGGCCAGCGTCAGCCAAAAGGCGTTGTAGGTGGTTTCTTCTTCCGTTACTGAGTTGATAAATACAGCGACTTTGGCTGTGCCGTCATCGCATTTGCCCCACAGGTAAGCCGTGTACGGGCCGGTACTGTCGCCGGCGGCCACCGCCGTCATCAGCGCGAGAAGGAGCGCCGATGACAACAATATGGCAAGCAAACGTTTCGTATTGCCTCGCCTCCTGTCGAAAAATGTCACTTTCATGGTAAAGTTTAGCACCTTATAGTGGCACGCGCAACGCAATTTGGGCCGTCAATACGGCAGAAATTTTCGGTCGGTTCTTGGGCAGTATGCACAAAAAGCGGAGAGCAGGAGGTTTGGGAGTGCCGTGGCGCTATCCGGGACAGGGCAAGGCGAAACGCCGCAAAGCCTTGTGGCGCCTGCGTTTGCGGGGTTTCACCCAATATAAGCGTAAGGCGTAAGCAGCAATATTCGTTCTCTGCATCTCAGCCACAGCATCCATGCTGTTGTTGCCTGCCGCCCACCGCGTAGAGGTGTGCAAAGTTTCGAGCGACAAAGCTGTGAGCATCCATAGAGGATGACTTCTCTATATGATGGGACTCTCACAGCTCAAATATATACTACTCAGTAGCGTTTTTCAAGTATAACAGACAAAATTGGACATATATACGAAGATGACGATAGAATGAAAATACCACATTGACATTTGCTTCTAATATCAGTATACTAAAAGTAGAAGTTATTAGCTTCACATCGTTTATAAGAAAGGAAGGTTGACCGTTATGGCTAAATATTCCAATCCGGGCATCGTTGATATTGATCGTGCTACCGATTCCATTATTGCAAACGGTGGTGGCATCCATGAAAAAAAGAGCCTGATGAAAATGGTACAACTCATGTTTCCGTTTACAGCACAACCGACAATCGCCACCTTTCATATGACCGAGATTCCGATGGCAACTATTCCAATGTTCATACCGATCGAGACAATCGCGGCTATATGAATTACAAGGGTGGCAAGTAATTTCGTTCTATTCCAGTATCGCTAAACTTCGTAATAGCCATTTATAACGTTCTGGCACTTTTATGCCCCGAGTTGAATTCCATCTGCCTTCTGTGGTTCACACAGAGGGCATTTTATGATAATGAATTATTCTGTTCCCTTTGAATACATCAAGCAAAAAGGTAGATGTCCGGCTCACCAAAGCCACGGTGGAGGTTTTCTACGGCGGAAACCGAATCTGTTCCTATCCCAGGCTGTACGGACGGTTTAACCAGTACAGCACGATCCAGGAGCATATGCCGCCAGAGCACCAGAAGTATGTCCAGTGGAATGGTGAACGGTTCATTCACTGGGCCGGTAAAGTCGGCAGCAACACTACCACACAAACATTCGAAAGGAGACAGCAAACTATGTCCGAGAAAATTGTACAGCTAAACGAGGAAGTAATCAAGGGCCAAATCAAGGAATTGGTCCGTGGCAGCGTGGAGGAAACCCTGAACGAACTGCTGGAGAAGGAGGCGGAGTCGCTGACGCAGGCGGCCCGCTATGAGCGCAGCGAGGCCCGTCAGGGCTACCGCAGCGGCCACTATGACCGTAATCTCACCACGACCTCCGGCGACGTCACGCTCCATATGCCCCGGCTCAAGGGCGTGTCCTTCGAGACTGCCATCATCGAGCGGTATCGCCGCCGGGAAAGCAGCGTGGAGGAGGCGCTCATCGAGATGTATCTGGCAGGCGTCTCCGTGCGCCGTGTGGAGGACATCACGGAGGCACTGTGGGGCAGCAAGGTCTCGCCCGCCACCATCAGCGAGCTGAACAAGAAAGCCTACGTTCACATCGAGGACTGGCGCAACCGCCCGTTGCGGGGCGGGCGCTATCCGTATGTCTACGTGGACGGTATCTACCTGCGCCGCAACTGGGGCGGAGAGTACGAAAATGTGGCAATTCTGGTGGCAATCGCCGTGAATGAGGACGGTTTTCGTGAGGTTTTGGGAGCCGCCGAGGGCATGAAGGAGGACAAGGCCAGTTGGGTCAGCTTCTTCCAGTGGCTCCGTGGACGCGGCTTGGACGGTGTAAAGCTCATCGTCGGCGACAAGTGCATGGGGATGCTGGAGGCCGTGGGTGAGGTGTTCCCAGACGCCAAATACCAGCGCTGCACGGTACATTTCTACCGCAACGTTTTCTCTGTTGTGCCTAAATCCAAGGTCAAAATTGTGGCAAAAATGCTCAAGGCGATCCACGCGCAGGAGAGCAAGAAAGCGTCCCGCGAGAAGGCAAAGCCGTCGTCGCCGAGCTGCGCGCCATGAAGCTGAAGGAGGCCGCCAAGAAGGTCGAGGACGGCATCGAGGAAACGCTGACCTACTGCGATTTTCCCGGCGAGCATTGGACGCGTATCCGTACCAACAACGTGATCGAGCGGCTGAACCGTGAGATCCGCCGACGGACGCGCGTGGTAGGGACATTCCCTGACGGAAATTCCGCCCTGATGCTGGTCTGCGCGAGGCTACGCCATGTGGCGGGTACCCAGTGGGGCAACGCTTCGCCATCCAGCGTTGCTGTTAAATCCAGCTCTTTTTCTGCCAGATATTTTTCAATGTATTCATCCTGGATAGGAGATTTTGCGATTGTTAATCATCTCCACCTTTTCCGGGATAATATCCACAGTCACAACATGGTTGTGTTGTGCCAAAAAGTGTTGCAATGGAAAGACCGACATAGCCAGTTCCTGCTACTGCAATTTTCTTGTTCATCTTGTTGTTTCTCCTTCTACAGTGTGGTGATTATATAACCCTCACACTGTTTGATTCTATATTCGGTAAAAGTCTTTATACCACTCAGTAAACCGGCGAAGTCCTGTTCTCAAATCGGTACTCGGCTTAAACCCGAAATCACGCTCCAATGCGCTGGTATCTGCATAAGTAACTGGCACATCTCCCGGCTGCATCGGCACAAGCTCTTCGTGCGCTTCAAAATCATAATCCGCAGGCAGCACCCCAGCACGGATCAACTCCTGCTGCAGAAATGTCCACGAAGTCCAGCAAATTTTTTATTGGTTGTTGCCAATGTTATAGACTGCATACGGCGGAATTGGCAGACCATCCTCTCCAATCTTTTCTTTCTGGTGCTCCCTGCATCACACGCTTGACACCTTCCACAATGTCATCCACATAGGTAAAATCACGCTTACAGTTGCCATAGTTGAAAATTTGGATCGTCTCGCCCTTCAGCAGCTTATTGGTAAAACCGAAGTAAGCCATATCCGGACGTCCAGCAGGACCATAAACTGTAAAGAAACGCAATCCTGTGGACGGAATATTGTAGAGCTTATTGTAAAAGCATGAGCTAGAAGCTCATTGGATTTCTTAGTTGCGGCATACAGGGAAACTGGGTTGTCCACCTTATCCTCTGTGCTGTACGGCACTTTCTTTTGTTAGAACCGTAAACAGAACTGGATGAAGCATAAACCAGATGCTCTACGCAACTTTTGCACCATTATCATAGGAATGACGACAGGCTTCTAAGATGTTGTAGAAACCGATCAGGTTGGATTCTATGTACACATCCGGATTGGTGATGCTGTAACGTACACCAGCCTGAGCCGCTAAGTTCACAACAACAATGTCCGGATTGTAGTCATGAAAGATGGAATCAATCAGCGATTTATCTGCAATGTTTCCTTTTATGAAAGTCCATGTAGAATCTGGGTGTTGCTGAGCTGCACATTTTTTAATTTCAGACAAACGCCACTCCTTGATAGATGTATCATAGTAATCGTTCATGTTATCAATTCCAATGATAGTAAGCAAAGTCTGATTTCTAAGAAGTTCTAATGCAAGATTAGAACCAATGAAGCCAGCAGCTCCAGTAACGACAATTGTTTTGTTTTTGAGGCAAATTGTTGTCATGTTATTTCTCCTCGTATCGTTTCTATTTCTGAGCCTTCACAGCCTATACATTTATGCACTTCATCTTTGTGTCAAAGATTTTTTTTCTAAAAATTCAATCAGTTCTTTTTTATCGTCTTGAAATCAAATATTAGTGAATTAAAAAGCAATAACTAAAATAATAATCAACGAAAAGAAGATCGACCATTTCACCCAGTCCACATAATTATTTACAATTACATTAATATGGCTACGAATCACCATACCCAAAAACAATAATTGTAATAACTCTAAAAACCTGAAGAGTGATTTAAAATTAGTACAAGCAAGAACATATTTATTGGTATATACAATAGTATCAATACACCCTCCAACAAAGTGCTACTCCTGTACCAATAACAACACCATTTAACCCCGTCCAAAAATGTGAAGACTATCCCTAAAACCACTGTCAAAAACGCTTCAAGGATTGCTCTCCACCTAGTTTCCTTAAAACGACCCGAAATGTTGATTAGAGAATTACTTGGCATTTTAATATGTAAAATGCAGACGACAGGACAAATATTGCTGAGAAAAGTGGATATATATAATTAATATCTGCATCTCTAGTATAAAGCTTGACAAATGGAATAATCATAATCATTGTAACAGAGTATATAAATGCAACTAGTGAAAAAAAGCAAATTCAATCAGATCATACATCTTTAATAGACGCTCTCGATTATTTAAAGCTAACTCTCTTCCAATAAACGGCGTTACTGCGGTACTTAGATTTGCACATATAGACTGCAATCCAGAAAACACAATATTATAAATTGAATAAACACTGGCTGCTTGTAGTCCCACAAATAATGTCAAAATAGTAGTTTGCGACCCTGTAACAGCTAAGCCAGAGAGTTGATGAATCATTGCATCATTTCTTTTTTCAATTGCAGAATTAATTGGCTTTTCTTCTTCTCGATAATCATTCAATTCAGGATAACTCTTTCTAACATATCCAGTTAGAAACACTGCCCGAAGTACATAAACAAAAGAGATTGCAAATTGTACTATTACAATATCCGCTTTTAATTTAAGCATAAGTAGTGCAAGTAATAGGCTTCCCAGAAGACTTGCTGCCTGAATCACTGTACATACATATGTTTTTTGGTTTGCATACAATAATGCCCTACATCGACCAATCGCAAAAAACTCTGAAGCTCCAGATATGCTCATAACGATCATTAGTAAAACGATTGTTATGTATCGAATATTTGTGTCTAGGCTGAATGGATATACAAAAGCTACAACTAAAGCAATAATGCAATAAATCAACCCAAACTTATTAAACATTTTGTTCGCAGCATGGAGCATACCTTTGATTGTTTTGTTATCGCCCTTGCCACCGGAACATATAGTGCTTGAGTTACTGCCGTAGCTATCCCCGCACCAACGATACTAATATAAGATACAATTACCTTAGTCGAAGAAACCAGTCCATTCACTTCTGATCCAAATCTACTGATAATGAGTGTTGGCAATATTAGGGTTTGTGATTATATTCATTATCTGTGGCAAAGCACTAGCCAAAAATATTTTTAATACTTTCTTCATATCTCATTTTCCCTATTTTCACCAGTAAACAAGGTTAAAAGTAACATAGGAATACCCCAGCAAAAAATACCACGACAGCGTAATTGAAGGACTGTACATTACTGTTCCTAAGGCAAAAAATAACGCTACAGAACACTACCGCAACATATCTCAAAGAAGCTTCCATGTTTTCTGACTTTTTATAGTATCTCATACTGAGAATAACGAAAAACACGTAATCACAGGAGACAGGATGGTTCCAAAATAGTAATACCCCGTTCCTATTGTTGAGGTATCTGTCCATATGAGTTGTTATGAAGATTGTAAAAATATTGAAGTTTGTTTCCTCTGTTGCCAAACAATGTGGGAATTGAATGGTATCGCCCCTAACCCCTGCACGAAAAGCTTCACTTTCATGGCCAGAAGGAATATTAAATATTGCTGCGACATTATCTACGCCCGTAAAGTAAGCATTAATAATTTGTGCAGCATAACTCATTGCCCGTTATCTTTGAATACAATCCCACCGTAGTATTAACAAAATACCTAACCAAAGTACAAAACAAGCATTCCCAATGTGCTGACACCAAGAAATAAAAAAGTTTTGTTTCTTCTTTCTGGATATAATTTTATATAGAACAGAACTAGCGCTAAACATGATACAATTGCTTCTGCATGAACGTAGATGTTAAAAACATAAATTGAAGAACGCAACTCAACACAAGTACAAAAAAGTGCAACCTTTTTGATTCAGAATTACGGTCATATAACTGCTTCATTAGAAATGCAGGAAATAAAATTCTAAATAATTGCACAGCCATAGAAAACAGTGTTTTCAGAATACGCCCCATTGAACCAATATTATATTCAATTCTCTCGAAGAAGCAACTGCGAAATCTGCATCAACCAATCTAAATATTGTCTTAAAGCTTTCACTATATTGTGGTAGAAAGAAAGCTATCCCTAAAACATAGACTGCCAAAAGACGACTAATACTTTACTAATATCAACAGTAGATGTTATTCGTTTGAAACTCCATTTTTTCCTGGTCGTTTATGCTCATAAAAAGTAAAGCACAAACTGAACAGCAAATATTCATAAACCATCAAAAAACAAGCCTTAGAAAAATGTGCTTCTACAGAACCTCGTCCTTCAAACAACTGCGTATCAATATTCCCCGAATATAGAAATGGCAAAAAGCAAGTATACGGACAAAGAACAGTGAAACAATCACTAATTTTGAAATATTATCTGTGATATACATAAAACTGCTGTTAAATACAACAGATATTAAAAAGTATCCCAAAGGCAAAATAAACAACAGGTTCTTTGATGCTAGATTAACTCTATATAAGCAGACAAAGATCGTTATTAATGAAATTATTTCAAATATAAGAAAATGTATTTTCCATAGTTTTTTCTTATTGTTTCACTCATCCTGTTCATCCTTTATATATTAATGCATATTGCTTTTCCGATTGCTTCGTTGCTGTATTGATACAACTTTTTTTCCAGACTATCTTTATCAATGGCTCTTCCATCTTTTATATGATTCAAAATGGTTTCAGCCCATACATCAACTCCTGCATCTAATCTTATGTAGGTCAGAGTCCTGCATCTGCCCTCACTTTGAATTGCTTCTGAGACAAAGCAAGGAATTCCCATTGCCTGCGCTTCAATCAGAACAATTCCAAACCCTTCCAGATATGGAAGGAAATATCATATAATCCGAAACGGCATACATTTTACTCACATCAACTTGATTTCCCGGAACCAACTGTACTACATTCTCCAAGCCAAGTTTATGTATTTCGTTTTCCAGTTTATCCTTATCCTCGCCAAATCCTATAAGCAATAGCTGGCTGTTTGAGATTGCTTGATTGATTTTCTGAAAAATCTGAATGACCATTTTCTGATTTTTTTGAAAAGTGTATCTTCCAACATGAATAAATGTCAGCTTATCATGAAAAATTCGTTCTGAAATTCTATACTTGCTCAAATCAATCGCATTGAACACCACTTTAGATTTCTCTTTGCCAAAAAAACTGCAACACGCTGCTTCGAACAGCCGATTCGATCAGTTGCTGCATATGCCATCAATTTTCGATTGATATACTCATATATTTTTATGAGTACATTTCTTTTCTTTGGTGATGGGTTAGTGTGACTATGCGCAATTCTAATAGGAACACCAGCACACTTTGCCGCCAACAAGCAAATGCCCTCATCTGTGTTATTATGACAATGTATTGCCTTGTATTTATTGGTTTTACATATCTTATAGATACCCCAATACATTCTCCATGGGCGAAGCAAGAGTTCTCCAAGATGTCTTTTTCCATCATCATTGTAGGCATTGATTCTAAATAAGCGCCCATACTTTACAAATTGATTTTTTCTCTTTTTCACATTTCTTCTTAAATACAACACAGTCAAAATCAAATTGCTCATGTAAGGTTTCAACAATAGAAAAAATAACTGCACTTACGCCGCCATGTCCAAGTCCACCACAAGAAACATGTAAAATTCTTTCTTTTCATACTACCACCTCCGTAAAAATGCAGTTTGCTTACTATCAAAGTGTTAAGTAATTTCCAAGTTGTCTGTCCCATATTTCCGGTTCAAAAAGCCTTAAATCCACTGGCAGGATAAAAGTCAGTTCTCCAAAATACAGCTTATGATTTACAACATAAAAAATCAACACGTAAAATGGAATGTTCCCTGCCAATACTGTTGCGAGCCTTAACATTTGCTCAAGTTCTGCTGGCTTCGGAATCATTTCCAGAGAATCCGATTGATTAGTTCTTCTCATATTCATCTTTTCCCAATGATCTGTAAAAAAGTCTCGGTCATACCATTTTTCCCATATCGATCTTTACATACCAGAATAAATCGAGGGCGGCCATTAAAAACATGGACTTTGTAATCCGTTAAACCATCATTATGCTTTTTTTCTTCAAAGAGAATAATCCAATCATTTGTGACTAATACCCCCCCGCTGGGATTTTTAACCACTTTCCAAGCTCAATTTCTGCTTCATGTGAAGTAAATTGACCAAATCCAGAAGCAGGATAGAATGTCATCTCTCCAAAATATACTTTACCATCAACATCATAAAAGTCTGTTCTCAAAAACGGGGTCTGACCAGCCAACTTTTCTGATAGTTCCATCATCAGTTCAATGTTCCGAGGTAACTCCAACTTTTTTCCAACTAATGGTGGAAAAGATGCTTCTCAAATTCTAACAACTGTGATTCTCTATCGTAATAATTAGCATGATGCTCGACAAATCTATCAAAGTCCACTTTATAGCATCTTACCTGGCCACCAAAACAGAAGAATTTATAATCTCTCAATTCTCCTGTAGTCGTATCTTCCATATACTCCTCGGCAAGAATACACGGTTTCACATTTTTATATGGCCATTCACGTCCATACCAAAATCCATTATTATTTAGTCTGGAAGATAACAAACTAATTGCTTTTTCTTTATTTAGTTTTGATTTATCTTTACAAATTACAATGCCTCCAGAATCGTTATTGCATTTTAAAACAAACTGATCAGGAAGTGCATCAAAATCAATATCTTCGGCTTTTTTCCCATACCCCAATGTGGGAATAATGTACTCGTCCAATCTTGGCAGCCACATACTCCTTAGCCAAATGCTTGTCTACCATTGTTGTGTACTCTGGCTTGCGGTCATATATCTTAAGCCACTGAAGCTTCTCATTAAAAGATCTAAGATTTTCAAAATTAATCAGTTTATGAAAGTGCTTAAAGTACATTATTTGTAGATACAACTTATCCGGCAATATCCTTGTCAATTTCCAAATATCATTCATTATTCATGCCTCTCTATCATTTTCGCATATTCATTATGGCTTTTTTTCAGCAATTGCATCCCACGAAAATGAAGCTGATAAAGTCCTGGCATTGCGCCCTTTCGTGCTTACATTACAATAATCCCGCACCATTGTTTGCAGAGCTTTTATAACGCTTTCCTCTGTATTTTGTGCAATCCATCCTGCCTTATATTTCTCTATTTCACAAGTTAAATTCGTACCCACTGTTGCTACACATGGTAAACCAAAGGAGAGGGCTTCAATCATTCCCATTGGCATTCCTTCAAATCTTGATGTCATAATGAAAATATCTGATTTGATTAGTACCTGCTCTCTTCTCCTGTCCATAAACTGCATCATTTATGTGAATCAAATCATTAATTCCATATTCCGCTATCTGATGTTTCATCGCATCAACTGCTCCTTCTTGATCCACTCCATACATATTCAATTGAAATCCAACTTTTCTAAGTTCTTCTGTTATTCTTGCAATAGCCCCTATGAGTATATCTAAACCTTTTTGATACTGCTCATATCTACCAATGTAGACTGCCCTAATTGAATTTTTTGAAAATGTTTTTTTATAGTTTTCCTTAGTATCTGTCCCATTGGGAATTATCAGACTCTTTTTGTTCCATTTATCTCTTGATTCAATACACTCTTGCTGAGATAAATACTGAATTGCAGTTGCTTTTCTCGCCATATTATTGAAATATAGAAAATTTCCGATTTTCTTTTTCCATGCTTTTTTCGTTGAGCCTGTTCCGTTAATTCACTCCGCGGTATAATAATATACGGAATATTTTGCATCTGAATATCATGGATGATTTTGCTAAACGGATAGCAATAAAACTCCTCTACAACAACTAAATCAGGGTTACAAAATGGTTTTGGCAAATCCTTAAGCCTTCGGATGGAAAATCTGAAAGGTTCTTGCAGTCTAGGCCATCTTGTCCCCATTCTTCTCTTTTTACATTATTCAGATTGTACCATAATACGCAATCAACCCTCGATTGCGCCTTTATTTGAGCAGGAACGCTATGATTTGGTCCTGCGAACAGATTCCCCTGTTAAATTAGATATATACAGAATGTTCATTATGCCACCTATTTCTCCATGATTTTAGTAATATTCAGTTCATTTCCCCATTCCAGATCAAACTTTTCTGGATTAAACGGCATCATACATGCGCTAGGTGTAAATGTAAGTTCTGCAAAATAATAGGTTCCATTTGCCACAAAATAATCAACCTAACAAAAGGAAAATCCTTACAAAGTTCTTTTGTAACACCCAACATTTCATCAAAAAACGGAGGAAGGTCAACATTTTCTATATCAGTATAATCATCTCTCTTTAATGGCATCTTTTTTCCATCCAGATAAAAAGAAACCAATCTGAGCCTGTCGATCATGTATCAAATCTGTTGACACATATATGTAACGAGGCTCTCCATTGAAACAGAAGAACTTGTAATCAGTAATTTTTTCTCCCAAAAATTCTTCGCAAAGTAATACGATGATGCTTGATAGCTGAATAATGCAATTCGACATTAAATGCTCCAAAATCCTCTTTAAGCCATTCATTAAGCTGTTTTACCGTTGCTTCCTGATTAAGCTGCTTTTTTGTCAGATACTACTATGTTGTATGCACACCCATGATTGCATTTCAGCACAAATCTATCCGGCAATATATCCCATTTTATATCTTCAGCCCTATCCCACACACCAAGTAGAGGAACAAGTTTGTCCCCATACCCTTTCGTCTCTATATACTCTCTAACAGCATATTTGTCTGCACACTGAACAACAACTGGATCATTTGGATAATAGTACAATTTCATCCGTTGAAGTTTCTCATTAAATGTCTTTGGAGAATCAAGATTCAATTTCTTTTTTCATTACAATCCTAAAGTATACCTTGGACATTATCTCGTTCGGCACAATTCTATGTGCAATTACCTGCGCCTTCCTGCGTGTCTTATAAATAAATGAATCTCTTTCCATCTTTACTCCTCTGTTTCCAATTATCCTAAAGAACTTCGCCATAGACATAACCGTCTTAACGATTTCCTAATATTATCCATTCTTTTTCGCCACATATCGCTTTTTTTTATAAAAACCGTACACCAGGTTCCGGCAGGTGTTAATAATACTAATGACTATCGGCTCATGCTCAGCGTCTCTAAATAGCTTGTAATGCCATTTAATCATTGTTTTTATGCTTTGCGTACTGACACTGCCGACCCTACCTTTTCGATATTGAGCCATGCATTCATCCAGCAAATAGCAATTCGCTTTCTTACAAATCTTAAGCCACATAGCATAATCATTGTTCTTTTTTATATCCTCAATCTGGATCAAACCCAATGCTTCCGCATCGTACATCACCGTCAAACAACCTGGCCAACAATAGTTGAACATGCCTGTTTTTGTAATTCTGTGCGGTCCCGTTACTTGTACACCAGTTTTTCTCCTAATTCATTGATTTCTTCATAGTTCGTATAGGAAAATAGATATCCATTTTCCTTCATGAATGCGATCTGCATTTCCAGCTTTTGCGGTATCCACAAATCATCACTATCCAGAAACGCAATCCACTTTCCTTTTGCGCTTCCGCAACGCTCGGTTACGGGAAAGAGCAGCGCCTTCATTGCAACTATTCTTATAATAATGGATACGTTCATCTGAAAAACTATTAACCACATCATCTGTATGGTCTGTAGAATAGTCATCTACAATAATAAGCTCCCAATTGGTATAGGTTTGTGCCAAAACAGATTTTATAGTATCCGAAATAAATTGTTCTGTATTGTATGATGGCATTATAATCGATACCAATTCTCCCATATGTCTAACTCCTAACTACTTCTTCCATCTTTAGTATTCCATTCACCTTATGCACAAAACTATTGCCATCCATCTTGTATAAACACTTTCGAACTGGATATAACAATTTCACTGCAAGTTTTACCAACGGTCTATACTGAATGTGCAATTTGCAGTATGCTTTTCTAAACCCAAAGTACTTTTCTAAATAGTCTTGGAAGCCAGTTTCATGCAAAATGTTTCTGGCACCATCACATATATATCCATCCGATGCCAAGAAATCATTGTGGTCGACAAGAATTCTATTTACTATGGCAGCATTTATTGAAAGCGACTCATATTGAGGCACTACCTTATGAACAGCATAATAAATATAATTACCTTTTTCGATTCAATACTGCATACCCAAGCATTTCCTTCGATTCGAGATGAAATGCACCATAAACCTTATAGAATGTCCAGTTTTCAATTTCTTCAAATAAACGTTCACGATTTATATGCGGTCTATATTTTCAGGGTATTCAGCATATGCTTTCAGCTGAATTTCATAAATCTCAAATTTATACTCTTTAGGGGTTTATTTCTCGAACTGAAAAGTGTTTATTCCTTTGTTTATTTCATATCGTCTTTTGGCTTTCAATGTGCTTATGTCAACTGGTGTATCTTTAATTACGTACCACCAATTTGTCTCATAGTTACAATCCCAATGTGAAGTCCAACGAGCAAAAGAGGAATACCCCCCGACTTCCAAAAAGTCTTTTCATTCATTGCACTCAGATTCGCCTGTATATGTGGCGGCACATCTGGCATCAAGGCTTGATTATAATATCGCCATCCATCATTTCTCATTATCTAGCACTCTTTCTCAATAACCAATTCTCATTCCAGCTCAACAACAAGCGCATTGTCTGGAACATCTTTCGTAACAACAGTATTCGCTCCTATCGTAAAACATTGTCACCAATTCTAACTCCACCAAGTATCTTGGCTCCGGCACCAATTTTACAATTATCTCCTATATATGGAGTACCCCCCCGAACTACCTATGGTTACTTGTTGCCAAATAACCGCATTTAAACCGATATGCCTTAAGATGAACTATAATTCCATTTAAACCATGTGGTAACTCAGGACGATTTTTTCAAATATAGCTCCCTGATTTATATCGGTTCCCCAAAAAGAAGCATTATTAAATGCATCACATTTCTTGATATAATATAGATAAAACAATTTGATAATTTTAGGAGTTTTATTGTTCGGATCAACTACGATTTCTCGTCTCTTCCAATATTTCTCTGGATCATAATGTTGCACCATTCCCATGATACGCTTAATGAAATAATTATGAGGATTTCACATTCATTTTTGCCATTGATATACCGCTTTCCACCATTCAAACAATCAACTGTTTCTTTTTGTAATTCATCATACACTTCTTTACTTACCTTTCCTCTTTCAGCAGCCAATCACCATAGTCATATGCCGTAGCCATATCACCATCGGTGATGCTCTCTTCCTGTTTGACAGAAGGCTTATAACCGTCTGGAAGATTATCTTCACATCACCAAGAAAGCTCACTTTCTCGATGTACTTCAAGTCCCAATTAAGCTTTTTCTTCCCAGCTAATATCATTGCGCCCATTCACCTGTGCAAGCCCACTCAATCCGGGTTTAGCCGTATGGCGCATTCTCTGTTCATCCGTCATAAAGACCATATCCCGGACAAGCTGGGGTCTGGGACCGATTATACCATATCCCCCTTCAGGATATTGAAAAAGCCTCGGCAGCTCATCCAAAGAAGTTGCTCTGAGTGCCTTTTCCGAACTTGCCCAAACGAATTTCGTCTGGCAAAGATTTCCGTCCACATCCTGTTCATCAGACATAGACTTAATTTATACATATAAAAGATTTTTCCCCGCCCTGTTTTGGGATCAATCTTACCTGGACGGGGCTGTTTGAACAGCACTGGCGAACCGAGCTTCAACTCGAACCAGAACTGCAACAATGATGTAAAGCCAGCTAAATACGATAATTGCTGCCAATGAGCAGACAATATCCATCAGCCGCTTAATGTATAATTCCGTAAAACCCACACTTTCTTTCCAATCGAATGTGTTTGCTTACATTGTCAATATGCTCCTGCATCCTTCTCTCCTATCACGCAAAACAAGCCCGAATGACTTCGATAACCTGCTCCTGCTGTTGCACTGTCATCTTGTTATCACTGGCAGGCACAGACCCTTTCAAAGATATCCATACCAACATCCAGGCAACCGCCGGCAATGTAAGCGTTGGTTCTGGCTCTTCCATTGCCATCACGAACCACAAACGGATTCATGCGATAAATCGGCTGCATGTGCATAGGCTTCCAGATCGGACGACCTTCCTGCATTGATGCTGGCGATAGCTTCCAGAATCTCAGTAGGACAGCTCTTTCCATGTTCCCCAACATAGAGGGCTTCCTGCTCCCCTCTGACCTGCTTGCACATAGCGTCTTTGTCAATGATTATGCAGCTCAGCCAGAAGTTCGGTTCACTGTTCTTTTCATCATAGGGATTCATCTGCACCAGGAAGGTCTTTTAAGCCTTCCCTTGTAACGCATATAGATTGCCTTCTTCTGGGCAATATGATCCTCCAAATGGGGCATCTGGTTACGAACAATGCCTGCAATTATATTGCTCATGCGATAGTTATACCCCAGCTCCTCATGCTGATACCACGGAGCACGCTCTCTGGACTGAGTAGACCATTTACGAACCTTTTGTCTGCGGCTTCCTTGCTGTCAGTCAGCAACATACCACCGGACGAAAGGTAATAATTTTGTTTCCATTAAAGGAAATTGCATTGTATGTACCGAACACACCAGTCTGAATGCCCTTATAGGATGCACCAAAGGATTCTGCGGCATCCTCGATAATCCAGCACCGTGCCGGTTACAGATTTCCCGGATTTCGTCAATCTTGCCGGGTGTACCGTAAAGATGCGCCACCACGACCACTTTGATTTCAGGATATAACTCAAAGGCTTTTTTCCAACGCAACCGGGTCCATATTCCAAGTGTCGTACTCGGTGTCGATGAACACGGGGATGCCACCTCATAAACAATGGGGTTCACCGTGGCATCGAAAGTCATATCGCTCGCCGCAACAAAGCGGTTTGCAAGCGCACCCGTTCCGGGAGCCGGTTTTCCATATAACTTTTCACCTGCCAGCTTCATAGCCAAATGCAGTGCGGCAGTACCAGCAGAAAGTGCAACAGCATACTTACAGCCAACCTTCACAGATCTGCTTCTCCACCTCGTTGATATTTGCTCCCACAGTAGACATCCAATTAGTTTCATAAGCTTCCATAACATAGTTCATGGAATCCGAATACATGGTAGGTGAAGACAGCCAAACTTTATTTTCAAATTTCTCGTAATTGTTATCAGGATTAAACATCTCTCGTTCCCCTCATCACTGCGCCGATACATCTGCGCACTTTCTACATTTATATTGATACAATCTGTCCGAAAAACAGACTGTGATTCACTTATGAACGACAAATAGCCCACCGCCAGACATGGCGTGTGAGCTAAGTCAATTCTCCCTTATAAGATTTTTACTCAGGATTGTGGGTCAATTCATGAGTATCCAAGAAGCCATCTTCACCTCTCGGATTCTCTGACCTACTCCAGTTTCCGCAGAAAATTTCAAATAACGGGACCGACTTAGAGCCGAAAACCCTTGTAAATTCAAGGCTTTTTTCTTGGTTGTCCCTATTATACAGCTATCACCCGTCTTCCTTCCAAAGCGCCATGGCCAATAGCTGGTTTACCATACAGGGTATCCCCGCTAGTTTCATACACAAATGCAACGCCGCTGTACAGCTTGACAAGGCCACCGCGTATTTCACGCCGGCCCTTTCCCGCCGCGATCCTCTCCACCTCATTGATGTTCTGACCCACAGTGCTCATCCAGTTCGTTTCGTACGCCTCCGTTACGAACATGAGAATCTCTTCAGAGTGCATGGTGGGACTGGCCACCATATCTTCTTGTCAAAGGGCTGTATATCATTTTTCCGCACAAATGCCATATATCTTGATCTCCTTTGGTGGTCGATGTACTTCCATCAACCGATAAGTAGTCGCTTATTCCGCCCCGTCCTCGTTCACATCCTCCGGGCGTATGAACGTTGGAACAACGCGCCGCAACGCCTCCTTTGGCCGCCGCGTTATCGCCCGTCTCGCAGGCCTCTTTCAATATCCGCAGCTTCTCTTCTATCACTTCCGCATTCAGCGGTGTGTCACGCTCAATAAATATCAGGCTATTCTCTGTCTCGTCCAACTCCTCCGTTATGACCAGCAACTCCTCATACAGCTTCTCGCCGGGCGCAGCCCGACCTCCACGATCTCGATGCCCTGCACACTCGGACAGGCGGATCATGCTCTCCGCCAGCTCCAGGATCTTGACTGGCTGTCCCATATCTAGCACGAACAATTCGCCGTTTTGAGCGATCGCTCCGCTTTGGAGCACCAACTGGGACGCCTCCGGGATGGTCATGAAATAGCGAACGATCCTCTTGTCTGTGATCGTCACCGGGCCGCCGTTGGCGATCTGCCTCCTAAATAGCGGGATGACTGAACCAGCGCTGCCCAGCACGTTGCCGAACCGGGTCGCGCTGTATTTCACTCGCCCGTGGGTGCTGGCACTCTGCACGATCATCTCGCACATACGCTTGGTCGCGCCCATAACATTGGTAGGGTTGACAGCTTTATCCGTGGACACCATCATAAACCGCTCCGCGCTGTATTCCTCGCACAATTCCACCAGGTTCTGCGTGCCAAATACGTTGTTGTAAACGGCCTCCACGCAATTATGCTCCATCAGAGGAACGTGTTTGTGGGCAGCGGCATTGATGATAATCTGCGGGTGGTACGCCTCGAATACACTTCGCAGTGCCCGTTTATCCGTTATGGAGCATATCTCGATATGCAGATCCAGTTCAACTCCATAGGTGAGCCGCAGTTCCTGCTGCACATCATACGCGCCATTTTCGTAAATATCAAGGATGATGATCTGCCGCGGCTGCATTTTCGCCAACTGGCGGCACAGCTCAGAGCCGATCGACCCGCCGCCGCCGGTAATGAGGACGACTTTATCCTTGTAATACGCGTTGGTTCGTTCATCGGAGACAACCAGCGGCTTCCGAAACAGCAGCTCCTCTACATCAAATTCACGGAGATGGCGTTTTCCACTCGCCGTATACACAGTCGGGTAGTCATAGACCTTGAGCTTATAGCCTGCGTCCGTGTAGTACGCATAAAGAGATCTTTTCTTGTCCATGCTTAGAGACGGGATGGCGAAGATAATCTCCTGAACCTCATACTCGCGCAGCCGTTTCAGCGTAGCCTCATCCTCCGACCAAACTGGAATGCCGTGGATCTCCCGTCCAACTTTGGCCTTATCACTGTCAATAAAGCACCGAGGCATATACGCCGCCTCATCGTTGCTCAAAAGCTCCTCCGCCAAGCTGACACGAACGCGGCCCGCGCCAATAATCGCCACCTTGATCTTTTGGGTATTTCCGCGCATTCTCCGCCTCGATGCCGGAAATATATACAGCAACCGGGAGAAAGCGCCCCAGTATCGTATCACGGTCTCGCACTAGGCATGGCGATACACCATACGCAGCGCCAGTGCCCCCCAACAGGTTCAAGCAGGCCAGGGATAGCATTCTGGCAAATGTGATACGTTCTACGGGGGAGCAGCAACTCCAACAACACGCACAGAATAAACGCCGCCGCATCGGTGATCAGTAAACCGAAATAGCACTGGATGCCTCCGTACCGCCACACCTGGCGGTACACCTTCCCCACAAAACGGGCAGAAAAATGCACAGTCCAAAACAGGCCTACTTGTTGCGCCAATCCCGTCGGAGAGAGCCTGTCGCTTCCCCGGTACAGAATCAGCAAAAGCACCACTGCCGCAGCGAATACGATCAGATCGTATACCATCAGCGGCCAGCGGATATTCGGTATGCCCATCTGCTGTGTGTGTTTTATCTCATTCTTTTCATTTATGGTCATTCGTTTTTCCCCCAGTAAACAGTGCACGATCTTGCTCTATCCACCGCTCCTGTACCGTCCTTTCTTCCCTCAAAAAAGAACGCAAGCGGCTACTATGCACATACTACTATATAACACTACAAAATAGCCAAAAAAGTCAATAGCTCACAGCTAAAAATATGAGATTTTAGCTCGAAACGTAAATTTTTTCGTGAAAACGGAAATGCAATATCCACCCCCATCCGTCGCCCGCATCGCTCCTCCCTACCGTCCAGCCGCCGCCCTTGCAGCTCGGCGCGGGGACGCTGGCGGCCATGACGCTTTGGCTGCGGTGAAATGTTTGAAAAACCCGCCGCCTATCTTGACAACCGCGAAAAATGCTACTGGCCATCACCGAACTGTCCCAAAAAATACGGCGACCTGTGCATGAAAATCGCCAGAAACATTCTGAACGACCCGCAGGACGCGGAGGAATGCGTAAATGACGCATGGCTTGGCGCATGGAACAGCATTCCTCCTCAGTCCCCCCGACCCGCTGAGATCGTAAATACATCTGGCGCCGTATCGTTCGCAACCGCTCTCCGCAACCACGCCCTTCGGACAACTCTTTGGATGAGCAGCTTGCCGTAAGCGAGCTGTCCGCGCAGATCGACGCATTTCTTTCTGTCTTGTCCAAGAAGACAGGGTCATGTTTGTGAAACGCTACTGGTTCTCAGAATCAATATCCGAGCTGGCAGACGCATTTGGCATCACCGAGAACAACGTGTCTGTCCGGCTCGGCAGAACACGCGGAAAACTACATCAATACCTAGCTCAAGGCGGCAAACATATACTGGATCGGAAAACCGACAAGCTGGTGTCAGCCATCGGAGATATTGACACCGCATATCTGGAAGAAGCCCTCGACTTTAACCGCACAAATGCAGACCGGAGAAAACGCACCCGCTTTCCCAAATTATCTGCCGCGTGCTGCGGCGGTGCTGATCATACTGGGCGTATCCGTGACCGCCTTCGCTATCAGTAGACTACCGCTGTCGTGGCGCGACATCTTCTCCCCCGGGCAGACCGTCATCGGTGATGCGGGACGAAATTCCGGTAATCTCTCAACGGCAGCCTGCGTCGGCCACAGAGGAATTGCAAATCAACGTGGAGAAGGTGATCTCGGACGAGCGCACCCTATATCTTCTCTATGGACTGAAGGCCAACGAGGGGGCTGTGCTGGATCAGGAGGGTCAATTTACCGACTTTGAACTGTACTTCCCCAGCAAGATGATGTCCGGCGCTTATGTGTCGTATCTTCTGGAGCGGAAGGCCGGCGTGCCGGAGAATGAGCTGGAGGGTGTCGTATACGCCAACTGGCAGCCCGGCGACAGTGCCAACGGCCTTGTGATAGACTTCACCAACTGGCAGGAGAAACGGTGGTTCGACGACGAGAAGATCGACTTCAACGTGGCGGAGATGGTGGAAAACGCCGGGGAGAACGCAAAGCTGCCCCAGTGCCAGCAGCGTTTCCGCAACGGAACGGTGCGGTATTACTGGCAGCCGGTGGGATGCGGACGTGCAGCTGCCCTGCGGCGCGTCCATCTGCAACGCCGGGTGGGAGGACGGCACTCTCCAGCTGGTGATGAAAGAACCGTTGGGTTCGGACGAATGGTCCGCGTCCTGGGAGACGAACTGGTATTTCCTGGACACGCGGACGGACACGGTCATCTACCCGGAGACCCACGGTCATTTCGGACAGCCCAACGACTTTGACCCGGATGCCACGGACGCCGACTGGCGGTACTTCTGGCGGGACGTGACCGTTGACAAGGAAGCGCTCCCCTATTTGGAGCTGCACTGGGGCGGAAAGTATATCTTTACCACTGTGCTTCCGGGGCACTGGCGGGTCACGCTGGACGTACGCCGGTCACCATTGAAAGCGAGGTGCTGGCAGAGAACGTGCCCCTGACCTATGGCGGGGAGGAACTGACGGTGGAGCGGGTCGAGTGCTCCAAGCTATCCATGGCGGTGTATTTCGCCGACTATGTGGATTCAGGGTATTTGACGCGGACGGCAAGCCTATCCCCTGCGATTGGAGCTTTATTGCGGATCAGACCGACGACAGCTGCATGATATGGACGCGGTTCGACGAACCGATGGAGTTAGAGAGCGTCTACAAGATTACCTTTTAATGAGAAAACCATATTCACAAGATAACCTCTTTAATTACAGCGGTTAGCTTACGACGCTTACAAAGTAACAGGCGGCGAAACGCGAGTTTCGCCGCCTGTTATCTTTGCTATATGCGATTTAGTGTTTCCTGCTCTTTGCGCCCAGCCAGGCCGTGCCGGTCAGGGAGAGCGCCGCCGTCACGCCGTACAGCAGCACGCCCGCGTCCCCGGTGTTGGCGGAGGTGGCTTCACCGGCGTGGGGTTCACGGGGATGATACCCGCCGCCGGAGCTGCCGCCGGTCTGATACGCGATGACGTACTCGGAATACAGTCTCGCGCAGATCGTGATCTGGGTCTTATCCGCACTTACGGAGATAAATTCCCCCGTTTTCATTGGCTGTTTCGGTCAAAACGTGAACATTTTCGTCATGCAGCCGATACACCACGTAGCCGCTCTTGCCCTGCAGCTCGGCGGGCAGGGTAATGGTGGTTTTCAGCAGCACGCCGGCATCATGGATAGTCTGTTTCGGCTCCACTACGCCGTTTGCCGTAACGGTCTTCTCCACCGTCAGCTCCAGCCGCAGGCCCACCAGGTTGCTCCCGGCCAGCTTCTCCTTGATCTTCTCCGAAACGCCGCTGCTGGCGGTGTGTTCTTGACCGTCAGGGCTCACGCCCACGCTCTTACCATCATTTACCAGCGCTTTGTTCTCATTCAATTCCAAAATCTTGTCCAAACCGTCAACTTTTGCTTCGATTTGTGCGATTTTGGTGTCCTCCGACACGGTATAGACCGTGGTGCTCAGCTTGGGGATAGACCGGGTCTCGGTGAGCAGAGTTGTGGGTGCAGGTGCGGGTCTCCACGCCCGGAGCGTCCTTGGTGGCAGGGGTGGTCACCTTCAAGCGCCCCTGGCGTGGCCCAAAGCCGCGCCGGCCGTGACATGGCATACCGAACAAGTCTTGGGTTCAGTGCAGGTCGCGGGCTGCCAGGCGTGGGCCGCCAGCGGGCCGTATGCCTTGCCGCACACCTCGCAAATGGCCTGTGCCGTGCAGGTAGCCGCGCCGCCGGAGTGGGCGGCCTCGTTGGCCCTGGCATGGCAGCAGGTGTACTCCTGCCAGTGGTTCGCGCTGTCAGAATGCCACTTACTGTCGGGGAGCGCCGGTGTGGTTGGCGGGGTTGATAGCGAGGATCAGCTCCGTGTCGCTAACGATGTCGTAAACGCCGTCCGTCACGGATTTGCGCCGGCAATCGCACTTGTAGTGCTCTTCACGCCTGTGGCGTTGCAGGTGGCGGGGGTCTCCCGCTACAAACACCCACGTGTGGACGGGATGTGTCGCCGGGGCTATCACGTAGCCGCATTCGGTGCAGAGCTGAGACGTAGTCTCGGTCCGCAGCGCCGGGAACGTGGGCGGTCAAATCGGTGATCGCATCGCAGTTCTTGCACTTGTGCCCGTGCTGGTTTTCATCGGCCTTGACCCACTTTGTTGTGTCGTAGTCGTGGGCCAGCTTGTCGCTGGTCTTTTGCGTCCGGCTGACTTCATTTCTGCACGCCATGCAGTACACTACTTCATCGTAGCTGCCCGCTGTTGTGCAGGTCGCCGCCACTATGTTCTCGCGCACTGCTGCACCCGGCGTGTGACCCGTGGCAGGGATGGTGTCCTGCTTCACTAGCACGGTGTTGCACACCGAACAGTGCTTGCCTTCTGTCTTGCCGGAACCGGTGCAGGTCGCCTCTACCGCAGCATCGATCACTTCTGTGTGGCCCTTTGGCCGGGATGACAGTCTGTGCCACAAGTGTTTCTTCGCACACTGAGCAGTGCTTGCCCTCTGTCAGGCCGGTCTTGGTGCAGGTCGCCTCTACTGCCGCGTCAACCACTTCTGTGTGGCCCTTGGCGGGGGATGGTGTCCTGCTTCACTAGCACGGTGTTGCACACCGAACAGTGCTTGCCCTCTGTCTTGCCGAGAACCGGTGCAGGTCGCCTCTACCGCAGCATCGATCACTTCTGTGTGGCCCTTTGGCCGGGACAACCTTTGTGCCACTAGCACAGCGTTGCACACCGAACAGTGCTTGCCCTCCGTCTTGCCGGAACTTCGGTGCAGGTCGCCTCTACTGCCGCGTCAATCACTTCTGTGTGGCTCTTGGTAGGGACAGTCTGTTGTGCCACTAGCACGGTGTTGCACACCGAACAGTGCTTGCCCTCCGTCTTGCCGGGCTCGGTGCAGGTCGCCTCTATCGCAGCATCGGTCACTTCTGTGTGCCCCTTGGCATCAATCGTCTCTGTCTTTGTAGCGCTGCAAGTCCCGCAGCTAAAGGTCTTTACGCCCGGTGTTGTGCAGGTCGCTGGGGTGGTCACTGTGCTTCGTCCCAGTCGTGCTCCGTTAAGTCTTTCTTTTCGTGGCACTTTGTGCACTCATGCCAGTGATGGTCTTTGTCGCTGTCGTCCTTGACCCAATCTGTGCCCCAGGTGTGGCCGCTAGCACCAATCGTCTCTGTCTTTGTAGCGCTGCAAGCCGTGCAGGTAAAAGGTCTTTTCGCCCGCCGTTGTGCAGGTCGGCGAGGTGGTCACTTCGCCATCGTCCCAGCTGTGCTCGGCCTTATCCTTAACCGCGTCACAGTTGGCGTTGTTGCACTCGTGCCAGTGGTGGTCGTTGTCTTTGCTCCACTCGGTGTCCCAAGCATGACCCGTGGCGGGGATTGTCTCTTTCCTTGTAGCGCTGCAAGCCGTGCAGGTAAAGGTCTTTTTCGCCCGCCGTTGTGCAGGTCGGCGAGGTGGTCACTTCGCCATCGTCCCAGCTGTGCTCGGCCTTATCCTTAACCGCGTCACAGTTGGCGTTGTTGCACTCGTGCCAGTGGTGGTCGTTGTCTTTGCTCCCACTCGGTGTCCCAAGCATGACCCGTGGCATCAATCCGCTCTGTCTTTGTAGCGCTGCAAGCCGCGCAGGTATAGGTCTTTTCGCCATCCGCTGTGCAGGTCGCTGGAGTGGTCACTTCGCCATCGTCCCAAGTGTGGGGTGCTTTTGTACTCTCATCGATGGCGTTGCAGTTCTTGCACTTGTGCCCATGATGGTCGTTATCAATCTTGACCCACTTTGTTGTGCGTCGTAGACGTGTGCCGCTAATCCGCCATACGGCTGGTTGCACACCTGGCAAACAGCCTTCGTACAACTGGCTTCGCCGCCGCTGTGGGCGGCTACATCCTTTTTTGTCCCCGCAGATGGAGCATTCCTGCCAGTGGTTAGTCTCGTCGTTTTTTTTGGTGCTGTAATTGTGCTTGCAGGCGAGGAGTTCGACTTTTCCATTATTAGTTTTGGCGATGATGCCGATGGTGCTGTCGCTGTCATTCCCGTACTTGAAATCGCCTGGATTGGGGGTAGTGCGGTTGTCCTCCGCGATTTTTTGTAACCGTAAGCGTCCGGCTCAAAGTACGTGGTCACGACGATGGGGGCGGTGGAGGTCTTGCATTAAAGTCGCTGGCAAGGCGGAGGTACGCCCCGGTGTGGAGAAATACATCGTTTGCCGTGCCGGTGGTCAATTTACCGTTTTCATCCGCTGTGCAGCCTTGCGCGTTGCCGCTGAACTTCAAGTCGCTGGAAAGGGTGAGGTTTGCAGTATTATCCAGTACAAATATACCGCCGCCCTGGCCCGCGGTCTTATTGCCGGTGATGGTGCACCTCTCGATGGTAAACGTTGAGTATTGGAACGCGAGGCCGCCGCCCATGCTGTTCGGGAGCCCGTAGCCGCATTGTTTTCAATCTTGCAGTCGGTGATAGGCCCTCCGCATATCCATCGATGAATATGCGCCGCCGTCACCACCGCACGTGTTACCGCTGATGGTGCTGTTGTCTTTTATCGTAATGGTCTTACACCTGATGTCCAGGCCACCGCCCGAGTTGTTGCATTTATTCCCGGTGATCGTGCCGTTCTCCATATAGAAGCTGCCGTCACTGTCCATACCACACCGCCGCCGCCGCCGAAAACGCTCGACTGAATTTCGTTATTGCAGATCTTGCTGCCGTACATGGCAAAGTTGCCCCAAAGTAGTTTGACCGCTACTCCAAGATTTATAATTTTTTACCCATACGCCACCGCCGCCTTCTTTGCGCTACTGGTTGTGCGTGTGTTTGTAGCTGATCTCGCCGCCGTACATGGTGAACGTGCCGCCACTCACCAGCACGCCGCTGCCGTCGTTGTTGCTGGGATCATGCCGCCGTACATGGTGAAGATGGCGTTGTCTACTACATAAATGCCATCAGCACCGTAAAGGCTGCCATTATCTTTTTGCCGTGGGGAAATAACGCCCTTCCCCTGCCCGCTGCTGTTGCAGTCGCAGAGGACAAGCGTTCCTGATACAGAAATCGCATAATAGTCCTTTGATTTGAGAGAATGGCCGTTCAGGCAGAGGTAGAGGGTCTTGCGCTTCGGGAACTGTAATGCAAACACCCGGTGTGACATCCTGCGAGAGGTAGAGATATTTCTCGGTAAGACTTCCGAAGAAGTCTTTGTTAATAGTAGTCGTACCGTTCCAGGCTGTCCAGTTGACATCATCGCACGTGCCGGTGTGGTTGCCAATGTCCGTGTGAGAAGCGCCGCAGATGGGGGTGGCTATGCTCCGCCGCGTCGGCCCGCACGCTGGCCGCGCACAGCAGGGCACACAGGCACAGCACTATACTTATGATCCGTTTCTTCCACGTCATTTTGTGACACGCTCCTCTTCAAGGTTCATCAGCTTCGGCCCGCCGAGGCTGCGGCGTATACGCCGGGGTTGGTTGTGATGGGGGTTTGGGGTACGGATTCCCGACACCAGTTGGGTGGCGGGGGACGACAATCCTCCGGCGCTTCGCGCCACCTCCCTTTACACAAGGGAGGCTTTGGGGACAGATGTATTGACAGGGTGGGGGATTTCCGTATAATGGCATTATACTCCGTTCACCCGTGAACGAAGCAAGGGCTTTGGGAGGGAAAAAATATGGCGGATAAGACGAAAAAGCTGTTTCAGATCACGGAGGCGGCCCGGGCCTGCGGGCTGTCGCGCAGTACGCTGCTGCGGATGGAGGAGAGCGGGCTGGTGACGCCGGCCTTCACCGCGCCGGACAGCGGGCGGCGGTACTACGACAACCACAACGTGGCGCGGATCATGCAGATCGAGAAATTCAAGGCCATGGGGGCTGGGCGCGGAGGCCATCGCGGCGTATTTCGCCCGCGGCGGCGACACCACGGAGCTGCTGGCGGCGCTGGAGGCGCAGCTACACGACTTGCAGCGCAGCGTGGAGGAGCTGCGGATGCGGGCGGGCGGCGCGGCGGGCGTGTCCGTGCAGTTGATGACGCTGCCCGCAGTGACGTGCCGGATGCGGCTGTGCGAGGGGCACACCTACGAGGACAAGTACAACTCCATGTACGAGTTTTACAGCCAGTGCGTGAAAAAGGGGTGCGTGCTGTCGGACGAGCCGCTGTTCACCATATCGGACCGGCGGGACTTTTTGGAGGGGTACATCGGGGACGAGCCGTATCCGTTTTACGTGTGCGTGCCCATCCGGCCAAGGCGGGCGGACAAGGGACGCGGTGACGCTGGAGGCGTGCCGGGTGCTGTCGGTGCTGTACTACGGCGATTACAGCGGCGTGGGCGAGGCGTGGCTGACGCTGGGGCGGGAGGCGAAGCGCGCTGGGCGTGAAGCGCGGCGGGTCTGCCGCGGGTGCTGGGCATCGTGGCGCCGTACCGGGGCGGGAGATCGAGGAGAAGCGGTATTGCTTCCGGCTGGCCCTGCCCGTGGAGGAGTGGGGGATTTTCTTTCTTTTGCCTCCGACGGGGTACTTTCTTTCACTTTCATCATTTTTGCCTCCGGCGGGATACTTTCTTTCCTATGGCGAAAGAAAGTAGCCAAAGAACGCCACTTAAGGAAAGGGGGATTTCGAATTCCCTTTCCTTAAAAAAATCCTATCCCTTGAAACGACCAAAGAGAGAGGGCTGCGGCCCTCCCTTTGGAAACACCCACCGGGGTGGGTAGGCGATTATCAATCGCGCCTTTGCCGCGCAGCGGCAGGTAGGTGGGCCAAGGGCCGCTGGTTGAAAATATTTTGCCGCCGGGAGGCGGAGCATAGGGGCGGACGACCCTGTCCGCCCCTGTGAAAGCGCAGCAAACGCAAAAAAGAACCGCCGGGGCGGTTCTTTTTTATATGATCTCGCTGATGAGGTACAGGAGGGCCAAATGGGCGGGGGGTAGAACACGTAGAACGCCCATTTCCAGCCCCGGCAGCCCGGCTGGCCGTTGTAGCACCACAGAATGGGCAGCGCCAGCAGCGACCACCACACGTAGGGCATATCCCCGCACTGGGTCAGGCAGTAGAGGGCCATACCCAGGAGAACAGCGCGAACCGCTGGTGCTTTTCCCGGCTCACCACGGCGAACAGGGGCAGGAACGCGCCCATCGCGCCGTAGTCGAACGTGACCAGCACGCCGGTGCGGGCGGTGACGGCCTGGCACAGCACGTCCGCCCCGGCCACCGCCAGCACGGCGGCGGCGAACAGCGCGGCGTTCCGGGCGCTGGGCCGGCGCTGTAAGCGCAGGAACGCGGTGCAGAGCAGTATGGCCAGCGACAGGGTGAACAGGATGTTCAGGTACAGTGCCTGCGAGCCCCCGCAGCGTACCGCCGCCCAGCAGCTCCTCCGCCGCGAACGCCGCCTGGCAGGCGATGCCCAGCCCCAGCACCCGCAAAAGGTAGGCGCGGGGCTTGCGGGTATAGGCGCAGCCGTCCCCCCACGCAGAAGGCGAACAGGGGGAAGGAGATGCGCCCGATCCAGCGCAGCACCGCCACCTGAGGGAACAGCAGCAGCCCGGCGTGGTCGATGACCATGGTCAGCGCCGCCAGCAGCTTGAGTATGTTCTTATTCATGGGTCATGTATCAGTCGTCGTCCTCGTCCGTCTCTTCCGGCTCGGGCGTGGGCAGCAATCGCACCTCCGCCCGATCCACCTGATGCTCCCGGATGGATGTGACGTGGATGTGCATCCCCTCGGTCTCCAGATCGATGTCCTGCTCCCCGTCGTCAGGGATAACGCCCAGCGCGTCGAACACCAGCCCGGTAAGGGTATCGTGCTCCTCCTGATCCAGCTGGATGCCCAGCGCGTCCTCGATGTCATCCAGCTCCACGTTGCCGGTGAGCAGCAGCGAACCGTCCTCCGCTTTCGATCGGGGCTCATCCTCGCTGACCAGGCCGCTGTCATCGTCGCCCAGGTCGCCCACCAGCTCCTCCACCAGGTCGTTCAGCGTCACGATGCCCACCATGCCGCCGTACTCGTCCAGCACCACGGCCAGGGGGTTGCCCGTGCGCTTCATGTTGCGGAACAGCGCGTCAGCCTTGATGGTCTCCGGGCACGAAATACGGCGCGCGGACGGCGGAGCGCATCACGTTGTCCCGGCTCTTGTCCGCCAGGCGGAAGTACTCCTTGGCGTTCAGGATGCCCACCACGTTGTCGGCGCTGTCCTCACAGATGGGATAGCGGTTGTGCCGCGTGCCGCGGATGGTCTCCGCCCACTCGTCCATGGTCTCGTCCATCCACAGCAGGTCCACATCGGTGCGGTGGGTGGCGATCTCCTCGGCAGTCAGGTCGTCGAACTCAAACACGTTCTGGATGAACTCTTTTTCCTCGTGGTCGATGCCGCCATGCTCACTGCTGGCGTCCACCATCATGCGGATGTCCTCCTCGCCCAGCTGCTCCTCCTCCTCGTTGGGGTCGATGCCGATGAGGCGCAGCACGCCGTTGGTGGACACACTCAGCAGCGACACGATGGGCGCAAACAGCTTGGAGATCACCGTCACCAGCCCGGAGATGCCCAGGGCCACCTGCTCCGACTTCTTCATGGCGATGCGCTTGGGCACCAGCTCGCCGAAGATCAGGGTGAAGTAGGATAAAATCAGCGTGATGACCACGACGCAGATGGTGTCCAGCGTGCCGCGGGGAATCCCCACGCCCAGGCTGATGAGCCAATCCGCCAGCCCGTCGGAGAAGTTCTCCGAGGCGAAGGCGCTGCCCAGGAAGCCGGCCAGCGTGATGGCCACCTGGATGGTGGACAGAAAGCGGGCGGGCTGGGCCGTCAGCTTACTGAGCCGCTTGGCCTTGCGGTTTCCCTCGGCGCACATCTTGTTCAGCTTTACCGCGTTCACCGACAGAACGGCGATCTCGGCGCAGGCAAACACGGCGTTGAGCAGGATCAGCACCACCTGCAAAAGCAATAACCAACCTATTGAGGTCTCCAAAGTACAAAACTCCTTTCCTGCTTCTTACCTCCCGGTAAAGCGCAAAAGACACGGCCTGTGTGCCTCGCGCACAGGTCATGTCTCATCTGTACACTGTTCTGATCTCGTTCAGGGCAAGAGTCGCTGCCGGCTGTGTCCATCCTTTGATTGAACCCCCTGTTGAAGTAGAATTGCGGTGATGTTGTCCGTGCCGTGCTGTTCAAATTCGCCTAAGTACTGTCCATGCGGCTCATGACCTCGTCGTAGTTCTCCTCGGTGATGGGGGGATGTCCATATCCCGCAGGGCAAGCTCCTGAGCGAGAATTTCGAAAAACATCGTGTCCTCGTAGGCCATGATGGCCTCGTGGATGCCGCCCTCGGCAAAGGCCCGGGAGGGGATGATCTCCCCCTGGTACAGCTCCGTCAGCCCCGCCATGCCATGGCTCAGGCAGTGGGCGAAGACCAGGCTCTCCACCTCGTCGTACTCCTTGATACGGTCGTCGCCGCGGGTGGAGTTGATCACCCAGTTGCCGATATAGACCAGATCCAGCAGACTTCCGTCATGTGAAGCTCCATAAGACCACCTCCATGTGGGCCAAATTACTGCGTCATTTGCACATTATAGCAGACTGCTTTTGGAATTGCCACAGAAAAAGTGGGAAGTCCCAAATTTTTGCTTGTGTCAGCGGTGAGTTCATAGTAGAATATATGAGTTAAGAGTAAATACGACCGGGAAGCGTTCGCATGGATCAGCGACCCATCGGGGTGTTCGACTCCGGATCGGGCGGGTTGACCGCCGTGCGGGAGATACGAGCATCCTCCCCTCTGAAAACATTATATACTTTGGAGACACGTCCCGTGTCCCCTACGGCGGCCAGTCGCCGGAGATCCTGCTGCGGTTCGCCCGCCAGGACGTGCGGTTTTGCGGAGCTTCGACATCAAGGCGCTGCTGGTGGCCTGCGGCACGGTGTCCACCACGGCGCTGCCCACGCTGGCATCGGAGAATGACCTGCCCATTTTGGGCGTGGTGACGCCCACCTGCGCGGCAGCGGCCAGGGCCACCCGGAACAAGAAAGTGGGGCTCATCGCCACCGCCGCGTCGGTGCGGTCCGGGGCGTATGAGCGGACGCTGCACGCGCTGGACGGAGACATCCAGGTATACGCCAAGGCGTGCCCGCTGTTCGTGCCGCTGGTGGAGAACGGCCGCTTTCACCCCGGCGACACGGTGATCGAGACGGTGGCGCGGGAATACCTGACGCCGCTGAAGGAGACGGGCATCGACACGCTGATGCTGGGCTGCACCCACTATCCCCTGCTGACAGAGATCATCGGGGCGACTTCATGGGCCCGGAGGTGACGCTGATCAACGCCGGGGCGGAGGCCGCCCCTGCGCGGCGCAGCTGGAGGCCAGGGATATGCTGGCGCAGAGGCCGCAGGCGAGACCACGCTGTACGCCAGCGACAGCCCGGCGGACTTCGCCGCGCTGGCGGGGCAATTCTCTGCCGCCCCATCGGAAAGTCGACGCGGTGGGGCTGGTAGACATCGAGAGGTACTACGGGAGCCGTGGGAGGGAAAGGTGAAGAAACACGTCCTGGCCCGGAGCGAGAGCTTATTCGCCGGAGGGCGGGACGAGCTGACGTTCCGGGGCGTGGGACAGATGGAGAAAACCGAATACGGCCACCGGCTGCGGTATACGGCAGCAGAACGAGGCCGACGGCAGCGGCGTGGCGTCGGAGCTACGGCTGGAGAACGCCCGGCATCGGGCGGTGGTCATCACCGAGAGCCGGGACGGCGGCTACGGCCTGCTGTTAGACCCCCGGGCGGAAACGGTGACGCAGATCGCCGGCGGCGACGGCGGGGCTCACGCTGACGCTGCGGGTGCAGACCCACGAGGTGGGCTGGCATCTGCCCCGGAAAGGGCACGGGAACGGATCACACTGCGGTATACATTGTTTTGGGGACGCAGCAGATGTCCGCGCTGCACCTGAGCTGACTTTGACGAAAGAGGAGAACGACTGGATATGAACATGATCGAGAGCGCCAAGGAACAGGTACGCGCCGAAGCAGACGCAGGGAATTTACCGCGCCTGTGGCGGCGGGCACGCTGCCCGGCGGCATCGAGACCGTCCCGGCGGTGGGAGATCCCCAAGGACACAGCCAACGGTGACTACACCACCACGTTTTGCCTTGGCGGCGGCCAAGGCCATGAATGGATGAACCCCGGCAGGTGGCGCAGACGCTGATAGACGCCATGGCGCTGGAGGACAGCTATTTCACCACCGTCGAGATGGCCGGGCCGGGCTTCCTGAACTTCCGGCTGGGTGATAAGTGGTATGGCGACACGGTGTCCGTCATCGAGGCCGAGGGCGAAAAATACGGTGAGAACGACACGCTGGCGGGAAAAAAGTACATGGTGGAGTTCGTGTCCGCCAACCCCACCGGGCCGATGCATGGGCAACGCCCGTGGCGGCGTGCTGGGCGATACGCTGGCCAGCGTATTGCAGAAGTCCGGCGCGGACGTGGCGGGAGTTCTACGTCAACGACGCGGGCAATCAGATCGAGAAGTTCGCCAAGAGCCTGGAGGCGCGGTACTTCCAGCTCATCAAGGGCGAGGACGCGGTGGAATTTCCGGAGGACGGCTATCACGGTGACGACATCCGGGCGCTGGCCCAGGCGTTCTATGAAAAAGAGGGCGACAAGTACCTGGACTGCGACGAAAAGGCCCGCCACGACGCGCTGGCCCAGTTCGGTCTCAGCGTGAATATCCCCAAGATGAAGACCGACCTGGCCCGCTACGGCATCCAGTACGACCAGTGGTTCTTCGAGTCCAGCCTCCACGACAGCGGCTATGTGGCCGACAGCGTGGCGGCGCTGACGGAGAAGGGCTATACCTATGAAAAGGACGGCGCGCTGTGGCTCAAGACCTCCGACATTTTGGCCGCCAAGCTGCGCCAGGGCAAGACGACGAGGCCATCGAAAAGCTGGGGCTGAAGGACGATGTGCTGCGCCGGGCCAATGGGTTCTACACCTACTTTGCCGCCGACATCGCCTACCACCGGAACAAATTCGCCGTGCGCGGCTTTGACAAGGTCATCAACATCTGGGGCGCGGACCACCACGGTCACGTGGCCCGGCTGAAGGGCGCGATGGACGCGCTGGGTCTGGACGGCGAGCACCGGCTGGACATCGTGCTGATGCAGCTGGTGAAGCTGGTGCGGGACGGTGAGGTGGTGCGTATGTCGCAAGCGCACCGGCAAGGCCATCAGCCTGACCGACCTGCTCGACGAGATCCCCGGTGGACGCCTGCCGCTGGTTCTTCAACGCCGCGCCGGAGACGCAGATGGAGTTCGACCGTGCAGCTGGCCGCCCGGGACTACGATCCCCAGCTTTATCAATCGCTATCTCAGCGAGCTGGCGCCGCGTTCCATCAAGTTCTACAATGCCTGCCGCATCAAGGGCGGGCGGAGAACGTGCTGCTGGCCCGGCTGAAGC
>VOFG01001817.1_pt1 | contig 39882 bp, 65 predicted proteins | sample 5384171 | NCBI WGS metagenome assembly VOFG01 (sample SAMN12384726, study PRJNA508395) | human gut metagenome | isolation source: healthy gut F | host: Homo sapiens
AATTTACCTTAACCGAACATCGGTTTTCTATCCAGCACTTATCTAAAGAGCGCTAAATCCACGCGATCCCTCCACCTCTCGAGTAAAAATTTACGCTAAGTCGTTTTGTGAAATTATGGGCACTAAACTCAATGTTTCGCGTCTCAAAGAAAGCAGCGGAGTACATTAAAGCACAAATAGTTGTGCCGGACGAAACATCTTCTCAAGGATATAAGCGCTTAACCTCTACGATAGTTTTTCGCGTGTACAAAACGAATGTGAGTGTGGATGGTTGGAAATTACGTGCTCAAATCTTAAGTTGAGGAATATTTTTTAACCTTAATGGCTTGTATGCCAAGTATCAATTAGGCGCAATATCGAAAATTGATTCGATATATGCAACACGATTAGCTGAGATGCTATACTCTTTTACGTATAGGTATCGCAGCAGCAATGATAGATAATGGCCAAGCTTTATTTTTAACATTGGACGAACTGCGAGAATATCTTGGCGTTCCGACAAATGTCAACACCGGAGAGCCGATGTTCGCCGAGTGGCGAGATTTTTAAAAGACGTGTGATTGATTCTTCGTGCGCGACGTTAAAAGAGACCGGATTATATGATTTCGACTACACGCCTGTTCGCGGTGGTGCATCAGGTAAAAACAGTTGCTTTATCATTTGTTGTTCGCCATCTGCCAAAATTTGAAAAGCTGCCGCCAGAAGCAGAAGTAAAAAGATGACATTTGGTCGCTCAGTCTTTTTTATCAGGCATTCCTCAGTATGGACTTTCCGGCAAAGTACATAGCCTTAATGGAAAGAATGTGCCTTGTCAGCTGAATTAAAGTTCTAACCCAGATGAGTTTTTCAAAAATTTGCGCGAAATATATGATGCTTATGAATGTACCCATGAGATCAAGTCTCGCGAAGGGTTGTTGCGTAGTATGATGGCGAGGAATTACGTAAGGGGAAGATGAGGCAAAATTGGAAGAACAGTTTGCTGCAAGAAGTAGTTTGGACTTAGAAGAATTTGAAAAGTACGATATGTTAGCGCAATACGATTTGCAAAACAAAAGAAAGTGTGGGGAAATTAAAGTGGGTAAACTGCCCAATTTTTTAATTTTTAAGACAAACAACAAAGTGGGCAACTTTGCCCACTTAGAAAAAGCTTGTCAGAATTCATCATCTGTGGTATGATATATATATGCGGATATAGCTGTTGTTGTTTGTTATTGTCCGCAGAGCGTGAGCATTTCATGCTACGCTCTTCTATTTGACAAAAGTGGGCAAGTTTGCCCACTTTTTTATTTTTTCCATTAACGAAAAAGCATTGACAATTTGCCATGTGTGCGATACAATGAAGTCACAACAACAGCTCAATAAAGTACAACAGGAGGACATCATGAAAGAATAGCGTTTTTACAACATAAAAAGCGAGTGATGTGGCAAACCACAAGCGCGATCAATGTATCGTACATCCTTGCAAAAAGAAGGCAAAAAAGTGATTGCTGGTTGATTTGGACCCGCAGGCGAATTCAAGCGATTTTTTATGAACTTGATGGCTGCGAGTATCCGTTGACAATCGCTGATGTATTGATTGGAGATTGTAAAGTGGATAAAGCCATCTATCACAGTAAGTATAATGGCCTTGATTTTATCCCGTCCACGATTTTAAAGGACCGAAAATGATGACCGCAAACACGACGGTTCCACAGCAATTTAAACTGAAAAGCGCTCAAAAGACATTGAAAATCAGTATGATTACGTGATTTTCGACTGCTCACCGGTCTCCGAATCTTTGATAAATATTAACGGTTTGGCTGCAAGCGACCAAGTTTTCATTCCACTTAAATCTGATAAGTGGACGATTGACGGTCTTAATTACACTGTGGAAACGATTAAAACAGTAACCAGCTTTAACTTCCAGCTCCATTTTGGCGGTGCTTTTCTTTGTACAAAAACGAAAGAAGAGTCATCAATGTCAAGCAACGGAAATTGTAAAGGAAATGCTTGGTGATAAACTGCTTGATATTTCGATCAGTAAAAAATAAAATGCGGAAGAAAGTGGTTCTACCCGCGTATTCCCATTGTCGAATATCAAAAGGTGAATCAACGATTGCAAAGACTATATTAAGTTGACTGAAAAAATCGTTGAAATTACAAATAGATAAGGAGATAAGATAAGATGGCAAAATAAATTTGCTGGTGCATTTAGACGCACCACTAACAATACTTCTTCTATCCCGCTTGGTGCGGGCAATTTTGCCCCTGTTTCGTTGGAGCTTATGGCAAACAGCTTGGATGTTCGCTATATTCCTACGACATGCTGCGAGTAGATGCAGCCAATACATACTCTCGAGACCCGGAATATATTCACGACTTAGCGGAGAGTATAGAAGATATTGGTTTACAGCAGCCTTTGGTTGTTGTTAAAGCAAGTGACGATGTTTATGATATTCTTGCCGGGCAGTGCCGCTATTTGGCCATTAAAGAGATGATCGATAATGGTAAGGATACATACATGAACGTTCCTTGTCACGAGGTTGATCTCGACGGAATTAAATTGGATATTTCCAACGACCTTAAAAAGGAGTATATCATCGCATCAACGAATGCTGTACGTGAAAAGACAGACAGAGATAGATTGCTTGATGTAGAAAACTCGGAAAAAGTGTATGCTGCTCTCAAACGCGAAGAAAAAAAAAGGCGGTGGGTCGTCAGCGTGATTTTATTGCGCAGGCAACTGGTATGGCACCGCGTACCGTGCAAAATCTGATGACAGTAAACAAGCTCCCTGAAGCATTAAAGGGAAGCCGTTACTGAAAATCAGGTGCCGGTTAACGCTGCGGTTAAATTGGCCCAGTTGCCGGAAGAACAGCAAAAAAGAAATTGAAGAGGCTATTACAACGCAGCAGCTCGATCTGACCGCTGAAAATCTTGATGCATATAAAGAAACAGGCGACATTTCGGAGTTAAAAAGAGTGAGAAGCAAGTGCAAGATGATAGCCAACTTACTTCCGAAAACTCTGAGAATGAGGAAGATACGGTTGTAATCCTCAAATTAGAAGAAGTTGATGGTCTCGAAGCTGTTAATGACAATGTCGAAGCACTGGTCGAAAGCCTTAAATACGGCGTCGAAGTTAGCATCGACGTAAAGGACAAGCTGGATGCAGTAATTACCAAACTTTTGAAGTTATCTGATAAGGCAAATCGAATAGTCGATAACGCCTTGATGAAAAGAAAAAGATAATTATAGGAGGTTAAAATGAGTAACCGATTGGAGGACGTAAGTTACCGATCGGGAGTGATCGTCGCACTGATAAAAACACTCATGGATGATGTCGAAACCTCACCTACAATAACAAATAAACAAGCAGTTATGGAGCTTTTACAACAGATGTGTTGTAAAGCTCGGCTGCGTTTATTTGCTAAATGGTTGGGAGGCACAAATATGGGACGAGGTTAATGTCCTGATGAGTTATTATAATACGAATGCGGAATTAGATACAGATACGTGTGAATGCCAATTTGATGAAACGACGTTTACTGCCGGATATAGTAAAGGCATTATATTTACAAAAAAAATTGCTGAGGCTAAGAACTTTGGAGAGGGCCTGTATTACGTTCGATGGCTCGCAGGAGTTGCACTTAAGGATGTATCAAAAGAAGTAAAGATACCCCTTCCGGCACTCTATCAATACGAGGGGTGGCGGGCGTATGCCAAATTTGGAACGTTTTTATAATATTGCTGCGCTACTATATGTGCAGTGAAAAATTACTTGTGAGGTTAATCTATAATGGCGCTTGCAAATAATGGTCGTAAACTCAATTCAAAACTGCTTACACTTACATCAACCAGTAAAAACAGGCTCTGTTACTTGCAGTTGCACATAGATGTACAGCATCAACTAGTAAAAACAGGTCTATTTACTTATGCTGCGCTGCCTGAAAACGTAATAGATCAGTGTTTGGATTCGATTACTAATGCTGATCTTATTACTATGAGCAAATATAATAGGCAACGTAGATTGCCTGTAATTCGTTTTCGCGCGCGCGTGTACGAGGATCAGTTAGAAAAAAATCACGAAAAGGTTTGAGCAACCGAGTGTTAGCTTGGTTGCTATGGTCTGTATAGATCGTGCCTTTCAAGTTGAACATGACAAAATCAAAAGATTTATATTCACAAGTACCTGAAAAATAAAAGTGGGCACCTTTTGCCCACTTTTGTGCATGTGAGAAATGCTAACGGAAAGAAGTGTTCCTATGGAAAATAGCAACTGTATAAAAACATTAGCTGAACTTGAATTTGCTGTGTTTTGTATAGAAAACGTCGCGATGAGATTGAATAGCTTTCCAGAAGCAATATACAGGGAAATTAGCCATCGACAGCAATATTCTTAACGAATATATTGTTCCAGAGTACGACGTGCTGCATACACAAAGCAAAGAATACATCATCAATGACATTATTGAGTCGATGCAAGAAAAGGGTGTGATTTAGTGATTTTGTATCACGGATCGTTCACCGAAATATCATCCCCGGATCTGCTGCACTCAAGAGCAAACGTGGACTTTGGAAAAGGCTTTTATGTAACACCAATTTTTGAGCAGGCAGAAAAGTGGAGCTACAAATTCAAAAGACGGGGCCAAGAAGGCATTGTTTCAATGTACGAATACTTCGAGGACACAACTTTTTGAAAATCCTGCGATTTGATTCGTATTCGGAAGCTTGGTTGTCGTTCATTTTGAATTGCCGCAGCGGAAATGATACTTCGGTTTATGATCTCGTAGTTGGTGGTGTTGCTAACGATAAGGTGTTCAATACAGTTGAGCTATATTTTGATGGACTGATAGACAAATCCGAAGCGCTTAAACGTCTCCAGTTTGAACAGCCAAAATTTGCAAATGTGTTTCCGTACAGAGAGGGCTTTGAATTGCTTGCAGTTTTGAGGAGCGAAAAATATGACAGCAAATCCGGATTCTACTTCAAAAGAAGATTGCACGAGTCATCAAGTGCTTTGCCGATAAAACAACTGTCTCTTTAGACGATGCCTTAAAGGTATTCTATACCTCTGAATTGTGTCGGTTGATTCATGAAGGTGTATCCGATCTGCACTGTATGAGCGACGAGTATCTTGCAACCGAACTGCTTGATGAGATTAAAAGAACAAGTGAAGAATAAAAGAAATAGCGGAAAGAAAAGTGGGCAAACTTGCCCACTTTTCTTAAATGATGATCGAATATCAAAAGAAGTATTCTTTCTGTAACGCGTAATAGCGTTGCATTCGGTCATATATCAAATTTTTGTTTTAGAAGCTCATCGATTTCATTGACTGTATAGATCTCTGCATTTTCCAACGATTTGATGCCTTTCATCAATTCAGCATCAATCTCTTTCTGATCCATACCGCCAATGATTGTGGGCTTTGCAGATGTCGAGTGTGGGTTTACCGGAAGTGTTTGCAATTTGAATCACGCTCCCTTTACCCAAAAAGCACCGTAAAGCCCCTGCCTTTAGGTATGGGGATATATAAGGCGGTGTAGGCGTTGCAAGAACGCCATATATCGTGTATAATGAAGAAAATGCAGGAGGTGAGAAAAGATGGAATACAGCTATAAATTTCGGTTATATCCAAACCGAAAGCAGAAAACTCAGATGCTCGCACATTCGGCTGTTGCCGGTTTGTATTCAATCACTATCTCGCCGACAGAATAGAAACATATAAAGAAACAGGAAAGTCCCTACACGCTTTGAACAGGACAGAAACCTGACCGTTCTGAAAAAAGCAGGAAGAGACATCATGGCTGCGGGAGGTGGATGCAACGGCATTACAATCTTCTCCGTGATCTCGATGACGCGTATCAGAACTTCTTCCGGCGCGTAAAAGCACGGAGAGAAGCCCGGTTTCCCACGCTTCAAAGCAAGCACGACCACCGGCAGAGCTATAAAAGCAAATGTGTAGGCACAAATATCAAGGTGGATAAGGCCATACAGCTGCCGAAGCTTGGTGCAGTGAAATGCCGTATTTCTAAAGAGGTAAAAGGCAGTGAATTCTTTCTGCCACTGTATCCCGCAATCCAAGCGGCAAATACTTTGTAGCTTTGTGCTGCACAGATGCAGAAGTAGCAGCTTTGCCCATGACCGGTTCTGTGATCGGAATTGACATGGGTATCAAAGACTCGCTGTTTCATCGGACGGCATTGCTTATGAAAACCATAAGTACCTCGCAAAGAGCGAAAAGAAACTTGCCAAACTGCAACGGCAGCTCTCTCGAAAAGCAAAAAGGGAGCCGCAACAGAGATAAGGCACGTTTGCAGATTGCTCGACTGCATGAGCATATTTCAAACCAGCGCAAAGATATGCTCCATAAGCTTTCTTCGCAGCTGATTAGAGAAAACGACGTCATCTGTATTGAAGACTTAGCTCCAAAGAATATGGTAAAAACCATAAGCTCGCCAAGTCCATACAGGACGCGAGCTGGAGCGAGTTCCGCAGACAGCTTGAATATAAAAAGCAAAGTGGTACGGCAAAGAAGGTCGTTGTAATCGATAGATTCTTTCCTTCTTCGCAGCTCTGCTGTAATTGCCATGGTCTATGGAGTGGCACGAAAGACCCTCTGTAAGGAATGGACGTGTCCGGTGTGGACATACACACGACCGGGACCGTAATGCAGCAATCAATATCTTAAACGAGGGATTGCGCCTACTGGCGTGATCTATATGCATACACGGTAGGGCGGGACACGCCCGAACCTATACGCTTGGGGAGATCGTAAGTCCTGCTTGCAGGCTGTGATCGCCGAACCAAGAATCCCCCCCTGCTTCAGCGTGGGGAGTGTCAATTAAAGGTTTGTATCAGACAGCGTCCCTGATGAGTTTAGTAAAAGCTTGTGCGGCCCTGATCGGCAATATTGGGAAGAGTAAAGGGAAAATCCGCATTAACCGGGACGATTATGAGCGCGAGGATGTTTTGAAAACTTTTTCTCAGCTGACCGCTGAACATATCAAAATGGCGTTCAATCGAATACAAAAGTTGGAGTGCGCGTCCTTAATCCGAAAGCATATATGCAGACGGTATTGTACAATGTGGCTCAAATGCAGCCGGATAGTCAAAAGGAGGACTTATATGCGCAGTTCTTCGGCGACTCAGATCATAGATCGTCACCTTCGTATGATTTGGAAGAATACGAGAAGTATGATCTGTTTGCACATAAGCCGTCTTATGATCTACGAGACATAGAGCAGTTTAATATTTACAATGCGCGGGCGTGCGTAGATTGATGTAATATTCTGCAAAGAAATTTAAAAGGTCTATTTTATCTTAAAAAGACATTTTGACGATTGTTATATAAAAAAGTAAATTTTAGAAAAAAAAGCCCTTGACCTGAAACGAATTAAGGTCTATAATTTCATCATAAAGGTATGCCTTATTAAAGAAATTTGGCGTGCCCCTTTTTATCTTACCTTTTTGGATAAAGTGATGAGCAAAATAAAAAGTGGGCAATTTTGCCCACTTTTTATTTTAAATTAACAGAAAAATCTTGACAAAATGGTTCGAAAGGGTTATTATGTAGGCAAGAAAAGAACCTTAAATCAGGGAAAACATCAATAGGAGGATAGTATTATGGTTAAAATTCCGGAAAGCGAACGCACGCTTACAGCAGAATTTTGGGACAAAGTTCGTACTTACGGCGACTTGGAAATGACCGAAACGGGTTGAAATCTATCATTACAAGAATGATTCCATCATGCTTAGAGTTGACCGTTTGGCACCGGGCGAGGCAGAAAAAGCTTAAAAAGAATATGGCATTAAGCTTCCGGAGACATGGGAAACCGATAAGTATGGAAACAAAATTGAAAAAGTTGAAGACATATATCACATCTATGATGATGGCATTCAAGAGACATAATCCTGCATTTGATTTTGTGCTGTAACCTGTATGGGTATAAGCGCAAAACTTGAACAGTATGCTTCAAAAACACGACCTCTCAATATATGAAAGAAATGTCAGGAGCAATCTGGACAATCTGAGCATACGGTCATTTGACTCACTACATATATTATAGTACAGAAAAGGAAGCGTTATTCAAAATGGAAAAAAGAATCACAACGATTATTCTTTGCGCATTATTGGCTGTCAGCGTAACAGCTTGCGCAAATGGAAACGGTTCAGAAAATAGCGCAACGGAGACATCAGTGCAGTAAGCAGTTCTGTGTCCGAAAAGAGCAGGAAAGCAGTGTATCAATGGCGAGCAACAAACCGACTGCAAGTTCAAGCACTGCAAGTGCAAAGCCTACGGCGACGCCGGGCGCAAAAACGGCAAAGCAGCAAAACCGAGGAGTTCAAAGGGTAGCAGCTCATCTGCCTCGTCTAAAACGGAGAACAGCACAGCGAGTAAGCCGTCGTCTTCAAGTTCTACTGGTAGCACAGTATCGAAGCCGAGTGCAACCGCAAAACCGTCTGCCACAACGAAGCCCAGCTCCGGCAACAATACTGTGAGCAAGCCGTCCTCCGGCAGCAGCGCGACGGTAAAACCCTCAGCCACTGCAACGCCGAAGCCTACCGTAAAGCCGACCGCTGCACCGACAGCAAAGCCTACCTCTAAGCCGACTGCAACGACTAAACCTGCCACGAAACCCACAACCGCTCCGACAGCCAAGCCTACGGCAGCTCCTACATCAAAGCCGACTGCTGCGCCCACAGCAACACCAAAGCCGAAAGAAAGGTTTGGGTCGTAGATGTTCCGGCAAAAAGAAGAGGTTGGTCATTGGGAAGAAGATGGATATTGGTGGAGTGATGTGGTGTATAGATGTAACGAGTGTGGAACTCAATTTTCTTCACGGTAGAAGATTTTTATGTACATTCAGATGAAGAATGGGATAAAGGAAACGATCATGGTAGTTATACTGAGGTACCGGGAAAGTCTTATTGGGTAAAACAGGTCAGCACTGGGTTGTTGATGAGCCTGCAGCAAGAAGAACAGGGGCATTGGGAATATAGATAAGCATTTAAAAGGATAGATTATGCAAAGAATAACAGCTTTAATACTTGCAATTACATTGCTTTTTACATTTAGTTCAACTTTTGTGCTTGCGGATGATGCGTATGAAGCAGATTCTACATTAGAAGAAAGTTCAGCATCAGAGCTGCCGCCCTTGAAAATGTAGTACCAAAGCCACTATATCACCGGATTCGGAACTTACAAGCTCACCTAAGTCGGATGATGCTTTGAGTGTATCACCAGAGGTTAGTCAGGAATCTACGCCGCAGCCGATGGCAGACCCGGTAAAGCTGGAGTATGAAGTTTTTATCGGACTACGAAGGACCGGCGGCCTCTATTTGTTCCCAGTTCCCGATGGGGACGAGATCACACAGGAATACAGCGAGCAGCACACTGCTTGGGACATAGCGGCTGCGCAGGGGCTCTGCTGTGGTGGCAGCCGAAGAAGGCACGGTGTCTTACGTGCAGGTTTGGGATGGCACACAAGACGCTGACGGGATGATGAGCTACGGCAACATGGTCGAGATCGCGCACCCGGACGGAAAACAGTACCTTGTATGCGCATTTATCGGAAATCAATGTGCAGGCGGGCGACGAAGTGGTGCGTGGGCAGCGTATCGGCCGCGTGGGCGCAACGGGCAATGCCACGGGCGCACACCTGCACTTTGGTGATGAGCGAGACCGGCAGGAAGGAAGACCCGCAGCCGGTGCTGGAATACGGAACCTCCTTGCTGCTTGCAGCGTTCGATTGGAACTGGGTGTACGGAAACTTGTACCATCCGAATGGCACAAAAGACCGTTTCAGATTGGGGCGTGACGCGTGAAGGCATCGTACAGGAGCTGACGGCGCATGAAAACGACCATTATTATCTCGGCACGCCGTATAAGGGTGCAGACTGGCGGTCTCAAACGGCGATACGAGCTACAATTACGGAAGCGCCGGGTTAAACTGTGCGGGCTTTGTCAGCTATGTGCTTTGCAAGCTCGGTTTAAACGCCGGTACGGCGAACATCAATACGCACAATGCAACGCCGGAAAACTCCGTGCAGGCTTTAATGTGCGCGAACGGTTTCGGTCACGGGCGGCGCAGATTGGTATGCGTCGTATAAATCCGTGATCTGCTTGCGGGTGCTTCCAACTACAATAGCTGGATCATCAACGGCGATTTGAAAACCTACGTTTACAAAACTAAAGAGGAAATAACTCTCGGACGGCAAGCTTGTAAAGGGTGACATGATCTTAATGCTGCCGGGCAGCGGCTCAGCCCTCGAACCGCGATACGCATATCGGCTTTTTCTGGGGCGATACCCCGAGCGGGGACAAAATGTGGCACAGCCTGCTGACCTCGTATGCAGACAGCAACGGCAATAGAGGGTAACATGATCACGGAAATCACACCGGCTTCGAGCCCCTCTATTTTCATTGTGATCAAGGTGGATAATACGACCACGGCAGCTGTACCGACGGAACACCGGAGCCGACGCCTGTGCCGACGGCAGCGCCCACAGCTGCGCCGACCGCCGCACCAACGGCGACACCGGCTCCCCAGCGACCCCTGCGCCTACGCCCGGTCCAACCACCGTTATCGGCAAGGTTACGGCGGATGTCGGTTTGAATCTGCGCCGCGGGGGCGGGAACGAAGCTACGGCGTGATTTGACGATCCCGTATAATAAGACGGTGACGGTTCTAGAACCGCTCGAATTCGGCATGGTATAAGGTGCAATACGGAAGTAGTACCGGTTACGTTGCTTCGCAGTATTTGAGCGTGAGCACGGTGACCACTACGCCGGATGCAGCGCCTGCGCCGACTCCGAGCACGACGGTTACCGGCAGAATTACGGCAGATGTTGGACTGAACCTGCGCCGCGGGCGGAACAGATACGGTGTGATTTTGACGATTCCGTACAACATGACGGTGACGGTTTTAGACCGCTCGAATTCGGCATGGTATAAGGTGCAATACGGAAGTAGTACCGGTTACGTTGCTTCGCAGTATTTGAGCGTGAGCACGGTGACCACTACGCCGGATGCAGCGCCTGCGCCGACTCCGAGCACGACGGTTACCGGCAGAATTACGGCAGATGTTGGACTGAACCTGCGCCGCGGAGCGGGAACGAATTACGGTGTGATTTTGACGATTCCGTACAACATGACGGTGACGGTTTTAGACCGCTCTAATTCCGCGTGGTATAAGGTGCAGTACGGCAACCAGACCGGCTATGTGGCTTCGCAATACCTGAAGGTCAGCCAGACAACCGCAGAAACGCCAAGCACGACGCCGAAGCCGAATCCGGGTACAACGGTCACCGGGTGGATCAAGCCGTATGTCGGTTTGAATCTGCGCCGCGGAGCCGGTACGAATTATGGCGTGATTTTGACGATTCCGTACAACAAAACGGTTACGGTTTTGGATCGTTCTAATTCTGGGTGGTATAAAGTGCAGTATGCAGGCCAAACGGGCTATGTGGCGGCAGAATACTTGCGTATATAAATTACGGATGTTGGGCATGGTATTTATGTTTGTGCTATTAGCTTTTTTTGATGGTAAAATATGTGTTCAAGCCGTAAAACACAGTAGAATAAATAAGATAAAAGCCGAGTTCAATAACTCGGCTTTTTATCGAAAAGGGAAATTGTCTATGAATAAAATATCTTACGACCCAAAAACTGGGACGAAGTGTGCCCGGTTGTTAGGTGCATACATGGATACTTGTTTAACGCCGGAGGAAATAGAAAAGCAAAAGGATGAGGTCGAGTTTCTTTTCTGTTCATTAGAAAACTGTTGGAAGGCTTTGTGCGAACAATATGAGGCGAAGCCTACAGACGAAAAGCGCTGTGAACTGAACACGATCCGAAAGGTAACAAATGAGTTGCGGCGTAGCTGGAATTGTAAAAGCAAAAAGCAGAGCAGAAAAAAGCAATCGAGCTGGAAGAATGGATTGCTTTTCTTCCAAGAATAATGAGAGGATAAGTTCTTTCTATATCCGAGCTTTTTATGTCTTTCAGAAGAAGATCTACCCTATTTCGTTTACGACGGGAAATCCAATCGTATTTGAAGAAGACTATGCAGCAGACAAAATGAAGCGCAAAAGAATATAAGGCCGCGCAAATAGCGCGGGAGCATAATGATTTCAATCACACGGTATGGGATGCCTACGAAAATGAAAAGAGATTTCACGGTTAGGAGATTTGGAAATGTTTGAAAGTAATTATTTGCTTATTATGGGGCTATCCGGAATAGTAATTTCGCTTCTTATTATTCTTCATGAACCTATTTTTGATGGTATTGACAGGATTGTAGCTCGTATAACCGTAAAGAAGGTACTAAAGAAAATAGATTTATATAATGGCAAAATCGTTTTCAAAGAACAAATAAAAGCAGATTTTTTCCGTCAAACAAAATATATGGTCTTGGCGTAATTGGAGATTCTTATACAAAAGACCATATAAAAAAGCTTGTTTCCTAAATATGCGGGGATATTTAAGGATGATATATGGATGTCTGTCGAAGAAAATAACTGTGACGAATTTTTACCTATCCAAACTTCTTTGTTTTTTGAAAGAACAATTTATCCGATCTCTTTCACTACAGAAAAACCAATCGTTGACGGCATAGCTTATGCGGAAGATGGGAGGCACGCAAAGCGTATAGAGAAAAACTTCAAGATGAAGAAGACACCCAACGTATGAAGGCACATGACAATTTTGTCCGTACAGTGCAAGCTACATGCGAAAAAGAAAAAGATAATTACAGTTCCGTTGCCGCAATCATTCTTCAAAATGACCACGGAAGAAAAACTGCAATATCTTGCTTCGTTAGATATGAATAAGGGTAATACCAAAATCGAATTAACATTAAATCCCGGTACTTTGCCAGATGATCCGGTTGTAGAAGAATACAAAAAATTAGATAACTGAATTTTATAGGTGAGCGAAAAATTGACACCTCAAAAATACTCTTGTATAATAAGAAGCAAAACGGTACAATGATAGAGGGAACGCAACAATCAAATTTGCAATATGGAGGAAATATCATGGCAATTTTGAATATAACGTGGACAGCTTTTTTTGATGACATTTTCAATCGCTTTATCAAGAAGATTTCGGAGTTCGTTTATGACGATGAGCTACTTTTTCAGTGTCGAAGGCGTTGAAGGCTATGTGTGGGCAACTGACGATCTTGTTTATAGGCTGAAAGAAGCAGTTGCCTTTGCAACGAAAAAAAACACATTTTGAAGACCTTGAGCCAATGGACAATATAAACTTCTATCCGGCGTACAATGTTGTAAATAACACGGTGAGCTTAAAAGCTACATATTGGTATATTGATAATGGAAGTGAAAAAGCAGAATTCAATAGAAATTCCTTTGTTTGCCACTTGGAAAGATGAAGTTGATTCTGACTATGGAAGATTACTGCAACAAATTGCATGGTAAGACTTGCAGAGATTGTGTCAATGAAGATAGACGGAAGAAAATCTTTCGCAATTAGCCTCTATGAAGGAATACAAGCCTTTTTCCCTTGAGGCAAATAATCTTGAAATGATAGGCTATGTGGGAAGGGAAAAGGAAATTAGAATTCCGAGAACTTTTATTTCTTTAGAGGGGTGTAGGGTATGAGGTGCGTGAGATGGGAGATCACGCGTTTACAGATTCTACACTGGAAAAAGTAGTGCTGCCGGACACGATCACAAAAATTGGCGCAAGTGCTTTTTCATCTTGCCATAACTTAACCTCAATCGTGTTGCCGCAGGACATCAAAGAAATTGGGGATCATGCTTTTAGTGGGTGCTGGTCTTTAACGGGCGATATGATTTTACCTGATGAATTAAAAATAGGGGAAGGCGTGTTCAATGGCTGCAAAACAATCGAACATGTGGTATTGCCTGCTGATTTGGAAAAAATAGGGGCGGGTATGTTTAACGGTTGCCAAAGACTTCAATCTGTAACACTATCGGAAAATATTAAAGAAATAGGGGGCATGGGCTTTCTTTGAATGTGACGGCCTTGAAACTGTTGAATACAGGGGATCCGAAGAACAGAAAAAGCAATTCAGATTGAAGTAGGAAACGATCCTTTAGAAAACTGCCTTGCTAAAAACAGTGCCGTGCGGACGGTAGCTGAATTTGCAGAGCAGCATAAACAGCAAAGTAAAGATAGTATGGAGCGAGAGTGATAAGGCATATGGAGAAGCAGAAAGGCATACAAACTACCCTTTTTTTGATTACTTTAATGATGCCGAATATTTTACGATTCAAGAAGCGAATGAATTGGTTTTAGAACATCAAAAACGGATGTAAACGCCCCCAGTATTCGAGCAAGAATATATGAAGGCATCAATAAAGGGCTGTTTGAACGTGTTGGAAAAGGCTTATATACAGTGACCCGAAAAGACGATGCCGGGCATGAGAATACCTGCTTACTCATTAACGGAGATGGCCGTGACTCTCTATTTTTGAAGACAATTCCCTTGATGCTATCATCACAGATCATCCATACCAATTAAATTCAAGTCTCAAAGGCGGCAACCGTAATTTTGCGGACTACGGCCTATTTAAGTATACAGAAAAAGATTTTTTTGAAAAACAACGTGTTTTTGAAACATGGATGTTTTCTCGTGGAGTTTTTTGCCAGAAGAAAACGGAGAAAAATTATCAATATCTCTATCAGGTTAAAGAGTATGCAAGAAAAAGCCGGTCTGGATTACTATGCCAAAGTAGCATGGACAAAGGCGATTTTGTCGCGAATACCGGAAGAAAGTCAAAAACACAGAAGACGTTTGTTTTTACGAAGGGAAAAGCTCGCAATCTTCGCCCTGATGCTAAAAAGAATAAAGCCAATCCTGAAACTGAACATTATATGTCTGGCGCAGCCGGTATGCTTCCTACCGCTTTTAATGTAGATCCTCTCGCAAAAAAAGATAAGATACATCAGGCGGAAAAGCCGGTGAAATTATTGGAACAAATATTGGAATTTGTGACTCAAGAAGGTGAATTAGTATTAGACCAATTCGCAGGGAGTGGTGTACTTGGAGAAGCTGCGCTAAACACACATAGAGATAGTATACTAATAGAAAAAGACGAGAAGACCTATGAGAATATAAAGCGACGTCTCGATAAAGATAAAACTGCCGCGACATCGATAAGAAAGGTCTTGGACTGTTCTATCCGAGGTGACAGAAGATATTGTGCTTTATTTGCAAAAGTCACGATTCATGGGAAAGAGAAGAGTATTGAAGAGTGGTATCAAGATGCTAAACGCACCACAGATGGGAAAAAAGGCAGGAAAAAGATAAACCGTTTAGCTATATAATTGATCCCTACACGGGAAATGCGCTTCCTGCAAGCGATGCAGAGGATTTATATTGTGGTTTATGGATTGCTTATTTCAATAAGCATCCAGAGGTTGTACAATACGCAGAACAATTTGATGATTTTGCGGATAACTATAAAAACGCAGATGACCGAGAAATAAGCAATGTGGACGTGATTCAAGCTTATATTAAGGGGGACAGAGGAGCCTTGGTAAGCGATGTAAAGACAGGCCATTGGTATACAAATCTCTTATGCAGTAAGGAAGAGCGCTCTGTCAGTTCGGTTGCGGATTATACGCGGGAGTTCGGAAAACCCTCCGTAAAAAAGAATATGGAGCAGGAGAACTAAAAAGGGGATGAGTATGTGAAAAAGAACACGCTAATCGCTTTGAACAAATCGAGCAGCGCGAAGTTGCCGCAAAAATCAAAATCGATGCAATTAGAGCCGAAAAGCGCCGTCTACAAAATAGGGGAACGTGAAAAAGAACGCAAAGTACGTACCAAACGCCTGATTGAGATCGGCGCTGTGATGGAGCACGTTCTCGGTCGCCCAATCGAGCATGGTGATCTTCCGGCACTGCAAGAAGCAATCGAGCAGCTCGAACATATAAAAAGATGAGCAAGGGAGAGATGGGTGGCTATCTGCATCTATTTTCTGCAAATCATCTCTTGAATATATCGTTAAAAGAGTAAATCAGGAGAAGAACCAAACTCCACAACTTACGCTGCTATGGAAGATGCTGAAAATGGAGAAAATATATTTGGCCCTTATGATAGTGTTGAAGAAATGATGCAGGCGCTCGAGCAAGACGATGAAGAAAATTCGTGAGAAAAGCGATGGGTTAGGGGGGATTATGCAGTGCAATACACGTTGATGCACAAAGAAGTACCGGTAGTAGATATAGAACTGGACGATGCAACTGGTTCTATATATCAAATCAAAAAAGTATACAATGCGGAGCATATTCCGATTGGTATTCCTCATAAAAATGAAGTTATTGACCGCAAGGCGCTCAACAATTGGTGGTATGGCCGTTCCATTCCGGCGAGCCGTCAAGGTATTCAGCAGGCACTTGCAGCTTTACGTGTTGACAGTACACAAGAGCTCCTGAACAAAAGCTATGGACTTAGTCTTTCAGATCAATATTGGATCAAAGAAAAAGGATCCTCTTTTAGAATGGGCAGAAATCAATTTCTTTGAAAACGCTTTTTTTTCTCGCGATATAGGTGATATTCTCTTTAGCGGTCACAGTTCGAGCAATAAAATTAACTTATTGTCTCCGGATAATGCTTCAGATGGTTGGCTGCGCAAAAAGTGGACGATTATCAACGGTAAACGCTGCCTTATAAAAGCCGGTAGTGGTACCATAGTACAGGAGCCATACAACGAACTTATTGCGACGGAACTGATGGAAAGGCTAAATATTCCTCATGTTTCTTATAGCCTTATTATGCAAGATAAATGTCCTTACAGCATTTGTGAAGATTTTGTCGATGCGGACACAGAATTGATTTCTGCCGACCGTATTATAAAGTCACAGAAGAAAGCTAATCATTTCACAGCGTATCAACACTATCTTAACTGCTGCGAAATGATGGAAATCCCAGATGTGCAGCAGGCAGTAGATCAAATGATTGTTGTTGATTATTTGCTTGCTAACACGGATCGTCACTACAATAATTTTGGTGCAATACGAAATGCGAATACGTTAGAATGGATTGGTCCCGCACCAATTTTCGATTCTGGGACATCACTTTGGTGGTGATACTCCGACTAAATTGATTAAGCCGGTATCTTCAAAAATGGCGGCAAAGCCATTCAAGGAAACACAAGATGAGCAACTAAGGCTCGTTTCAAATTTTAGTTGGATCAATTTTGATGCATTGCAACGCTTTTGGCAATCGGGTATGCGAAGTTTTGTCGGGTTCTCCTTATATTGATTCAGAACGCTGTGTTTGTATTTCCGATGCAGTAGAGCAAAGAATTGAAGCACTGAAAAGCTATGTGAATCAAAATCAATTAAAACAGTGCGCGAATTTGCACAACAGTATAGAAAGAGTGAAATAAACCATGACCACGAAAAGAAAATTGATATGAACGAGCCTCTGACCGATGCACAAATTGCCATGCTGAAAGCATTAGAAGCTCGCCGGATGAGCCGGATGCGGACTGCCGGAGCTTACTGAAGCGCAACTCTTGCAATTCAAGCGTATGGGAGAAACAACAGCTTGAATTTCTGTTCACACCGTGACACAATGCAGAACGTGACGATCAGGCGATTCAAAAACTATTAGCTTGCTCAAGTTGAGGTAGAGATGCTGGTGGTTATTTCCAAGCTTTTGACTAAATGAAAAAAGCAGAGCTCGTGGAGTTCTGCTTTAATGATAAGAGATTAAATTTTCAGAATATCGGAATGGGAACCTGTATCCACAAGGGTTAAAGTAAGAATTTCGTTTTCAATTAGATATATCAAAAGCCAGTCGGGCTTTATATGGCATTCTCTAAATCCGTGAAAATTCCCACTTAATCCATGATCCCGATATTTTGAGTCGAGTTGCTTACCTTGACGTAGTGTATCGACAACTTCATCAAGGAGCGACAAGTCTAAACCACGCTTTTTCATAAGCTTATAACTCTTTTTATAAGCATTGAGTAAATTTAACTGTATACACTTAATCTTCCAATGCCTTTCTCAATTCATCCATGGTCTCGTACCCTTCAATGTTGGGGTTTTGAGAAATGCGTTTAGCTTCTTCCATGGCATCCAGTGTTTTTTGATTGAATTGTGGCATTTCAACACTAAACGGAAGACCGCCACGAAGAATGCATTGATGGAGAAAAATGTTTACTGCACTTGACATATCAAGCCCCAGATGGCTAAATAAATCATTTGCTTGTTTTTTTACATCAGAATCAATACGAATTTGAGTAGGTGCAGTTGCCATATAATCACCACCTTTCAATGATATTATATACCGTTTGGTATACATTGTCAAGCAAATTGTCAATATTATTTGTACTTTGTTTGCTTTTATTTAAATGCTTTTAAGAAAGTGGAAAAACTATGTTACACAAACTTACAGAAATTTTTGCTGAATATTGTAGAGAACACTTGGCAAACGAAAGGATTTAATTTATGAAGAAAAAACTATATAGGCAGTCCAAAGAAACTGCAAATGGCGGCGAGAAGTGGATGCAACGGCGTTACGGTCTTCTCTCCGTGGATCTCGATGACACATATCAAAACTTCTTTCAGCGTGTAAGGTACAGGAGAAGTCCGGGTTAGCGCACTTTGCTGGCAATATTAAATTCGGAGGTATAAAAAATAAATGTTTACAAATCTACTTTGTCTTCTATTAGCCGTCTATGTAATCACATCCTCAATAGTCTTATACTACGAATGGCGTGTATATAAAGAAATACCGTTAGGAAAGACTCTTATAAAAGTTGCACTATTGGTGGCAGCAATTATAAGTTTTCCTGTCGTCAGTAATTTGATGAAGAATTAGAGAAAAATTCAGCAGAAATAACTCGAGTGACTGTAACCAATACTGAAACCAACGAAACACTATTTAGTGTTGAAGGGAAATCTTTCTGTTCATACAAGCAAGAACAGCACCTCCACTTGGGGGTTCCTTGGCTTTTACTTCTAATACATCATCCAACGATTCATACCTTACTGTAACTATAAAAACCGGGAAGGATGCAAATTTAACGTACAAAATTCGACTATCGGAAAAAATTATCTATTTTGTTGAAACAATCGACCAAAATCCAGATGATCCATACTATTACAAAATAACCAACAACATAAGTCAACTCACAGCAGAAAATGAATCCCAAAATTAAAGTAGAGCTACCTAAATTATACAAAAGAAGGATTTTGTATAATTTAGGAATAATTTAATGCATCGTATATAATTTGTTTTGTTCGCAAATGGGAAAACCGAAACTAAATCGAAACTAAATTCTGAAGATATGTGACAGGCTCTTTTTCTTGAACAAAAAATATAGTGTATAATTACTTCGTGAATTACGAAATAATAAAAGAAGGAGGCTGAACTTATGGTAATAATGAATCTCGAATTAGAAAATATCCTTGATTTCCCAATTTCAAAATGAATTTTTCGTATCCAAAAAAATAGTTAGTTCAATCATTGAAGGGAGCACTTAGCCGGAAGACCTAATTTCAGATATAAAAGGCTATTGTGTTAATGGGGCAAACGCTGCTGGAAAAACAAGTATTGGAAAAATCTTGATGAAGATCTTTTCCTTTATCAACTCTGGAAATCCGAGCTTTCTCTTTGAGATCGTTTCAAAAGGAAACGCAGGTTCGTTCAGTATCGATTTTATAAATGAAGGGTTTATTCTGCACAGATTAGTAGTACGCATCTATCCAAATACCTCAGAGATCAACATGCGCTATTTTTATTCATTGATTCTCGATGGTGATTCATATGAAAAAAGCGTTTCAAGATTTCAGGATTGTACTTATTTTTTCAATCCTGATTTTACTACTACAACTCCGGGAAAAAGAAATGCGCGATCATTTTGGAAAAATAAACTTTCGTTTCGCATATCCAGAAATAGAATCATCCTTGAATGTCAAAAACATCAACAAATACGTTCTGTTGAAGACACTGAAAGCTGTCCTTGGGACTTTAGATCCTACACTGACGAATGTATCTATATCCTCTGATCTACAGGATTCCTTTATTATCCGTAGGAAGAACGATGAGATTATCATTCAAAATGGAAAACTATTAAATCGAGAATTACTATCAGTGGTACTATAGGGGAATTGATATTGCATTTTTTTCTTGCTTCCATGTTGTCCCCAGAAAAAACAATGTTTTTCTATTACTGCGATGAACATTTTTCCTATATCCAGGCGATATAGAGAAGCGTATCTTCGGGTTAATGATCGGGCATATGAAAGAAAACGAAGCAGCTCATCTTACAACTCATAACACAGATATGCTCGATCTAAATATGCCTAAGCATGCTTTTGCTTTTCTTCGGAAGAAGGTCACAGAAGGTGAATGCGAAGAAGTAACCGTCATTTACGCTTCAGATATTCTGAAAAAAATACAGATTCAGTTCGACATGCAGTAGAAAACGATGCCTTTTCTTCTCTGCCGGATGATTCCCTGTTGGATACACTTGAATCCGGAGGCCCATATGAAGAATAATGTCTTTTACTTTTCACGGGAGAAAAGAAAGTTAAACGGCGCTGCCGATCAGCTGCAGCTTGTATCTTGCGGAACAGATACACGACGGAGGGAGATAAACCAGAACGCATCAGCAACGGTCAGTGCCTCGGCAGAAGCAGTCCGCCAGCCCGAAAATGATGCAGACAAAGGACAACAAGACGAGCAATAATTATCGGCGCTTCGGGACTGATCGTTGCCTTGATTAGTCTGATATGAGCTGAACAAAAGAAATAAGCCGCCCCGTCCTGAGAAAAGAGGCGGCTTGTTTCGCTGTTATTCTGAGGCTAACCGTTCATCGAAAGCACTCTTTCTATTTTTAATTATATTCTGTTTTTAGGCTTTGTCAAGCAAAAGCCTTTATCCTCTTATTATTAATTAAGCGGTTGACACTCCCCCACAGCTAAAGCAGGGGATTCTTGGTTGGCGATCACAGCCTGCAAGCAGGACTTACACGATCTCCCCAAGCGTATAGGTTCGGGCGTGTCCCGCCCTACCGTGTATGCATATAGATCACGCCAGTAGGCGCAATCCCTCGTTTAAGATATTGATTGCTGCATTACGGTCCCGGTCGTGTGTATGTCCACACACCGGACACGTCCATTTCCTTACAGAGAGGTCTTTCGTGCCACTCCATAGACCATGGCAATTACAGCAGAGCTGCGAAGAAGGAAAGAATCTATCAATTACAACGACCTTCTTGCCGTACCACTTTGTTTTATATTCAAGCTGTCTGCGGAACTCGCTCCAGCTCGCGTCCTGTATGGACTTGGCGAGCTTATGGTTTTTACCATATTCTTTGAGCTAAGTCTTCAATACAGATGACGTCGTTTTCTCTAATCAGCTGCGAAGAAAGCTTATGGAGCATATCTTTGCGCTGGTTTGAAATATGCTCATGCAGTCGAGCAATCTGCAAACGTGCCTTATCTCTGTTGCGGCTCCCTTTTGCTTTTCGAGAGCTGCCGTTGCAGTTTGGCAAGTTTCTTTTTCGCTCTTTGCGAGGTACTTATGGTTTTTCATAAGCAATGCCGTCCGATGAAACAGCGAAGTCTTTGATACCCATGTCAATTCGATCACAGAGCCGGTCCTGGGCAAAAGCTGCTACTTCTGCATCTGTGCAGCGTTGCCAAAGATTAAAGTATTTGCCGCTTGATTGCCGGGATACAGTGGCAGAAAGAATTCTGCCTTTTTACCCTTTAGAATACGGCATTTCACTGCACCAAGCATTTCACTGGCAGCTGTATGGCCTTATCCAATACCTTGATATTTGTGCCTACACATTTGCTTTTTTATAGCTCTGCCGATGGTCGTGCTTGCTTTTGAAGCGTGGAAACCGGGCTTCTCTCCGTGCTTTACGCGCCGGAAGAAGTTCTGATACGCGTCATCGAGATCACGGAGAGAAGATTGTAATGCCGTTGCATCCACCTCCCGCAGCCATGATGTCTCTTCCTGCTTTTTCAGAACGGTCAGGTTTCTGTCCTGTTCAAAGCGTGTAGGGGACTTTCCTGTTTCTTTATATGTTTCTATTCTGTCGGCGAGATAGTGATTGAATACAAACCGGCAACAGCCGAATGTGCGGAGCATTTGAGTTTCCTGCTTTCGGTTTGGGTATAGCCGAAACTTATAGCTGTATTCCATTCTTTTCACCTCTGGTTATACGTATTTTGGCTTTCAATATATTGTTTAATGACTTCTAACGGCGCTCCCCCAACCGTTGCAACAAAATAGCTGTTTGTCCATAAGGACGGTAGTCGAGTTCGCAAACTTATAAATTCTGCTCTTAATATTCTTTGAAGTTTTCCTTTTATGTTCTTTACAGCGCGGTGAATGCCGAACTGAGGGTCAACTTCCAGAAGCAGATGAACATGATCTGGCATAATTTCCATTTCGATTATATCGACTCTCAGTTCAGAAGCAACTCCAACTATTAACTCCTTTAGGCGTTGTCCCACTTCTTCAACAAGAACTTTACGTCGATATTTGGAACACCAAATCACATGATATTTACATGAATATGTTATGTTATTATTGCATTTGTAGCTCATACTTGCATTATACAGCTTAGCGTTGTATAATGCAAGTGCTATTCGCTGATTTGTATACGCCTTATATCCCATACCTGAAGGCAGGGGCTTTACGGCGCTTTTTGGTAAAGGCTTTTCCTATTATATTGAAAGGTTTTTCGCGTGCAAGCATCCGCTTGTGATAATTGTAATTATCGGCGCTTCAGGACTGATCGTTGCCTTGATTGGTCTGATACATGAGCTGAACAAAGAAATGAACCGCCCTGCTCTCACACATGCGGTTCATTTCTTACCGTAACTGAGAACTAACCGTCACCAGTAAGCCTTTTACACTTATAATATAACAGGTTTCACAACATTGTCAACGGAGACTGCGCAAAACAGAAGAGAACAGACGTTATTGTACCGACCACAAAAACATTTCTTGACAAGGAAACCGTACTTCACCTTAATTCAGTTTCATACACGGTAGGGTGTGTCAAGGTAAACTCTTATCTGCAAATAGCTTATACAATGTCGGTCTTGATATTTTAAGACGTCTGGCCATTTCTGCTTTACTGATTTTTCTATCCTTATATTCAGCATAGGTTTTATCAAAAGAGCAGAATCAATTTTTTTTACCGAATGACCTTTTGTACTTGCCCTCTTTTTTTTGCAATTGCAATTCCTTCTCTTTGACGCTCTAATAAGTTTTTGCCGTTCGAATTCATTGATGGCAGCAATCATTGTGAGCATGAGTTTTCCTGTTGGAGTCGAACTATCAATTTTTTCCTTGTTGGAGACAAGATCCACCTTTTTGGGCGAAGAACTCTACGAGCTTTAATAAATCTGAGGTGCTGCGAGACAATCGAGATAAATCATGAACATATACAGTATCGCCTTCTCTTATGTATTCAAGCATTTTTTGAAGTTCAGGCCTATCGGTATTCTTGCCAGATATTTTTCAATAAACCATTTTTTGTATATTGTGCTTTTTCAGTTCTTCAACCTGCCGGGCTTCATTTTGTTCGATAGTCGAAACACGAACATAGGCAATTTTCTCTCCCATATACTCACCTCATGTTTTTCTCTCTATATATAATAGTATATCAAATTGTAAAGTGAAGTCAAGACTTGATTTACGACTTGTAAATTATTGAGTTTTTTTTTTAGATTTACACTTGTTAAAAAGAAACTGCAAATTTAGAGGATACCCTAAATTTACAGTTTAGCGATCATTCCGATTTAACTCTTATATACGAATGAGTTGACACACCCCACAGCTAAAGCAGAAGCGTTACGGCGCTCTTTTGATAAAAACAGCGTGACCATGTGGAGGGCTCTTGCAATGTTATATTTTATCAACCACGTGTGATGGTATTGCACCTTGCATTTTCAGTTGAATGTGGTATAATAGGGACGAACGAAATGAATGCTTCACTCGCGCATCGGAAGCATAAAAGAAAGCACCCGGAGTTGCAGCTCCGGGTGCTTTTCTGTGCAGGTAAAATTTGCACGCAGGGAATTTTTATAAGAATATGCAAGTGTTTGCCTACTACATTTGCAAATGGCTGGATAGATACCTGTGACGACAGCAGCCTAAAATGAAATCACGTTAAGCCAATATGAAAATTCCCATTAAATGATAACATACTTTCAGAGAAAGTGCAAGAAAACAAATTTCCCAGAACGGTCATTCTGGGGAATTTGAGCTGTACGAATGGCTCCCCATGCATACATAATCTCTTACATGTAATATTGACACTCCCCACAGCTAAAGCAGGGGGATTCTTGGTTCGTAGATCACGGCCTGCAAGCAGGACTTACACGGTCTCCCCAAGCGTATAGGTTCGGGCGTGTCCCGCCCTACCGTGTATGCATATAGATCACGCCAGTAGGCGCAATCCCTCGTTTAAGATATTGATTGCTGCATTACGGTCCCGGTCGTGTGTATGTCCACACACCGGACACGTCCATTTCCTTACAGAGAGGTCTTTCGTGCCACTCCATAGACCATGGCAATTACAGCAGAGCTGCGAAGAAGGAAAGAATCTATCGATTACAACGACCTTCTTGCCATACCACTTTGCTTTATATTCAAGCTGTCTGCCGGAACTCGCTCCAGCTCGCGTCCTGTATGGACTTGGCAAAGCTTATGGTTTTTTACCATATTCTTTGGAGCTAAGTCTTCAATACAGATGACGTCGTTTTCTCTAATCAGCTGCGAAGAAAACATGGAGCATATCTTTGCGCTGGTTTGAAATATGCTCATGCAGTCGAGCAATCTGCAAACGTGCGCCCCATCTCTGTTGCGGCTCCCTTTTGCTTTCGGAGAGCTGCCGTTGCAGTTTGGCAAGTTTCTTTTCGCTCTTTGCGAGGTATTTATGGTTTCATAAGCAATGCCGTCCGATGAAACAGCGAAGTCTTTGATACCCATGTCAATTCCGATCACAGAACCGGTCATGGGCAAAGCTGCCACTTCTGCGTCTGTGCAGCACAAAGGATACGAAGTATTTATCGCTTGATTACGGGATACCGTAGCAGAAGGATTCTGCCTTTTACCTCTTTAGAGATACGGCATTTCACTGCACCAAGCTTCGGCAGCTGGATAGCTTTATCCAACACCTTGATATTTGTGCCTACACACTTGCTTTTATAGCTTTGCCGGTGGTCGTGCTTGCTCTTGAAGCGTGGAAACCGGGCTTTTCCATGCTTTATGCGCCGGAAGAAGTTCTGATACGCATCATCGAGATCACGGAGAGAAGATTGTAATGCCGTTGCATCCACCTCCCGCAGCCATGATGTCTCTTCCTGCTTTTCAGAACGGTCAGGTCGGTTCCACACACATAGTAATTTGCAGTTTTCCCCAGACTGTTCATACAGATCTTTACGGTAGGCGAGATAGTGATTGAATACAAATCGGCAGCACCCCAAATGTGCGAAGCCCATTTGAGTTTCCTGCCTGCGGTTTGGATATAGCTGGAATTTATAGCTGTATTCCATCTTCTCACCTCCTGCATTTTCTTCATTATACACGATATATGGCGTTCTTGCAACGCCTACACCGCCTATATCCCCATACCTAAAGGCAGGGGCTTTACGGCGCTTTTGGATAAAAGGAGTATCTCATATTAAAAACCTTATATATTAAAATCATATTATTCCATCGTGACAGGGGTTATAGGAAAAATTTTTATATTTTTCGTTTAAATTCCATTCATTTATGGAAAGCACCTCAAATTCTAAAATTAGCTTTTGTTTAACTAAGGGAAGCCGTTGAAGTTCAAACGGCAACAGATCTATGATCTTATTGCGAATGGCTTTTCTTGTAGTAGTATCCTTTTTGGATATTCTAGTATGTAGATATATCGAATGGGTTTGTTTTCCCTATGGCTTTTAGGAAAAATCCAAGAATCATAATACTTATATGCGATTTTGTTAAGCCTTTTTTGATCTGAGGGATGAAAACGTTCTGGCTTAACGGCAGAAGATATACTGGCATTTTTGTATTCAAGCAGTATAATCTCATTTTCGGTCTCTGCAATAAAATCAACATCACTTAGAATACTTGCTTTATTTTTTTGAAAAGTATCGTGCAGCTCATCTGTTACCCATATAGCATCCGTAAAATCAAACTGATAGCAATGGTTTTTCATCTTGAAATATTTTACTCTTCATTGCCATTCACCTTATTATTATAGACCTCGTCCAAAAGAGAATCAAATGCGCTTACAATAGGATTGTGTTCCAAAGAACTGAATTGAGAGGCTGTATCAGCATACAGTATCGCTACTACCGTCATATAAGGAAAAATATTGAACGTTATCTGTTTTGAGAGCACGTGTTTCAATATATTTAGCCAAAAATATAGTCGTGCGTTGCGATAAATATTTGAACGCCACTGCGTTGTAGAGCAAGAAGCATGTCAGCAATAATCGGAATATGTGTGGGATTTATGTTTGCTTCGGTTCATCCCAAAACAAAATAGAGCCTTTTTCGAGAGTTCCATTTTTTGCAAGCTGCCAGATTAACGCAATTTTTCCGAATTCCTTCTGCAACCAGATTGAATTCAAGTTTAGAGTTCCCATGCTTAAGATAAAATTCATCTTTTGTGTATCAAAAAAACTTTTTCCTTCAATAATGCGTTCAATTTGAGTTAGCATAGACTGCTTTGAAGCTGCATTTTCCCAAGAGAAATATCGATTTTGGCAGAATTAACAATGTCAAGATATGTGTCATCAAAGATAACATTGTTTTTTTCTACGGCAGCACTAAGATTGTATGCGTTAGAGAGAATTTCTTTTGCTGGAATAAATGTGCTTGTTAGATCTTGAAAAAACTTTTCCCATCTATCTTCACCAGTTATATCTGCATCCCATTTTTAGTTTTAATATTAAACTTTGCGGAAATTGTTTTAGATTCACCACTTCCCAAGGAGCTGCCACTAACACGAATGATTGCATCGTTATTACCCTGTTTTCTGCGAACTAATCGAGAAATTCTATGTTCATCTGGCAAAAAGCAACGAACAATTTTTGAGCAAAGGAAACTCGGGGATCGACGGCTTGGCAAGCACTATAGCAATTTCATAATATGTGTTTTACCTTTTCCGTTTACACCCACGAGCACATATTGATTCCACTGCAAAATTCGAGTTCCAAGCGATCAAATACAGTAAAATTCTTTTAATGCGATTTTGTCTATGGGCATAGAATTTACCTCCTTAAGTGACTATTTACTCTTCCAGCAGATCACAGCCTGCAACAGAACTTACACGGTCTCCCAAGCGTATAGGTTCGACGTGTATCCTACCTTTTTCAATTATACATGATATAGGAACTTTTGCAATCCTTATATCTCTACACCTCATATCCCCTATTTCGGAAAAGCAAGGGGCCTTACGGCGTTCTTTCGGTAATACCTATTATGAGCAGAGTTGAGAAATCTATCCTTTCACAAATCATCAATTCGGTTGAAGCCCCGACACTTAGTGTCGGTTTATTTTTTATCCTTGGTTTCAATATAATGCTCGATTGTAGATTGTGATACTTCTCCTATGGATGCTGCAAAGTATCCGTCTGACCAAAAAATTCCTTGTGTTCCATATTTGCCATGTTGTAACAATGGGAAAGTTCCTTAGAAGAACACACACTAAGGCAATGCGTCTCTTCCATATTTGCCATGTTGTATGTTGTTTCAACCTGCTTACAATCTTTGTGATAACTATCTATTGGATTATGTCACCAGACAATTCGAACGAGTATATGAAAGAACATACACTAAGGCGGAGCTTCTGGCAGGTTAAAATGGGAGAATTTCTCATTTTAACCTGTACTAAATCTTGACATAGCACCATTGTTATCTTTTCGGTATTTTTTGTCACCAACCTTTGCAACACCCAATAAGTCATTATACTTAATGCTTCCTTATCAGGCGTTAGCAAAATCACCCTCTTTTGAAATCACCCCTTTTTTGAAGAGGGTTGCCCTATCGTTTCTGACTGCTCCCACGGGCTTTGCCCGTGGGAGCAGATCATTCATTATCTTTCAAGATTCAATCGCTTGGTACATAACAGCTAAAAATAATTTTGACAAAAAGAAAAAATACTATTGACAAATGTGGACAAGTAGTATTGTTAGGACAAAGATAGGTATAGTATGTTAAATTGGATTTGCTATGTCTACGTTTGAAGAAGTTTCCAAAGCTTCTTGTTGGATAAACACTTTGTCTGCGACCGTTTGCTTTTTTTCAGAAAGGTATAGGGATTCCAATGTACGATGTGCGATAAGTTTAATCGAAAAGAAAATTTGTGTTTCTGCTACAAACATAATCATATGTACAGAAGAGTGATATGTGAGGAAGAGAAATATCTTGCACATTAAAAGCTTGGAGGTAACGATTATGAAGAAGTCTAGGAAAATCATGATGGTGCTGTGCGTTGTGGCATTGCTGGTATCGGTTTTGGCTATTCCGGCAAGTGCAGCAACCAACCGAAATATCACACGTTTTCTTGGGAAGGTTCTCAGCGGTATGCCTCGGTAACGACCGTGTGGAGAAAAGCTAATAACTCCCCCAACCTATTTTCGTGTAGAAAACGATTCGATGCCGTTGGACGGGTTCTATATTCAAACAACCCTTGCCCCTTACGGTGGAACTCAAGCGGCAACTTCGTCGTATTCCTCATCACCACTTATGGTGGCAGACGATAAAGCATAATAAGACGGCAACTAATCTTATGGCTGGTTTGAGAACATATTATCCGTCAAGCCATTATTCGTGGGTAATGTAACTCTCGCGTGGAGCGAGGATTACGTTGAAGATGGTTCGGAGAGACTGAACTGGTAAATCGTGAAAGGCTCTCTTTGATATGTGCGGTTGCTCGCTTAGTGTTTATTCAATAAGATAGTAATGTCAGTGTCTGAGAGTCTTAAAGGGGTTCTCAGACACTGCTGCTTTATATTAAAATGCAAAAATTGTGTAAGTGCGGCAATATCATTGATAAATTGGCTGATGTGGTGTATTCTGAAATCGGGAATAATCATATATCAGAATATTGCTTTCAGTGATAGTGTGAAAGGAAGGCGAGTGCTATGAAAAAGAACAGATTTCTGATACTTGCAGTTGCTTTAGTGACTGTGCTGAGTGTGGTAATGGCAGTGCTTCTGATGAAGCCGGAGCTGTATACTGCTGACCCCTCGAATGATACGGACAGTTCTGCGGAACAAAGCTCGCAGAGACAGACAGAACTTCTGATTCAGATGAAGAAGTTCTGCGGAGTCCATACAGGAAGAATGGGGATCTGGGGAGCATATATGACGGATCGTCTCCTATCATTAGAAATATGGGAGAGAAGCTCAGCGTTACTGCGCTTCCTCCCAGAGAATGCAGGGAGAGAAGCCGCCCATGAGTACAGAGGTCTTCGCTATGTGGGAGGGTGAGATGTGCTTCACTGTCAGCAGCGCTGTGATTTACGACACGATAGAAGAAACCGGACTGAACTATGATGACTTTATTGATGATTTTTCTGCGTATGACGAGACATTTAAACCTATGGTTGTAAAGCTGACGGTAGAAAATGTGCATGCGAAATCACTTACCGATCCGCCTGAGTTTTTTTCAGACGGGTATGTCTTGTCCTCAAAGAAGAATTCAGTCCGGAAAAATTTAGATCGCAAAATGAAGGTGAGTGGCGTGCCGCCAGCGGGATGCCTTTGGCTTATGCTGATCCTCATTCTGACGGACCGTATGACTATTTCCATTATAAAATAGGTGAGGGCGAAACGGTTGAAATGACTTTGTGCTACTATGTGAAGATGGATGATGTTCCTCTTGATGAATTGTATTTGGAAATACAGACTTCATCTTTGGATCATAGATTCGGAATCAGGCTGGATCAACTTGAGGAGGCGGAATAATTGCTGTCTGTATTGAAAGTAGAGTTTGAAAAGCTGTTCAGAACAAAATCCTTTTTTGGATCGTACTGGCATTCCTTTCCTTGATAACCTCGGCAGTTGCTGTGACGAGGTCAGTTAGTCTGGCTGGAAGCGTGGGAGGGTTAATCCGGCTGTTCCAAAAGCCGATAATGGGTATTATTTTGAGGATAACAGTCCTTATGCAATCTCTCTCTATAATGTCTGGATCGGCTCATTGGTAGGCGATCTTCTGTTTACCACTGTTTTCTATTTCATTTTGCCTTTAGCGGCGGCACTGCCGTTCAGTTTTTCTCTTTTGGATGAAAACAGAAACGGATATCTGCGGCAGATGTCCCTGAAAAAGGTCAGCAAAGGTACTACCTCGCAAAGTATCTGGTGACGTTTTGCTCCGGCTTCCTGCTGGCGGTAATTCCCCTTGTAATTAATATTATCATTACGGCCTGCTACATACCGGCATATACGCCTGATCCGCTGGAACAGATTTATTCCGGCCAATATTACGGAAGATATCTGTCGAATATCTTCTACTCAAATCCATTTCTTTTCATGATGATTTTGTGCTGATTCCGGGAATTTTCTGCGGTCTGTGGGCTGATCTGTCCATGTGCCTTTCCTGTTTATTCAGAATAAGTTCGTTATCATAATTGTTCCGTACCTGTTCCTTTTCTTTGAAAAAGCGTTTTTTGACACGATTTTTCAAATCGAATCAGCCGAGCTTTCGCCTTCTACTTTTATGCGCGGAGGGTATCGAGCAATATCTATATTGTTGCGGCAATTTTGGCTGTGATGTTTATAGTCAGCAGCGATCACATGGATTAGAGGTAAGAATGATGATGTTTTTTAATATAGTTCGCTGCGATATAAAAAACGGAATTCTAAAGAGGTGGAAGACATATCTGTTTACAGGAATTCTGTTTTCACTTTTGGCAGTGTTTGCATCTCTGGATTTTGACGCTGCACTGCGAATGAATCCCAGCCCAGTCACATCGACGGTTACGCTGGGCGATTATCTCTGCTTTCTCTGCGGAGGGACAGAAAGCGCCGGAAATGCGCCGATTCAAATTATGGAGACAAACAATATTGTAAACTCCATGTTTAAATTCAGCTTTCGAGTATATGGATTCTTATGTACCTGATTCTGCTGCTGATTACCCTCCAGTATCCGTATGAGGATTTGATGGGATTCGAAAAAACATCATGATCCTTTCCAACAAGATACATTATTGGTGGCTGTCGAAATGCGTATGGGTAACAGTGTCCGCTGTCCTGTATTTTGTTGTCGCAGTCGTTTGTTTTCTCTGACGTCGATCCTTTTGGGTGCAGAGATGAGCTTTTTTGAGATAGAACGTATTATCCATATTTTCGTTTCAGTTCTGATTTCCTCAAGAATCCTCCGTGGAACATCCTCCCTGACGCTTTCCATGCTCATACCGGTGGGAATTGGTCTTTGCATGATCCAGTTTGTTACCTCTATGATAACGTCAAGGTTGACAAGCTACTTAATCAGCACGGCTTTTCTTCTGGCAAGCGCCTATATGCAGAATGTTCTGCTGTTCCCTGAACGTCAGTATGTTTGCAAGAAGCATTGAGGTTGTCACGAACGGGCAGGTTGCTTGGGTGGAGCTTATCATCATAGCTTGATTTCGGTTGTGTGTATGCTGACCGGCTACCTGTATTTGAAAAAGTCGGATATTATCAATAAGCTACAGGTGATGAAGTGTAATAGGAAAGGGGCATGATTCGCCATGAAAATACGGATTGACAATGTATCAAAGGTGATTAAAAAGATAAAGGTGCTCGATCAGGTATCCCTTGAATTTGAGTCCGGGAGCATTACTGGCCTGAAAGGAATCAACGGTTGGGAAAAAACGAGATTATGAGGGTAACCGAGGGCAAGGTGTTCATAGATGATCGTGAACTGAAAAAAGATATGGACTTTCTGAGAGTATCGGTGTGCTGATTGACAGTCCCGCGTTCCTGGATAACTATTCGGCTTATGATAATCTGCGGTATATGGCTTCCGTGAAAAATATTGTGTCTGATAAGGAGATTCTGGAACTGCTGGATGAAGTGGAGCTTTCGGATGCCGGAAAGAAAAAATACAGGTATTTTTTTCGCTTGGCATGAAGCAAAGGCTGGGCATCGCTGCGGCGGTTATGGAGCATCCTGATATTATCCTCATTGATGAGCCGACCAACGCTCTGGATAGTAAGGGCGTAGATATGGTAAAGCGGGTATTACAACGTGAAAAAGCGAGAGGTGCGCTGATCGTATTGACTTGCCATGATTACTCTATCCTCAAAGAGCTGTCCGACAACATCTACTTCATTGAGGAAGGCAGGATTGTTGACCATGAAAAAGTAAAATGCGATCTATAAGGAAAACAGCGCTGATTTTTTGCTTGTTTCTGTTCTGCTTGCGGCAGCAACAAGGATCACCAGTGTCAATGCAGCCGCAGAGAAACCGATTATTGACACCTATTCACAAAACGAATGGGTTCCTTTAGGCGGAAGCTATTTCAGGTCATATCAGGAAAACACAAATGGATACAGCGTGATGATCACCGGTCATGAGATTATTGACAGAAAGGACTATTTAGAAAAATACGGTCTGGATCCTTCATCGGTCAATGAGGAAAACTCGTTTCGATATATCATGGAAGTGTCTCTGACTATCCGGAATGAGAATAACGAGGAGGGAAAAATAATGATCGGTGACTGGGCGCTGATCGGGAAGAAGAATGACTATATCACTTATTTAGATCAGCAGCTCCTGATGGACACAGATGAGCGGATAGACAGTATTTTATCATCTATATCCACTGCGCCGGGAAAAGATATTGAGATGAAGCTGCCGTTTCCAATGAGATTTATTGATGATGAAAAAGAACTGGACAAAAATGCGCCGTACAAAATGGCGGTGACAAAGTATCCGGCAAGACAGTATATCTATCTTGAGTGATGCATATATCAATGATAGGTGTCTTTTGTTTTGGATAAAAAAAGGAAGACTGGGGAGCATTTTGAGGTTTCCCGGTCTTCCTCTTTTATTATATGTAAGAAGCTGTAGGAAATATCGTATAGTTATCTACCTGAAAAGAGGCTGTAGCAAAATACAGCCTCTTTCTCATACTTTTATTCGTAGTGCGTCCACATTCTTTTGATGAAAACAATTCCCTCGTATACATTGCCGGATGCATCCGTGAGGTTAGTTGTGTTATCCTCGACCGTATAGACGATTCTGTGTTGCAGATTAACACGACGGGAATAGTGGCGGCTGAGATTACCTACCGACTTTTCGTATGGTGGGGGATTCTGAATGGATTTCCGGATATGACGTTCAGCAGTTCTTTTGCCTTTTATCAAGTCCAGCAGATTTCAAAGAGCTTCTTGTCTTTGTCCGCTTGCTTGGAGAATGTCACAAGATACATTACCATTCCTCGTCCGGGTCATAGACCGTTCTTTCTTCAAAGTGATTCGCCGTTGGCAGATAGAATACTATCAACCATGCCGGGAATGGAGTTGAGGTAGACGGTTTCCTGTATGGCATTCCAGTCATCCTCTGAGAGAAGTACGGCGTTCTTACCACGGCTGTTTGTGATGGTAATGGGTGTACTATTGGTGTTTACATCTTGAATAAGCTGATAGAGATTTTTCCTTGCGCTTGTTGCATTGATTGCTGTCATGGTATATTCCTCCCTTCATGTATATTATAACGTAGCTCTTGCTAAATCTCAAAAATAGACAGTTGACACTCCTCACAGCTAAAGCGGGGGTGGAGTGTCAACTAAATTCATAATGTGTCCATAGACTAATAATTTTCACAGTATGAGTTTCTTCCAAAAACCTCGTATACAAGCCTGTGCTTGATGTTAATATACGTCTGGAATAGGCCCCATAAAGATCACCTACTAATTTTTCGTAAGGCGGAGGTGTCTGATAGGGATTGTTTTTAATAACCTCTATTAAAGCTTTTTGCTTTTCTATCCAGTTTAGCTGCCTTTTAACTTTGGTATATCTGATGCTGCTTTACGGGTGTAAACAATCGTGTACATTACCACTCTACCTCGTTTTCCTGCAAGCAGTCATCAAGAGGAGTATGAAGGCCCTCAATGATTTTTTCTCTTTGCTCCGGAATAGAGGAAAAGATAAACCGTTTCCATCAACCCATTGTACTCTTCTTCGCTGATTATAACTGCATTTCCCTCTTTGTGCTGATATTCACCGGTTCATTATATTTAATTGTTTGTTCCAAAAGGCTAAAAATATTTTTTCTGAAATTTGTAATATTTGTATTCAGCATAGTACCATCTCCTATATGTACATTATAGCGTACGCTTTTTGATTTGTCAAGAATAATGTACGCAATCATGTACACTGTTTAGCGCGATCTATGTACATACGGTAGGGCGGGACACGCCCGAACCTATACGCTGAGGGAAGATAGCGTAAGTTCTGCTTGTAGGTTGTGATCTATGAAACAAGCCCCCATTGCTTTGGCTTTGAGATGTTCATCATCTTGAATACACGAACATAGCGTTTTTCTATTAGGCCGAATGATTATTGGAGTTTTTTAACCTGTTGGCTTCTGATTCTTGACGCTTGCTCTGCTTGAGAAGATTGTATAAAGTACCTCTTTTTAGACCCGTTAATTTCATAAATTCTGGAATAGTAATTTCTTTATTTAGCCATTTATTGTATACGAAATCCCAGTTTGGCGGATATGGAATCCGAGATCGTCCTAAAGGTTTATTACTTTTTGCTTGCCCTCTCTGATTTTTTTGAACTTCAAATTCTGCTAACTTAGTATAAGTCTCAGAAAGAACTTCGATTGGTTTTGCCTTATCATTAAAGTTGATGGTAAATCTAAGACAAAAAGGGTATATTGTTCATTTCAATCCATTGAAGTTCTTTTGCTATTTCCCTATTCGTCTTTCCAAGACTTCTCAAAGGAATCTTGGTAAGACCATCATGTTCATTAACAAGACGCTTTTAAGGGATGAGAGTATGCCATCTTTTTGCTTAGGCGATGGCGATAAATCCATTATAACAGCATCTATTGAAATCTGGTACAAGCGAACATATTTAGAATTTCTTGGGGCTTTCGATTACCATAGGGACAGGCATAATATACCATAAAATATAATATCCTCACTTAATGTTAGCCTATTCAACATTCAAAGAAGCAGAGTTTGAGAATCGAATGTATTACAATTCGCAATCTTTACTCAATGAGATTAATTATATATCAAAACAATCTATTTTTAAAAAGTGAATTCGAAAAATTTTTCGGCAGAATCTAATTTGAGAACTACCTTTGCACCGGATTGCTTAGGTATAAGTTCTTCCGGTAATGCTTGACATATATTAACGGCTTCATATGCTTTTTTCGCCAGCAACGTATTCAAGCCGATTTTGCTTGCGCAATACTTGAAAGCTTTGCGATTGTGAGCCCATTCAAAGATAATTTTTTTCCTTTACACTCTGAGTAAGACTGTTATGACCAAAATAATCTGCATAAGAAACTTCAGTAACATAGGGCGGTATTTGAATCTTGCAATCTTCATAAATACTTATAATTACTTTACTTGAGAGATTAAATATATCGGTTCCCATATTGAGGAGGATTCATCGAAAACGTAGGTTTTCCATATCATTTTTTATTTCAACTATTTTTGGATATATTCTTTTTAGATATTCTCTGTAAAAAGAAGTCCCGATTTTATTCCTGCACTCGACCATTTTTGTGTTGGGATGCACATGACATTAGTAAGTTGGGCATCAACAATCGAATAGTAGATCCTTTTTGAGTATTCTGGTTTTATAGTTTGAATATCGTTAGATGTCATTATGACTGTTGGATGATTTAATATTTTTCGCTTATCAAATCGCTGTCATACTTAACAATTTCTCCGCAATAATCACGGAAGGGATTTTAGTAATGTCTTCAATATGCAAAGGAACTCCAGCAGATTCTCTGAGAAGGCCATACATTTTTGTTCTTGTGAAAACATCTGGAGAAATTCCGCCTAATTTTTTCCAAACATAATACTTTTGTGCCAGTATTCAAAAGGCAGATTTTCCAGCACTCTTGGGACCATTAAGAACCGCATAAAACGGAAAAAGGGTTAGGCTAAAATTTGTAAGTGAAGCTTGATAACGAAGACGCGCTATAAATGGAGATAAGAACATATAATTTAATAGCTGAAAATAAATAACTTTTTAACTGGTCATAGTTTCCAATAAAATATCAAAAGCCAGAAAAGTAATTATTAAGATTATGAAGATCGGTGCAGACACTTTCCAAATCGATATTATCAGTATTTACTTTTGAACCGTTAAATGTAAACGTGCCGGTTTCATAATCAATTATAAACTGGGGATATTGTTTTCTTTTTTTTCCGTTTCTTCGTGTAAAGATTTTTATATTTTCTTATTAACTCTGTTACTTTAACAGGAGACATCAGTTTCAATGTTCCAGTTTCTGATTTCTGGGGCAATAAAGGTGCATATTTGTTTGATAGCGAATGAATATCATATGCGAATTCGACGGACTGCTGTTTCTCGGCTGGAATATCGTTATCCATGATTATCCCACCATTTTTATTTTTGCTTCTGCAATAATAGGGAGAGATTCGAGCTCTTTATCAGGGGTAGTGCTATCAAGATAAAGTGCATCTTTAACTATCTCATTAGAACAAAAGTCTCTTACAAATTCAAATTCCTCCATATAGAAATCGTAAGCCGAGAATCATTATTGAAATAACCAATGTTTTCTCTTTGGTTTCCGTTAAAGGCGCGGCCAGAGAAATTTGCAGAACCAACGATTATTCTTGAAGTTCCGTCATCATTAGACAAAAATAAAAACTTTTTGATGGGATATTAGATTTTTAGTAATCCAAAACGAAATTTTCCCCGAAGCTACTCCTTCAATTAGTTCTTGATGCTTTTTTATAAGTTGCAAAGAGCGAGTTTGAAAAAGCCATTACTGTTTGGAGATCAAACTTTACCAAGGCTTCACAGCCTAAAATAATTTCGACGTTTTCAAAATTTTTTGCAATAGTGTTTATAAAATCTAAATCGTACGAAAAAGTTAATACATGTAGATATTTAAATCCAGAAAATAATTCCCTTGAACTTGATAGCCTTCTATCTATGAATTTCATTTCAACTACTTCTAAGTCCGAAGAGTTCGTCATGGAAAATAAAGAAATTTGATTATTCAATTTAATACAGCTCCTTGCGTTCAATAAGTATGCTTCAATATTATTGAACGCAAGGCACCGTGTCAAGAGATTTTTCAAATTTTGACTTTTTGTATAAAAATTACATTTTTTATCTTACACAATCACAATTCATTCTATTACTCATTTCATCGCTGCTCTAAAATATCCTGAGCACACGGTTGAGATTGTGGTCGGCAGCGTCAAGACTACTTTTTTCGCGATACCGCGACGCAAATCCGCTACGCTGCTTACTTTCGGTCGTGCCGCAGCTGCTCTGGCTGCTGCAAATTGCATTTGCAACGCCTTTGTGATTTCGCGTACCGCACCGACAAAACCGTCTCGATCAGCTGCACTCTTGCGGTTCATCAGCTGCGCGATCTGCTCCAATTCATCGGTATGGGCGGCTTCTGGATAGTGTTGCACAAGTGCATCCACGGCTTCGTTATACTTTCCTGAGCAGTTTTGTTGTATGCGTCGGCTTTCTTTGCTCTTTTCCTCTGGCAATCCCTTTTTCCGGGAGACTTGCTTCAAATACAGCGTGTCTTCCCTGATGAAATCTGCCAATACAAATTCCTTATCTATATCGGCATACCTACACATTTCGGTCATCAAATCCGCAACGTCGGCTTTTACTTCTTAAAAACTCTTTTGAGTCATACGCCGAACCTTTTGCCTGAAGCGTTCCGGCGCTCGCGCCGGCTGCACCCTCCTTTTGACTAAAAAACACCCCGGCAGCAGCTCCTTCGTTTCTGGATCAGTGCACTTCTGCTTTACGCTGCGTTTACCATCCGCATCAAAAATACGTGTCCCGCTTCAGCGGCTTTTCGGGGTTTTACAGACTCCGGCGTCACATCGTTTTCACGCACTTCAGGGTTCTCCGATCCCACCGCATGGAGATGATAGGACTGCTTCGTTTTATTCCAATGGAGGGCTATCGCCCATCGCGTGCCGGTTTCCTGCTCCAGCAAACTACGAAAGGCATTTGCAATATCCTCAGGCGGAATTTCTTTACTAAATTCATTGGGTAGAGGGATAATTAACTCACGCCCTTCACGCGCCCCTCTTCCTGGTGCAGACTTCTGACAGTACGCTGAAAGATCTTTCCAAAAAGCCGAGGTCTGCTACAGGCTTCGTCAGCATATACGAGCTGCTCTTGTCGATCTGGATTACTGACTATAATCCACTCGCCCGGCAACATCGCAAAGCAATTGTCGCTTTTATCATTACACGATGCAGCATCTCTAAATCCTTTCTCTTGAAATACGAGTATCAAGGTCGATTTTGGATTTTTATTTTTCAAGATCGCAATTTTGGTGTTTCTGCTCATCGCCGAACAGTTTATCATACCACTCTACGAAATCGGCTCACAGAAGAGGGAGTTTCAAACCTCTTCAACAGGTTCCAATATAGGCTCTTTAGCTTCTACGACACACCGGGTTAGCTAGTTTGCTTAATTCCAACGGTATTCTGTATGTGTTTTAACGTGCCGGTGAGCGATTTTTACGGAGTTTCTCCTAAACAGTTACTTGTTTTCCAAAGTATAGACATTATTCTTATCATCTGTTATTCGATAGATATAAGTATAACCATAGTCATTCTCCCAGCTTGTTAAGCACAGAAAAAGGAAACAGTGATATTTTCCAATCCATTCAGAATTTCTATAAGGTTCTTGCTGGGCTTTTTTGCTTCTGCAGAACAGCTTTTTCTTTTCAACACTACGGTTATAGGTTGGAAATAAATGGCAAGAATTCCAAAGTTTTTGTATGTGAGTGTACTCCAATTTGCAGGCCGTAATGAGATTGTGCATATAATTATCAGTCTCTTCTTGCTGCGCAAGCCACGTATAGGCTTCTTCTACTGTTTTGTCTATGGAGCTGCTTTCTGGGCTAAAATACAACAGATTCCATTTCTCTTCGCAGGATTTTGGCGTACTGGGCATTTCCTCGGAGATCTCCGTGTCGAGCATCATATATTCTGCGGCGCGATCAGCAGTAGACCGCTCGTGACACCTCTTCTTGCAGAAGCCCTCAATGAGAAATCGTTTCAGACATAGTGTAAAGTAGAGCTTGGTATCATAATAGTGCGGGCCTAATCCATTACTGTTTGGAGCTTCTTCCTGAATCAAATCGTTGAAGAGGACATGTAGGCAGAAACTCCTTCAATACTCATACCGTTTGTAAAGTCTTTTTAAACAACTTTTTGCCGACTTGCTTGAATTCCCCTGTTTTCTCATTCATCACAATATAGGGTTTCTTTCGGGGCCGATTAGAATTGCAGTGTTCACAACAGGGAGAGCAAATATAAAATCGTTCTGGAATTTCAATATCACAAGCTGCACGTATTATATTGCCTTCCTCGGTATGATTTAGCGTAGCTACAAACTTCCATCCATTGACGATAGACGTTCCTTCTGCTTCAACGAGCACAAAACGGCGGACCGAAACCTTATCGTTCTCATCTTTGACCTTCCGAAATTCTTCACCGACTTCTTCAAACCGAAAATCGCAACCATATTTGCGGCATTTATTCTGGATGTGTTTTGCCTTTTTCTAAGACGATCTATGTTGCCTTCATAAATTGCATATTGCATTTGCGCTCACCTCAAATACTCTTATTGGCTCATTTTTCCACCTTCAAATATTGGGGCTTTGGGTCCATTCGGTTAAAGTTTCTGATACATTTTTACTCAAAACGTCATGAGTCAACTGCCCATCA
>VOFG01003989.1_pt1 | contig 39846 bp, 50 predicted proteins | sample 5384171 | NCBI WGS metagenome assembly VOFG01 (sample SAMN12384726, study PRJNA508395) | human gut metagenome | isolation source: healthy gut F | host: Homo sapiens
GTAAAGTCGAGAAAGCACTCATCTAAAAGAACGCGTGTGCCCTGCGCAAGGGAGATGTCCAGCACGCTTTGGAGAAGCGTCCGGCTGATCGTTTGCCCCGTGGGGTTATTCGGCGTGCACAGAAAGAGCACGTCCGGCGCTTTTTCTTGCAGCTTATCTAAGATTTTAGAGTCCGGCAGAAACCCGGCGATCGCAGCGGCACGCGCACCACCTCCGCGCCAAAATGGGAGGCCGCCCGCTGTATTCCAGAAAGGTCGGCGCGAGCTCCATCGCTTTTTCGGGCGCAGCGTCGCAGTAGGCGTAGATGAGCTCCGCCGCACCTGCGCCGCAGAGAATGAAATCCTCCGGCACGGCCTCGTGCGCAGCAATCGCCGCTGTCAGCGCGCGGCAGTAGGGGTCCGTATTGCCGCACCCGCATGGCGCATGCGATGATGGCGGCAAGAAAGACGTTTAGGCGTGCCGGGAAGCGGGTTCACGTTCGAAGAGCCCGCCGTCAGCATCAGCAGGGCGGACAGCCGCGCCGGGATATAATTCACCACATCGTCCGCCTTGGCGGGTACAAGACCGATGTTCTTATAGGGCGGCTCCACATACCCCAGCATGGAGTCCATGGTGTTCACTGCCTTGTAGAAAAATCCCAGCGGCGCACCGCCGATGGCCAGAAACAGCAGCGGCGCCACCACGCCGTCGGAGGTGTTCTCCGCCACCGTCTCCACGGCGGCGCGGGTCACGGCGGCATCGTCCAGCCGGTCGGTATCCCGCCCCACGATCATGGAAACGGCATGGCGGGAGGCGGCCAAATCCCCGCTTTCCAGCGCGTCATAGACCTTCATGCTCTCGTCCCGCAGGGACTTGACGGCCAAGATCTGCCAGCACATCACGCTTTCCAGCGCCAGACGCAGCCACGGGCTGACCAGACCGCTCAGCCACAGCAGCAGAGCCGGGACGGCGGTGGATATGATGACCACCGCGCTCCCCACAGGATGGCGCCCGCCGCCCGCTCACCGGAGGGCGTTTTGGGGCATATGCACCGCAGCACCCGCTCCAACACACTGATACATTTTCCAATCAGAACTACCGGATGGGGAAAGCCGTGGGGGTCGCCCACCAGAAGGTCTATGCAAAAGCCGATAACAAGTGCCGCAAGCGACCACATCATGCCGTTTCTCCTCCGCCCTGCATCGTAAAAATATAAATGGGATTTTGTCCGCTCATCAGGTGGTAGCTTCCGGCTTTTCTGTCCCGCGCTGCTTGCAGGGACACCACCTCCGTCTCCGCAAAGGGGAACGCCGGCAGGCAGTCCGTCAGTTCAGCCACGGACTCCAGCGAAACGGCCGTGGCCACGATGCGGACATGAGGATTTTTTGCCAGCAGCAGCGCCACGATCTCGTGCATATTGCCGGCACTGCCGCCGATGAATGCGTGAGTGGGGGCTGGCAGACCGACGCAGGCCTCCGGCGCGCTGCCGCAGACCACCTGTAAGTTTTCCAATGCAAACCGATTACGGTTTTGCCCCAGCAGCGCTGCGGCATCCTCTCGCCGCTCTACGGCGCAGACAAGCCCTTGCTTTGCCTGTAAGGCCATTTCCACCGACACTGAGCCGGTACCGGCGCCGATGTCCCAGCAGACGCTCCGCTCCGTCAGCCGCAGCTTGGAAAGGCACACCGCCCGCACCTCGCTTTTCGTCATGGGAACCACGGGCATTCCCTCCGCACTGCGGAGAAAGGCGCCATCCGGCAGACCCGGTGTGACCACCGCGTCGGGATGGGGGGTTTTCGATAAGCGCCACGCTCAGAGGGGCATAGACACCATCCGTCAGTTCCGCCGCCGTGCCGCGCACGATGCGCTCATCTGGGTAGCCCAGCCGCTGGCCCACATACACAGAGACATGGCCCAGATCACCCTCTGTCAGCGTACGGCATAGATCGTTGATGCCGCGCTCGCCGCCTACCAGCGCAAAGAGGCGGCTGGTTGCCCGCACCTCCGGCAGAATGTTGTGCTGCCGCCCGTGGAGACTCACCACCCGGACATCCTCATAGGAGGTCCGGAGCCGGGCGCACAGATAGGACAACGAGCTCAAACCCGGCAGCACCGCCGTGTCGCAGCCCTCCAGCAGGGGCAGCAGCTTTTTCGTGCCGCTGAAGAAGCCGGTATCGCCGGACATGACCACCGCGAAGCGGCGGTACTCCCAGTGGGTGCGGATAAAGTCCGCAATATCCTGCGGCGCAATGGCGTCACAGGTGTGCTGTCCCGGCCGCGCCACAGCCTCCAGCATCCGTTTTGCACCGATGAGACAGTCCGCCGCCTCAATGGTTTCACTGACCTCACGGGTCATAGCCTCCCGGCTGCCGGGGCCGATGCCGACGATCCGCACCTGCGGCCGGACGGTGCAGCCAAACCGCTTACACAGCACATCCAGCACCGCCGCAAAGGGAAGCCCCTCCCGCTGAGGCGGGCGGCCAATGACCACCAGACCTGCGCCCGCCTTCCGGGCGGCGGACGCCTTAGCAGGAAAGCCGCCGGCTTCGCCGTCCTTGGTCACCATCCATGCGGCGTCGGCAAACCGCAGTGTGGCCAGATCCATCTCCTCGGAGAAAGGCCCCTGCATGGCGATGATATGGGCGGCCTTCAGCCCTGCTGCGCGGCAGGCCTCCAGCGAGGCATCCATGGGCAGCACCCGGGCGTATACCCGCTGGGTAAAATCGGGGATGCCGCTATACGCCGCCAGTTCCTTACTGCCGGTGGTCAGCAGGATATTGCCTCGCGTACTCTCCAGAAATGCGGCGGCCGCCGCCGCATTCTCCACGCAGACCACATCCTCCGTCTGTTCGGAGGATTGCCGCAGCAGGCGCAGATACTCCGTCTCCGTTTCCCGACAGGCTGTGCAGATGCTCTCGGTGATGGAGGTGGCATAGGGGTGGGTAGCGTCGATGACCAGATCGAACCGCATCCTTTGCAGCAATCCGGATGATGTCCTCTACCGGGATACGCCCCGCCAGAACCGTAATGTTTTCCGCCTCCGGCAGCAGCGTTTCACCGTACTCCGTGGCCACGCATACCGTAGCCTGCACCGGCTGTCCGGCCAGGAATTCCACCAGCTCCCGGCCCTCCGTGGTGCCGGCAAACACGCAGATATTACACATTGCGGTATCCTCTGGGTGTGACCAGTTGACCGGCCACCGTTTTGACGACGGCGCTGCCGATCAGCACGGTGCAGAACATATCCACCTCCGCCTCCCGCAGCTCTGCCAGCGTCAGGATGCGGCTGCTCTGCCCCTCACGGCCAATATTGCGCACGATGCCGCACAGCCGCTCTCCCGGCAGACGGCGCAACAGGATATCGCAGGCCCGCTTCAGGTGGTCGGGTCTGCCGTGGCTGGCGGGGTTGTACAGGGCGATGGTCAGATCCGCCGCCGCCGCGCAGTCCAGCCGCTTTTCGATGGTTTCCCACGGCGTCAGCCGATCGCTGAGGCTGATGACCGCAAAGTCGTGGGTCAGCGGCGCACCCAGCACCGCTGCGGCGCTGCAAGCCGCCGTCAGACCAGGCACCACCTGAATTTCAGGCTCCTGCGCCTCGCCCCGCAGCTCATAGACCAGCGCCGCCATGCCGTAGATGCCGCTGTCACCGGAGCAAACCATGGCGGCGGTCTTGCCGCTGCGCGCCAGCTCCAGCGCCAGCTGGCAGCGCTCGGCCTCCCGTGTCATGGGGGTGGAGTGAAGCTCCTTGCCGGGGTAGCGATCCCGCACCAGATCCACATACACCGGATAGCCTACGATGGCGTCACACGCCCGCAGGGCGGTATCCGCCCGAATGGTCATATCCTCATAGCTGCCCGGCCCGATACCTACTACAGTTACCTTACCCAAAGCGCACCTCCCAATGCTCCGCCGCGACGGCGACAGTCACGCCGTCCCGCGCTGTTTTTTGTACGATCAGTTTTTCGGCATCCAGCAGCGCCGCCCGCTCACAGACATTGTCCACGCCGGTAACGGAGCAGACGAAGTCGGAGGGAGTGAAGTCACCCGCCACATCCCGCAGCTGCTGCGCCGTGTAAAAATGCACCGGCCAGTTGTTTTTCTCACAGGCGGCCAGCAGACCTGCCTCGTTCTGCTTCAGGTCGATGGAACAGACGCCGCAGATGGCCGCCGTGTCCAGCCCATTTTCCGCGAACACTGTCTGCACCGCATGCACCACCGCCTCGGCGGAGATGCCCCGCCGGCAGCCTACACCTACCCGCAGTACGCGAGGGATAAGCCGCAGGGTGCGGGCGAAGTGTGCCTTTGTGCGCCAGCCAATGAAAACGCCCAGCGGGCCACTCTCCCCGGCAAACGTACCCTCCGGCAGGGGGGGCGGGCAGAGAAAACTGGCTGCAAAGGGGGATATCCTCCTCTAAGATCGTCGCCGAAACCGCCTTGGCAAGCCCCATGTCAGAGATGACGCAGCCGTGCCGGGCAGCCCATGCGTCCACGGAAAATTTGCCGCGGACATCGGTGGCGGTGGTGACTACCGCCGTGGCCCCCAGCTTTTCCGCCAGCTCCACCGCCAGCGCGTTGGCGCCGCCGATATGGCCGGAGAGCAGGGGGATCACAAACCGTCCCGCCTCGTCGATGCAAACCACCGCCGGGTCGGTTTTTTTGCTTTTGACATAGGGGGCAATCTCCCGCACGGCGATGCCGCAGGCCCCCACAATGATCAGTGCGTCCATGGAGGAAAAGCTCGCGCCATATACCGCCTTGTCCAGCGGCAGAAAGCCCGGCTCTTCAAAACGCGGCATGGTATAGCACATCCATGCCTCCTCCGGCAGCGCCGCCAGTATCCGCCGCGCCGTGGCGCAGCCACCGCGGCTGAAGGCGAACAGGGCGGCTCTCATTGCGCCCCCTTGCGGAACTCCGTTGTAAAATCGGGGTGGTACAGCAGGGAGCGCAGATAGTTGTCACCCAGACAGTTGCCCACCACGATCAGCGAGGTCTTGGTCAGACCGTTGCCCGTCACCGTCTCGTGGAGCGTGCCCACGGTGCAGCGGAAGATCTTCTCCTCCGGCCAGGTGGCCTTGTAGACCACCGCCGCCGGGGTGTCAGCGGTATAGCCTCCCACTAGCAGCTCGGCTTGCAGCAGTTCGGTCAGTGAGGTGCTGAGAAACAGCACCATGGTGGCCTGATGGGCCGCCAGCGAGCGGATGGACTCCCGCTCCGGCACCGGGGTGCGGCCCGGGGCGCGGGTGATGATGACGGTCTGGCTCACATCGGGCAGGGTGTACTCCGCCCGCAGCGCGGACGCTGCGCCGCAGAAGGCGCTTACGCCGGGGCAGACATCGTAGACAATGTCCCGCTTTTCCAGCTCGTCGAACTGCTCCCGCACCGCACCATAGATGCTGGAATCCCCCGTGTGCAGACGCACCGTGGTCTTTCCCTCCGCCTCCGCTTTCTCGATGAGGGCGATGACCTCCTCCAGCGTCAGCTTGGCGCTGTCGTGGATCTCGCAGCCCTCCCTGGTGTAGTCCAGTAGCGCCGGATTCACCAATGAGCCGGCGTAGATCACCACGTCGGCCTCGCCCAGCAGCTTGGCGCCTCGGACGGTGATGAGGTCGGCAGCGCCGCTGCCCGCTCCCACAAAATGTACCATTGTCAGTCCTCCTTTATCCGGCGCAGCAGCTTGGATGCGCCCTTCGTCTCACAAAGATAGCCATATTCCTTGGAAAAGAGGATGGCTCCCGTCTCTATATCACTGCATTTATAGTGCATCATGTCGTCAATGCGCCCGGCCAGCCGGTGCAGCACTGCGTCATAAAGTCCCTGCTCCTTCAACAGCCGCAGGGCGTCATCACAGGTGGCGCAGCAGAGCATCTCCTCCGCCGCACCGCCTTGCAGCCCCTCTGCGGCGGCACAGGCCGTCAGGATGTCCATGCGGCAGTCGCCGTAGCGGGAGTGGGTGTTCCACATACCGCCCGCCAGCTTTACCAGCTTGCCGATATGACCGATGAGCAGCGCCCCTCGGAAGCCCAGCTCCCGGCATATCTCCAGCGCGTCGCCGATGAAGTTGGAGGTCATCACCGCCGTGGCGGGGTCGATGCCCATGGCACGCTTGATATAGTCCGCGCCGTAGTTGCCGGGGGCCAGGAGTACATAATCCGCGCCGCCCGCCCGCCGCTGCCGCAGCTCTACATGGATGGTGTCCACCAGCGCCTGCTCGCTCATAGGCTCTACGATCCCCGTGGTGCCTAAGATAGAGATGCCGCCCTCAATGCCCAACCGGGGATTGAAGGTCTTTTTCGCCAGCGTCTCGCCATCGGGAGCGGAGATTACCACATACAGGCCACCGGTGTATCCCAGCAGGCCGCAGACCTCCTCCACGGTCTCCTGGATCATCCGGCGGGGTACAGAGTTGATGGCCGCCGCGCCCACTGGCTGGTCAAGACCCGGCTTGGTTACCCGGCCCACGCCCTGTCCGCCGTCGATGACAATGCCAACAGTCTCTGTTTTCCGCACCTCGGCATAGATCAGGGTGTCACGGGTGATATCCGGGTCATCGCCGCTGTCCTTCCGGATGGCGCAGCGCACACAGTCCGGGGACAGATAGATGTCCTCCACCGCCAATGCCAGCTCCATGCCCTTGGGTGTCAGCAGGCGGATGGACTCCTTTTTGCTGCCGCTCAGCAGCATCCATGCGGCGGCCTTGGCCGCCGCCGCGGCACAGGAGCCGGTGGTGTAGCCCAGACGGAGCTTTTTTCCGTCCCGTATGATAAATTCCTTCATAACCTACCGCCTGATCTGGTAGAGCATGGCGTTGCAGATGGCCGCGGCCACGTTGCTGCCGCCCTTGCGGCCCCGGGACACGATGTAGGGTGCGGCAGCGGCCTCGATGATGCGCTCCTTGCTTTCCACCACATTCACAAAGCCCACCGGCACCCCGATGATGAGGGCGGGATGGAGCTTGCCGGCCTCCATCAGCTCCTCCAGCGAAAAAAGTGCCGTAGGGGCGTTGCCGATGGCGAAGATGCAGGGCTTAGGCAGGGCTGCCGCCCGCTCCATGGATACAAAGGCACGGGTCACGCCCCGCTCCTTAGCCTCCGCCGCCACGTCCGCGTCCGACATGAAGCAGTGTACCTCTCCGCCCAGCGAGGCGAGGATCGTCTTATTGATCCCGGCCTTGGCCATCTGGGTATCGGTGACGATGTCACAGCCCGCCCGCAGGGCGGCGATGGCCTTTTGCACCGCGTGGCCGGAAAAGGCCAGATTGTCCACATAGTCAAAATCCGCCGTGGTGTGGATGACCCGTTTGATGACCAGCTCGTTTTCCGGGTCCAGCCGCCGGTCGCCCAGCAGCTCTGTGATGATGGCGAAGCTGCGCTTCTCAATGTCCATAGGCTTCATTTGCTCCATCATAGCGTCTCCTTTCTGCAAGCCGCCAAAAAGCGCTGTGCCATGACCGGCTTGGCGTAAAAATGGAAGTGGGGGAAACCCGCGTACAGCGTATCGGTGGCGTGTACGCAGGTCCACTGCTTGCCGGAGGGCTTTTCCGCCAGAAAAGCGCCGCCGGGCTGGGGGGTATCCCAGTGGTGGAATTCATGCATGGGTACCTGCTCTCCGGCGCGGCAGAGGAGGCTGTCCGCCTGCGCCGTGGCGGTGATGTAGCCGAACCGGGTCAGCCTCCCCGTATCAAAGCAGTCCCCCGGCAGCGCACCCACCATGGCGCGGCCTGCGATGGACTGCGTCAGATACATGAAGCCGCCGCACTCGGCGATACAGGGCATCCCCGCGTATACAACGTCTCGGATTTGCCTGCGCAGGGCGTGGTTTTCCTCCAACTGCGCCGCGTAAAGTTCCGGGTAGCCGCCGCCCAAGTACAGACCCTGTACACCGTCGGGGAGCCGTTCATCCGTCAGGGGGCTGAAGGGCACCAGCTCCGCGCCCAGCTGCCGCAGCAGATCGAGACTGTCCTCATAGTAAAAGCAGAACGCCCTGTCCCGCGCCACGCCGATCCGCACCGGCGCGCCCTTTTCCGGCAATACCGGCGGCGTAAAGCGAAGCGGCGGCGCGGCAGCCGCAATTTCCAGCAGGGCAGCTATGTCCAGCGTTTTTTCTGCCTCGACCGCCAGCTTGCGCAGCTTCTCCCGCAGATCCGCCACCTCGTCCGCTGTCACCAGCCCCAGGTGGCGGCTCTCCAGCGCGCACTCCGGCAGACGGGGCAGATAGCCGCAGGCGCGGACGCCCAGCCGGCTTTCCAGCTCCCGCGCCAGCGCACCGTAGCTCATGGCACTGCACCCGTTGAGAATGACGCCCTGCACGTTGTTGTCCGGCGCGAAGTCCAGAAAGCCCTGCACCGCCGCCACAACGGACAACGCCGCCCCCCGTGCGTTGACCACCAGCACCACGGGGCTTTCCGTTTCCCGCGCCGTCTCATAGGTGCTGGCGCGGGTGGATGTCAGCCCCAGCCCGTCATAGTATCCCATGACGCCCTCAATGACCGTCACATCGCACTCCTCACCATTGTGCGCCAGCAGATAGCGCATGGTGTCGGGGTCAAAAAAGAACGGGTCGAGGTTAGAGCTTTTCGCGCCGATGACCCGGCTGTGGAACATGGGGTCAATGTAATCCGGGCCGCATTTTGCCGCGCCTACCCGCAGGCCCCGCGATACCAGCGCCTGCAAAACGGCGCAGGTGACGGTGGTCTTGCCGCAGCCGCTGTTGGTACCGGCCAGCACCAAGCGGGGGACTTTTTGCTCCATAGCGACCTCTCAATCCGCCACGATGGTGGCAAAATAGCTGATCTCCTCCGGCAGCTGCCGCAGGTCGGTGTAGACCTGCTCCGTTTCCAGTCCGCAGTCCGCCACCATACCGGCGTTTGCCGCCATACCGCGGCGCTCCAGCGCCGCCGCCGTCTCGTGGATGGCCTTGCCGGACTTCATGATGACCTTCGTTCCCGGCAGCGCCAGCGCGCTGTCCATCTCCATGCTCGCCCGGCAGGATGTGGAGGGGCTCCTCCATGCGGGTGAGACTGCGCCCCAGCCGCGCCGCCACGGCGCAGAAGCTGGTGACGCCGGGACACATCACCGTCTTAAACCCGTCAGAGCGGATGCGCTCCAGAATATAGTAGGCCGTGGCGTACACGGACACGTCGCCCAGATTGACCATGGCCACGTCCTGCCCGGCCGCCAGCGCCGTTTCGATGGCGGCAGCCGCCGTGCGGTAGCTGTCCTCCCGTACCGCCGCGTCACGCGCCATGGTGAAATCCAACGGCAATATGGTCTTGCCCTGCATATCCACAGCACCGGCGGCGATGTCCAGCGCCAGCATCCGCCCGGACTTCATCCGGGGAGCGGCCACCACGCCGCAGTCCGTCAAGACCCGGCAGGCCTGCCGGGTCAGCAGCTCCGGGTCGCCGGGACCCACGCTGACGGCGTAAAAAACACCTTGTTTTTCCATGATAGCACTCCTTACGGCACAAATTCCAGGCTGTCGAAGCAGGGGTCGTACTTCCCGTGCTCCATCCGGTACAGCTTTGCGATATACTCGCGGGTGAAAATCTCCTCCGGGGTGCCGATGCGGTCGATGCGGTCGCCCGCCACGCACACCACCGTGTCGGAAATGCGCTCCGCCAGCTCCAGCTCGTGGAGGGACAGCAGCACCGCCAGATCGTTCTCCCGCACCATGCGCTTGAGCACCGTCAAAAGCTCCAACTTGTAGCGAATATCCAGAAAGCTGGTAGGCTCGTCCAGCACGATGATCTCCGGTTCCTGACACAGCGCCCGGGCCAACAGAATGCGCTGGCGCTGTCCGTCACTGATGGCGGAGAAGGGGCGGTCAGCAAACTCCATGCCGCCTACCTGCTCCAGCGAGCGCTCCACGATGGCCTGATCCTCCGGCTGCAGGATACCCAGCCGCCCGGTATAGGGGTAGCGGCCGCTGCTCACCACGTCCCGGCAGGTCATCAGCTCCGGCTCCATCCGGGCCGTCATCAAAATGGCCATGCGCCGGGCGATCTCATTGCGGCTGCGCTCCTCCATGGCCTTGCCGTCCAGAAACACTGTGCCGGACACCTTGGAGAGCTGGCCGATAATGGTTTTTAAGATGGTGGATTTTCCCGACCCGTTGGGGCCGATGAGCGTCACGATCTTGCCCCGCTGCACATGGAGGGCGACATCTTCAATCAGCGGCTTGCCGTGGTAGCCCACGGCCAGCGCCTTGGTTTCCAGATATGCTGCCATACTCACGCCGCCTTTCTGTGGATCATCATGTAGATGACGATGGGTGCGCCGAATACCGCCGTGACGGAGCTGATGCTCACCTCCGTGGGGGCAAAGGCGGTGCGGGCGATGAGGTCGCAGAACAGGCAGAACACGCCGCCGCCCAGGAAGCAGGCTGGGATCATACACAGCGGCTCCGCCGATTTGAACAGGGACTTCATCAGGTGCGGCACTGCGATGCCGACAAAGGAGATGGGGCCGGCAAAGGCCGTGACGCAGGCGGACAGCACACTGGACAACAGGATCAGCGCCGTCCGGAAGGCCCGCAGGGGGACGCCCATATTCTGGGCATAGACCTCGCCCAACTGGTACGCCCGGATGGGCTTGGAAAGCAGGAAGGTCAGCAGCAGCGTGATGCCGCAGACGACGGCCATAGTCTTTACGTTGTCCCAGCTCATGCCGGAGAAGGAGCCGAGAGACCAGTTGTGCAGGTTCACGATGCTGGAATCGTCGGCGAAGGTCACGAGAAAATCCGTCAGCGCTGAGCAGATATAGCCGATCATCACGCCGCAGACCACCAGCAGGCTCATGCGCTTGACCCGCTGGGAGATCAGCAGCACGAAGCCCATGGATACCATGGCGCCCACGAAGGCCGCCGCGATGAGAATGGCGGAGGAGGTGGTCTTGCCACGGCTCAGCAGCGCCAGCATGGCCACGCACACCGTCATCTTTGCGCCGGAGGAGATGCCCAGCACGAAGGGGCCCGCGATGGGGTTGTGGAAGAAGGTTTGCAGCAGATAGCCGGACAGGGACAGCGCCCCGCCCAGGATCAGCGCCGACAGGAGCCGGGGCAGACGGATCTTTACGATGATCTGGCTCTGGGTAAAGCCAACATCGCCCCCCAGCAGGATCCGCCATATCTCAGACGCGGAAAGAGAAACGCTTCCCGCGAAGATATTCCAAATCAAAAATGTGAATAAAAGCAGGAGGAGCAGCAAGAAGCCTCCCCAGATGCGAAGTGTTCGGTTTCTCTTCATGCCGCTCCTCCTTATGATGTAAAAAATGCTCACTTCATCCGTGTCAGAAAGTGAAAAGCCGTATCCGGCGCGTCGTTCAACGCATGGTTCACGTCCAGAATGAGATCGCTCAGCTCCAGCGACTCCTGATAGAAGTTTTTGGTCAGGCACCACACATTACCGCTCTTGACGGCCTTGAAGTCGGCCATCAGTGGATCCAGTGCCACCAATTCGTCCAGCGTGTGCAGCTCGCCATCGATGATGCTGTTGTAGATCAGCACATCGGCGTCCACTGCACCGTGGTAGAAGGATTCCATCTGAATGTTGACGGTGGACTGGGCGTTGTCCTCCGCCGATTCGTCGAAGGAGACATAGTCTCCGCCTGCGATGGCGACGCACTTCGCCACATAGTCCGTGGACTTGCGGACGTTTACAGCGCCGCTGCTGGTGATGTAGAAAAACGCCACAGTCTTGCCGGTGGGCTGCTGCTCCAGTACGTCCGCCACGCTGTCCATCTTCTCATTAAACAGCGCCTCGGCCTCGTCCTCCTTGTCCAGCAGCGCCGCGTACAGCTTGATCCACTCCATCCGGCCCATGGGCTGGGTCTCGTAGCTGGATGTCTCCACCAGCACGGGGATGCCCAGCCGCTCCAGTTGCTCCAGCACCGCCGGAGAGTGATAGATCATGGTGTTTTCCACCGCCAGATCACAGCCCTGCGACAGGATCAGCTCATAATCCGGCTCGGAGTACTTGCCGGCGTATACCAGCGCTCCGCTGTCCATGGCGTCCTTGGCACGCTGGATATACCAGTCCGACTGCTTTTTACCGCTGAGGGTGATGCAGTCGATGGCGTCCAGCTTGTCGAAGTAGTCCATGGCGGCGGCCGCCACCAGATAGATCTGATCCAGCGGCTGGTGCAAAACGGTGACGCCGGCGGGTACGCCCTCCGGTACCGCCGCGCCCTCCGCTACCAGCAGGTACACCCGGTCGTTGTTGATGGTAATGCGCTTGTAGCTCTCTCCGGCATACTCTACGGTAAACTGCTGGGCATAGCGCAGGGGCATGGTACGGTCAAAGACCAACTCATCCCACGATACGGAGACAGTTTGTCCATCGGTTTTGGCAGGGGCGTCTGCCGTGCCGCAGCCACAGAGGGACAGCATCAGCAGCAGCGCCAGTACCGCGGCGGTCAGCCGTTTCACTGGGCTGCCTCCACCACCGTGGTGGAATCAAAGGTCAGGGTGTACTCGATCTCGTGGGGGGTGCTCATAGCGGTGGTGTCGCCGATCACCGTCAGCGGGGTATCCAGCGCCCGCACGGGGATCTCGAAGGTGGAGCCGCCCTCGGTGGTGAGAACGTCATAGCGCTGGCCGTCCACCAGCATATAGTCGTACTTCTGGCTGCTCCACACGATGGTGGCGGTGGCAGCGCCGTTCTCCACCTTCAGGGTGCAGGGGGTCAGCACATGGGACTTACCGGAGCCGCCCTCGAAGCCCACCTCAATGGTGTAAGTGCCGTCCGCCAATGCGATGGCGGCAGCGTCCACGCCGTCATCCTCCTTCAGAACAGGGTTGGAGACGGAAACCTTGTGGTCATACCACACGCCCTTCTTGCCGATGAGGGCCACGTCGAACTCCGTGTCCAGTGCGGGCACGGGGATATCAAAGCCGTTGACCGTCTCGGTCAGGCCATCGGGATAGGTGACGGTATCCTTGGTGGGCTGCAGCAGCACGGCGCCGTCCTTCTGGGCGTCCTCCTTCAAACCGGGGAACAGATTCACGATGCTGGTGGAGGCGAGACTGACGTGAATGGTCATCTGGCCGTCCTTCACGGTCAGCACGCCCTTGCCGTCGCAGGTCTCGTTGGCGTGGAACATACTGCTGTCGGTGTTGAAGTCGGCGGTGTATACGCCGTCCGCCAGAGCGGGCTGGTCGGGCTCATCGTTGCCGGGGGCATCGGTCTGCTGCTGCCCGCAGCCCACCAGCAGCGCTGTCATCATCAGAGTGGCCAGCAGAAACGAAAGAATTTTTTTCATGGTAAAGTCCTCCTTGCTTTGAAAAAGGCTCCGAGGCGATGGTATACCGCCCCGGAGCCCGTTCAGTCCTTGTTACGCAATGGCGTCGATAGCCGCCTTGGTGTGGGCGACATACAGCGCGTGGATGGCATCGATACGGCCCAGGCCGGAGATCTGGCAGTTCACGGTGAGACCGGCGGCCTCAAACATGGTCTTCCAGGAATCCTCGTCCGCACCGGCCATGTCGTTGTTGGCGTGGTCGCCCGCCACGACCATCAGGGGACGCAGCACCACGGTGGTGTAACCGGCTTCCTTGACGGCCGCGATCACGGCCTCGCAGGAGGTATTCTCAGGCTCGCCCTCCACGGTGCCGATGAACACGTTCTCATAGCCCAGCTTGTCCATCTGGGTGGCCATCTGGCTGTAAGTGACCTTCGCCACATGCGCCGTACCGTGACCCATCAGCACATAAGCCACACCGGCCTCCTTGGCGGCGGCGGTGGACTCGTAACCGCTCTCGCTCAGAGCAGCGGCGACGACGGCCTTGGCAACGGCTTCCTTATCGGTGTTGATGACGGTGGCGTCGCTTCCCACCTCACCCAGCATGGGCTCGGCGATCTCAACGGACTCGAACTTGTCACGAACCTTGTCAATGGCGGCGCACATCTCGTCGTACTCAGCACCGTGCATCAGATGGGTGGGCTGCACCACCAGCTGCTTCACGCCGTTGGCGACAGCGCGCTCCAGAGCCTGCTCCATGTTGTCGATCTTCTCGCCGTCACGGGCCTGGATGTGGTTGATGATGATCTGAGCGGTGAAGGCGCGGCGCACGGACCAATCGGGGTTGGCCGCCTGCAGGGCGTCCTCAATGCTCTTGATGTCGGCTACGCGGCTGTCGTTGAAGGAGGTGCCGAAGGACACCACCAGCAGCTCCTTCTCGCCGATCTCGTCCTGGTTGCGGGGATCGTCCTTGGAGGCGTCACCGGTGTCCAGACCGAAATAGTCGGGGCTGGCTTCCTCACCCTCCACCAGTGCCTTCTGGGCGTCGGTCAGGGCATCCCAAGCGGCCTTGGCGGCCTCGCACTGGGCGTCGGTCTCCTCGGTGCGCTCCTGCACGTAGATGGCGTCGATGAGGGCGGCGACCTTGTCGGCGGCGGCCTTGTCGGTCTCCTCGGTGTTCACGTCGTTGTTGTCCTTGTTGCCGGCATTGTCCTTGTTGCCGCAGGCGGTCAGCATGCTCATGAGCATCACAGCCGCCATCAGAAAGGCAAGTGCTTTCTTCATGGGGGATCTACCTCTTTCCAAATATTTGTTCTGAAAGAAATATAAAAGCGGCTGTGTTTCACACAGCCGCCCTCGGAGCTTCTTACTACATATACATCCGTGCGGCGCTCCGCGACGGATCATAAGTTTGTAGGAAAACCAACCCGTTGGCAGCAGGTTTGAGATTCCACACAGAGGCAGGTCTCCTGACTTCGTTCGTCCTGCGCAGCTGGCGATTTTTCTGATTGCGCCGGTTCTGTGCGCGCTGGTCTGCCTGTGCGTCGGGCGGATGAACGTGCCGGTCAAGGATTTGATCGCGGCCCTGCAGGGGCACGACATCGGGCGGCAGAAGGAGACGGTTCTCTGGTCGATGCGGCTGCCGCGCGTGTTGCTGGCGGCGCTCGTCGGGGCGGGGCTTTCCGTTTCCGGCTGCGTGTTCCAGAGCATGTTCGCAAATCCGCTTGCAACGCCCGACACGTTAGGCGTTGCGAGCGGGGCGAGCTTCGGGGCGGCATTGGCGCTGCTGCTGGGATTTGGCTTTGTAGGTGTGCAGCTGACGGCGTTTTGCTTTGGCCTTGCGGCAGTTGGGCTGACGTGTCTGATGGGAAGAGGCGGCTCGCGCGCGTCGATGATCTTATCGGGGATCATGATGGGCTCGTTATTCTCCGCGCTCGTTTCCCCTCGTCAAATTCACGGCGGACACGGAATCGCAGCTCCGGCCATCACCTACTGGCTCATGGGAAGCCTGAGCGCGGCAAGCTTTGCGGCGTTACGGCTCGGCGCGCCCGCGATTTTGCTTTCGTGCATTGTGCTGCTGCTTCTGCGGTGGAAGCTGAATCTTTGCCGCTGTCTGACGATGAGGCGCGCACGTTCGGAACGAACATCCATCGGCTGCGTGGGCTTTGCATCGTGTGCTGCGCGGCGATGACGGCCTCGTGCGTCGCGATGTGCGGGCAGGTTGGCTGGGTCGGGCTTCTGGTGCCGCATGTGTGCCGGATGATTTTCGGCAGCAGTCATGCGCGGCTGCTTCCGGCGTGTATCAGCTGCGGCGCGGTATTTATGATGGTGGTCGATACGCTGGCAAGGACCATCAGCGCGGCGGAAATCCCGGTTTCGATTTTGACCGCGATCATCGGCGCGCCGATTTTTATCGCGATCGTGCGCAAAAAGGGGGCTGGAGCCTATGAAGCTTTCGGTGCAGAACGGCTGCGTTTCCTATCGCGCGGGCAGCCGCTTTTGGAGAATATCAGCTTCGAGGACGAAGGCGGCGATGTGCTTGCAATCTTAGGCCCCAACGGCGCGGGCAAGACGACGCTTTTAAAATGCATGCTGAACCTTCTGCATTGGCGGGAGGGAAAGACGCTTTTAGACGGCGAGGATGTCAGCACCATGGCGGCTCGCGCGCTCTGGCAGAAGGTTGCCTACGTGCCGCAGGCCAAGCAGAGCTCTCTTTTCTGCACGGTGGAGGAAATGGTCCTGCTTGGAAGAAGCAGCCGCATCGGCGCGTTTTTCAGCGCCATCGAAGGAGGATTTCCGTCAGGCGCGCGCTGCCATCGAGCGGCTCGGACTTTCGCACCTGCTCGGCAGGCGCTGCTGCGAGCTGAGCGGCGGCGAGGTGCAGATGGTGCTGATTGCAAGGGCGCTTTCCTCCCAGCCCGGGGTTCTCGTGCTGGACGAGCCGGAGTCGAATCTGGACTTTAAAAATCAGCTGCTGGTGCTGGACACGATCGAAGAGCTTGCAAAGTCCGGCCTGACCTGCATTTTCAACACGCACTTTCCGGCGCACGCGCTGCGAAGGGCGAATCAGGCTGCTGCTGCTTGGCGCGGCGGGAAAAGCGTCTGCGGGAAAACATGCGATGTTGTGACAGAAGACAGAATTTCGGAATTTTTCGGTGCGCGCCGTGATTGGCGAAATGCAGACGCCCTTGGGGGTCTATCAGGATGTGATCCCTGTATCTATCGGGTGCAGGGAATAGAGGGGGAACAAAACATGGAGGACGTCAGAGCGCGTATTTGGGCGCTGGCGGAGGAACGCTTCCCGACCACGCGGGCTGGGTTGCGCTCATTCAGGACGCGAGCGAGGAAGACCGGCTCTTTTCGCGAAATCTTGCCCGCGAGCGGGCGCAGGCGCGGTTCGGCCGGCAGGTGTTTTTTTCGCGGGATCATCGAGTTTACGAATTATTGCAAAACGACTGCTATTACTGCGGCATCCGCCGCTCGAACCGGGAGCTATCGCGCTACCGGCTGACGGAGGACGAAATTTTAACGTGCTGCGAGGAGGGCTACAAGCTCGGCTACCGCACGTTCGTTTTGCAGGGCGGGGAAGACGGCTGGTGGACCGATGAGAAAATCACGGCGCTTGTCCGAAAAATCCGGGCAGCTTATCCGGACTGCGCCATCACGCTCTCGATCGGTGAAAAAATCGCGGCAGGCGTATCAGGCGTTTTTGACGCGGGTGCGGACCGGTACCTGCTTCGCCACGAGACGGCGGACTGCGCGCATTATGGAAAACTCCATCCGCCTGCGCAGACGCTCGAGAACCGGATACGATGTCTTTTTGACCTGAAAGGAAATCGGCTACCAGACCGGCGCAGGCATGATGATCGGAGCGCCCTATCAGACGGCGGATACGCTGGCAAGCGACTTTGCGTTTTTAGCGAAGCTGCGGCCGCAGATGGTCGGCATGGGCCCGTTTCTGCCGCATCGGGATACGCCGTTTCGGGAGTTTCCACCGGAAGCGCGGAGCAGACGCTCTATCTTCTGAGCCTTGTGCGGCTGATGCTTCGGACGCGCTCCTTCCAGCGACGACAGCGCTTGGGACGCTGGATGGAAGAGGTCGGCAGGAGGGCGTTCTTTCCGGGTGCAACGTGGTGATGCCGAATCTGTCTCCGATGGCGGTTCGGAAAAAGTACCTTCTTTACGATCACAAGGCCGGCACGGAAGACAGCGGGGAAAGCAGCCTCTCTAAGCTTCGCGCGCAGATGCAGGAAATCGGCTACACGGTCGCGGTTGGCCGCGGCGACTTTACAGGCGGGAGGGACGCATAATGATCAAAATCGCGGTATACGGCAAGGGCGGCATCGGAAAATCCACAACGGTCTCGAACCTTGCGGCGGCGCTGAGGCGAGAAGGGCCTTCGCGTGATGCAGATCGGCTGCGACCCGAAGGCGGACTCCACGACGCTTCTGACCCACGGCGTGAAAAATGCAGACGGCGTTGGGGCTGATGCGCGAACGGAACAATGATTTTGCGCTTTCCGATATGGCGAAAGAAGGTTTCGGCGGTGTTATCTGCGTAGAGGCGGGAGGACCCACCCGGGGCTCGGCTGCGCCGGGCGCGGAATTATCGCGGCGCTCGAGAAGCTGGAGGAAAAGGGCGCGTATGAGACATTCCGGCCGGACGTGGTATTTTACGACGTGCTGGGAGACGTGGTCTGCGGCGGCTTTTCCATGCCAATGCGCGCTGGCTATGCCGACCGGGTCTTCATCGTGACCTCGGGGGAAAATATGGCGCTGCACGCGGCGGCCAATATTGCAATGGCGGTTGAAAATTTCCGCGGGCGCGGATACGCCTCGCTCGGCGGGCTGATCCTCAACCGCCGGAACGTCAAAAAACGAGGAAGAAAAAGGTGCGTGAGCTCGCGGGTGATATTTCATCCGAGATCGTCGGGAGCTTATCGTTCAGCGAAACGGTTCAGCAGGCGGAGGCGCTTTCTCAGACGGTCATCGAGGCCTTCCGGAGAGCGAGATGGCGGCGGAGTACCGCGCGCTGGCGGATGCGGTCCTTCGCGCGTGTGAGGTGGCTCCATGTTAAAGCGTATCACACCGGACGATACGAGCGGCGCGATGGTGCGCCTTGGAGACGTGAAAACGGCAGCTCCGTTTGTGTCAGGGCTGGAATATGGCGCACCGGCCAGAGGCGTGTGGAACATTGTCCACATCGGCATGCTGATCCCGGGCGCACACCAGATCTACGTCTGCGCGGGAAACTGCCTGCGCGGCGTGGTGCTCACGGCGGCGGAAATGCACGCGCAGAGCCGGTTCTCTACAATTACAATTAAGGAAAACAACGTCCTGGACGGCGACATGGAGACGCTCATCATTGAGGGCGTGACGGACATTCTCCACAGGCTTCCCAGCCTGCCGCCTGCGGTGCTCGTCTTTACGAGCTGCATCCATCATTTTATGGGCTGCGACCTTGCGCTCTGCTACCGGGAGCTTTGAAAGCGCTTCCCGGGCGTTGATTTTACCGACTGCTACATGAACCCCATCATGCATGCAAAAGCGGCCTCACGCCCGACCAGCTCATGCGGCGGCAGCTATACTCGCTTTTAAAGCCGCGCGCGCAGGACGACGGCGTGAATATCCTCGGAAACTGCTTTCCGACCGACGAAACGTCCGAGCTCGTGAAGATCATTCGGAAAACGGGGCGGCCGCTTCGCGATATCACGGTCTGCAAGACGTATGAGGATTATCAAAAATGGCCGCGTCGGCGCTTCACATCGCCACAATCCCCCCGCAAAGGCGGGCGGCGAAGCGCTCTCGAACCGGCTCGGCGGAACGTTTTGTATCTGCCCCTGAGCCATACGGCAAAAACCATTCGGAAAAACCTTCGAACGCTCTGCGAGGCGCTGGAACAAGCTAGTGACCCGTCCGAAGACGAAGCACGAGCGGAGCAGGCGCTCCTTCACGCGAAGAAGCTTCTGGGCGAGACGGAGATCGCCATCGACTACACGGCAACGCCTGCTCCCCATGAGCTTGGCCCGATGCTTATTAGAGCACGGCTTCCGCGTCACACGCATCTACGCTGACTCCATCGCCGCGGACGATCAGGAAGACTTCCGCTGGCTGCAAGAACACGCGCCGGACATCGAGCTCTACGCCACCGTGCAGGTGAAGCTCCGCGTTCTGCCGCGCGAAACGGAAAAGCCCACGCTCGCCATCGGCCAGAAGGCCGCGTATTTTACCGGCACAAAGCACTTTGTGAACATCGTCGAGGGCGGCGGGATGTATGGCTTTCGACGGGCTTCGCCGCTTGGCGGAGCTGATGGAGGAAGCGTACAGAACCGAACGGGACGCGCGCGATTTTATTCAGCAAAAAGGATTGGGGTGTGACAGCTGCCTATGAAACAGACGCAAGCCTTTCTCTCAACCTCACCGCCGATGTCTCCGGCGTCTGCTCGGCGCTTTTTGAGCTCGGCGGCATGACGGTCATGCACGATGCGTCGGGCTGCAACTCGACCTACAATACGCATGACGAGCCCCGGTGGTACGATATGGACAGCCTCGTCTACATTTCCGGCCTTTCTGAGCTCGAGGCTGTGATGGGAGACGACGAAAAGCTGATTTCGGACGTTTCTGACGCGGCGCGGCAGCTGCATCCCCCCGGTTTATTGCGCTGGCCGGAACGCCGATTCCAATGATTACGGGCTGCGATCTGCCCGCCATCGCGCGGGAGGTTGAAGGAAGAACGAAATTCCGTCCTTCGCCGTGCCGAGTAATGGCATCAGGACCTACGTTGCGGGCGCGGGGCAGGCGCTGCGGCTCTATGCGGAGCGATTCATCAAGCCGGCCCGAGAAGCGGAAAAAACGCCGTCAATATTTTAGGTGCGACGCCGCTGGATTTTTCGGTGAACGGCTGCGTGCAGAGCATGGCGCGCAGGCTCGAGGAAGCGGGCTTTACGCTCCAGAGCGTGTTTGCGATGCAGCAGTATTGACGCAATCGACAAAGCAGGCGCGGCGGAGGCGAACCTCGTCGTCTCGTCCGTCGGTCTTCCGGCCGCAAAATACCTCCAGGCGCAGTTCGGAACGCCCTATGTCATTGGCGCGCCGTTCGGAGATTTTTCTCGCCCTATGTATTTGACGCGCTGCAGGGAAAGCGTCCGCACGGGAGCGCCTGCGGATGCTCGGCCGTTTGCCCGGATGCGCCAGATACCGTCATTGTCGGAGAAAGTGTGACGGCAATCTCTCGCGGCGGGCGCTGGCCGTGGGGTACGGGATCTGCGGGCAAGGGTCATCTGCCCCGTGGAGCCGGGCGGCGTGCTCGGTGCGTGCGATCTGCAATTGGAGGATGACGGAAGAAATCGAGGAAGCGCTCCGGGGCGCAAAGCGCGTCATTGCGGATCCGCTGTATAAGCCCATCGTCCCGGCGAAGAGCGAGTTTTACCCCCTTCCCCACGAGGCGTTCTCGGGCAGGATTTACCGCAAGCAAATCCCGAATCTGGCCGAACGTGTTTAATCGGTAAGTCAAATACCTGACTTGGTAGATTCATAAAATTTCTTACAGGAAAGGAATAAACATCATGAAACACTTGAAATCCCTTATCTGCCTGCTGCTGGCGCTGCTGATTCTGAGCGGCTGCGCGCCCGCAAGGCCCCGCGCAATCGGACGCATCCACAGAGCCCGCACAAACAGCAGGAGGCTGATCCCACGGAACAGACCGAGCAGGCCGGGCCCGAAGCTCCGGCAGAGGAAGAAACGACCGAGCCGGAGACGGACTTCATCACCGTCACCGACCACAGCGACAACGTCGTGCGGGTTCCCAAAAACGCACAGCGCATCGCCGTGTGCGACATCCTGCCGCTGCCGTCGGTTCTTTTCGTGTTCTTTGACTCGGCAGAAAAGCTGGTCGGCATCGCGCCGTCGAGCATGTCTGCCGCGCAAAATAGCCTTCTCTCAGCTGTATCCCTGAAATTCTGAACGCCGAGACCGGCTTCATGAACGGCACGGACGTGAACACCGAGGAGCTGATGAAGCTTGCGCCCGACGTGGTCTTCTACAGCGCGATGAACCCCGCGCTCGGCGAAAAGCTGCAGACCGCGGGCTTCTGCGCGTTGCGGTGTCGGCGAACAAGTGGGAATACGACTGCATCGAGACGCTCAACAACTGGATTGACCTGCTGTCTTCCATTTTCCCGGAAAATGACCGGGCGGCGCTGTGCCGGCAGTACAGCACGGAAGTCTACGCCATGGTGCAGCAGCGCGTCAAGGATATTCCGGATGAAGACCGCGCCAGAGCCTTTTCCTCTTCCAGTATAACGACAGCACCATCATGACCTCCGGCAAACTGTTTTTCGGTCAGTGGTGGGCGGACGGCGATCGGCGCCCGTGAACGTTGCAAACGAGCTGACGCAGGATAATTCCGTGACCGTGAATCTTGAGCAGGTCTACGAATGGAATCCCGGGCGTGATTTTCATGACGAACTTCAACACCGCCCAGCCGGAGGACCTTTACAACAACACCATCAGCACCTACGACTGGGTGGCATTCAGGCGGTGCAGGACCAGCGGGTCTATAAAATGCCGCTCGGCATGTACCGCAGCTACACCCCCGGCATCGACACGCCGATTACGCTGCTGTGGATGGCAAAGACCGTCTACCCTGCCCTCTTTGAAGACATCGACGTCACCCAGCGCGCCATCGACTACTATCAGGAGGTCTTCGGCGTGACGCTCACGGCAGAGCAGGTCGAGCAGATTTTCGCGCCCATCTCCGCCGCCGGCACGCTTTATTTCTGATACATACCCAAAGGAGGCAGAACCATGAGTCTCAACGATGCCCCGTCTGCGAACCGGATTCACATCGGCTTTTTTCGGCAGGCGCAACGCCGGAAAATCGAGTCTGGTCAACGCCGTGACCGCGCAGGACCTCGCCGTGGTCTCCGACCGCCCCGGCACCACCACCGACCCCGTGCAGAAGGCGATGGAGCTGCTGCCGCTCGGACCCGTGGTCATAACCGACACGCCGGGCTTTGACGACGACGAGCAGGAGCTCGGCAGCAAGCGCGTGCTGCGCACGAAGCGCGTTTTAAACAAGACCGACATTGCCGTTCTCGTCGTCGACGGCACAAAGGGTATGGACGATTTCGATACGGAGCTTCTGGCGCTGTTCCGCGAAAAGGAGATTCCGCATCTGGTCGTTTTCAACAAGGCAGACCGGATGCCATCGCGCCCGCGGGCGTCCTGTGCGTCAGCGCGCAGACCGGGAGAGGGCATCGAGACGCTCAAAACCGCCTCGGCGCGCTCGCCCCGAAGGAAGACGGCAGGAAGCTGCTGGCAGACCTCGTCTGCGCGGACGCGTTGATCGTACTGGTCACGCCGATTGACGAATCCGCACCGAAGGGACGCATGATTCTGCCGCAGGTACAGGCAATCCGCGACACGCTCGACGCAGACGCGGCGTGCATTGTCGTCAAGGAAACGCAGCTATCGGCGCTTTTAGCCTCGCTCGGAAGAACGCCGGACCTTGTTGTCACCGACAGTCAGGTCTTCGGGCTGGTTTCCAGAATCGTGCCGCCGGAAATTCCGCTCACGTCGTTTTCGATTCTCATGGCGCGCTACAAGGGCTTTCTGGAAACTGCCGTGCGCGGCGCGGTAAGGCTGAAAACGCTGAAAGACGGCGACCGCGTCCTCATCTCCGAGGGCTGCACGCATCACCGGCAGTGCAACGACATCGGCACCGTGAAGCTGCCCGGCTGGCTCACGCGCTACACCGGCGCGCAGCTCACCTTTGAAACGAGCTCCGGCACGGGCTTCCCGGAGGACTTGAGTGGCTTTGCCGCGATTGTCCACTGCGGCGGCTGCATGCTCTCCGCGCGCGAAATGCGCTACCGCATGAAGTGCGCACTGGACCAGAACATTCCCTTCACCAACTACGGTGTTGCCATCGCCTGCATGAACGGCATTTTACCCCGAAGCCTCGCGCCGTTCCCGGCGCTGCGGCGGCTGCTGGACGAAACGTAAACAAACTCCCCGATTAGGCTGACCAGTCGGGGATGTTTTTTTGGACCTTTTCCCACTTGGCAGGGAGCGTTTTCCCGGGTATACTGGATAGAAAACTGAAAAAGCGGGGAATGGTTTATGAAACAATCGAAATCCGCCCTCTGCGTGCTGCTGGCGGGAACGCTCTGGGGCAGCATGGGGCTTTTTGTGCGCAAGCTCAACACCGTGGGGCTGTACGCGCTCGACATTGTGCAGCTGCGCATTGCAATCAGTCTGGTCCTTGTGGGGCTCTACCTTCTGATTTTTGCGCGCGACAAGCTGCGCGTGAGGCTTCGCGATCTGTGGTGCTTTGCCGCAACGGGCATCGTCAGCCTGCTGCTGTTCTCCTGGTGCTATTTTTCCGGCATGCAGGAGGCAAGTCTGAGCGTGATGGCGGTGCTGCTGTATACCTCGTCCGGCGTTTATCATGCTGCTGAGTGTGCTTCTGTTCCGCGAAACGCTCACGCGGCAAAAGCTTCTGGCGCTGGTTCTGACGTTTACCGGCTGCTGTCTGGTCTCCGGGCTCGGAAGCGGCAGCGCGGTGTCGATGAAGGGGCTTCTTCTGGGGCTTGGCTCTGGCTTTTTCTACGCGCTCTATTCAATTTTCAGCCGCTACGCCATCGAGCGCGGCTACGGCTCGTGGACCATCACGTTCTACACCTTCCTGTTCTGCCTGCTCGCCAGCGCCCCGCTTGCGCACTGGGGTCTGATTGCGCATTGCTGTCAAGCGATGCCTCCGTTCCGGTGTACGCGCTTCTGATGGGTCTGCTCGCGGGCTTTCTGGCGTATATCTTTTATACGAAGGGGCTTGAGGGCATGGAGTCGAGCCGCGCGGGCATCCTTGCCTCGGTCGAGCCGGTCGTCGGCACGATCATCGGAACGCTCGTTTTCCACGAGCCGCTGCCTGTTCAAAGCGTTCTCGGCATCGCGCTGGTTCTGGGCGGAATTGTCGTCCTCAGCGGAAAAAAAAGTCTCCAAAGCGTAAACTTTTTTTAAACACTTCAACGCATTTCTTGTAAACCCGGTAACGAAACAGTATAATGAAGCTAACAAATGATTTCATATGAAATACAGGGGCTGTCACATGTTTCAAAAGCTGGGCGATGCGCTGCGGCGGTTCATGTACGGACGCTACGGTGCAGATTCGCTGAATAAATGGCTGCTGATTTTCGCGGTAATTCTGATCCTGCTGGGCTCGCTCGGCAGCCGCTATCTCGCGCCGTGGATGGCTGCGTTCAATACGCTGGCATATGTGCCGCTGATCTGGTCGATGTTCCGGATCTACTCGCGCAACATTGAAGCGCGCCGCCGGGAAAACGCTGCCTTCCAGCGCTTCTTCACAAGGCTCCGCGACCGGCAGAACCGGTACTTCACCTGTCCGCGCTGCCGGCAGGTTGTCCGCGTTCCGCGCGGCAAGGGCAGAATCAATATCCGCTGCCCCAAATGCGGCAACCCGTATGGGCAGATGGCTTAGGCCAACACTTCCGAAAGCAGGTGTGCCATGCTGCATATTGGGCAGTTACCATTATCGTTATGACGGTTTTGCCAACCCCAACTTGAGGCCGAACCGCTTATCGGTATCGTTTTATGATAGCCGTTGCAAGGCGGTTTGTCCGCCTGCCGCCTGCGGCGTTTTCCCCATGCAGCGGTCTGCTTACGGAAGGCGCGGAAGAAGTAGACCATCTGCCCAATGGCGGTGAGCGCCCAGGAGAAGATGTAAAGCAGATACAAAGACGTCAGCGTGTGGAACATGGCAAAGATCGTATAGACCCAGATCACGCGGAACACGCACGAACCGAGAATCACAATCGCGACCGGCACCGCGCTCTTGCCGAGCCCGCGACGCGAAGCGGCAAGCGAGTTGTCCATGAACGCCGAGAACGCATAGCTCCAGCCCATGATATGAAGCTTTCCATGCCCGCGGCAATGACCTCGGGATCGGCGTGAAAAATGCGCAGGAAGCCGCCGCCGAAGAACATGAGCGCCAGCCCCAGCACTGCGCCCACACCGAACGAATACACCAGACTCACGCGGTAAGCCTTTTGGATGCGCTCTTTGTTGTGCGCGCCATAGTTCTGGCTGATGAAAGTCGAGCATGCCGTATAGGGCGCCGCCATGACCTCATAAACCAGGGAATCGGCATTTGCCGCAGCGGAGTTTCCTTCGACGACCGCGGCGCTGAACGTGTTGACGGCAGACTGGATGAACAGGTTTGCCATCGCAAAAATCGCGTGCTGCAGCCCGGAGGTAATGCCGAGGGCAAGAATGCGCTGCGCCTTTTCCCAGCTGAAGACAAAGTTCTTGAGCTCCAGCCGGTAGTCCTCCTGCGTGCGCAGCAGAACGCGCAGCACCAGCACCGCCGAGGTGTACTGCGAAAGGATCGTCGCCAACGCGACGCCGTCGGCTGCCATCTTGCAGACAATCACAAAAAACAGGTTCAGGCAGATATTGAGCCCGCCCGCGATGGAAAGGAAGATCAACGGGCGCTTCGTGTCGCCCGAGGCGGTCAGCACGGCGCTGCCGAAATTGTAAAGCGCTATTGCCGGAAGCCCGAAGGCATAGATGCGCATGTATAAAATCGCGCCGTCGATCAGCTCCTCCTTCGTGCCGAGCAGCGTCAGAAGCGGGCGCGCCAGACAGAAGCACAGCACAAACAGAATCACGCCCAGCCCCAGGCACACCGCAGACGCCGTATGGACCGTCTGGCGGGTATTTTCCCGCTCGCGCGCGCCGATGAAGCGCGCGGTCAGAACGTTTACGCCCGCGCCCATGCCGATCAGAAAGCCCGAGTAGAGCGCGGCAAGCGTTGCCGTGGAGCCGACAGAGCCGAGCGCGTGAGACCCGGCAAACTGCCCGACGACGGCGATGTCCGACATATTGAACAGCACCTGCAGCAGGTTCGACGCCATCAGCGGCAGGCTGAAAATCAGAATTTGCTTCCAGAGATTCCCGTGCGTCATGTCCCGCGGATCGTAGCGCATGGCGGTCAAGCCTCCAAGATCCAATCTGTGCCGGATTTCACGCGGCACCGCCATACTATAGCACCGAAAACCGGTTTTGGCAATGGGATTTTCGGAACTTTTCTGCACAAAAAGCGCTGCCCCACCCGGCGCGGCTTTTGCAGCAGAGACACGAAAAATCCGCGCCATTTTCCGCTTCCCGGAAAACATTCCGGACAAACGCGCGAGAAAACCCTTGATTTTGCGTCCGCTTGCTGGTATAATGTTCTGGCAAAGCGCGTATAGCGCCGATGGAGTGGTATCGAAGTGGTTATAACGGCCCTGACTCGAAAGCATTTGGATTCATGGAAACTTTTTGCCCGCAAACCCGCATGAATACTAGCTTTTTTTGATTTCACATTTTTCGCGTAATGTTTTTTTCCCCTCCTTTTTTCTCCCCTACTTCCTGAAAACTTCTGGAATGCCAAGGAAAGTTGAGGTTGAAAATGAGAGAAAAAAGTTGTAAAAAAAGTTGGGACATGGAGAGTTGTCCGAGTGGTCGAAGGTGCAGCACTCGAAATGCTGTGTACCGAAAGGTACCTAGGGTTCGAATCCCTAACTCTCCGCCAGACAGAGGTAAGCGATTGCTTGCCTCTGTTTTTCTTTTTATCCGGTTTCCTTCAGATCGTTGTCGCCTGCCGGCAATTCGGACAAATCAGCAGCGTTATGGAACAGTCCACTGTTCAGTCGGCTGGCTGACCGTTGTACGGACTCCGACACCTCAAGATGCGCGTAAAGGTTTGCTGTCGTGCTGTAATCGCTGTGTCCCAACCATGCCTGAATATCTTTCATGGATACGCCGTTGCGGAGCAATAAGCTGGCGCAGCTGTGCCGCGTATCGTGAAAGCGAATATGCCGCAGACCGTTTTTCTCCAACAGGTTTGAAAACGCTTCTGAAATATAATCTGGCTTGATCAGCTCGCCGATTTCATTGACGTACATATCCGAGGTATTTCCGATTGTAGCAGTTTCCGAACAGGCGCTGATCCTCCTTTTGCTGCTTGCGAAGCTCTTCCGCAGTTTCTTCTGAAAAAGTGGAATCAGCGGTAGTGGGTGCGAAGACTGGAAGCATTCTTAGTTTTATCCTTGGCATAAACGACGGTCGGTTCTCCTTTCCGTGAATACGTTGTTACGGTATGCGCTACGGTAAAGGTGTTGTTTACAAGATCGAAGTTTTGCCATTTCAGACCGACAATTTCGCTTCGCCGCAAACCGTAGAAGAAACCAAATAAAGTTGCCAACTCCAGACGGGTTCCTCCGCAGCGCGAATACACTCCAATGCCTCCTCTGGCGTATAGAAGCTGCCGATGAAACGCTCGGTTTTGGGGCGCTGTTTATGTGCGGCATTGCTCCCGACGACCTTATCTTTAAGGGCTAACTCTAAAGCCGCGTGAATACTGGCATGATAGTGCGCAACAGTCGTTCCCTTTTTTTGGCTTTTGTCCGTGCGCTGGATCGCCTTTTCGCTCGTACCTGTAAAATTCGCGCAGGTGTACTGACTCCAGTTCAGACAGCTTGATGCCTGTATCTTTTGAAATAGGGTAAACATTGTTTTCAACGCAGTTGCAATAGCCGTTGTATGTGACTGGATCGACCTCTGTTTCTACATAGGACAGCCATGTGAGCATATAATCGCAAAAGAGAATGTCGAAGAAATTGCACCAACTTTTGTAAGGCTTGTGTTTTGTTGCACCTCCGGGACTTTTTAGGAGTCTCCCATACTCATCGTAGGATGAGCAGAATTCCTCCAGCTTTTTCTCAGCTGTGCGCTTGTTGCCTTTCTTTACGGCAATTCCTGTGGAAACCCATTTTGAATAGCGTTTGCCGTCGCTGTGCTTGCAGTTCAAGACGGCGTAATAAGTGTTGTTTTTTCTCGCAGATGACCCGATAACAAATTTCATTGCTCCCTTTCACGAGCCGCAAACTCCCCTGCCATTGCCTATATAAAACTTATACGGCAGATGTCCACGATTTTCAACGACATTCCATCAAAATCCGCATGGATTCTTATTTTGTTTCATGGATTCCCAGATAGCGTAAAATCTCGCGTTTGGGAATACGGAACAATCGACCAACGTTGAGCTTTTTCAGTTCACCTTTTGATCAGACTATATAATGTTTTCGTGCAAACGCCCAGCAGTTCGCTGGCTTCCTCTACGGTCAAAACATCCGGATAGTCCGCAAGACGTTTTAGAGAGCGCTTGCTGTATGGCGACGTGTTTTTCATTTTTGATCCTCCTGTCAGTTGGGTTAGCCATCCGGCAGTCCGTTCCTGCGCTCCAGTATAGATCGCGTATTGCAGTCACTGCTGTGCAGCGTTAGGCCGTGGGTACGCTCATATCGTCGCATACTGTCCGTGGCCGCTGTATCTCCCTGCCAGATGGGTGTTCAGTTGTCAAGGTGCATTGCTTGAAGGTTCTTACAATAAGAAAATAGGGAGCGTTTCGACTTTTTCTGCAAAAGTGAGAAAAATATTTTATATGCTATGATTTCCAGTCAGATCAAACAAACAGGAGGAAAATATATTATGGTCTACACAAAACAGGAAAAGCAGGAAATTGAATGGGTGCTGGCAGTGTTTGTGAAGTATCTGAACCAAAGAGACCACTGTGACATTGCGTGGTCAAACAAGCTGGGGTACTTGCTTCTGGATTATCATACCTATATAGACGATGTAACGCCTATTGGCACAGCAGCAGATCTTTGCAGGGAGATGCTGGACTATATGATGATAGACTCTGTTACGAAGTCAAAATCAGGACACCTCTTAAAAAGAAATCGACGCCGCGGAAAAAAGCGGAGATTCAGCGCCTGTGGCAACCATATTTTGAGCAGCTGCCGGAGTATGAATATCTTCGGGAGATACTGACATCCGAGTGGCCATAAGCCGGTCGTTCTTGACAACCACAATATCTTGTGGTAAAGTTGCCTTGTAATTGAGATTTGTGCATACTGCTTGTAGCGCGCTTGCTACAGCGTTCGGATTGTTCCGACTTGCACACGCATTGTCAGGCTTTTTACGATTTCCGGTAGAATTGCCATGTCCGCAGGACAAGTTTCTGCCGGGTCTTTTTGGGCGCAACGCCCACAGATTGCGGAATGACCGCGACGCAGAAAAAGCTGCGCCGCCGAGAGTTCTCGTTCTTTTTTGCCCAAATGCCGAAAGGCTTTGAGGATATAGTTTTACGAAAGGCGGTAACCAAATGAAAACAAGAAAGAAATGGCGTCCCGGAGGACGGCAGCGGCAGTCTGCGGCGTATCATCGCAAAGCGGTTCACGAGCGGAAGCGTGTGGTACGGCTGCGGGCATGGAAGAAAGGAGAATGAAATGGTGCTGCGCTTGATGTATGAGCCGCAGGAGCTGGTAGACACGAGCAATCTGAGCAACGAAGAATGGCTGTCCTATCGACGGCGTGGCATCGGCGGCAGCGACGCTGCTGCGATCCTCGGCATTTCGCCCTGGCGGACAGCGCGGGATCTGTACTACGACAAGCTGAGCGTCGTAAAGGCAGACATGGATGAGAACTGGGTCGCGCTGGAAATGGAACATCTGCTAGAGAACTTGGTCGCGCGGATTTTTGCAAAAAACCGGACTGCGTATCTTTCAGCGGAAGGTCATGTTTCAGCACCCACTGTATCCGTGGATGCTGGCGGATCTGGATTACCTTGCGGAGCTTCCGGACGGCAGCAATGCCATTTTGGAGATCAAGACGACAAATTATAATGCCAAAGAAAACTGGTGGTACAACGGCGAGGAGATCGTTCCGGTGTACTACGAATCTCAGGGTCGGCATTATATGTCAGTCATGAATCTGGACAGAGTTTACTTCTGCTGTCTGTACGGAAACAACGAGGACGAGGTCATCATCCGCCATCTGAACAGGGATTATGCCTATGAGTCGGAACTGATCGCACTGGAGGATGCGTTCTGGAACGATTTCGTGCAGAAGCGCCAGCCGCCGGATTATACGGAAAGCGGCGACCTCATTTTCCAGAGCCTGCAGAGGTGGAAAGGCATTGACCGGAGGGATTTGCCGCCGGCAGCGTTCGGCGCACCGCAGGTCACGCAGATCCACCAGTATTTGCAGCTTCAGGAGCAGAAAGGCGTGCTCACAAAGCAGGTCACACAGTTGGACGCGCAAATGCAGCAGATCAAAGGATTGCTTGTCAGCAAGTTGGACGGCAAAGACTGCGCGATCTGCGCAGACGGTGAACAAAACTATGTTATCTCCTACAATCCCATTCGCAGGCAGGGTATCTCCAAGGATAACCTTGATCCGCTTGCGGGAGGTTTACCCGGAGATCTATGAGCAGTTTGTGGAAACGTCGGAGTCCAGACGGTTCAGCATCAAAATCGCGGCGCAGGCCGCCGCATAGTGAGGTGAAAAACGAATGATTGCAGTCTATGACAAGCTCATCTACTTCAATGAAGCCAGCAAATACACCATCCTGCGGATGCGCACGGATGATCCATCTGTGCCGGAAGAAGCCCGTTCTTCATACACGTTTCGTGACCGGATGCTTCGGTTCACAGCTGTCGGCTATGGATTGCCGCAGACGGACTCTGTCAAGCTGGAGCTTGAGGGCGATTGGAAGGAAGGCAAGTACGGTTTGCAGTTCCATGTAGAGAACTGGCACGAGCTTGTGCCGCCAACAACGGAAGGACTTCTGAGTTATCTTTCTTCAGGCCTTCTCAAAGGCATTGGGGAAAGCACGGCCAGAAGCATTGTCCAGCGGTTCGGTACAGATACACTTGATGTGCTGGAGTACCACCCGGAAAAGCTGCTTGGAGATCCGCGGCATCACGGAGCAGAAGCTGGAGGAGATCAAGACGTGCTACGCAGAAAGCCGCGCGATGCGGGATATTATGGAGCTGCTGACACCGTTTCAGGTCACGCCTGTGACGGCGATGAAGATCTATCAGCACTTCGGCCCCGCCTGTACGGATATTCTGCGGAAAAGCCCGTTCCGGCTCTGTGAGATTTCAGGATTTGGATGCCGACGCGTCGATACGATCATCCGGAAGTCTGGCGGCGACCCGCACGACCCGGTTCGTATCCACGGCGCGATGATCTGCGCACTGGAAAACGCACGGCAGCATGGACATCTGTATCTGGAGGTCAATGCCTTGATCACAGAATCCCTGCAATTTCTCAATGAGCTGATCCCGCTGCCCCAGATGCAAGTCAGGCGCGCAGAGGTGGAGCAGAAATTGCAGCAGATGGCAGAAGACAACGAGATCGTTTCTGATGGCGGCCGATTGTACCTTCCGAATATTTTCATGCAGGAGGTAGAGACTGCGGCAAAGGCGGCAGCCAAGCTCATGGAAACGCACGGCAAAAATTGATGTGGCGCTTCCCGCTGAAGCAGGTCAAGCAGAAGCTGGGCCTGCACCTTAACAAAGCGGCAGAGCCGCGGCGTTGAGGTGGCGATGGAGCGGAATCTCTCCATCATCACCGGCGGCCCAGGCACCGGCAAGACGACAGTGCTGAAAGCCATCATTGAAGTCTACCGTATCCTGTTCCCGGAAATCGTATTGTTCTTGCCGCGCCGACCGGCAAGGCCAGCCGACGCATGGCACAGAGCACCGGTATGCTGGATGCGCTGACGCTGCACAGTCTGCTTGGCTTGCAGGGCGATTTTTGCAGTAAGGACAAGCAGGATAAGCCGCTGCAAGTTGATTTTCTGATCGTGGATGAGGCGTCCATGGTGGATATGTGGCTGGCGCATCAGCTGTTTACGCGCCTGCGGAAGGGACAAAACTCCTGCTGTTGGGCGATGTTGACCAGTTGGAGAGCGTCGGCGCGGGCAATGTGTTTGCGGAGCTGATCGGAAGCGGCATCGTGCCGGTGACGGTTCTCGACAGCCTGATCTTCCGGCAATCCAAAGGACAGCCTGATCGCCTCCGTCAAGGCGGAAACCAGGAAATTCATCAACGAGGAATTGCAAACGTCCAGCAGCCAACCTGAAGGTTATGATTCCGGCAAGTAAAAAGTTCAAGGGCGTGTTCAACGGCGATATCGAGCGTCTGCAAAGATCCTTCCCGACAAGCTGTGCGTGGATTTTGATGGGCGCATCGTGGAGTATTCCAAAAGCCAGCTCGGTGATCTGGAATCGGCGTATGCCATTATAATCCATAAATCGATGGGTTCGGAGACGAACGGTCATCATCCCTATTTTGATGGCGCACCGCATTTTGCTGACGAAGAACCTGATCTACACCACCGCCGTGACGCGCGCAAAAACGTCATTTTTGCTGGTCGAAGCGTGCTTTGTTTCTGGCATGATCCACTCTGGCAGAAAGGTCAAACGAAACACCTGCCTTGCCGAACGGATCTTAAAGTACAATCAGGTATTCAGACAAAAGGCTCACCTTGCAGGGCGCAGTAGAGCAGAAATTGAAAAAGCCGGTTAAGTTGGGAGATGAATGTGCAGAATTTGCGCAGTCATCTCTTATTTTATTTATGAAAGGGGTTCTAAGAAAATGAATGAAACCAAATCCGCCGTGATGAACAACGCCGCCGTGCACAGCAGCTGCGCAGGTTCCGGGCTTTGACCCGAGGAAGCTCCTGCGCAAAACGATCTCCGTCAAAACCGGGCACCCGGTCTGGAAGCTGGATCTTCGCTATAAGCGGCTCTGGTTCCGTCTGGCTTGCCCGAACGGAAGAATGCTCTTAAAGCCGTTGCGCATCAGCGATCAGCTGGCAATTATCGAAGCGCAGGTTTATTTCAGCAAGGACCGATTCCTGCCGCCAGCTTTACCTCCCGAGCAGCGCAGGGAGAATGTCCCCGGCGGGGGAATTTCTTCGCGCCGCGCCAGGAGGACGCACTCAACATGGCACTGGAAAACGCCGGTTTCGGCATCCAGTTCTGCGACGTGAGCCGTGACTACGGCGGTGAGCTGTTCGGCTCGGAAGTGCCGATTCAAGTAAACCGCAGTCGAGGAAACCGAAGCACCCATTGCACCTATTATGGAGAAGTTGCCGCAGAAACAGTGTCGAAAATGGATACGGATTCTGCACCGCCGAACAGCCCGTCGAGGAAACGACGGCGTCTGTTGCGCACGAAGCGCCCTGATCTTCATATCGCCGCCCCAGCGTGCGGAAGCCAGAACAGCCACAGCCTTATACGGAATAATGTCAGTGAGATCACGCAGTGTATGACGGTAGACGAGGCAAAAGCTGTTGTGGTGCAGAATCGGCACCTGCCGCGGCTGGACGCTCGAACAAGTGTCGCGCAGCCGCCCGGCGAGTCTCAAATGGTATCTCTATGGCTGCGAACAGGCGGACAATATTCTCAAGGGGCTGCGGCATCTGTTCTGCTGGATAATTTACAGCAGAAAGCCGGATGAAGCGCCAAGTTTTTGATGAAAGGGTGTGGCCGTTATCAAAGCCGGTCCTCAGAGTTTCCGTTCCACATTACAGACATTGCGGCGCTGCTGCGGCTCAATATCGCAGGCGCGGCCCGGACTTTCTGTATGTGGACTGCCCGCTTTGCGGCGATCATCGCGGCAAGCTCTATCTGAAAACGTCACGGGACGTATGGCACTGTAATTACTGTCGGGAGTCCGGTGGGATGCTGGCGCTCTATGCAAAGGTCTACGGCATCAGCAACGCGGACGCCTATCGGAGATCTGCGAAGCGCCAAACCGGAGATTACCAGAGCTACCGGAATCGGCAGCCGCAGGAAATCGCGCAGTCACCAGAGCACCCCGGCAGGCAATTCACCAAACACTTTCCATGCTGTTTTCCATGCTGTCGCTGACACCGAAGCACCGTGCGCATCTGCGTGAGGTGCGCGGTCTGACGGACGACCAGGTCGAACGGTTCGGCTTCAAAAAGCACCCCGCCGCCTTATCTCTGCAAGAGTTTGACGGCACGGCTTTTGAAGCAGGGCTGCATCGTGCAGGGCGTTCCCGGCTTTTATCTGGCGGAGGACGGCAGATGGACGGTTCGATTCGGAACGCGCACGGTAGGATCTTGATCCCGGCCAGAAGTGCCGACGGATTGATCTGCGGCGCACAGATCCGGTTGGACATTCCTATCCGGGAGGAAAACGCAAAAAGCCGACAAGGAGGGCACAAAATACCTCTGGCTGTCGTCAAGCAGCAAGCCGATGGGAACATCCTCGGAAAGCCCCATCCACTTGTCGGCGATCCGTGTTCCAGAGCGGTCTATGTGACGGAGGGGTTTGAAGGCAGACATTTGCCATGCGCTGATGAACCGCACATTCGCGGCGACCGCCGGAGCGAACAACGTGTCCAAGCTGATGAGCTGTTTGCGTTCCTCAAAAGAACGGCACGGAGAGGAGATCATCGAGGCGCAGGACATGGACAAATATCGGAATGTTCACGTCGAAAAAGGCGCGTCCAAGATCTATCTGATGGCGCGAAAGCATGGCTGGCAATGCCGCCGGCTGACATGGAACCCTAATTATAAAGGGTTTGACGACTGGCAGCTTGCGCTCCGGGAAGAATGCTGCAAAGGGATCGAAAACAATGACGTTCCGGGAGCGGTATCTGTATGGCGCATGCGAGTTTTCCTGGAGATAGACGCCTGCGTGAAACGGTGGCACAAGACGCAGCCGGATGGCGTGCCCTCGCAGGCATACCCGGCTTGCTGGACGAAGAATCACGCTTTCTTGCAGCCCGGCGGCAACGCGCGGCTGGCAGAGCTTTTGAACGCGCAGTGGCAGATCGGCTTTCGCCGCATTTTACCAGCTGGAATTTACGGACACGGAGAAAAACAAAAACCGTTCGCGTTCTCCGGAATCGACGCGCCCACAAGGTAGGCTTTCAGCAGCCGCCCGCGAGTACCGGCTGGTGCGCGACGAAAAGCTCTTATTGTCCGAAAGATGAGCCGGACTTGGCTGTTCTGAACGTATTTGACCGCTATAATGGCAAGCTGCCCGCAGACTATCCGGGCGCTGTGTTGCACCGTCCGATGTACTGGAGCTGTACCGATGCGGAAAGCGGCGGTATTACTATCGGGATATGAAGCAGTTCAAAGCCGGTGGCGTTTTTCCGCTGGTGCGCCTAATACAAAAATGAAGGGGAGCATAGATATGAGAAAAATTACGGTTCTGGATTTTGTAAATCAGATCGGTATTCAAAGTATTGATGAGGCGTCCCTGTTGTTGTGGAAATGGACAGAAAAGGTCATTGGACGTCTACAGCTATATGAGATACCGAAAACGGCGATGGGGGTGCTTGAAGCAAAAATCGACCATGCTTATCTTTGCGATCCGACGAGATCACGATTCAGGTCAAGCTGAAAGCGGTTAAAACATAATTTGACCGTGACCGGAGAGATATGGACAAGAGAAATGAGATCATGCAAAGTTTTCGCACATTTTGCCGCAGCCTTGGCGCGCACGTCCGCGAAGTGCAGGACGGCGTCAGCTTTACGGCAATGCTCTGGGAGGACGCGGACAGCATCGGTGAACGCGATGCCGCTGAAATCAGAGGAAAATCAAACGAAAGACCGCAGAATATCCGGGATTTGTGTGCTATTGCTTCGATGCATTCAGCACACTGATCTATCGGATATAACACATGGATGGGCGCAGCAGGATCGCTAAGCCCATTTTCCGTCAGAGCGAGTTTTTATCATGTGGGCGCATTTTCGCCAGAGCTTGATTTGGAAAATCAGCAGGAGAAGACGGATAAGTACAGCTTCCATCTCTCTAGGCGCAGACCCTGCAGGCGCATTTAATTCCAGCAGCATGAGCAGAAAAAGCCGCTGCCGCTGCGGGAAAAGCCGAACACGGAGTTCGTAGCAGAGTTACTTCCTGTAAAGGAGCCTCGAGCAGGAAGAGTTACCGCAGCTGCGGAACGGAAAAGCGCCGCCAGCACGAAGAAGCGGAAGCCAAGAGGAAAGCGGCTTGGGAGCGGCAACAGCAGAAAACGTGTCGCGGAAACAGGCTCGCGCTTTGCAAAAATTGAGCAGATGAGCGAATCGGAGCTGGTCAAGGCGTCGATGGAACGCATGAAAAGCGAAACCGAGCGATTGACGCGACGGAATCTCAAGGAGTGCGTTTCCGAGTATGTGCAGACGCTTTGTATTGGCGATCCTGCGTTCGCGCGGGATGGTCACGCACTTAGAAAGAGTATGGCGCATTGCCTGCAATACATCAACCGGAAAGCGCGGGAATTCTGCTCGCGGAAATGAAGGATTAACGGCATGGAGCCGCAGCAAACGGTATTTACGGCGGCGATGTGCCGGAGGACACCTGCTATGACTGGGCAGAGGAATATTTCCGGATGCAGACGCCAAAGAGGACGAGGTCAAGCAAAGATCAGTTTGTTCCAAAGCCTTATCCGGGCACCTCGGTGAAAACTAAGCGTCAACCGAAAAAGAAAAGCCGAAGACCGAGCTAAAGACGATAAAACCGGCACAGGTTATTCAAATGCTGCAGCCGGGAGAAAACGTCCGATGAAGAACAGGCCCATGTTCGATCTGATAGGAGCGCTACCGGATGATTGCTTATAAAGGCATGGAGCCGGGCATGATTCGCCGCGATATCAGCTGCAGATGGCCCAACGTAACAGAACAGGCAAACTGCCGGGAAATGGCTTTCATTGCGCAGCAAACCCGATGATTGCTTGCACTATTATGGAGATTGGCAGAACCTCGAATACCATTGGTTCGACCGCGCGGCGATCTGGACGAAGATGCAGCTGGATTCTAGTTCCTGCACACAGCTCTGGTACCGCAGGCTGGAGCCGCAGGAATTTTTCCCTGCACGCGCCGGTGTATCTGGCAGACCATCCGCATCTGCCAGATGGCTGTGATGTCAGCGGGAGTGCGCGCAGGCAAATGGGCTGCTGCGCGGCAAGCATCCGTGCGCAAAGGGTAAACTTGAGATATCTGGCATTTGCCAGAGAATCCGTGAATGGACCGGAAGATCGAGCATCTTTCGCTGTGCGTGATCGATGGCAAGGAGCGTCTGCCGGATATCTGGTATGATGGACAATTTTGAAGAATGTGAGGCGGCATAAACGAATGAAGCGAAAAGAGTTAGAAAAGCTGCCTGTTCTGTTAGCAACGACCGCGATTGAAGCAGGCAAAAACAAGCAAACCATTGGTGCAAGGGTATTATAAAACAAACGAGTATATGCGCACGATTTTTCTATGCCAGATGCCGAAAATTTGGCGCGATCCCTGAAGGTCGCATTTACAAACGGAACTGTTTCTCGCTGCCCGGAAGACAGCCGCGGTATGAGGTTTTTGAATCGCAAAGAGCAGGACTTTTACGGCGCTCACGCAGAGAAAAAGCCTGCGGACGTCCATGTTGTATAACTTTTATCGTTTTGGAGATCTGCTTATCCGGTTTTCAGAACGGGACAGTGCTGATTTGTGAATATCTCAGCTCCAAAGAAGAACCATACAGGCAATCCAGCCTCTTCAGGTGCAAATTCGGGAGCAGCAGCTTCGGCGCGGCATAGAAGGAAACCGATCCGGCGATATGCAATGGCGCTCGTACCGCCGCCCGAAGGATTGGGGACAGATGGTCGGTAAGGTCGGCGTCGAGCAATTATATAAGTTCTACCAGTATCAGCGCGGCGGCGCTAAAATCGGCTATTGCAGTTACTGCGACTTAATGGTCTGATTCGAAAACCGGAAGCACAATACGCTCTCACGTGAAATGCCTGCGCTGCCGAAAAACAGGTGTGTTCAAAGTGTTTGCAAAATGGGGCGATTCCGCACAGAGAAAAACGTTGCCTATCTAATGCAGCAATATCCCGGAGGCGTGATCCGGGAGTTCTGGGCAGAGCGTTCTTTACAGCAGAGAGAACTACACGGGACGTCAAGGCATTTTACCATGAGTTCCGCCGCGCGATCTTGACGCGGGATGAAACCGGTGCAGGCATTTTACTGGGGTGTTTATAAGCAGCGCACATCGTTGATCAAAGGCCGCAACTGCAGCGAGTGGATATACTCGATGAAAGCGGTCGCGTATGGGAAAACGATCCCGTACCTTGCCAAAACCTGCTTGTAGCGGACCGGTCTCCCGGAACTGATTCATGCAAACATGAAGACGGACCCGGAAAAATATCTTGTCGTACTGAAAAAAGGATGCCAAATTTGAGCAGCTGACAAAAGCTTTCGGTCTGTTCCGCTTGCAGTGGACAGCTTGGTGATTATTACAAATTGAGTTCAATTCTTTTCAGACAACACCTGTGCAGAGAGGTTTGCACCAAAACTCGGCCTGAACCGACTGGAACTTGCACGGCGGGAAGAACCAGGCGGGCATGCATTTTGGAATGGCTGCAATTTGAAAAAGCAGGCAGGAACACTGATTCCGGATTTTGCGATCCAGTGGATGTGCATGTCATATTGACCCGCAGCAGCTTGCACCATTGCAGATCGGATGCGCTATGGGCAGATCCAGCATTACCTGAACAGGCAGATGCAGGAACTGGAATTTGAGCAGCGAACGTGTCATTGAACTGTGGCGGACTACCTTCCATGGCGTTCCGCTTCGGTTATGACACAAACGACCCTATCGTGTATCGTGTACGCAAACTTCAGCGCAGCGGCATGACGAATTGCCGCCCGCGGAGAGAAAGCAGTTGACCTCGTGCCGGAGATCCTTCAGACATATCCATAAAGCAAATTTGCAGGCAATCCAAAGGAAAAGTTGCGTTGGCGGGAAAAACAGTTCCAAATTCAGGTTCCAGATAAGCTGGAAGATTTTCATGGACAGCCGGAGGCTCTGCCCCATTACCAACAGTGATGTCTATTGGGAGCGTATGGAGCGCAGGAAAGCTATCTGCTGTTTCTGGAGAAAGACAGCCGAACCGGACAACCCCTATTATACCGTAGAAGCAGAGCCGGGCGGCATCGGTACGGCAGGTCCGCACCTGGTATAATCGCCAGAATGACGATATTGGCGAGGTGCGCGCATTCCTGAAGATCTGGCAAACAGCTTGCCAACGGCTGACGCAGAAAAGACAAGCAGCTTACGGCCGACAACCACGAGCTGCGCATCAGGCTTTAGTGCAGCTGCAGAATGATCAGGTCACGATTCACACGGGCGACCTTGCAGGTCGTCTGCTTGTGGATCTACTCGGAGCAGCGGCAGCTTGGACGGGCCTGCGTGGATGAAACAAAGTTTGAGTTGTTGACGCTCGCGGAGGAAGCAGGGCTGACCGGCGAACGACTGAAGAATTTCGGGACGCGCTGACGCTGCGATTTGGCGGATTATGCGACTGTTCCAGATGAATCCCGAAGCCGCGGTGATCCGGAACTGCGGACATACCGCGGTGACGCTGGCATGAAGGCAAGCTGCATCATCAACCGGCTGTGCGCAAATTCGGCATCGACCAATATGAAACAGAGCGGGAGCTTGGACACGGGGATACGCCCATACCGCACGAGTCGCTTCCTTACAACGCGGTTTCGCGCGGCTGGCTGACGCGCCAATCCGGTGCGGATCAGCAAGACCGGCGTATTGTCCGTCCATCCGTGCGACTTTCTGAGATGTCAGCGAAGAAAAACGCATGGCATTCCTGTCACCGTTTAGCAGACGGCGGATGGCGGGCCGGCTGTCAGTCTTATATGGGCGACAGCGTGAGCATGGTATTCTTCACAGTCGATGATGAGGTCAA
>VOFG01003942.1_pt1 | contig 39820 bp, 82 predicted proteins | sample 5384171 | NCBI WGS metagenome assembly VOFG01 (sample SAMN12384726, study PRJNA508395) | human gut metagenome | isolation source: healthy gut F | host: Homo sapiens
AGTATATGTATTCCCTTAGTTTACAAGCTTGCGTGCTTATATAATAAAATATTATGTGCAGGATGACAAGATGTTTTCATTCAGCCTAACTATATTGATGATAAAATTAACAAAATAATATGCTTACATTGATAAATATAAGTATTTATAATGTTTATAGATAGTTTACCTATAGATTCATGGAGAGTGAAGCATATGTCTTTAAATTAAAAGATACTTTTCTTAAGGTGTATACCGGTGAGATGTCTTTATAATGATATTCCGCTTTATAAAGCTATTTTACGTGAAGCACGTCATTTGGGATTATCAGGCGGCACTGTTACTCGTGGTATGAAGGTTGCGCTTCTCAATTAAGAGGTGTAGGTCGCTGGCACCAACTATCAGCGGGCAATGCGAATATGCCTGTAATTGTGGAAATTGTGGATAAAAGGGAAAACATCGAGAAAATTTTACTGTTTTAGAAAAGCAATGCTACTCATGCTTTGGTATGAAGAAATAACTACATAGTTTACTGACTATATGCGTAGAAAGAAACTTAGCTTTACCTGAATAAAATAGATGTTATGTTTTGGATAATATAAACATGGAGATTGAAAACCGCAGTCTGAAGTGAACTGCGGTTTTTCAATGTAATAAAGGATGGAAAGAAGATGGGAAAAATTATTTCTGAAGAAATAAAATGCAGAAAAAGTCACTGTAATCGATGATAGGGTGAAGGCTGATGAAGCAGGAAAGCTTTGTGCCGGTGGGCAGCTGCGTGCCGGTGTAATTGTTATTTGCTCTCATGGTGGGACGATGAGCCTAATTGCCAATGAAGTATATATGATTGTAAAATTAGAGTAAGGTTTATGATGAAGAGCTTAGTGAAAAAATGAAACATTAGTTTATTAGGAAGTTTAGGTGCATATTTTGTTGGTAGCACTTTAACGACATTATTACCATTTTTCACTGCAATTTCAATCACGAAGATAAATTTCTCTGAGCGTCCTCTCTGAAATCTTGCATCCACCCCATACGGTTGTCTTCCTGGTTATTACATGCAAATGCTTAATTGTAACACCGCATCCCATATGGCACTGCACACCTTTTGGTTACAGATGCTGTAGCGTTCCTGAGGAACGGATCTTCTGAATAATACTCAAATTTCGTCCACAAAAGAGTTTCTGTGGATATTCAGACCAGTGCCAGCCACGATTGACATGAGAAATGCTTCCATCTCAAGTGCAACCGCTTCTCCAAATCTCTGCATCAGATCTCTGTTCCAGGTCTGAGCCATTACAGTTCCTACCGGGAATGCAGTGCAGTACTGATAATGAGGTCTAGCCCTGCTCTTCTCTGCACCCAGGAAGCCATTCTCAGTGCCCCCAGTACACCGATTCCATAAAACGGTATCTGTTGCCCTGTCCTTCATAGCTGCTGCAATCGGATACCTGCCGGCCCGTCTGCCATGATCAGCGATGGAATACCATACTTGTCAAGAAGTCCTTCTGTTGTCTCACCTGCGGTTCCTGGAACGCGGATTCCTGCCTGCCCCCAAGAGTACTTGTTGTTTTCTGCAATATTTCGTAGAGAAGAGGAATCAGATCTTCTGCCATGTTCTCGTGGCATAAGCTGATCTGTATATTTTTTCTCTTCTGAATGCGGTGTAAAAACAATACAATGGCTGTTATCTGCCGTTGTTTTTCTGCATTCGTACGTTTTCCACAGTTCTTCTTCTATCTCTGCTGTGTTTCCAGAACACAGGTATCCTCCAACGATACACTTTGCTCTACTTTCACAGTGCTACTTTGTAGAGATACAGAACTGTTTCCGGTCCAGATACCATAGGTTCCTTTTTCTACGATCCACTGATGTTTTCCTCAGAAAAAATATGCCAGTTCTTTCTGTCCAACTGTGATCTTTCAATGTTTCAGCTTCTCCCGGCTGCAAAGCTTTGTTTTTGCATACCCAACTGAGACGGCGATATTCTTTCTTTACCTCTGTCTGAGGAAGAGATGCATAAATCTGCACAACTTCTTTTCCTGCATAAGTATCTCAATATTAGTAACTTTCATTTCAACTGTAAGTTCTTTCTCGAAGTCTCAATCCCTTTGAATTCTATTTTAAACTCTGTATAGGACGTTCGAATCCAAACAGGAAACAGTGGCTATTTTTGCCAAAGCTGTCAAAATAACGGTATCCGACAAAATCCCTTCTTTGTACTCTTCGATATCCAGATTTCCATTCAGATAACTGTAATCCTCTGCAAAAGGGCAGTCTTCATATCTTCTCGCCCAGGTTGTCGTCAGTTTTCGCACTTGGTACACAGTTTCCCAGCAGGATGTCTGCAACCGCATATCCACTCTCCTGCCCCGGCTGGGAAATATTAAGGATTGCCTTTATGTTCTCTGTATTTTCCAGAATGTCAGTCAGTTCGATCGGACCACCCGCATTCAGAAGCAGGATGACCGGTTTTTTTCATTCAGGAAAAAAGATCTGCTGCTTCTCTTTCACTCAGATAATAGTCTCCTTTTTATCCTGCGGCGGTCTTTACCCTCTCCCGGAAATACGACTGAGCACATCAACACAGCTGCTTTTGCATCTGCGATATCCTTTGCTTCAACAGCCCGTCCTTCCGGAAGAATAAAAGGGTTGCTTGCGTATGCATCAAATGGATTATCTACGTGCTTTGCATCCTCAAGTTTTTTCTTTCCAGACATTTCGTGCGTTTTTTATAACGTTCTTCATAATCCTCAGCCAGTCCTCGCTGGTAATAGTCACACCTGCTTCTTTCATTCCCTGATAAATGGAAATATTTTTCTCTGTTATTTACATCACCGGAACCAATTCGCCTTTAATAGTCTTTTCTGCCCCCACTTCCAAGCAGTGCAATAGCTGAAGCTGTGGAAGAGGAAGTACTCCTTCGTTTTTCAGAAGTACAATACCTTCCACCGCCGCTTCTCTTGCCAGAGTCCGGTGTCTGATTTCAAGTTCAGACAGACTCTGATCCATACTTCCACTGTGTCCATACATCTTTCATATATAATCCTCCTGCTAACGTTTGAATTTATTTTATACAACAAAGAACGACAGCATTCTTTATCCTTTATGCAAGAATATCCTGCCGCGTTCTTCTGACTGATGATAACTTTTATTTTTTACTCTTTTACGCCACCCAGCGTAACACCTGCGATGATATATTTTGACAGAAGCAGATATACAATAATGATCGGTACGATAGCAACTGTGATCATCATGTAGATTTTACCCATATCAAAGTTCATGTAATCAGCACCTCGTAATGTTGCAATCAGGATCGGAACCGTCATCTTGTTCTTGGACTGGATAACCAATGCCGGTACGAAGTAGTTGTTCCATGATCCAACAAAGGTAAAGATTGCCTGAACTGCGATCGCCGGTTTCATGATTGGAAGTACAATACGGTTGAATGTATGGAACTCTCCAGATCCGTCAATTCTGGCAGCTTCCACCAGTGACAGCGGAAAGAAGATTGTAAATAACTGTACATAAAGTAAAATACTGCCGGGGAAGCAATGGACGGAATAATCAGCGGAAGAAGTGAATCACATAATCCCATCTTTGTGATCAGTCTCAGGAATCCCATTGCAGTTACCTGTGTCGGCATAACAAAGGATTGCCATGATGAAAGTAAAAGCAACTTTCTTTCCCTTGAAATCATAAGCATAAATGCCATATGCAGTCAGGGAAGAAAAAGTATGTACATAATGCTGCAGAGCATCCGGACACGATCACACTGTTAATGATTCCTCTGAACATTGGAAAGCTTCCATCATTTGCCACACTTTTCAGGTTATCCAGAAAATGTTTACCCAGGAATGATAGAAAAGCCTTTCTGCAGTTCTGCATGTGAATGCGTTGCATTGATAAGCAGAATCGCAAAAGAAAAACAGACACATAAAGGACAAAAGAATCAGTACGATATGTGCGAAAATGCTCATCACACGTTTTCCTGAATTTGTTTTCATGATCTTGCTCTTCTCCTTTCTTCTTTTTGCGTTTCTTAGCTGCCTTTTTTGAACCATCTGGATCGTTGTCATTGGTCATTCTGTAAACAAAAGAAGCAGAGGATACCACTGATGATGAACAGGTAAACAGATAATGCACCGGCCATTCCATAATTCTTACTCTTCAGGTGGCTGTTCAGGAACATGATCAGTGTCATGGATGTTCTGTCAGGTTACCCTGTCCGTTTGTCAGGATCTGAGGAACATCAAACATCTGAAGACCACCGATAATGGAAGTAATCAGTGTATAGGAAAGAATCGGGCGGATCAGCGGCAGTGTAATATAGAAAAATCTCTGAATTCCATTGCATCCATCCAGATCAGCAGCCTCATAGACCTCTACACTTACACCCATAACAGCAGCCATCAGCATAATAGTTGTATTGCCAAACCACATCAAAAAATTCATAAATCCAATCAGTCCTCTTGTTCCCAAAACAGAACCCAGGAAATCAATCGGTGCTTTCAGAACACCCAGAGACAACAGAATAGAGTTGACCGGACCATTGGTAGAGAACATCGTAAAAATAATAAGGCAAATGCAGATGCCATAATCAGGTTCGGCAGATATATTACCACTTTAAAAAACTGTTTGCCGTGGATCTTCATTCGAAGATCTGTAAACCAGCAGGCAAGTACAAGTGCAACCACGATCTGCGGAACAAAACCGATCAGCCACAGGATCAATGTGTTTTTTCCATACAGGAACATATCTGATTTCAAAAGACTGATGTAGTTTTCATGCCGACAAAATTTGGACCTACTACCTTGATACCCGAACGATAATATTCGAAAAAGCTGTATCTTACAGTATCGATCAAAGGAATAAGAGAAAATATCAAATACGCGATAAAAAATGGAAGAATAAATAACAAGCCCCATTTTCCGTAATCAATATTTTTTTCTTTTTTCATAAATGCCTTTCCTTTCAATAAACAGCAGGGCACTCTGTACCCTGCTGATCTGATCATTTATTCCGGCCACTGGATCTCTGTGATCTCCGGATAACGCTCCTGAATAGCTGTCTCAAAGTTGGCCTTTGCTTTATCAAAGTCTACTTTACCCTGGAAGTAATCACTGAAAGCGTTCTGGATCAGCTCTACACAACCCTGGTCATATGCGGAAAGCGGTGCGATCTTGATATTCTCTGCAACCGGTGCAAAATACTCAAACGGGTTCTGTCCACCAAGGAAATCAGAAGCGAATGCATCGTCAGAAGCAGCCTCCTGCATACCGGATTTTGTATTTGTAAAGTCAGCATAGTCCTGGGAAATCTTTAACAGGTTGTCTTTGTCTGCAGTCATAGCAAGGATAATGTCTTTTGCATGCTCTGGATTATCAGTACCTGTTGCTGCATGAATGTAAGAACCGCCCCAATTGTATTCCTGCGGAGGATTTGTAACAGCCCATTCTCCGTCTTCTCCATCCCAGTTTGGTTTCAATGTAAAGTCAATTCCCCATGCCGGGAAGAGGAATGCAAATACTTTGGATTCAGATCCCATAGCTTTGTTCCAGTCATCATTCCACTGTCCTTTTACATTCGGGTTAAGGTAACCTGCATCCAGCCACTCTTTGGAATCATTTACCCAATCCATAATCTTCTGGTCAACTTTGATCGTTGTGCTTCCCGGCTCTACCCATGAACTTTCGATGCTGTTTCCATACAGACGGAATGTATCTGCATAAGAAGCAAATGTGTAGTATCCTTTTGCTTTCAGTTCTTCAGCTGTAGCTTTTGCTGTATCCCAGTCTTTCATTTTCTTGCCTACTTCTTCAGGATCGTCGGTTCCGAACACATCTTTGGCAATATCACGACGATATACCAGAGTTCCCGGGCAGCACTGCCATGTAGAACCTCTCTGTACTCCATCAGTGTCAGATGCTGTTGTTTTGTAAAATCATACTGATCTGCAAGATCTTTGTCAGGATCAATTCCGAGGTCTTTAAGCGGAATTGCCACATCCGCATCTTTGTCTGTATATTTATTTACATAGTCTGTCTCTGACAGGAAAATATCTACTTTGTCATCGTCTGCCGCATCCGCCTGGTTCATCAATGCTTCATCCAGTTTTTGCTGGTAAACGCCATCCTGATTCGGGTTAATGACCCAGTGGATCTCTGTTCCATCTTTCAGTGTTGTAACTGTTCCATCCTTTGATGTAGATTCTACTTCCGGATATACAGCTTCCAGTCTCTGACGAAATTCATCATTCAGGAATAAATATTGATCACTTTTTCCTTCTCCGGAATCATCCGCACTTACTACAGTTGCTGCTGAGAGTGTTCCTGCAACAACTGCTGCTGTCAGGATTACAGATACAAATTTTCTTTTTCATTAAAAATTCCTCCTTGTTCAAAGCATTTTTCACTGTTTTCTCTTTGATGATGATACTATATCATTTTTGACATTCAAAATATATTATTAATCTTAACAAAATGTCAGATTCATGTCATAATATAAAAAATCAACACAGTAAGGAGTGATGTTTATGGCAATTTCAAAAGACTGGTACCACACTGAAATGAAAAACGATGATATGGAGATCCTGCACCGTTCTCCTCCGTAGAATACTCTTTTTATAATGCAGTCCGAAGCGGAGACATGGAGACTGTCACTGCAAACTGCAAAACGATTCCTTTCTTCATCTCGAAGGAACTGGTGTCCTTTCAAGAAATCCTCTGACCAATATCAAATATCATTTTGTGGTAACTACCGCCATGCTGACCCGTTATTGCATTGACGGAGGACTGGAACCGGAGCAGGCCTATCGCCTCAGCGACTTCTATATCTTAAAAATGGATTCCTGCACTTCAGTCCGTGAAGTTGCAGACCTCCACCATATTATGGCAAAAGATTTTTACCGGAAAAATGCTTCTTCAGAAAAAAAGTTCTGTTCTGTCCAAACCTGTCATTGAATGCATCAACTATATCTACAGTCACATAAAAGAAAGAATCACCATTCAGGATCTGGCTGAACATACAGGGCTGTCCTGCAATTATCTTTCCCGTATATTCAAGCAGAATCTTGGTGTATCGATCAGTGACTACATCCGTGAACAGAAAATAGAAAAAGCCACTCATCTTCTCAGATATTCTGATCAGTCTATCGTGGATATTGCGGCGTATCTTTCCTTTTTCCTCACAGAGTCACTTTATACAGATTTTTGAAGGCTATACAGGACTGACACCAAAGAAATACCGCGACAAAATACTACAAATCCATGTGGTAGACCAGCAGACATGCCTCTGTCTCTCTCCGGCATTGAGAAAAACAGAAAACAACCCGGCATTATGTCATTTTGCTACATAATGTCGGGTTGTTTTTACTGTAATACTATAGTAATATTATGTGTCTCATCTAAAGACAACTGTTCAATCGTCTCTTTTTCATACAGGCACTTCCGTCTGCTCTTTTTCTATTTCTTTTTCGTCACAGTACGCCTGAACGATCTGATATTCTCCATACTCCTTTTTGTCTGGATTGGAAATGCAAACCTCAAATTTCTTTCCTGCAAATTCCAGATAGAGTGATGCATTTCCTTCTTTATCAAACTGTTCTGCCATAAGTGCTGGTGCGATCACAAGATTGCCAATCTCTCCTCTTACTCCAAAAGCTTCTGTGATCATGGTCAGCATATACCAGCTTGCTGCACCGGTAAGATATGCATACAGCCCTCTTCCATCACTGTCAAAATATTCAGGAAGTCCTGGATACATATAGCTGCTTTCAAAGTTCATTGCCGCATGAAGAAGTGTATTGAGCACTTTATATCCTTCTTTTACAAATCCCTGACTGTACAGAGCATTTGCATACATGACTGCCATGTGAGAGAAAACAGCTCCGTTTTCTTTTTTTTCACCATAGGCAAAGCCGAACATTCTGCCGAGATCAAATTTCTCTTCTCTGAAATTTGTATTCAGTCGATAACCGCCTGCTTTCTCATCGAACAGATATTTATCTGCACTTCTGCTGATCGCGGCAGTCTGCTCTTTTGTTGCAGTTCCGCTCATGATCGCGAATACCTGGCTGGTCAGCATCATGCGTACACGATCTTTTCGCAGCACTCTACCGGATTCTTGTGGTCATCATAATAACCATTGAACCATCCGTCTCCACCATCTGTGATCCATTCATTCTTTCGGATATTTTCCATCATCAGTCTGCTTTTTCACGCAGATTTCTGACTATCTCATCAATTCTGACAATCACTGTGTCGCCGCTGATGTTGTGTGCACTTTTGGTGTAAGAACCCAGCAGTTTTCTTTTTTGTCTGCATTCTCATATAAATCTCTTCCACAGGAAAACAGACATTCCATTTCACTGGCAATCTCAACCCGGTTAATTCCGCTTATGCGTTCCAGGTTTTTCCAGGCAGTCTGCAATGTTATTCATATTTCCTGCATAGGCACAGGTAAACGCCACACTCTCACCATTGTCCACGCCATATCCATGGCATCGTTCCAGTCGGCTCCATGGGTTTCATTTCATTATGCTCACCTACATCATAAAAAGCAGTTAAATTCTGCAGAAGAATATGCTCCAGAATTGTTCCGAAATAAATATCTCCGCTCTCTACTTTCTGCTGTTTTCCGTAAGCTGTATTCCATTCTTCATCGTGTGTTGTTCCTCTTCCTGACTGAAGATCTTTGAAATATGGAACTTTTTCAAACAGAATATCCATATCGCCGGTCTGGTCGATATACAGCTTCGTCGTTCCAAACGGCCAGAATGCATGATCCATCAGACACGGGCAATATTATTTCTGTCCGCGATAAATTCTCCTGTTTATTTCAATAATCGTGGCATTTGTTCCGTCAATGCGGACACCGCCATAGTTGGCAACAATCATCTGACGCACTACAGCCGGATTCATGATCAGGAGTGCAAGACAGTCCTGCCAGAGATCTCTCCATCCCGTCCGCCTTTTCCATAGTCGTGGTATGGGGAGAAAAAGAACAGCCATAGATTCTTCGCAGTACCGGCTGAAAGCTGATCCATTTCATATAGTTATCAGCATCTGCATCACCGGTTTCATAAGATACATTTACTTTTTTCTGCCAGTAGGATTTCACCTCTTCAAGAACGTTCTCCACCTGTTCTTCTGTCCTGTATTTTACGACAGTTTTGGCAATACTCTCTTTCTTCTCTGTCAGTCCTGCCAGTATGATAAAACCTGCTGTTTCCTGCGGCTTTAGCTCAACATCCGCAAAGCGGATGCCTCCTTATTGCCTCTTTTCCCTCAGCTCTGCTTCCTGCCTTTCTGCCTGGCTTTTCTCTTTCTTACTGCTTCTGGATTCAGATAGGTACCGCCCTCTCCTATAAACTCCTGCACAGTAGGATAAAACGCCTCCGGCGCATCGCCTTTTCTGAATATCCATATACAAAATAGGTGGTATGATTCTTCTGATGACCTCTTTCATCAAAAGACAGAACCGGTGTGACTTCCACACCATATTCTGTTGTATTGATTCTGTGAAGAAGCGATGTCACATGACGATGATCTCGAATATTGTCCGCGCTTCTTCCATAAAGTGGTATTGCAGCGATCGGAGTTATTTTGTCACTTCTTCAGATATATTTTTTATTCTGACCAGTTCAATCTCTGCTGCTCCGTCCCATCAACAAAAAAGTGATTTCTGACTGAAGACCATATTTTGCAGAAGTTCTGGTCACTTTCTGCCACATAAAACCGGCTTCAGAATGCTTTTTTTATCCTGAGCTTCTGTAAATTTCTGTAATTCCTGCTCTGCTGAAATTCCCGTTGCAGACCAGCATCCCTTACCTTCTATACGACACCAGAAATTTCTGGTACTGCGATTATTGTGAAGATTTTCAATACTTACCGGTTCCAAAAGAAAATGGTTCTGATCTGTCTTGCTGTCTCCTCCAAGGTTCGGAGTGATACTGGATTTCAGTCCTCCATCACCCGCCAGCGGAAAATACAGGCCACTGTAGTTTTCCGGACTCTGAATGGTAAACGTTCCTTTTTTATCCTGAAATTTTATATATTTCATGCTGTCTCCTTTTATGACATGAACAGTTCTACTTCTGTAATCTCTGTAAGCTTTTCCTGAGGAATATAATTTTCTCCCAGTTCTTCTCCATTGACGATCATCTTCTTGAAACCAGATTCCACGTGTCCGGATTATGGACTGTAATATGAAGTTTACATCCGCGGAAATCTTTATCAATTTCAAATTTATCCCATTCTTTCGGAACAGATGGTGCAATTCGCAGTCCGCCAAAGTCAGGACGCATACCAAGGATACCTTCTACACACCCTACCATAACGGTAGATGCGGTACCTGTCAGCCAGTGTACATGAGAACGTCCGAAATTCGGGCTTGCTTTTCCTCTGTAAACTGTCCATAGCAGTATGGTTCCAGCCTTCGGATCTCTGCCCTGTCATTCTGTGCCGCAGGCGCATTTTCCATAAAGTAGCCAAAAGCTCTCTCTCCATGTCCTCTCAGAGCTTCTGCAAGAATGATCCATCCCTGTGACTGTGAGAAAATCCCTGCATTTTCCTTGGTTCCTGCATTATAGATCACAGCCAGCGCACCCTCGAATGCATGAGCATGATATGGAGGATCCATCAGGATTGCTCCATATTCCGTATTCAGTCTCTTATAAACCATATCCAGTGCAAGATCTGCCTGTGCATCGTCTGCAAGACCACTGATCACAGCCCAGCTCTGTGGATTCAGCCACATATTCGCTTCCGGATCTGTGCGCTTTCCAATCACAGCTCCACCTTCTGTAAATCCACGGATAAAGCGGTCTTCATTCCAGCAGAGATCCTGGATCAGTTTTTCCAAGTTTCTTCTGACTTTCGTTAAGATATTCAATATATTCTTTATCCTCTTTGTAGTCTGCAAATTCTCTGAGGATCGTCATTGCATAATAATACTGCAGTGCTACAAAAAGTTGACTCCCCATCTTTTCCAAGTCTGAGACAGTCATTCCAGTCTGCATAAAGACCAGCCGGCAGTCCATGCTTTCCAAGATGGTTTTCAGAAAATGCAATTGCACGTTTCAGATGTTCATATACGGTTGCCTCACCTTTGTTTGCAAACGGAATCACTTCATACATGAATGCCACATTGCCTGTTTCTGAAACATATTTATAGACTGTAGGAAAAGCCACAGTGCATCATCTGCACGATAAGCCGGATGTCCTGTTTCCTGTACATAGGAAGCATCGTCCGGAGTATCTTCATGTCCCGGGTTATGTGTGAATTTTACAAGCGGAAGTCCACCGCCGTTATCCACCTGTGCTGAAAGCATGAATCGGATTTTTTCCACCGCCATCTCCGGTGCCAGATGAATCACTCCCTGAATATCCTGAACTGTATCGCGATATCCATATCCATTGCGGAGTCCACAGTAGGTAAAAAAGCTGCCCGTGACCAGATAAAAGTCATAAAACAGTTGTATGCATTCCATGTATTGATCATGGTATTAAACTCCGGACTTGGGGTTCTGATCTGGAAGTGAGAAAGCTGACCATGCCAGTATTCGATCAGTTCTTCCAGTTCTCTTTTACATACATCCTGGCAGTTTTGTAATGCTCCACGATCTCGCCCGCTTCTGCATCACCTTTCATTCCAACAAGAAAAGTGATTTCTTTTGTTTCCCCCGGAGCAAGGCTTAAAACTGTTGAAAGTGCTCCACAGCTATTCTCATTATAATTTCCCTTATTGCTGAGTTTTCCCGTGATCACGCCCTCTGGATTGTTATATCCGTGATATCTTCCGAGAAAGCTTTCTTTGTCTCCGCACCAGGAATTCACGTCAGCTCCTGCCAGTCCGAAGAATCTGTTGAATACATTTTTGTTATCAATGTTTTCACCTTCTTCCAGACGATCCAGGTTTGCGTGGATCATCTGACGTACACGGTTCCCTCTGAAAACCGTCTGTGTGATATACTGAGAATACTGAAGATTTACCTGATCCTGTTCATAGTTACTGTTGTTGGTAAATTCCGCATATCCCGTTACTGTAAGTTCACGTTTTTCTCAGAATAGTTTGTTACTGCCAGACTCCATACTTCATAAGACCGCTCCAACGGCACATAATATCTTACTTCTGAGTGAATTTCACTGTAATCTGCCATCATTTTTGTGTATGCTGTTCCATGATGACATTCACTTTTTGTACGTCTCCAGATCTTTGCCTACCGTCTGCCAGGATGCAGACCAGTAATCTTTACTTTCATTATCGCGAAGGTAAATATACCGTCCCGGCTGATCAAACTGATTGAAAATATATCTCAGGATTCTTCCATTTGCTCCAGATTTTGCAAAACTGTATCCTCCTGCATTATTTGAAACGATTGCCCCATACTCTGGTGAGCCAAGATAGTTTACCCACGGTGCCGGTGTATCCGGACGTGTGATCATATTCCTTTTTGCTTCATCAAAATATCCATATCTCATATCTCTCATCTCCTGTTCCAGCTATTCTTCGCCTGATTTTTCACTATACCCTATATCATATTTTGAATATACAAAATACAAGCTGAAAATATCAGATTCGTGACATGAAAGTCTTTGTTATACTCAAAACTGCGGAATATTACCTGTAAACAGTTACTCCGGTCACAAATTTCTTCATGACCGGAGTTCTTTATTTTTCCAGAGTTTCTATTCTCATTTTTTACATCTGTCTCTATTTCTTTGCCCAGATCATACACGGTATTGAAATTACCGCTTCACCGTCATTTACAAAGACTTCAATCAGGTTCGGGTTTACATATACTTCAAGCTCAAATCCTTCTTTTTAAATTCAGGTGTTGTAAACTGTACTCTGTGATTCGTAAATTTTCTGTAGAGGCTACTTCTGTCAGTACAAATCCTGCTGCCTTCTCTGTAAATAATGTATCCGCCAATGTTTACCTTTTCACCATCTTTCAGAGAAAATCTTACACGATATCCGCTTTCATCTGCTTCATACGGTGCGGAGATTTCTCTTATATATGCTGCCTGAATATTCGGATGGACACGAAAATAAATGTGATTCTCTTTCGCTTCTACAACTCTTGGAATACACATCATTCCCTGCCATTTCCATCCACCGGCTCCCGGCATGCGAAGCCACGCAGTAGGATTCTTCTTCCCTCCTCATCGAGGGTGCTTTGTGGTGCATAAAGATCCATTCCATAGTCCATAAGCTGGTACTCATCCGGAAGTTCCATCTGACATGTTTTCTCATCAAATTTCACCTGCATACAGACTGCCTGTGCATCATCTGCTTTTCCGTCTTTCAGAAATCCCATTGGTGAAAAGATTACTATCTGTTTTCCGTCCACTTCAAAGTAATCCGGGCATTCCCCATCCAGCCAAATTTCTCTTTGGTAACAGAGTTTTTATATTTCCAGGATTCGCCATCTTTTGAAGTAAAGAACAGAAGTCTTCCCTGCTTATCTTCAATTGTGCTTCCAAGCATCATATACCATCTGTCGCCATTTTCCAGACCTTCGGATTCGGTATGTCTCGCATCACCGGTTTTTGCATCATGGATGACCGGAAGAACTGTTTTCTTATCCCCAATGTTATCAAAATCAAATCCATTCTCAGAAGTGATCATCAGCTGTGCGGATACAAACTGCTCATCTACACAGTGATTGATATTCTCAGGATTTTTCAACCAGATAATTTACTCCTGTAAAATACAGCTGCATCTTCCATCATTTTTCAACAGCTGTTCCAGAAAAACACCCCACTTCTGTCATCTGTTTTACTTGGATACAGCGCTATTCCCCGATCTTCCCAGCTTACAAGATCTTTGCTGACAACATGACCCCAGTGCATTCTTCCCACTGCGGCGCATACGGGAAGCACTGGTAAAACAGATGGTACATGCCTTTGTAATATATAAAGCCATTCGGGTCATTCATCCAGTAGTCTTTCGGTTTTACATATATTTTCTGCATTTTCTGTACTCACTTTCTCATTCTTCTGCATATTTACGAATTATCTGCAGAGCTTTTTCTGCTTCGGCTCCCTGTGCATGAATTCTTACATTGACCGGTTTGGACAGATCTGTACTGAAAATTCCCATGATTGATTTCGCGTCAATCACATATCTTCCGGAAACAATATCCACATCGCATTCCAGATGACTCACTTCATTCACAAAATTTTTGACTCTCTCAATCGTACCCAAAAATATCTGATTTCTTCCATTACTGTCACTCCTATAAATAATTCATCTCAGTTTCTTTATCAAAGAAATGGATCTTGGATGGCATAAATACAAACTCAATTTCATCTCCGACCTGACTGATCTCATACTTTGAGACTCTTGCAACTGCCTGGCAGCCTCCAAACTGGAAATACAGGTTATTTTCATTTCCCATGACTTCTGTATCTGTGATCACAGCTTTCATTTTATTTTCTTTATAAAGTTCCAGGTTCTGTGCATCCATTTTAAGATCCTCTCCACGGATACCAAGTGTCATTTCACCTTCCCTGCCGTTCAGTTTATTGATGATAGCTTCCGGAAGTGTAAGTTTATTTCCGTCCTAAATGTAACTTCATTTCCTTTTACTGTCACATCAAAGAAGTTCATCTGCGGAGATCCGATAAATCCAGCTACAAATTTATTTACCGGATGATCATAAAAGCTCCATTGGTTTTTCCAACCTGCTGGATCACGCCCTCTTTCATGATGACGATACGATCTGCCATTGTCATTGCCTCAACCTGATCATGAGTAACATAGATGGTTGTTGCTCCCATTTCTCTGTGCAGCTTACTGATCTCAGTTCTCATGCTGACTCTAAGTTTTGCATCCAGATTAGACAGTGGCTCATCCATCAGAAATACCTTCTGATTTTTTACGATTGCACGCCCAAGTGCAACCCCTCTGTCTCTGTCCACCAGAAAGATTCTTCGGTTTTCTGTAACGAAATTCCTGCAGTCCCAGAATATCAATCGCCCAGTCTACTTTTTTCTTGATCTGATCTGCCGGCATTTTCATATTCTTCAGACCATATCCGATATTTTTCTCTACTGTCATATGCGGGTACAGTGCGTAGTTCTGGAATACCATTGCAATACCTCGGTCTCTCGGAGCAGTTTCGTTTACTTTTTTCCATCAATATACAGATCACCTTCTGTAATCTCCTCAAATCCGGCTACCATGCGAAGTGTTGTTGATTTTCCACATCCAGATGGTCCGACAAATGCAATAAATTCTTTCTCATTAATTTCAAGATTAAAGTCATCTACAGATTTCTTATCTGCTCCTGCATATTTTTTTCCTACATGTCTAAACTCTATAAAACTCATAATTCATTAACCCTCCTTGGAACCGGTTGAAGTTACACCTTCTACAATCTGTTTTGAGAACAGTGCATAAATGATAATAACAGGAATTGTGATCAGGGTGATCACTGCAAGTGTCTGACCCATTGTTGTATTGTCATTGGATGTGATTGAGTTCAGACCGATCTGTGCGGTCAGAAGATCACTGGATGTGAATACAAGTGACTAGTAGAGATAATCATTCCATACCCGAGGAATGTAAAAACACTGACTGTTGCAACAACTGTCTTTGACATCGGCAGTACCATCGTAAAGAAATATTTTACCGGGCTGCAGAAATCAAGCTGTGCTGCCTCGTAAACGTCATCCGGAAGGCTTACAAACACCTGACGGAAAAGGAAAATATTAAATGGATTCACAATCATTGGAAGTACATATCCGATAACTGTATTCAGAAGACCTGCTTTTGCAATGATCAGAAAGTGAATCGTGATAACTGTTTCTGTTGGTACGATCAGAAGCATCATAATGATCAGAAGCCACTGGTCACGAAATGGAAAATTAATCTTTGCCAGTGCATAACCGGCAAGCCCGTTGACGATCACGCCGAGTACGATCAAAAGTGCCGCATATCCTAAAGTATTAAGCATATAACGGAGGAAATTGGTGTCCGTAAGAATCGTAATATAGTTTTCAAAATAATTTCCGTTTAAAGCAGGCGGAATAAAATGCTGCCACAGAATTCATATCCGCTGTGATCGCTGCATCCGGTTTAAAAAGAGTTTGCAAGCATCCAGATTACCGGAAACAGGAAGAATATGGAGAGCAGCAGAAGAAAACTGCCAGAACCCAGTTAAATGTTTTTTTGCTTTTTTTGTTAACATGTTTTTTCTCCTCCTTTCCCTTAGTCAGTACATTCTGTATGATAGTCAGTACAACAACAAAGACTGTAAAGACAATTGCCATGGTAGATGCAAGTCCCATCTCCCAGTTCATTGTACCAGTTTCATAAATATCATATACCAAAGTGTAGGTTGAATGGTCCGGACCACCGCCGGTCATTACCATCGGCTGTACTAACATACGAAATGCTCCGATTGTAACTGTGATAAATACGAAAACGCAAAGAGGTTTCAGTTCCGGAAGTGTGATGTCTTTAAATTTCTGCCATCCACTTGCATGATCCATCTCTGCTGCCTCATAAAGTGCCGGATTGATATTCTGAAGTCCACCAAGGAAGATAATCATCTGATATCCGACACCCCTGCCATACACTCATAACTGCGATGGATGGAAGTGCCTGCTTTTCGCACTGTGAATAAAATGGCTGTGCACTGATTCCCAGATGAGCAAGCAGTGTATTCAGGATTCCCTCAGGGCTGTAGATATCCATCCAGAGTGTGGATACAACCGCCAGCGACATAACAACCGGAATAAAAAATGCCACTTTGAAGTATTTCTTACAATGTGTGACTTTGTTGATCGCAAGTGCCAGAACAAGTGCTCCGATGCACTGGCAGGGAACGATGATAATCACAAATTTTACCGTGTTAAAAAATGATTTTACAAATAATTCGTCTTTAAAAATGTTTATGTAGTTTTCCAGCCTACAAAATGTGTCATATCCGGATTCAGTGCAAAAGTAATCGGTAAAACTGAACACCAGTGTCAACACCATCGGCAGAAATAAAAACAGTATAAGAAGTACCAGTGCCGGTACCAAAGAAAGCCATTCCTAAGATTGATTCTTTTTCTTCATTATTCTCTCGTATAACGTTCCAGTTTCGCGTTAATCCTTTCTACAGATTTATCCAGTTCTGTCTGTGCATCCTTGCCGCCAAGTCCGACACTTTCAAGTGCCTGCTGGAAGGATGTACTTACCTGTGGATATACAGGAGTTTTTGGTCTTGGGTGTCCGTATTTACTCAGCTGCTCGTACAGTGCTTTATAATTTTCGTCTGTCTGGAATATATCGATCTGATCAAATGCCTTATATGTTGATGGGAGTGATTTTTGCTTCATTCCAGATTCTGACACCACTTTCCACACCACTCATCCATTTGACCAACTCTGTTGCTCCTTCAATATTGTCTGTCGCAGAAGAAGCCGCAAATGCCCAGGATCCTGTCGGTGTATATCTATCACCGTCCCAGTCATCACCAACCACATAAGGTGCAACTCCAAGATTTATATCCGGATAGTTCTCATATATGGTATTGACTTCCCATGCACCATCAAATTTGAAGTACTGCTCTTCCACTTTCAAAAAGCTTTTTCGACCGGAGCTTCTGACATATATTTGTTCTCTACAATCTGATGGAAATAATTCATAACCTCAACGTTTTTCTCTGAATTAAAATATCCATCTACAGTCATTCCATCATCACTTACCAGATTGCCGCCATTTGCCCAGATAAATGGTGCATAATAATAAATACTTGCTTCACCTACCGGGAAAGTCATATCAATCGGATATCCCTTCTTCTCATCCATTATTGGCTTCAGTTTTTGCCAGAATATCCATAAATTCCGTTCTTGTCCATGGATGGTCGGCATCCGGCACTTCAATCGGTATCCTCAAGAATATCTTTATTGTAATAAAGTATACACTGGATTCCATGACTCCAAGTGCATAAGAGCTTGTCATCATAAGTTCCCTGCTCCAGAATGGATTCAGATACTCGCCCCCTCTCCTCCTCTGTCAGGTCTGCCAGAGGCTGGATGATACCGTTCTCTGCATATGCAGCAACATTCGGTCCGTCCAGTGTAAGAACATCCGGAAGAGCCTCCTGAGAGCACCGATGAATTTACCTTATCCGAATAGCCGCCGCCGCTGTCATTTCTCGGAATAAATTTCAATATCTGCAAAAATATTTGCCATTATATTTCTCGTTAAAACTGTCTACAGATTCTCTGTACACCTGTCCTTCAGGTGTCTTCAATACTATGTACCCAGATTGAAAGATACTGCTCTCCTTCATCATAACCTGCCACATCGCCAGGTTTCACTTCTTTTTCTGACATCCCGTCAGACTGACTGCCATTGCCAGGTAGGCAAGAAGAATCAGTTTGTTTTTTCATGTTCTCCTCCTTTTCTATCTCTCCGTTCTTAGCAACCGGTAAAGTAACCGGTTACTTCATAAGATAATAATATCATACACTCATTTATTCGTCAAGTATCCTATTGTTTTTCATTAATTTTAACAATTTTTATATTTCCATTTTGTAGAACTCGTGCGAAACCAGTTACTTAACCACTTCTGTTACTGGTTATCCTTGTTCTGTTTTTCTTTTTCTGTTATACTGATAACATCTATATTACAGACTTTATCGAAAGGACACTAATATGGGCAAAAAAATATAACCTTCAGCGATATTGCCAAATATACAGGTTTCTCCAAAACAACCATTTCCAGATATTTCAACAACCCAGATTATCTGACACTGGAAAATCAGCAGATTATCTCGGACGCACTTGATAAACTGAACTATCAGGAGAACAAAGTAGCCCGAATCCTGGCAAACGGCAAAACGGAATTTATCGGGATCATCATCCCAAACCTCTATTTACATTACTATTCTGAAATGTTAAACCAGATACTGGAAACTTATGAGACCTACGGATACAAATTTCTTGTTTTTACCGGCAATGACCATGAAACAACTGAACGAAAATATATTCAGGAACTTCTATCTTATAAGATAGAAGGAATGATTATTTTTAAGTCATACCATTCCTTCAGAGAACTCGCTTCCTACAATCTTCCAATTGTGACGATCGAGCGTGAAGATCAGTTTGTAAGCAGTGTCAATACTGACAACTATATGGGTGCGGTGCAGGCAACCAGCCTTCTTGCCAAGACAGGAGCAGATGTCCTGATCCATATCAATGCCGAATTATCTCCACAGATTCCATCCTATGGTAGTATAAAAGGCTTCTCTGATATCTGCGAGGAATATCAGATTCCACATGAGCTTATTCTTACAGCTACCGGAAGCAGTTATGAGGCAAGCTCTCAGATTCTCAAAAAGATTTGCTGAAACAATTGATTCTAAATATCAAGGCAAAACAAAGGGAATTTTTCTTCCAAACGATACATTTGCCAACATAATGCTCAATCATCTGATTCAAAAAAGTATGGACAGCTTCCAGATGACTACAAGATCATAGGTTTTGATGATTCTCCTGTTTCGGGAAGCTATTGTTCCCATCAGTACTGTCGGACAGCAGATTGACAAGTGCGCATCCGCTATGGAAATCCTGCATGAGCAGATTACAGAACGGCATAAAAGAAAACCGGCTCTGTCTTCTGAGCCGGTTCACTGGGTATTCCGCCGATTCTGATCAAGCGAGAAACGACATAAAACTGTTAGAAGATTCTTTCTTTCACACTTTCCAGATCCGAGGCTTCCGTCAGTTCTTTAAATTTCTGCGGGTCCGTATCCGCATCGAACTGTCGGATCACCTCCATCAGGTCATCACAGCTGTACGCATTTTTCATAAATTCCTGTCGCATAACCATACAGTTCAATATATTCTTCTTCTGATTTTGCAGTCCAGAGATCCTGGTACAGACGCACTGCCTCTCCATCCTCTTTTACTGCATCTGCACTTCCTGTGATGGCATTATAGATCATCGCAAATGCAGGACCTGCCATGGAAGCATATTTGCCGCGTACATAGTCAATCGGTGCATTTCAAAATAGTCTTTTTCTTTGAAGATTTCAAATTCTGCTCAGAAAAAACTGTCGATCGCACCCACCATGATATTACTGTTCTGTTCTTTTCTTTGGCTGAAATCTTATCCAAGATATGTGGATACATGGAATGCACTCATAAAGAGTGTTGCAGTTTCAGAGGACAATACCGCTTTAAAGATTCTTAAGACCGTTCCATCCTTCTGTATATCCCGGACAGATCGTAACATGTACCATTCCATCTTTATCTGTGAGTTCTGTGGTCTTATCTGTTTTTGAAAGTTCTTCTGCCGATTCGGAAGTACAAGTCCTGCTTTTTCTTCCAGCGTGTTGAGCATTCCCCAGGTTCTGACCTGATGAAGACGATTTCCAACGGATGCACCACCAGACATGATCACAATATTTCCGGCACCTTTGTCAGGAAAAATTCCGTCATATCGCATCCGGCCTGATAAACCGCCTCAAGATCCGGTCCGACACTTCCCATATACCAGGGATTATCCTGATCAGCTTCGTAGTTTTTCATCACTCACGCTGTTGGAGCCGAGTGCATAGTAGATTTCATCTTTTCACAGGTTTTTATGACATCCTGAAGTCCATCCGCAAATCCGGCAAAGAAATGATTCCCTCTGCTCCGTTTGCTTTCGCTTCATCAATAAAATCACACTCTGCCTGTGTATCTGCGATCTTTCCGGAAAAGATAAATTTCACCGGAAAACCTGCTTCAAATATAATCCCGGTAATAACTTGCAAACATTTCCATCTCTGCTGAATCCGGATCATACATTGCCACACCAATCGTATGAATTTCTCCTTCACTGTAGGTCTCTGCCAAATGCCATCTCCTGTGTTCCATTCAAGTGCCGCACACAGTATCAGACTGAGTATTTTTTTTTTTCATTATTTGCTTCCTCCCGTCTGTTTTTTTGCTTTTCTACATAAAAACAGGCTGTTCTTCATGACCCTGTCCCGATTTCTTTCAGTTCGGCATTTTTTTCTTGCACTTTCCATACAATGCTCACAGCGGTTCTGGAAGGGACATCCTGTCGGCACGTCCAGCGGACTTGGTGCCTCGCTTTCAATACTTTCAATCTTTTTGGATGGATCCATATGAACAGAAAACTGTGCTCCGACCAAAGCTCTGGTATACGGATGTACTGCATTACCGGAAACATCTTCCCCGGAATATTTCTACAATATGTCCCAGATACATAACCGCGATCTGGTGTGCAAAGGAACGGATCAGTGCCAGGTCATGACAGATAAAAGATCATACAAATATTTTTCTTTCTGCAGACGTACCAAAAGTTCAATGACGGACTCCTGTACGGAAACGTCCAGTGCAGAGGTTGCCTCGTCGCAGACCAGAATCTCCGGCTCCAGAAAGAGCTCTGGCGATACTGATCCTCTGACGCTGTCCGCCGCTCATGTTATGCGGATAACGGTCAACAAAGTCTTCAGGAAGTTCCACCATACGGAGAAGCTCCTTGGCCTTTGCAGTTCTTCTCACTTCTTTTGATTTTTTATAATTCATCAACGGCTCTGTCAGGAATGTCTCTGATTTTCATCTTTGGATTAAAGGATGCAAGCGGATCCTGAAAAACCATCTGAAGGTTCTGGCGGTTTTCCCAGGTCTCTTTTTTGAAAGATCCTGTGAGTTTTTGCCATGATAAAGAATCTCGCCGCTGGTGGGCTGATCCAGGAAATCACCATACGGACAAAGGTTGACTTTCCACATCCACTTTCTCCTACAATCCGAGTCCGTCCCTTTTATACATGGTAAGGTTGACATCATTGCAGGCAGTTAAGGTTCTCCATGGGAAGCAGGGAACTGTTTTACAATATGCTTTGCACTGCATGATGATTTCATGATTTTCAAACATATCGTTTTCCCTCCATTTCCGGTACTGCTCCAGAAGCTTCTTTGTATAGTCATTTGTCGGATGATTCAGAACTTCTTCTCTGGTTCCATGATCCACTACCTTTCCGTGATGCATCACGATCAGCTGGTCTGCCATATAAGCAGCTACTCCGATATTATGTGTAACGATGATGATTCCGGTTCCGAAATCATCCCGGAGCTCCATCATCTGACGGACGATCTGTGCCTGTGTTGTTACGTCCAGAGCACTTGTAGGCTCATCTGCCAGAAGAAGTTCCGGGTTAAAAGTCATCGCCATAGCAATACCGACACGCTGGCGCATACCTCCTGATAACTGATGCGGATAACTGTTCATGATGTTTTCCGCATCCGGAAGTCTCATTTTTGGAAAGCATGGAAACAACCTTCTGCCATGCCTCTTTTTTGCCATTGACTGAATGAGTACAAATATATTCTACATATTGGCTGCCAATCTTACGGATCGGGTTCAGGGTTCCGCCACAGTCCTGGAAGATCATTGACATCTTGCTGCCACGGATCTTTCTCCAGTCAGCTTTTGGAATTTTTCAGAAGAGATTCTCCATGTTAAAGAGAATATCTCCGCTGGCAACCCGGCCGCTCCGGAAAGTGCTCCCAGAACGGCACGGATCACTGTAGTTTACCACTTCCGCTCTCTCCTACCACGCTGATGATCTCACCCTTTTTTCATGGAAAGGTTGAAATGTTCGATAGTAGGTGCCTGATTTCCCATACTGTACAGCCAGATCTTTAATTTCCAGCATCTTACAGTCTCCTTTATTATTCAGCCATCTGCATGTCAGCAGTTACCCAGTAGTAATCCATCGGATACATTACAAGTCCTTCTACGCTTGCTTTGGAGATAAGGAAGGTGTTTTCATATCCGAAGAATACAGTTGCTGCATCATCCATGATTGCCTGCTGAATCTTCACGATCAGATCTTTTCTTGCCATCTGTCATCAAATAGTTTCTGCCAGCTCATCCAGCCATTTGTCTACATCTTTGTTTGCATAACCTGATGTGTTGTTTGCAGATGTACTGTACCAGTTCTCACGAAGATAGTTTCCGGATCTCCTGTATTGGCAACAAGCACGTTCCAGATCAGCAGGTCATACTGGGAAGAGTCACGGCGGTCAAGAAGGGTTTCATAAGATACACAGTCAAGTTTGATGTTGATTCCGATCTCTTTTCAGGCTTGCCTGTGCTGCCTGTGCATATACACCAAGCTCTGCACGGCTGTCATAGTATACGAAAGTAAGCTCACCGGATCTCCCTCCGGGTTTCAACGTAGCCGTCACCATCAACATCCTTGTATCCTGCATCTTCAAGAACCTGTTTTGCACTATCTGGATCATAGGCATTCTCATCGTTCAGATCCTCATATCCATAGTCCAGTGTTGGCGGTACCGGAGCTTTTCCTGGTGTTGCGCCGCCCTCAAGAAGAATGCTGGTGTAGGTCTCTTTGTCAAGTCCGCGAAGAACTGCCTGACGAAGTGCAAGATCTCCCAAGTGCGCCGTTTTCATTCATAAATGCATAGGTAGAACGAAGGGATTCCAGGGACTGGATGTTGTAGTTATCATTTCCTTCAAACTCAAAAACGTTTTTCTGTCTTTAAGTTGTAAGCTACGTCGATCTCACCGGACTGAAGAGCCATGGAACGTGTTGTCTGATCACCGATAATACGAAGAGTTACGCTGTCGTTCGGAACCTCTCCGTCCCAGTAATATTCATTGCGGACAACAACATGTATCACCGACGGATCAAAAGACTGGAATGCATACGGACCTGTACAAACCGGTCCTTCCATTGCAATATTAGAATTATCAATGCTTGTATCCATGATCAGGAAAAGCGGGTCTGCAAGACATCCTGCCATATTTGCATTTGCTCTGTTAAGATTGAAGATGACATTCTGTCCATCAACATCGATACCTGTCAATGTCAAAGAACTCCGGTACACGGTTTGACATTTCCATAGTACGCTCCAGGGATGCTTTTACAAGCTCTGGTGTCATATCGTTACCGTTTGAGAATTTAACGCCCTCACGAATAGTAAATGTCCATGTTTTTCCATAATCACTGTTGGTCCACTCTGTTGCAAGACATGGTACCATGATTTCCCTCTTCATCAAATTTGGTAAGTCCCTGTCCAACACCATAACGGGAAATAACCCAGCTGAAGTACTGCTCTGTCGGCTCCAGAGTATCAGCGAAGCTTGTTACACCGATCGTCATTGTCTTTGCATCTGCTGCCCATACCGGAGCTGTTGATGTGAGTGCCATTGTCAAAGTGCTGCTAGTGCTGCTGCGGGCAAGTTTTTTTGCGATTCTGTTTTTCATATATTTTTCTCCTTTAATATTTTCGGTAGTTTATGATTGAATTGCTCCGTTACCGAGTAACTCTCGCAATTCTACCCTCTTTTCGCATATCGCGGGATTATCATCCCACTTTTTATGCTCATATCGGGGCGGGTTCCAAGATTCTTCATCCACTTATGAGCAAGCTCATGGATTCAGCTCTTTTTCACCCTGGTATCGTATATTAGTCTTGTCTCGGGTCAAGAATATCACGGATACTGTCGCCGAGCATGTTAAATACGATTACTACGATTACGATGGCGATACCCGGTGCGATCATAAGCCACGGTGCCTTTTGCCATATAAGTTCTTCCTTCATTCAGCATCAGTCCCCATTCCGGTGTCGGTGCTACTGCACCAAATCCCAGGAAGGAAAGAGATGCCAAGCTCCAGCATCATGGTACCCATATCTGCCGCTGCCGTTACTGTCATAGGTCGTCAGCATATTGGGAGGATATGCTTCCACAGAATTTTGAATGTACTGGTGCCGTTTACCACAGCAGCTTCCACATACAGATTACGTTTTACTTTCAGGACCATACTTCTTGCCAGACGTGCATATTTTGTCCAGCTTACCGCTGTGATCGCGATAACTCCGTTACGAAGGCTTGGTCGAGCATACCTGCAATTGCGATCGCCAGGATCATTCCCGGGAAAAGAGATCATCATATCTGCGATTCTCATGATCACCTGATCGATCCAGCCGCCAAAATATCCTGCGATAATTCCAAGGAGTGTACCTACAACAAAAATAGTTGCTACCAGGATCAGGGTGGATACCAGAGAGGTTCTGGTACCATAGATCACACGGGAAAACAGATCCCTCCCAGTTTGTCAGCACCGAGCGGATATTCTGAACTGGGGTGCTTTCAAGTGATTCAGCATCACAGCTTCCAGAGGATCCTTCGGCGCAACCCATGGTGCAAAAACAGCCACGCCAACGATAACAAGTGCCAGAATAAAGAATAAGGTAAACTGTTTATGAGCCAGGAAAAAATTCTGCTTCTTCACTTTATTTGACCTCCTTTATTCTTGGGTCCAGATAAGTATAGGATAAATCAACAATGATGTTGATGACCATATACATAACTGCGATCATAAGTACATATCCCTGCACCATCGGATAATCTCGACAGGCAATCGCCTTGATCGCCATGCTTCCCATTCCAGGCCAGTTGTAAATGATCTCAACAACTGCTGTTCCTCCGAGCAGAGAGCCGAGGGAAAGACCAGAAGTGTTACAATAGGAAGCATTGCATTTGGGAGCACATGTCTCCAGAGGATCACACTCTCTTGATACCTCTCATTCTGGCTCCGATGACATAATCCTGACGAAGTTCCTCCAGAACTGCATTCCTTACCTGTCTGGTATATTTTGCCGACATGGACAGAGCCAGCGTCACTGCAGGCATGATCATGGTCTTGAAATCGGTAGTACCTCCTGCAACGTTGACCCATCTGAGCTGAACTCCGAAGATGCTGAGCAGGATCAGACCAATCCAGAAGCTTGGGATAGATACCCCGAAAAAGTATTCCGCGGATCAGATAATCCGGCCACTTGTTCTGATACACTGCTGAAAGGATCCCCAGGGAATGGAAAATAAGATCATCAGCAGAAGCGCGAACAGTGACATCTGAAGCGTCGGTAAAAACACTTCATCAGTTTTTCGGTTACAGGAACTTTGAACGCATAAGAAGTTCCCATGTCTCCGGTAAGTACTCCTTTACCCAGGAGCCGTACTGTACCAGAAACGGTCGGTCAGGCCCAGATCATTCCGTGTCTGTTCCAGTAATTCGGGAGTAGGCAGGTTGCCACACTCAGTCAGCATGATTTCTGCCGGGTCACCAGGAGAAAGATAAGTAAGCCCGAATGTAAAAAACTTACACCGATCAGAACAATCAGAATCTGCAGAGCCTTTTTTTCCAATTTGTTTTTTTGACATTGTTTCTCCTTCCTACATTGGTAGAGGTTTTTTGTTACTGTTCACTCGTTCGCAGTAACTTGGTCAAAATGCATTCCAAATCACCTTCGGTGATGGCATTTTGCCCCGTATGTCTCGAGGATTTTGCCATATTCATGACAAAACACCTCGCGGGATATTACCTGTGAACAGTTACGGTTTTTACCAGCTGCGATTCAAAAGGGCAGGGGAAAATACGCTTTTGAGTAAAAGTGCAGAAAAAACATCCGCATAAACTACGGATGTTTACACACAAAAAAACAATGCTTCCTATCTACCGTAAGAAATCATATCTGATCATCCATAAGCAGGTCTCCTGACTTAAGTTCCTCGCTCAAAACCCCTTCCCGGACTGACTTGCGCCTTCCCAGTGGTCAATTATGTTTTGCAGCTCCCTATCACAGTGACGGGATCGTACCGGATTTACACCGGTTTCCCTTTTTAATCTGTCCGAAATCCACATTTCAGGCTAAACGGATATTCCGACAGAACTTACAAAGGCTGGTTCAAAACCAACAAATGTTATTTATTTACAACTTTATAATATATCACATCTTTTCCATGTCCAGAAATGTTTCTTTATAAATTGTATTTTTTATATACAAAAATAGAAAACTTTCCTGTTTTTGCGTGGTGATAAAAATGGGGGGTGTCTGAGGGGGAGCTTCGGCCTTCGCAACTTTGAGATGCTCCCCCTCAGGGTTTATGTTTGTCAAACAGACGAGTGCCGGGCAGTTCCCGGCTCAGGCATTTCGGAATCGACTCAAAAATTCCTTCGTCATTTCTTTTCTGCGGTTTCAAAAATCTGCTGTGAAGTCCCTTCCTCAACAATAACTCCATCGCCCATGAAGATCACATGTTTTTGCCACATCCTTTGCAAAAGCCATTTCATGTGTGACAATAATCATTGTAAGTCCGTCCTTAGCAAGCGTTCTCATAACCTCCAGAACTTCCCCTACCATCTGCGGATCCAGTGCAGAGGTCGGCTCGTCAAAAGCAGGATCTCGGGTTCCATCGCAAGGGCTCTTGCGATCGCTACCCTCTGCTTCTGTCCACCGGAAAGCTGTTTCGGCTTTGCATTGATATACGGTGCCATGCCAACCTTTTTCGAGATACATCATTGCATTTTTTATGTGCTTCTTCTTTTTTTTTTTGAGAACTTTTTCCTGTCCGACCGTACAGTTTTTGAGAACTGTCATATTGTTAAAAAGGTTAAAGTTCTGGAAACACCATGCCGACTTTGGAGCGGTACTTCGGAACGTTCACGTGTTTGTCCATGATGTTTGTTCCATGATAACAGATTTCACCGGATGAAGGTGTCTCCAAAGGTTCATACAGCGCAGCAGTGTGGATTTACCTGAACCGGAAGGTCCGATGATGCAGGTAACATCTTTCGGTTTTACAGAGAAATCAATGTCTCTCAGGATCTCATGTGTTCCGAAGGATTTTCCCAGGTGCTGCACTTCCAGGATCGTTTCACTCATTCTCTGTTGTCCTTCCTTTCCTTATAAGAATACATACCACTTGTATGTGTCAGGGTATCTGCAGTAGCCAGATCATAGTTATCCGGTCCGTCCATCTTACGCTCGATCACACGCAGAATTCTGGAGCAGGTAAATGTCATGATAAAATAAATGACCATAGCTATTGTGAAGGACTCAAAGTATGTATACAGTGCACCTGCCACACCCTTAGTCGTATAAAAAAGTTCTACCGTACCGATAATGGAAAGTACACAGGTATCTTTGATATTGATGATCAGGTTATTGCCGATCTGCGGCATGATGTTTCTGAAGTGCCTGCGGCAGAATAACATTGGATCATGGTCTGTACATGTGTCATGCCGATTGCCTTGGCGCCCTCTGTCTGTCCCGGATCGATTGAGAGAATACCGCCGCGGACAGTTTCTGCCATATATGCACCGGTGTTGATGGATACGATAAAAATGCGGACAAACCACATGGACATATTAATGTTAAACAGATATGCACTCCATAATAAATGAACATAGCCTGTAGAATCATTGGTGTGCCGCGGAAAACTTCCACATAAATCTTTAAAATAAATTTTACAATCTTTAAAACAATCTTTTTAACTGTGGAATCTCTCTTTTGTCCTCTGGAATCGTCTGGATGATTCCTACAATAAAGCCAATGATACAACCAAAAGGTGTTCGACCAGAGCCAGCCACATGGTATTTCCGGCACCCTTTTAAAAAGAAGGACCGTATTGCTGAACAGATAAATGATTCTTCCCCAAAAACTTTCAGGCAACATTTTTTTCCTCCTTTATGATTTCTGGACAGAGGCTGTACGGAAATAGCCTCGTCCATCATTTCTGTGTAATCATCTTTGTCATCTTTATTAAGAACACTGTTGAGGGCATCTTTGAAGTTCATGTGTTTCCTTTTTTACAGAAATACCAATGTTGATGTCCTCATCGGATACTTCAAAATCTCCATCTGTATCGCTAGAAATCAAGAAGTTTGAAATCTGGATAAGCTACAGGCTTTGCTTTTCCTGTCGGCATATCGGTTACAACTGCATCACATTTGCCGGATTCAAGAGCAACCAGCATTGCCGGTGCACTTTCCTGTGCCGGAAGGATATCAGTCATCGGAATCTGAGGCAGGCAGGAATCATACCAGATCGTATTCTGCTGTGATGTCATGTAGCTCCTTTAAGGTCTTCTACGCTTGCTGCGTCCTTGTAGTCTCCATCACTCTTAACCAAAGTGATGATGGATGCATAATAATATGGGTCTGTAAAATCAACCATCTGCTGACGTTCTTTGGTGATGGACTGTCCTGCGATAACACAGTCAACTTTTCCGGACTGAACAGCAGGTACGAGAGAATCCCAGTCAAGCTTGACGATTTCAAGGTCATAGCCTAATTCATCTGCAATTTTCTTTGCCATCATAACGTCATAACCATACGCGTAGTCAGAACTTCCGGAAATGGGAACTGCTCCGTTGGAATCATCTGGCTGAGTCCAGTTGTATGGAGCATAGCTGCACTCCATAGCAACCTTGAGTGTCTTTTTATCAGCCGCGCTTACACTCTGCACTCCAAATACTCCACATGTCATAGATGCTGTTACAGCCGCTACCGTCAACATTCTCCACATTTTCGTCTTCCTCATTTTCGTTTCCTCCTAAAATATACCTGTAAGTAAAAAAAAAAGCGCACGGAACCACGAAGTGCCCCATTGCGCTTTATGCCATTCTAATACTTTATTGTTGGAAAGTCAATCTTTTTGTTCTGTCAAAAGATATAGAAAATATAAGTAAAAAACGGCAGCTTCTCGCCGCCGTTTTTATAAATTATTTATGACGGTCTTCTTACAGAAAGAATAGTCCTATAAGTAGCATCATTACTAATCTTAATACCATCCTGGGAGTTAGACGCATGTACAATCTGTCCATTGCCCATATAGATTGCAACATGTCCACCATAGCAGATCAGGTCGCCTGGCTGTGCATCTGCATAAGAAACCTCAGTTCCCCAGTTCTGCTGCTCGTAGGATGTTCTCGGAAGGCTGTAGCCAAACTGTGCATATACACTCTGTGTAAATCCAGAGCAGTCAGCACCACTGGTAAGGCTTGTTCCACCCCATACATATGGGTTTCCAACAAACTGCAGTGCATAGTCTACGATAGAAGAGCCAGAACCACTGGATGAACCGGAGGAACTGGAAGATGTATCTACATCATCCGGATCTACAGTATTGTCACTGTCGATCACATTGCCATACTCATCATGTTTTACATCGTCGCTGCTGTCAGATGTACTCTCGTCATCGCTGCTGTCGGTATTTTCGTCATCAGAAGAGTCTTCACTGTCAGAATTCTCATCCTCTGTGCATCCATCATCTTCTGTATACTCACCATCCTCAGAAATCTCTTCCTGATGATCTTCTTCATCAGTATTCTCATCATACTGATTTTCCTGATTTTCCTGCTCCTGTGCAGCCTCTTCCTCGGCTTCCTGTCTTGCAGCTTCTTCTGCTGCGGCTGCTTCTGCTTCTGCCTGACGTCTTGCTTCTTCCTCAGCTGCAATTCGCTCTGCCTCAAGCTGCTCGATCTCTGCCTGCTGCTGAACGATGAGGTTGGAATACTCTGTCGCCATCTGCTGTGCATATGCAATTTCATTGTCACAGTCAGCAGAATTAGCTTTCTTAGTATCAATCTGTGTCTGAAGGTTTACTGACTCAGACTCATATTCCTGTTTCATACCTTCCAGTTCAGCTTTCTCTGACTGATACTGCTCACCAAGCTGTGTTACCTGTGCGATCGTATTTGCATATTTCTCAAGACTCTGTCTGTCATAATCGTACATTTTCTGTGTGTATTCTGCTTTTGTAAGAAGATCAGACAGGTTGTCTGCATTGACCATCATCTGGAACCATGCAGCATTGCCGCCCTTCTCATAAATATACTGGATACGCTCTTTCATTGCTTCGTACTGCTTTGTCTTGGCATTCTGTGCTTTCTCAAGAGCAGTCTGTGTAGTCTGAATGTCAGTTTCTTTATTGCTGATATCCCCTTCAAGGGTCTGAATGGAAACCATGACATTTACAAGATTTGCATCAAAGCATTAATTTCATTCTGTAACTGCTGCTTTGCTGAATAAAGCTGATCAATCTGTGCATATGTAGCATCCAGCTGTGCACTGGTAGCTGCCTGTTCTTCTCTCAGCTCATCTTCTCTTGACGCGCTTACACTGACAACCTGTGCTGCTGTCATCATTAATGCCAACGTCATGCAAACAATTCGTTTCTTCATGTTTTCACCTCATAATCTAAATCTATCTATTTTGTAACATTTCCGAAATATCTTATCGAACTTCTTTTACATATTAACATATCGTTCTCAGGAACGCAAGAGTAAATAATTAAAAATTTTTAAAATTTTGTAACATTTATTAAAGAATACGAAAAAAAAAGAGACGTTCTTCTGTAACAAAAACGTCTCTCTTCTATATTCAATATTTAGCTTCAACTGTAAAGATCCGCAAGAATCTGTGCAGCTGTCTTGTTCTTATATCCTCCGATCAGAAAGTGTACTGCTGTATCTCAGATAATTACCTCTTCGGATATAGTTACCACAGGATGTATGGTAATTATACTTTGTAAATCCTTTATATCTGGACATATAAGTCTTGGCAAGTGCTACTGCCTGACTGTCATAATCTCCACCGGTGTGCAGGTTCCTGCAAGCTGGCAGCCTGCCTGCGGTGGAATGAACTACCGCACTCTTATCGGACACTGTCCGAGAATGATCCAGGTATGCCCGTCATCATAGCCAATATCTCCCGGCTGCATCTTCCAGCCTGTCTGTGAAAGATAATTCTGGTTTACGATCTGTCCCCATTTTCAGAGTATTCTGATAATAAGAACCAATATCTCCTGAGACAACTGTATAACCACCGCTCTCTCCTGATTTTGTGTGCATGACCTGATAAGATGCCCATCCTACAAATCCGGAACAATCCAGACCCTTTGCTCTGTTTGCATCACTTAAATCTCGATAATTATTGTAATCATAACTGCTGTTCTGACTATTATACCGAAATGGCCATGTCGGACTTACACCCTTTCTTTTGGAATCATTCAGCCGCCGCCCCATACGTACAGAGCCTGGTATACCGGCTGCAATGCTCCCGGCAAGATAATTCTTGATCGTTCTTGCAGAGGTCGGTGTAGTTGGACCTGAATTAGAAGATTTGCAGAAGAATCTGTCAGCCTCCATTTGAATCAAACACATAATACGTACCATCGATCGCTTTTTGCCCGTTGTTATTGTGGTGGTACTTGGATCAATATAATATTTCTTGCCATCAACGCTTATCCATCCGCCCGCCATACAAGTCCGGTTTTGGGATTAAAGTAATATTTTTGCCATCAACACTTTTAAATCCTTTGTACACATAACTCCTGTATTCTTTGCGAAATAATAGCGACCGCCTTTACTGTTTTGAGCCATCCCGTCGCCATTATGTAAGTATTTGGCATTGAAATAACGGACATTTCCGTTGGCTGCTGTCAGGAATCCGCTCTTGGCTGCACCGGTTGTCCCATCAAAGTAGTAATAATAAGAACCAATTTTCTTAAGTCCTCTGTACATCACGCCATCTGACGGTCTGAAATACCACTTCTCGCCCTTGCTGTTCTTCATCCAGCCAGTTGCCATTGTATAAGTACCGTTGGAAAAATATCTCACAACTGTCTTCGAAAATCTGACAAACCCACTGGACGTATATCCTGTAGAAGGTTTGAAATAATAGTAGTTTCCTCCGACTTTCTTAAGCCCCTTAGACATAACTCCTGTTTTGGAATCAAAATATCTCTTCGGTCTTGGAGCTCTTCTGCCAGCCTTTATAAAGAACTCCAGTCTTTGTATTCAGAAAATACTTATTATTGCCAAAAGTGTAAGCCAGCCCTTGACCCTCTTACCATTCTTATAATAGTAAGTCTTGCCGTTGATCGTACGAAATCCTGTTATCGCTGCTGCCTGGGTTTCTACGGTTTGTCGCCTGCAATGTAAAACCAACTGCAAAAAGCATAATTCCCAAAAGAATGCCCCAGATCCCGGCTTTTTTTACATGACCTTCTTCATATATTATCCTTTTTCCGAAAAATTAGGTGGTAACTGTCCGGCATACAGTTCACTGTCCTCCGAATAATTATATTCATTGTTACTTTTTTCGTTATATTTTACACAATATTATTACAATACCATGTAGGTATTATATCGCAAGATTTATGATACGTCAATACATAAAAAAGGCAGGAATCTGCACCAATATTGTTACTGTTACATAAAATACCTTTGGTACCGATCCCTGCCCTTAAACTTTTTATTACAGAAGATGTTTACGAAGTTCTGCTCCGTCCTGTGCGCTTAAGTAAGCCGGTGCAACATCAAATACTGTTTTGCATCCTTTCTGTCCTTCCTGGCTCATGCGGTATGCTGCTCTTGCATATGCTGCGATTACGGAAGATGTGAATTCCGGGTTGGAATCCAGTTTCAGGCTATATTCAATCACATGGCTGTTCTCATCATTCCAGCCTGTTTTGCCGGAACGGATAACAAATCCACCGTGCGGGATCCCGCTGTGATCACGTTTCAGTTCTTCTTCGGAAATAAAATGTACTGTTGTGTCATAACTCGTCGAAATAATTCGGCATTGTCTTGATCTCATTTTCAATGCGTGCAAGGTCAGCACCTTCCTCAGCTACTACGAAACACTCTCTGGTGTGTTTCTGTCTTGTTGTAAGTTCCGGATTTCTCTCCATTTCTCACTGCTTCCAGAGCTGATTCAACCGGGATTGTATACTGTTTGCCGTCTTTACTCCATCAATTCTGCGGATCGCATCGGAATGTCCCTGGCTGACACCCTTGCCCCAGAATGTATAATCCTTTCCGTTTGTAAGGATTGCATTTGCATAGAGACGGTTCAGTGAGAACATTCCCGGATCCCAGCCTACGGAGATGATTCCTACATGGCCGCTCTCGGAGCTGCCTTGTCTACGTTTGCAAAATGCTCCGGAACCTTGCATGAGTGTCGAAACTGTCCACGACATTAAACCACTGTGCATATTCAGGTGTCTGTTTCGGAAGATCTGTTGCACTTCCTCCGCAGATGATCAGAACATCGATTTTGTCTTTCATTTTTTCTGCTTCATCTACATGATAAACGCTTGCTGTATCTGTGAGGATTTTTACTGTTGAAGGATCACGGCGTGTAAAACTGCTACAAGCTCAAGATCCGGATTGTGCTTAACTGCACATTCTACGCCTCGTCCAAGGTTTCCATAACCTAAAAATTCCAATACGAATACTCATCTAAGATTTCCTCCTGTACTTCTCGTTGTACGTTACTGTTCACTCCGTTCACAGCTCGGCAAAATCCATTCCAGATTACCTATCGGTGATAGGATTTTGCCCCTTTTATTGTTTATCACAGCAGTACGATACTATGATAATATCACAGACTAAAAAATGTCAATCCGTTCATTTATTTTTCTTTGTAACTGTTGTTACTGTGTTACTGTTCATTCCGTTCACAAGAACCTGGTCAAAACTGCCAAAGAACTTTCTCAACAGCAGAATACACCTCCGCCAGGACAGCACAGCCCACAGAGCATATTTGCAAGACAGAGCTTCATGCAGTAATCGCTTCCATCCACCGGCATTCCGCCAAAGGATTCTGCTGTTCCTGATACCAGGTTCCGCCGCCCTCCATTCTCTGAAGGAGCATACGATACTGCATATTGTCCGGTTCCATATTCACAGCAGTACGGATGTCATTGAGTGCGTTGACATTATTGCCAAGCCCCATATTTGTCATAGCTGAAAGATAATACCATTCACCGTTTCTGTTCTTCAGTGAAGACAGTACATTCATTGCCTCCTGAAAATGGCGACTCTGGATATAATTGGCTGCCGCCTGTCGACGGATTGCCTCCTCATCCTGATATCCACTGGTCTGACGACCGGTAAATCCACCATATCCGCCTCCATAGGATGAGCCATATTCCTGTTTTCTTTCATAATCTGCTCTAGGCCTGCTGAACTTCCTTGAACTTCTTCCGCCTGTTCTTTGTTTGGATTATTGATATTGGCATCCGGATGATACTTCCTGCTCAGTCTCCGGTATGCTTTTTTTGATTTCTTCGTCTGATGCATCCCTGGACACACCGAGAACACTGTATGGATCAAACATCTTTTTTCTCCTGCTCTTTCTTCCTTTTGCCGGATACTGCCTCACAATCTGAACCAGACTCCGGAATACAGAATATTCCTGCAGTATATCAGTATATTTGATGATAGGAAGCTTTTCGAATTCCCGGCAGACCTCTGCCATCATCATGATCAGCATCTGTCGTACTTCCTCATCAAACCCTTCCATTATATACCTTGTGGAAAAGGGATTGTAATTTCCTTTTTGACATCATCTTCTACATCATCATAAGCATCCATAAGATAAATAAATTTCCCAAGAAAAATCCCATTCTGCAGTACAGGTTCCCACATATCTTCCCTGTATGCAAAAAATCTCTTCCATGATCTTTCCAAAGCATCCGGAAACTCGATCAACATCCTGTTCTTCGGATTTTTCCATTTCAGAAAGCTCATGCAGAAGAGAAACAATACGGTCAACCTTCCTGTACCATCTCTCCTCCGCCTTTTTTCTTTCTCTCTTAGAAGCTTTCCATACAGAAAGCTCAAAAGTTTCTTCTCATCTTTCCAGTCATCCTCACATTTATAGTATGCAAGAAAAACATTCATATCTGCGGCATACTCTGTGATCGCATTCTTGCGGACCGGCTGCTTTGCACAGGATGAATGACACCGTGTTGTTCCCTTCCTTGTCGGCGGCTCATAGAGCCCGCTCAGGAGAAGGATCACAAACGTCATATCATATGTCAGGGAAATCTGTCCTGTCACTCCATAGCGATCCCGCAGTTCTCTGCAGAGACCTACAGTAAAAAGAACGATACAGGTCAAAATCCTTGAATTTGATTTCAGGCTTGTTCATTACTATATAACCAAACATAGAACCTCCTGGCCATACTCTGCCCTCACCAGGCATTCAGCTTTTTTGATAAATTTCGTGGCATTTCGACAGTCGATCTCTATCTTGCCTTTTCCTCTCGGAATACGGATCTTCTGTTTGCAGTTCGGACAGGAATAAATGTGATATTCTTCTCTGCTGCATAAGATTCTTTTCACGACAGAACCATTGTCTTATACCGGAAGTGATCGAAAGATATTTCTGATTCTCGGCATAACGTTTCTGTATATCTCTGGAGAGCATTCTGTAATAAGTATAAAGAATTGCCAGAAGTCCCAGCGTATCACACGCTGCACCCACTCGATTCCGTATAAACATAGACAGAATGATTGCCACAAATGCAAAACCCATCGTGAATTTTGCAAATGCATCTACACCATAACGTCCTTCCATAAACTTTATAAATTTTTCTCGCATGCAAATCCTCTTTCTTTCATGCTGACATCAATAATTCCAACATCAGATTCCTTTTTATCTGTCATTACATACCTGGAAGATGTAAAACTTAAGATAATAGGATTCGTCGGATGACCACAGGATTGATGATCCGGAGCCTGTGTCCTGTATTCCACCTGACGCAGTCTCTTATGTGCACTTCTTGCAGCCTGTCCGATCGTCCTGGTAAACAATTCATAATCCATGAAATGAGCAGGAACAAGTTGCCAGAAATCCTCCGTCCCTGACCAGTTTCATACCTCGAAGATTGATTTCTCTGTAACCTTTGACCGCATTTTTGATGGAACTGCGGGATTTTTGTAAATGCCGGTGGATCCAGGATCACAACATCATATTTTCATCATCCTCCGCCAGCTTCGGAAGCAGTTCAAAGACATCTTCACAGATAAATTTAACCCCTTCCCTCCAGACCATTTAACCTGGCGTTCTCCTGTGCCTGGCGAACTGCCCAGCTCTGAAGCATCCACACCTGTAACTTCTCTTGCCCTGCAATTCCTGCATTCAGTGCAAAAAAGAACCTGTATGTGTGAAACAATCAGGACTCTTGCATCCTTACATAACTTCTGAATCGCAAGACGATTGTACTTCTGATCCAGGAAAATCCTGTCTTCTGTCCGTCCTTGACATCGACCTGATATTTCACTCCATTTTCGACAATCTCAACAAGAGTCGGGAACTCCGGTCCGATGAAGCCCTTGTGAAGTTCCATTCCTTCCTGCTTGCGGACTTGGCATCACTTCTCTCGTAGATTCCACGGATGTTGATCCGTCCTCTGCAAGTCCTGATAAGTTCGAGGATCATTTCTTTCCAGCGGTCGATTCCCAGTGCCAGAGACTGTACAACCAGCACATCCTCAAATTCTATCAACGGTAAGTCCCGGTAAAAAATCAGCCGCCAAAAATCAGTCGACAGCTCGAAGTATCTCGCTACCTTTTTTCTGTATTCTACGCATCTCTTTACTCTCTCTTTCAAAAAATCTTCATCAATCCTCTGATTCTCATCTCTGTATGGCACGTAATCTTGGAATTCGTATTGATAAAGCCTCTTCCCAACGGATATCCGTCAAAAATCATGCAATTGTTAACGATATCTCCGTTTACAAGCTTCCCATGATACTGGAAATCTCATTATCAACACCCACATTCCACCAGATTTGAAGTCGACCTCTCCTTTTCAGTGTAACCACCGCAAGACTATTATTTCCTTTCATTACTGGCCCCCTCTATCAGTATCCCCGTAAAAAGATTTCTCTCTATTTTATCACAGATGTTTTAGATTTGGTTTTTTCAAGTCTCACAAAAAAACACATTTTATCGAGTGAATAACACCGCAGGATACTTCGTAAAACACAGGAAACCGCAGTCTCCCAAACATTCAGGAAACTGCGGTCAAATGGATTCATTCATTAACATCATGAACGATTAAATACACTTTAATCACGGATCAATATGTTTCTGTTATAGGTTTCTTCATTATAAGGCTCTTCATTGTAGGATTCCTCGTCGCAAGAAGCCTGCTGACTCCTTGCTGTGCAGAATCATCTGTGGTTTCTCCATAAAGCTTCTCAAAGAATTTCATTGTATCATTGTACAGAGTCTGCCCTCATCAGCTGTACGTTCACAAGAATATCATCTGCCGCTGCCTCGCTTCAATACTGAAGATCTTCTTCATATCATTGTTGATCATATTAAGCTGAGCAGTCATATAAACATCTGTCTCTCTGCTTTGGTACATAGGAAACTCCTCCATCCTTAAGTACATTCAGATAAGCCTCAAGAACCTTTTGGTGTTTATCAGCTGTATCTGCGTCCAGTGTAACTGTCGGTTGCTGTGCGTTTTACAGCCTGCAGAACTGCAAGATCTCCTTTATACTCTCCCCTGACAGAACTGCTTTAGCCTGTTCGAACTGTGCCTTGGATGCATCATCGAGAGAATCTGTATTTAAAGCATCATCTGTTCTCTGTGGTTGCCTGATCGGAAGAATCTGTATTCTCCTCGGTAGTCTCACATACATTTTCATCTGTGGAACCTGTGTCTTCACCGTTTTCCTCCGGAAGTCCTGTTCCATCATCTGAACTACTGTCAGATTCATCCACTGAATCTGTCTCTTCCGGTGTTTCTGATGGTTCCTCATAGCTGCCATCCCTTGCATTTTTGGTCCGTACCTCCGGAATGCCCAGACCCTCATCAGAACTGTCAGAATCATCACCATTCTCAGATTCTGTCATTCCAGTTGCCTCTGCCATTCCTGCATCCTCTGTATAAGATCCCTTTGACATCATCCCCAGAACATCTGTATTCACATCTTCTCGTAATATCTTCGCCATCGCTGTTATCTTCATCTGCCATATCGTCTTCTGACTCAGAAGAGTTGTCATCATCTTGAAGTCTTATTCAGATTCATTGAATACTCTCTCAAGTGTCTGCTTCATATCCTGGATATCATAATTTGCTGTACGATTTCCGAAGAAGTGCTGTGATGGTGAAGGTTCATCGGAACTCAGAGAAACATTATCTGAACTGGCAATATTGCTTGACAATATTATAGATTTCATCTGCTATCTGAACATTGTCACCGATAATCTGAAGCTCGCCTGGTTGATGATATTTGCCCGCATTATCATCGCCAACCTGCTTCGCAACATCTCCGGTAACTACTACTTCCTGCCGCTGTGATCCTTCTGGTAGAACTGTTGCTTACTCACTGGCTGACTCCATATACCATCATAACGCCTGTAAGAGCACCGAACCTGAAACCTCATAAGGGCAGGCTGCAACAGCCTCAGTTGGAAATACCTGCATGTGGAAAGTGCATTGGCAAGCATATTGCAGGTTACATAGTTAAGGTTTGCTGTACGCACCTTGATACCGCCGGACTGTGTTGGTTTTTGCCAGCTTAAGGTTCTTGTACCAATCTGTTCACTGGAAATATATTTGCTGAGATAATTTCTCTCTCATCCTGATTGTTTACTGTAATGATCTGAACTTGATTTGCATCCGCCTCGAAATATTTCATCATGGTATTCTTTCAAGCTCATCTGTCAGATCAGCTCCCAGCGTTACTACCTTTGATGCATCTGGCCTATCATCGGGGGTGCTGACTGCAAGACACATACTGCACAGTGCTGCTATGATCGCTTCTTTTTTCATAATCTCATCCCCATTTATTCAGCTTACAGTTCATGATAACCCTGATTTACTGCTCATTATCAGTCTGTGGATCCTTAACAGCAAGCGTGTTGATGTTCCTTCCCTTCGTTACTGTTCTGATCTCCTTGTTTCAAGTGTCTTCATTATAGCACAGCACTTTGCATAATTGTATTTTTTATTTTATTACAAAAAATTTATCGAAAAATTTCCAGAAAGACATCTATCGTCCCACTGCAGACCATTCCTTCTGTCCTCTGCCTGTGCGCTCATATGCCGCATCTGCGGATCATACGCGCGGTTTCTTTGCCTTCGCGCAGAAGTCTCAGACACTGATGCTGAAATCTCGCTTCCACATCCTCCCACCAATCGTACCGATAATCCTTCACCAAGTACCAGCGTCACGTAACTGAACGAAGTACTGA